>Ga0187893_10004890_pt1 | contig 24856 bp, 23 predicted proteins | sample MA1701074metaG_FD_139574 | JGI IMG/M metagenome (GOLD analysis project Ga0187893, IMG submission 139574) | White microbial mat communities from a basaltic lava cave in the Kipuka Kanohina Cave System on the Island of Hawaii, USA - MA170107-4 metaG ... | reverse complement strand
TCGCAGGCGCCCGCGGCGGCGATCGTGGCCTATTGCGGCATTCCGCTCAGTGTTTTGCTGGATGTGCTGGCGTGGGGAGACGAGCCCGATCCCGCAAGTCTTGTCGGCGCAATGATGATGGTGGTTGCGGGAGTTTTGCTGGTACGTGCTCGTGCGCGGGCAGCTACGCCGGCTCCATGAAATCAGTGTTCCCAGTTGAGGACCACTTTTCCCGACTGTCCGGAACCCATGGTCTCGAAGCCCTTGCGAAAGTCTTGCACATCGAAGTGATGCGTGACCATGGCTGTGAGGTCGAGGCCGCCCTGCAGCATCGCAATCATCTTGTACCAAGTCTCGTACATTTCGCGGCCATAGATGCCCTTGATGTGAAGGCCCTTGAAGATCACCTTCGTCCAGTCGATCGCGGTGTCCTCGGGTGGGATGCCGAGCAAGGCGATCTTGCCACCGTGGTTCATGACGTCGAGCATCTGGCGAAATGCCGCCGGCACCCCCGACATCTCGAGCCCCACGTCGAAGCCCTCGACCATCCCAAGCGCATTCATGACCTCGGCGAGCGACTCACGTTCGACGTTCACGGCGCGGCTGGCCCCCATGTTCGCGGCCAGCCTCAGCCGATAGTCGTTTTTGTCGGTAATCACGACGTGGCGCGCCCCCACGTGACGACAGATGGCGGCCGCCATGATGCCAATGGGGCCCGCGCCGGTGATGAGGACATCCTCACCTACGACGTCGAACGACAGTGCCGTATGTGTTGCGTTGCCGAACGGATCGAGGATTGCCGCAATGTCATCGGGAATGTCGTCAGGGATCGGAAACGCGTTCTCGGCCGGAATCACGAGATAATCGGCAAATGCACCCGGGCGGTCGACACCGACGCCCTGTGTGGAGCGGCACAGGTGCCTCCGACCTGCGCGGCAATTACGACAGTGTCCACACACGAGATGCCCTTCGCCCGATACGCGCTGGCCGATGCGAAGGCCGCGGACTTCTTGGCCCAAAGCTTCTACGACACCCACGTATTCATGGCCGACCGTCATGGGTACGGGAATCGTCTTTTGCGACCAGTCGTCCCAGTTGTAGATGTGCATGTCCGTACCGCAAATCGCGGTCTTACGGATCCGGATGCGCACGTCGTTGTGGCCGAGCTCGGGCATCGGCGCATCGACCATCCAAATGCCCTGTTCGCGCTTGACCTTGGCGAGTGTTTTCACGAGATCACTCCGAGCTCGCGACCCACCTTTGCGAAGGCCGCCACGGCGCGCTCGATATGCTCGCTCTCGTGCGCCGCAGACATCTGAGTGCGGATGCGCGCCTGGCCCTTAGGGACCACGGGATACGAAAACCCAATCACGTACACGCCTTCGTCGAGCAGGTGGTCTGCCATTTCCTTGGCCAGCGTGGCCTCGCCCAGCATGATGGGAATGATGGGATGGCCGGCTCCGACCAGCTTGAATCCCAGTTTGGACATGGCGTCGCGAAACTGAGCGGCATTGCGCTTCAGCTTTGCACGCAGTGCGTCGCTGTGCTCGAGCAGGTCCAAGGCTTTGAGCGAAGCCATTGCGACGGCCGGCATCACGGCGTTGGAGAACAGATATGGGCGCGAGCGATTACGCAACCACTCGATGATTTCATGGGGGCCAGCAGTATAGCCCCCCGAAGCCCCCCCGAGGGCCTTGCCGAGCGTGCCCGTGATGACATCGACACGGCCCATCACGCCGCAGTGCTCGTGCGTGCCACGCCCGCGCGCGCCCACGAAACCGACCGCATGTGCGTCGTCGACCATCACCATTGCTTGGTGTTTGTCGGCCAGGTCGCAGATCGATTTCAAGTTCGCAAGGATTCCATCCATCGAGAACACACCATCGGTCGCAATCAGTCTAAAGCGTGCGCTGTGGGCGGCTTCGAGCTGCCGTTCCAGATCCTGCATGTCATTGTTGGCGTAGCGCAGCCGCTTTGCCTTGCACAACCGCACACCGTCGATGATCGAGGCGTGATTGAGGGCATCCGAGATGATCGCATCCTGTTCACCGAGCAGCGTTTCGAACAGTCCCCCGTTGGCATCGAAGCACGATGGATAGAGAATCGCGTCTTGCATGCCGAGAAAATTGGCGATCCGAGTTTCGAGCTCGCGATGCACCGCGTGTGTGCCACAGATGAAGCGCACCGAGGCCATGCCGTAGCCGTATTTGGCAAGCCCCGCATGAGCTGCTTCGATCAATTCGGGGTGATCGGCGAGGCCGAGGTAGTTGTTGGCGCAAAAATTGAGCGCCTTGCGGCCCCCTGCCAGCTCGATTTGCGCCGCTTGCGGCGACGAGATCACGCGCTCTCGCTTGTAGAGGCCCTCTACCTCGAGTCCCGCGAGCTGCTCGCGCAAGTGAACGATGAAGTTCGGTTGCATCGGCGGATACTACAACGGCTTTCGAACGTCAGCCGGAGATGTCCACGCCGGTCGCTGTCAGCACGTATTCGGTGCGCGTGCCGTTGACTTGATCTGGGTTTCCGCCGCGGTCGGCTTCGAGGTGCTTGACCTGGGCCTCCGAAAACGTCTTGCTGGACAACACTCCCTCGACGATCGCCTGTTTACCTTTGCAGTCCATCGGAACCGAAAACGCGTGGTCTTTCATCACGACGCGCACGGTCTGTGTTTGCTCTCGCAAGACCATCCAGCAACCCTTCGCCTGACACACTGCGTCGATTTGACCCTGCACCAACCACGCACCCTCGCCGGATCGCACCGCCTCCGCGAGCGAGACCGGTGGGTCCGTACCAACGAACGCTGCGCCATAGTGAGCTCGCGCGGGACGGATGTCCGAGGGGACATGTTTGCCATCATCCGACGAGCTCCCGCAGGCCAACATCAGCACGCATGGCAACGTGAGGCTGAGACAACGCATTGCCGCGCCAGTATAACATGAGCGCCGACGAGACTTCCGACCACGTTTGGGCCCGTTTCATGCCGTCGAATGCGCTCGACAAGCGCTCGTCCGGCCGCGCCTCGCTCGCGAAACGAAGCCATTGCTTGGTGGAACACACGACGTGGCGTTCGTCTGCGTCGCACGCCAATTGTCGGTCGCCATGCGCATGCACGAACGACAACAAGTCCCCAATGTCGAGATCCGAACTGTCCCAGCCCGAGATCAAGCGAAACAGATTCGGCCGCGCAAGTGCACCACGCCCAATCATGAATGCCCGACATCCGCTCTGCTGTCCGCAATGCATGATATCCGCGACCGTCCGGAGGTCGCCATTGGCGATCACCGGGATCGACACCGCTAGTCGAGCACGACCAATCGCCTCCCAGTCGACCGGCGGTCGATAGCCTTGCGCGCGCGTACGGGCGTGAACAGTCAACCAACTCGCCCCACCCGCTTCTGCCGCGACGACAAGCTCATGGAGATGGGCGCAGGAGTCCCAGCCGAGCCGCAGCTTGGCGCTGACCGGCACACTCGTGCATACAGCAGCCCTTACGGCACCAACGATCGACTCGATGCGAGACGGTGAGCGCAGCAATGCCGCTCCACCATCGTGTTCGTTTACCTTGCGTGCTGGGCATCCGAAGTTGAGGTCGATGCCTTGCGCACCGAGGGCGACAGCGAGCGCGGCCGTGCGAGCGATTGGTTCCGCTGCACCCCCCAAGAGCTGTACATGTACAGGTACACCGGCGGGTGTACGACCGCCCGCGTGCAACTCAGGTACCGAACGAAGCAAGACGCGTGCAGGTACGGGCTCACCCGTGACGCGTACGAACTCGGAAACGCACCAAGCGATGCCGCTATGCGCATTGGCTTGTGCGGTCATCGTCGCTCGAAACGCAGCATCGGTGACGCCCTCCATGGGAGCAAGTACGAGCACCGGCATGGTCGTGCTCGCAAGAGCAACACCCGCGAGCGAGGCCGATGCTCGATCAGTCATGTCTGCTTGTCTCCCCATGCGATCTCGAGTTGCTTGTCCAGGTCGGCCGACCAGGGAATCAACAGGAATTCGTACGATCGCGACGATATGAGTCGGTCGTTGTCGCCGCGACGTCGAAGCACGCGTCTCACATAGCCGACGGGCGTGAGCCTGCGCCGGCCCAGCAATTCCCAGATCGCACGTTCCACGGCGTCGGTCTGGTGGCCGGCCCCTGCGAGCTGATCCACGATGTGCCCCATCGAGATGCCTTTCGGACCAGCCTGCTCTGCCAACTCGAGCACCAGCGCTTGAATGCCGTCCTGCATCGCGAATCAATTCGGGTGGACGGTTCCCACCGGTCGGGTTCACGCCGGGGCTTGCAGAGCCTCATCGTGCACGGGAAACCATCGGCTGGCAATTCGAACGGCGTTGGTCGCCGCCCCGAGGCGAAGGTTGTCCGCTGCAATCGTGAGACAGAACGTTCGACCGCTGTCATCACGGAAATCTCGGCGGATACGACCCACGAGGGCAGTGTCACGGTCGTGGACACAGGCGAGCGCGGTCAGGCCCTCGCCTTCCGGTCCTGGCAGGCATCGAACGAATGGCGCCGCCACGGGATGACCGAGCACGGCTGCGAGATCACTGACGTTGGCGGCCTGCCCGAGTCCGACCCAAGCGTTTTCATAGTGACCCACTGCAACCGGTACGCGGCAGCATTGTGCGGAGATCAGAAGTTGGGGCAGCTCGAGAATCTTTCGACTCTCGAACACCAACTTCCTTTCTTCACTGGAAAACCCGCTCTCGTCGGTTTTGGCAGCGTGAGGCACAACATTGCCGGCGTACTTGCGAACATCCAAATGTGTTCCGAGCCGGTTCGGCTGGCGGTAGCAGTCGCTGACGTCGCGCAGGAATTCGTCCAGTGTCGCGAGCCCTGCGCCGCTGATCGCCTGATATGTGCTGACTGTCGCGCTGTGCAGTTCCCATCGACGAGATAGCGGTGCAACCGCAAGCGCAAATGGAATCGTCGTGCAGTTCGGATTCGCAACGAGATCGATGGTGTCGTCGACACGGTTGGCGTTCACCCCCGCGACCACGAGCGGAACTTTGGGATCCATGCGAAACGCGTTGCTCTTGTCGACGACTTTGCTTCCGAGCGCGAGCAATCGCGGCACATAGCGAGCGCTGTATTCGTCGTCGAGCGCCACGAATGCAAGCTGAGGTCTCGAAACATCGTCTCGCTCGAGTTTCGAGGCGGCTTCGACCTTCATCATGCGATCGTGATACTCGAGGGTTTGGTCGCGGCTGGCATAGAGGTCGAGGGTGGCACCGGGCCAGGCCCGATCGATGAGCTCGAGCAACTCGCGGCCAACCAACCCAGTGGCACCGAGAATGCAGACACGCATATCGCCGCGTATACCACGGGCTGCGGTGCGTGGTCGCTGGTACGATGCTTGGCCATCCAACGAAGAAAAGGGTAGGCGGCTCGGGCGCAGTCGAACCCGCCCGCTTCGCCAAAGACGATTGTCGAGCATAGGCCCTCGATGCCGCGGTGTGTCTTTCCATATCGACTGGCCTGCCGCGTTCGTAATCGGGACGACCGTTTCATGGCGATACGAATGCGCCGCTGCTTGCCGAGCGCAGATCGGCGTGGCAGGTTCGGTCCGTGCCCGACCGGCTATTGGCAATTTCGATGTTGGTCATGTCGACCGGGCTTGGCTGCCAGCCGACGGAGTCCGGCGAACAGGCCATCGCAAAAGCGTTCGAAACCAAGCAAGCGCCGCCGCCGGAGCTGACGGAGGCGGCCGATAGAGCCATGCTGGAGGGCAAGGCCAAGCGCGATGCCGAACGCAAGGCCAAAGAAGACGCCGTGGCTGCCGAACGAGCCGAGATCGATCGCCTGTTGGTGCTGCCAGCGACCAAGCCGAGGGACATCAAGGCTGCTTGCAAGCAGGTGGCGAACAGCCACGATGCGTTCATGCAGCGCCATCTCACCGGCGAGGCTTTGGAGAAGTGGAACGGGTATCGGCTAAACCAGATGCAGATGACGCAGAATCAGTGCCTCCAGCTGTCCAGCATCGACGCCGCGGCCTGCCAGATTCACGCGCTCGATCATGCGCCCTCGTCGCTCGAGGAACAGGCCACGCTCTTGATGCTCGAATGCACTGACCGCTTCGCCAAGCGGATCGACGCCAAGCCAGCACCGTGACACGCACGGGCTGGGGGGCCTGGCGGGTCACGAGCCGTCGTGTTAGGCAGCTTCGCGATGTCGGTCCGCGCAACGCTCCAGCCCCGTAGAATCGATCCCAGCCTGCACGTTTTGCTGGTCAAGACCATCAAGACGTTGAGCATGGATGCAGTGCAGCGAGCGCAAAGCGGTCATCCGGGTTTGCCCATGGGGGTCGCCAACTTGGCCGCGGTCTTGTGGACACGTTTTCTCGTGCACGATCCCACGCGGCCGGATTGGATCGACCGCGATCGTTTCGTATTGAGCGCCGGGCATGGATCGATGCTGTTGTATTCGCTGCTGCACCTGACCGGCTACGACCTGTCGATCGACGAGCTGCAGCGATTCCGTCAATGGGGCTCTCGCACGCCAGGCCATCCCGAATACCGCCACACCGCTGGTGTCGAAGTCACGACGGGACCGCTCGGCACGGGATTCGCGGCCGGCGTGGGCCTCGCGCTCGGCGAGCGGTTTCTTGCTGCTCGTTACAACCAGCCAGGACACACGGTCATCGATCACTTCACGTACGGAATCGTCAGCGACGGCGATGTCATGGAAGGGATCGCATCGGAGGCAGCAAGCCTTGCCGGCCATCTCGGGCTCGGCAAGCTCGTATATCTGTACGACGACAATGGCATCTCCATCGATGGTCCGACGAACATTACCTTCACCGAGGACGTGCCGAAGCGATTCGAGGCCTATGGCTGGCACGTGCAATGCTTGGATGGACGGGATCCCGACGCTGTGGAGCACGCGCTCGTGCGTGCACGTGGCGATGCGGATCGTCCCAGTCTGCTCGTGTGCAAGACGGTGATTGCCGACGGAAGCCCCAACAAAGCGGGTACCTCCAAAGCACACGGAGAGCCACTCGGTGCCGAGGAGATCGCTGCGACCAAGCAGGCGCTCGGCTGGCCAGTGGATGCAGCGTTTCACGTGCCGGCAGAACTTCGAACCCTACTCGTGCATGACGTCGAGGGGCATCGTGGGCGTCGCTTGAGTTGGGAGCACTCGCTCGAACGTTGGCGTGACATTCACCCCGAGCTCGCAGCGGAGCTCGAGCTACTGCACGACGACAAGCTCCCACCGGGTACCATCGAGGCGTTGCCCACGTTCACTCCTGGAGCTGCGGTCGCGACCCGCAAAGCCAGCGCAAAGGTGCTTGCCGAGCTCGTCAGGGTGCATCCAACGGTGATGGGCGGCTCGGCGGACCTGGCCGGCAGCAACGGTGTCGAGCTGCCGGAGTTGGCGAACCACTCCAAATTCGAGCCACTCGGCCGGGTCATTCGATTCGGCGTTCGCGAGCACGGCATGGCAGGCGTTTGCAATGGACTCGCTCTGCACGGTGCGATTCGACCGTTCGATGCCACATTTTTGGTATTCAGCGACTTCATGAGGGGAGCGCTGCGGCTCTCGGCCGTCATGGGGCTGCCGATCGTTCACGTGTATTCGCACGATTCGTTTTGGCTCGGTGAGGATGGCCCGACCCATCAACCCGTCGAGCACATCATGAGCTTGAGGATGATGCCCAATTTGTGGGTGATTCGTCCGGCAGATGCTCGAGAGACGGTTGCTGCATGGAAGCTTGCATTGACGCGCACCACGGGACCGACTGCGATTCTGCTGACGCGCCAAGACGTTCCCATTCTCGAACAAACCCAGGAAGACATCGCTCGTGGTGGCTACGTGTTGTGGGACCCGCCCAGCGCCAACGCTCTCGATGGCATTTTGATCGCGACCGGCTCCGAAGTGTGGCTGGCGCTGACGGCTGCCCAACGCTTGTTCGAGCTGGGTCGGGCCGTACGTGTGGTGTCGTTTCCGTGCTGGGAAGCGTTTGCCGAGCAGGATGCCGGCTATCGCAACGAAGTTTTGCCGCGTGAGGTCGAACGCCGACTGTCGATCGAGGCCGGGGCAACACTCGGATGGGAGCGCTACGCCCGTCACCAACATGGCATTGATCATTTCGGCGCATCCGCTCCTGGCAAGGTACTTGCGGACAAATTCGCGTTCACTCCTGAGGCGATCGTGCAGCACTATCTCCAGCTGTGACGTGTTTGGTGCCAGTTTCCGACGGGCTGACCGCGTGGCACGGATCCAGCATCGACATTGGGCATGTGGCGAGACGGATTCATGATCACGTTGTGTTCGCTTTGTCTTGCATGCGATATCGTAGGCAAGCGAGAAGCTGTGGCATCGATCGAAACGATGGATGAAACCGACATGCATGGAAGCGCGCATTTCGTCGACCTTGGTACTGCTGTGGTCGCGATCGTCGAGCTCGACAACGCACCCCCGGGATTTCGAGGTTTGCACATTCACGATCGAGGCGACTGCACGCGAACGGTCGCTAACAACATGGGCGAATGTTTTGCGCCCGCGCCGGACGACTTGTCCGAGCTTGCACCCAAACCACTGGGTGAGCTCGGCACCATCAAAATCGACGAGCATGGACATGGGCGTGTGGAAATCGTTATCAAGCAAGCCAATCTTCAGACGGGAGACAGCCGAAGCTTTCTCGACAAGGCAATCGTCGTGCACGAGCACCCCGAGATGGGCACCAACCATGTTTGGGATGCGGGCCAGGTGATCGGATGTGGTCGGGTCGAGCGGAACTCGTGGCCGTAAACGATCGTTACACGATTGCGCCGGCAGGATAAACGATTTGCAGGCGGAATTCGCCGATGTTGATCTCGTCGTTTGGGCCCAGTTGTACGCGCGTCCGAATTGGATGCTGGTTCAACATCACGGTACCGTCGTCCGTGAGTGGACGTACCTGGGGGAGTCGCGGCAAGCCGACCCATTCGAGGATCGCGTGAATGCGTTTTACGCTGGCATCTTGCAGCCGAATTTCACATCGTGGCCCAGAACCAATGCGATGGCTTCCCGGCAGCAACGCGAAATCTTCGTGGCCTCCGTAGGGATGAACGACCCTCAAGGTGGCCCCCACGGCCACACACAAGTCGTGATGGAGGATCGCACCGAGAGCATTGGCTAGCGCGGCGGCGTCGACTGGACGGTTGCGAGGATTCTTGTCGAGAGCACGTTCGAGTACGGAAACGAGCTCGCTCGGAATCTGCGCACAAGCGGCATGATGCGTGATCGGGACGACAGCCTTTCTTGCGTGCGCAAGTAGCCATGCCACGGGATCATCACGAAGTTGCTGCACAACGTGGCTCAACGGACGATCGGCAAAGAACACGCTGTGTCCCGACAATAACTCGTAGAGAATGGTCGCAAGACTGTATACGTCGCTTGCGGGCGTGAGCTTGGTGGTCTCGACTTGCTCCGGCTGGGCGTAGTGAGGTGTTCCGATCAGCATGTGCCCGATCGTGGCGTTGGCAGCGATGACCGTAGCGCCATCCCATGCGCGCGCTAGACCAAAGTCGAGCACCTTGACGAGACCATCCGGCAAAACGATGATGTTCTCGGGTTTGAGGTCGCGGTGCACGATGCCAGCCGAATGTGCCTCTGCGAGACCGAGGCAAGCTTGATGGACCACGCCAACTGCCAGAGCGGGAGCCATCGGCTGGTCGAAATCGTGCCAATGGTTGAGTTGCTTGCCCTCGAGATAATCCATCAACAGGTAGACGTGTCCGTGTTCGTTCATCCCGCTCGCATGGACACGAACGACATGTGGATTCGTGAGCGACTTGAGTACGGCCATCTCTCGTAGTGCTCGGCGAGCCATGTCATCGGAGCGAATCGGGTCGAGCGAGAGCTTGAGCGCGAGTGGTTCGGTGTGGCCCTGCACCGTCACTTTGTAGACGGCAGCAAAGGCCCCCGTTCCGAGCACGTCGAGGATCTCGAACTGTCCGTACACGTCGCCCGGGCTGAGCAACAAGCTCACTGCGCGATGTTACCACTCATTGTCGTCGTCAGCGCGAATCGCGGCTGCACCGATGTGTTTGTGATCGCGAAACTTCAAGATCTACGGCATCACGGCGTAGCGCGCGGCCCGGCCTCTGACAGCGCCGCGGTGCTGGCCCGTGGATTGCTTTCATCCACGAGCGGTTCCGCTGTGCGGTCACGGAAGTCCCGTGGAGGTAAGCAGCGGTGAGCGCGGAAGGAAGGATGGCTCATGGCGAGCTTGATGCATCGACGAACTGCATGGTTGCTGTCATTTGCTGCCGCCGGTTGTGCCACACGGGACATACCGCGTCAGCAACTCACCGACTCGGAAGCTGCGATCCAGGCGGCTGCGGCGGTGGGAGCGGAAGAACATCCGCGTGCGGCGTTACATCTCAAGTTGGCGCGCGAGCAGGTCGGCGTTGCGCAAAACTTGATTGACGAGCGTGAAAACGACAGGGCATGGCTCGTGCTCGAACGAGCAGAATCAGACGCCCGACTCGCGCTGGCGCTCGTGAAACACGACGAAGCCAAACGGGAGGCCAACGCGGCACTTCGGGAAGTCGAGCGCTTGCGCGCGAGCATCCCGACCAAAAGCGACGCGTCGTCGACCATGGGCCATCATGGTCAAGACACTGGCCACCACGAGAGTCGAGAAAGGGGACCACGATGATTCGGTTTTGCCCAACGAAAGCTGTTTTGATGGGTTTGTTGTCGACCGCACCACTTGTGGCATGCGCCACAGCCAAGCCGTCACAACAACTCGTCGATGCCAGAAAAACCTACGAAGACGCGAGAATTGGCATGGCGGCACAGCTCGCGCCAGCTCACCTGCACGAGGCTCGCAAGGCGCTCGCGGCAGCCGAACGGGAAAACCACGACGATCCTGGCTCGTGGGAAGAGCAGAGTCTCGCGTACATCGCAAAGCGCAAAGCGCAATACGCGACGCTCGAAGGCGACCGGGAACACTCGCGACGCATCAAGCAGGATGCTGACAGCAAGTATCGCATGCTCGCAGACCAGCAACTCCAGAGCATGCGGGATCGCGAACGTCTAGCCAGCGAGCAGGAACGCGTCGAACGGGCCGAGGCCAGCACCAAAGCTGCAATTGCGACGCTCCAAGAGATCGCCAAGGTCCAGGAAGACCAGGGGAACACCGTAATCACGGTACCGAGTCAGATCTTGTTCGCGAGCGGAAGCACCAACTTGCTTCCCATCGCGCAGGAAAAGTTGTCGGGCTTGGCCGAAGCACTGAAACAAGACGAGCAATTGATGGTGACGGTGAAGGGATATTCCGATTCACGAGGATCTGCGCGGGTCAACCAGCGCGTTTCCGAACAACGTGCCGAAGCTGTCCGAAGTTATTTGATTGGGCAGGGCGTGGAGCCTGAACGCGTCAAGGCGATGGGTGAAGGAGAGAACGATCCCGTCGCACCCAACACCACTGCGGACGGTCGCGCCAACAACCGCCGCGTCGTGCTTGTCGTGGAGCAGCCCGAGAAAGCCAAAGACAAGGCACAAAAACGCCCGAGACCGTCGACCTGACGTGTCTTGGCCGTTTCACCGCGCCATCGGTCCCTGTCGGGGTCGGTGGCGCGGTGCGGTGCGGTTTACTGCAGTGTTCAACAGCCTGTCGAACGCCGTTCGCGCGGCTGACCCGCCGAGGCACCACGGGCTGCTCGCCGCGGGTCGTGTGCATCGCCAACCTCAAAGGGTGCAGCAGCACCCCGCATGTGGCATGCTCCGCCCTCCTGAAACGGCGCGCAAGCGCTCGTCGAACGTCACCCTTTCGCCACGAGAACCACGGAACATGGATCTTTCGAAGTGCCGCAATATCGGAATCTCCGCGCATATCGATTCCGGAAAGACCACGCTGACCGAGCGTATCCTCTACTACGCGGGTCGCATTCACAAGATCGAAGAGGTCAAAGGGAAATCCGGCGTGGGGGCGACCATGGATTTCATGGATCTCGAGCGCGAAAAGGGCATCACGATCCAATCAGCGGCAACACGTGTGAAGTGGGAGGACTACGATGTCAACATCATCGATACTCCCGGGCACGTGGATTTCACCATGGAGGTAGAGCGTGCGCTCAGTGTGCTCGATGGTGCGATCCTCGTATTGTGTGCCGTCGGTGGTGTGCAATCGCAGTCGATCACAGTCGATCGCCAGATGCGTCGCTACGCCGTACCCCGGGTCGCGTTCATCAACAAGATGGATCGGGCCGGCGCGGACGCGTTCAAGGTCACCGAGCAGCTACGCGACAAACTCAAACACAATGCCGTGTTGGTCACGCTTCCCATCGGGGCCGAGGACAGGTTCGCTGGTATCATCGACTTGCTGACGCGTGAGGCCATCTACTTCGATGGAGACAACGGAGAGCATGTTCGACGCGAGCCTGCACCTGCGGACATGCGTGAGCAAATCGACCAGTATCGACTCAGGCTAGTGGAGGCACTGGGAGACTTCGACGATGCCATTGCCATGAAATTCATCGAGGGTGAGGAGGTATCGGCCGCCGAAATGGGCCCTGTGATCCGTAAGGCCACACTCGATCTCAAGCTTACGCCTGTGTTCTGCGGATCTGCATTCAAGAACAAAGGTGTACAGGTACTTCTCGACGGTGTCGGCTCGTATTTGCCGGATCCGACGGAAGTGAAGAACTATGCTTTCGATCTGGCAGACAAGGAAAACAAGGTCCTGCTGGAAGCACGTGACGAGTTGCCACTTTGTGCGCTTGCGTTCAAGCTCGAAGATGGCAAATACGGTCAGCTCACCTATGTGCGCGTGTACCAGGGCAAAATCACCAAAGGTATCCAGATCTTCAACGCCAGAACCGGAAAAAAATCCAAAGTCGGCCGACTCGTTCGCATGCATGCCGACAAAATGGAGGACATCGAAGACGGGCCTGCTGGGGATATCGTCGCACTATTCGGTATCGACTGTGCCAGCGGTGATACGTTCACGGACGGCGAACGTGCCTATTCGATGCGCTCAATGTTCGTCCCAGACTCCGTGATCTACTACGCCGTCGCGCCCAAGGACAAAGCCATGCTGGGCAATTTTTCCAAGGCGCTCAACCGATTCGCCAAGGAAGATCCCACGTTTCGCGTGCGCCGCGACCAGGAATCCGCGGAGACCATCATTGCAGGCATGGGCGAGCTCCACCTCGACATTTACATCGAGCGAATGCGTCGCGAGTACAAGGTCGATACGGTCGTCGGCGAGCCTCAAGTGGCGTTCCGCGAGACCATCACCAAGGAAGTACCGTTCGAATACACGCACAAAAAACAAACCGGTGGATCGGGCCAATATGCCAAAGTCGCTGGCATGATGCGGCCGCTATCAGCGGATAGCGAGCACAAGAACTACCACTTTATCGACGAGATCGTCGGTGGCACCATTCCTCGAGAGTTCATCCCCTCCGTGGACGCAGGTTTCCAACAAGCCATGGAGAAAGGTGTGCTGATTGGATTTCCAGTCACACGTGTGGAGATGGAGCTGAACGACGGCGCCTTTCATGCCGTCGACTCGAGCGACATGGCATTCCAGATCTGCGCCCGTACTGCCTTCAAAGAGGCCATGAAGAAAGCCGATCCGGTGATCCTCGAACCCATCATGAAGGTCGCGATCGAAACCCCGGAGGAGTTCCAAGGAAACTGTCAGACCGCCCTGATTCGACGGCGAGGGACCATCGTCGGCTCGGAGTCATCGCAAGGCAGTAGCGTGGTCGAGGCCCACGTGCCGTTGTCGGAAATGTTCGGATTTTCGACTGAGCTGCGCAGCGGTACTCAAGGCAAAGCCGAATACACGATGGAATTCGAGAAATATGCACCGGTGCCTAGGAATATCCAGGAAGAGCTCATCAAAAAGTACGCAGACAATCTACGCGGTTGACATCCCTCGGAGGTCGATCACATGGCCATGATTGACGAATTTCGCAAGTTCGCGTTGCGTGGAAACGTCGTGGACATGACCGTCGGCATCACGGTTGGAGCCGCATTTGCGACCATCGCCAAGTCTCTGGTCGACGACGTGATCATGCCACCGATTGGCCTGCTTATCGGGAACGTGGACTTTGCGGACTTTTTCGTCGTGCTCAAGCACGGTACGCCGACCGGTCCGTACCCTACGCTCGAAGCGGCAACTACAGCGGGGGCGGTGACGCTCCGCTTTGGTACGTTCTTCAACAATGTGTTCGCGTTCCTGGTGATGGCGTTCGCGATTTTCCAACTGGTACGTCTCGTCAATCGGCTCCATCCCACGACCCCTGCCGCACCGACCAATCGTCCGTGTCCGTACTGCACGCTGACGGTGTCATTGCAAGCTACACGTTGTCCACACTGCACGTCACAACTGTGACTGACACTCGCGGAGCCTCCCACGAGGTGAAGCCCAAAATCGCGAGCCAGCTCAGCCCGGCCAAGGCAATGCGCCGTGCTTGCGAAAGGCTGGTCGTGTGGCAATTCCGCCGGGACGATACTGGATCAGGGTGTATTCCGAAGGACATTGCAGTTTCCGGAAGAAACCGGTGCAATTCCAAGGAGTCATCCATGACGACAAGCAAGATGTCCATCCTCGCGTTCTGTTTTTTCTTGCCACAAGCGCTTGCGTGCGACAGCACCGCGGGTATGAGCGGGAGCACGGCCGGAGACACGAGTGAGAGCACCACCGAAACTGTCACCACCAGTACCCACGAGAGTACCACCGTGGCCGCTACGGTAGGTACCCATGACGATACTGTTGAGAGCACCACTGGGGGCAACGGCAACACGAAATTCGACCTCGAGGGAAGCGAAACCGCATATCACAACCCGTCCGATCCCGATACCAGCGGATGGGAGGATCTCACTGTGCAGGGTATCTATTCCATCAGCGGAGGTGACATCGAAGGGGCGTCATACTCCTTGGTTCCTTGTGCGCCAGAACCTGGTGGCGAATGGTGCGTCTACTGGGACACAGATCCGTTGGCGTGGAAAGGCCCCGCCCCCGCCGGCTGTCGCAGCAAAATCACTTTTCGAGGAAAACGAAGTGAGCCGCTCGGAGAAACCGAGCTGTGCAACAGCCCACTTGGGCATAGGGGTCATTTCGAACGCGCGTTCTTGGTGGAGGAAATCCTCAGCAATGGTCCTTGCGAGAAGGACTGCCGACCTGATCTCGAGATGTGCGGAAACGCCGATGATTGGCAGACATGCGAACCAAAGTAATGCGCAACTGCGGTGGGTATGGATGACACGTCAATCGCGGGACCATGCAAGGCGCCCTCTTCGACTACTTCCAAGGCGAAAAACAGGCGGGTCTATTGCTTGCCGGACTGGGTGTGATTGGTGTGGTTGCGGCGGCAATCTTCTATCCGTCGCGCTGGGACATCCGCTCGTTCGCGATCACACTGGGCGTGCTCGGCCTGGTACAGCTCGCCATCGGCGTAGGCCTGTACCTGAAGACAGGCCCTCAGGTCGAGGGCCTGGTTGCGCAGCTCGATAACGACGCGGTGCGCTTCTACGCTGATGAAGGTGTGCGCATGATCAAGGTACAACGAAATTTCGTGATGCTCGAGATCGCGTGGGTGATTCTGATCGTCGTCACGGCTGTCACCGCGGTGGTCATGAAGCAACGTTTCCCCGTCACTGGCGTTGCACTCGGTTTGTTGATCGCTTTTTCCGTCATCCTCGGGTTCGATCTGATCGCCGAACGACGTGGTGCTGCATACCTCGAGGCGATCGAGGCCAACCGAGCTCGAGCGGTTGGCAAATAGTCCCGCGGGCTAGGCCGAGACCATCGATACGGCGTTGAACGTGTGGTCACCGGCTATGGCTCGGACGACACCTTGGTGCCGCTGGCCGCCGGCAATGCCACGAGAAGTCCCGAGGCTTTTCGCCCGGCGCGCGTCATCGAGTGCGTCTCTTCGTGGGCCAAGATGACCGCAGCATGGGCTGCCGCTCGCGCGACCATCTCACGTGCTGCTTCGTGAAGGGCAGCCGATTCTTGTACGTAGCGGACGTTGTTCTCCATGTCCTCCGATGCCCAACCACGCGAGTGAGCGATGTACGGAAACTGAGGAAACTGGAAGCCCAACTCGGAGAAGAATGTGAGTGCCTGTCCAGCCACGCCCTGCACATTGTCCTGACCACCCGTGATGATGAACGAAGCAACTTTGTTCCGCAGCATGACGCGATTGCGGATCGTAATTTGGTTTTGCACGCAGTTTAACCGCTCGGCCATCTTGAAGTATAGCGCACTCGCTACACCCCAGCGGATTGGCATGGCGATCAGCACGACGTCGGCCCAAAACACCAGCGCCTCGTACACCCGGTCCAGTTGATCGGTAGGATCCATCTGGGTGATGGAGCATGGCCACGTGCACGCATGAGCGCTTTTCGAATAGTAGCCCTCGCAATGGCGGAAGGCCAGGTCACGCAGCCGAATCAGCTTTGTTTCGTGACCCAAAACGGTCGACGTATGCTTCAAGGCAGTGTCGAGCAACGCCTCGGATGTCGAATAGCGTGGGTTGGTGACATCCATGTTCGTCGTCGAGATGCCGAGCACGCGCAAGCCGCCAGGTTCGCGATCGAGTGGACGATCGAGCGAGTGTTTCACATGCGGCGCTTTGTGCCGAGGTGTGCTGGGCGTGACCTGCACGAGCACGTGGCCATGTTCCTCACGCACATCATGGCGTGGCACCTGGTCCTCTTCGAACCCTGGCTCACCTCGGCCGGTTTCACGATGGAACTTCCAGTTGTGCCAGGGACAAACGATGTAATCACCGTCGAGGCGCCCCTCGCCGAGGGGACCGCCAGCGTGGTTGCATACCCCAGAAATCGCGCCAAACCGTCCATTGGCGTACGACAGCGCCAGCTTCAAACGGCCGATTTCGAGCTGCTGGAGTGGGTGCTGTGCAAGTGCTGAGGCTGTGCCGACGTCGTGCCACTCGTCTGCCATCGGCGACATGGTACCCGCACACATCGCCGGTTTCAATCGTTCACGGCGATGGCTTTTTCACCGCGACTCGAAGCATTCGCGGCCGGGTCGGCAGTCTTCCGGAACGCAAGGTGCTCCATCTGGTCCAGTGACAAACTGTGTACGCATGCAGTGATAGTGGCTCGAGCGGCTCGTTACGAACGCATCGGGTGTGTCTTGCCCATACACGTGTAGCGCCTTGGTACGAAGCGAGCGACACACCGGCATGGTCAGATCGATTGGTTCGAGGAACGTCGGCATCGGTCACCTCGGAAACGGTATGCCAGTGGCTCGGTGCAGCGCATCGCGCAATAGGCCCTGGGCGAGCGGGATCTTGTAGGCGTTGTTGCGAAGTGGCTTGGCGGGTGCGAGTGCAGCCTTGGCCGCGTGTGCGAACAATTCGGCCGTGGGTGCTCGACCTTCGAGTACGGTTTCGGCCTCCTTCGCCCGCCAGGGGATCGGTGCGACGTGACCAAGCGCGACGCGAACATCGTGTAATTTTCCGTCCTTCACGCGCAAACATGTTGCTGCTTCGGCGAGTGGCCAATCGTGCGACTGTTTCTCCTTGGCGGATGCGTAGGCAGAGCGCATATCATCGTCGAGCGATGGCAGCTCGACAGAAACGAGCACCTCGCCGGCCGTGAGGACGTGTTCACGGGAGGGATCTTGCTTTGGTGCGACGAACAAGCTCTCGATGGGCAGCGTGCGTTCGGTATCTGCCGCCAGCGTCACAGTTGCGCCGACGGCTACCAGCGCGCACGCGAGGCTCGAAGGATGCACGATCCAGCTCGGCCCACCACCGAGGATCGCGTTGTAGCGATTTTCACCCGCCTCGGCCAAGCACGTGTCCCCACCTTTTTTCAAGCACACGAGATCATGATGTCGGAAGTACCAACAGCGTGGGCGCTGCAGCAGGTTGCCACCGAGCGTCGCGGTATTGCGAATGCCCGGTGTGGCGGCCGACGCAGCGGCCGCCCACACGGCAGCATAGCCCGCAGGAATGTGGTCCAGCCCAGCGATGTGAGCGAGCTCGGCAAGCGTGAGCAAGGCACCAATTCGCATTTTCCCCTCGGACGTGCGCTGTTGCATGCTCGTCATGCGCTCGCCGAGCTCACCCGAGATCGCACGCAATTCCACCAGCTCTTTCGGGGTGTCGAGATGCTCCTTCATGCGATCGATGAGATCGATCCCGCCTGCACGGATGAGCCGTCGCTCGGGTTCGGCGAGTACGCGAGTGCGCAGCTCGGCTAACGTGTTCGGGCGGCTCAAGCGAAATGGCTGCATCATGCACCCCCCGATGCGCCCGAGCCCGGCTGCAACGTCGCCAAGATTTTGTCTGGCGTGATGGGAAGCGTTCGAACGTGTGTGCCGAGCGCGTTACCGACGGCGTTCGCGATGGCTGCGGCGGTTGGAATCGTTGCGGGCTCACCGATGCCGATGGCACCCGTGCTGTTGCCGCCGACATCGACAGGCGTGATCACGATGGTGATCTCGGGTGTGTCCTTGGCACCGAGGATCTTGTACTGCTCTAAGTTGGCATTGAGCATCAACCCGGTCTCGCGATCCATCACCCGCTGTTCCATGAGCGCATAGCTGGCTCCCAAGATCACCCCACCATTGATTTGGCTCTCGAGCGTGTGTTCGTTCATGACCTTGCCGCAGTCGTGGATCGCGAGCACCTTGGTGGCTCGCACGATGCCGGTCCAGGTGTCCACCTCGACTTCCGCGAACTGCACGCCAGCGATCTGGTACTGGTTTTGGTTCATGAACTTCATGGGGTGGCTCGAATAGGTGTCCGGTCGCGTTGCCGTAGCTACGATCGCCTCGCCGTCGATCTTTTTGCATAGATCGATGAACGACAACGACTTGCCGGCGGCGCTGACGGTTCCGTGGCCATTCCACACGATCTCGTTTGGACTCGTTCCGAGCAGTCGCGCTGCCAGCTCGCCAAGTTGTGCCTTGGCGGTTTCGGCAGCATTGCGGACGGCCGGAGACACGCTCGCCGTCGTCTGACTACCTCCGCTGCCGACCGAAGGACCGAATTCGCTGTCGCCGTAGCGCATGCGCACGCTCGCGAGCGGTCGTTGAAATACTTCGGCAACGACTTGCGCGAGCACAGTGGCGATGCCAGTGCCAATGTCTTGCACACCGTTTTTCACCTCGATGGTCCCATCGCGATGAATGGATACGGTGGCAACTGCGACCCGTGGCCGGCCGAAGTCACCCCAGATCGAGCTCGCTACACCCACGCCTGTGCGCATCCGAGTATTGTGTTTGCGCGCAGCTTCAGCTTCGCGTCGGCGCTCGGTCCAGTGAAACCGTTCGCGCCCGAGTTGGAGCTGATGCCTGCGCACCGGATGCCGATCGTGGGCGAGACGAATGTCGATGGGATCGCGCCCGAGCTTGGCCGCGAGCTCGTCGATTGCCGACTCGATTGCAAATGCACCCTGAGGATGGCCGGGCGCACGCATCGCCGTACCGGGTCCGCCATGCGTAAAGACGTCGGTGCTCTCTACCAGGATGTTCGGACAACCAGCATAGATCGCGAACGCATTTCGCCCGACACCGGCACCCGTACCCACGCCAGCACTGCCGTGGGCGACGACGTGGATGGCCGTCAGCTTGCCATCTTTGGTGGCGCCAATTTTCACCTGTTGATGCGAATCGGGACGATTTCCCGTGCAGGTATGCTCCTCTTTGCGATCGAGCATGAGCTTGACCGGTGCATTGGCCTTGCGGGCCAGCTCTCCGGCAATGAACCCGAGTCGCGATCCCGGTGCAGATGCGCCAAACTTGGCCCCGAACCCACCGCCGACGAAGTGTGTGATCACGTGGACGTTCTTGGCGTCGAGCTCGAAGATCTCCGCCAGCTCGTCGCGGACACTGAAGATGGCCTGCGTGGAGCACCAAACCGTGAGTTTGTTGGCAGCATCCCAACGAATTACGATGCCATGGGTCTCGAGCGCGCTGTGGGTCTGGACCTGTGTGACGTAAGTAGCTTCGTGAACGACCTGGGCGGTCTTGAAGCCCTTCGTCACGTCGCCTTGCTGCATGGACTTGCCTGGCCTGACATTTCCGGTGGTCTTCGCTTTGTTGGCAGCGCCCGGCTCGTCACCTTCGGTCTTGCGCTCGCGCACGACAGTGGTGTGCACGACTGGAGCGTCGTTTTTGGTCGCCGACAGCGTATCGATCACGAACGGTTCGGGCCGATAGCGGACCTTGGCGTGCCGCACGGCATCTTGCGCGAGCTCGGGTCGCTCGGCCGCAATGGCAGCCACGTCTTGGCCAGCGAACAACAAGCGATCTCCAGGCTTCGCCAACGCCAACACGGCCTTCACGCCCGCTTGTCGCTCGCATTCACCGAGATCGATGCTCTCGACTACGGCGCATGGATAGGGCGAGCGCAGCACCACCGCGTGTAGGAGCCCGGGCAGCGATATATCGAATGTATACTTCGCTGCACCGCTGACTTTGAGAGGGCCATCGATGCGTGCAACCGGCTGCCCCACCACGGTGAGTTTGCTCGAGCCATCCCAAGGCCGAGGTTCTCCGTTCGGGAGCTCCACGTCGACGCGTTTGCGCTCACCCGCAAAACCGAGGTCGAGCGTTTCCTTGCGACCGTTGGGCATGGCCTAGCCGCCTGCTTTCGCGGCGACCGACAGCACCGCTTTGATCACATTGGGGTACGTGCCACAGCGACACAGGTTTCCGGAAATCGCCTCGCGTACATCGTCTGCCGAGATTCGGCGAGCGTTTTTGTGCGCAAGCAGCCCGGCACACGAGATCAACATGCCCGAAGTACAAAATCCGCATTGCAGTGCGTCGTGCTCGACAAATGCCTTTTGTAGTGGCGACAAAGCATGGGCGCTTCCCAGGCCCTCGACGGTAGCGACATGTTTGCCCGACACGTCGTGCGCGAGCATCATGCAGCTGTTTCGCGGGATGCCGTCCACGAGCACCATGCAGGCTCCGCATGCCCCGCGATCGCACACCAGTTTGGGACCGGTGACATCGAGATCGAGCCTGAGTGCCTGAAGTAGTGTCGTACGAGGCTCGACATCCAGGTTCGTACCGTTGCCATTGAGCGTGAACGAAAGCGGCGCCTTGCTCGGCCCGATCTCACCAGCGACACCCGATGCTTGTGCATCGGATGCACCACTGGTAGGGGCTTTTTGTTGGTTCGAGCAACCAGCCAGCACGGTGGCCGTACCGAGCCCGCGAAACAAGCCGCGCCGAGTCAATGTCGGATGCGACGTCATGTGCGTCGAAGGCTACCCCGGAAGATTGACCAAAGCGAAGCCCCCGCGTCGGTGAATCAACTCACGGAGGCTCGTGTGTAGCGGCAGCGTCCTCGGCATAGGCGCGGTTTCGATCGGCAAAGATGTCGCGAATACGATCTTCGAGCTCCGCGAGGCCGCGCCCATGCCCCACTGCGTCGAAGTTGCGTTGCGCAATTTCCGCAGACAGCTCGGGGTCGGCCTGGATACTGTGTTCGATCAGCGCTCGAAGCGTGGGATCGAGTGTGGTCAACGAAGCGCTACGGCGTGCCTGCGTGGCCACGCTCGCCTGTTGGCGTGCGTCATCGAGTACGTCTGCACGCACACATTGAATCACGGGATCCGGAGTTCGCCGGATTACGAGCACCAAGTTGTCGACCGTGGTCGTATTCTCGCCGATCGGTGGTTGCGTGGATCTCCCGAGCTCGGGATGGAAGGCCACCATGTAAAAGCGTGGATCGTCGCGTCCATCGTGAGCGGCTCGCACCGCCCGGGAGAACGTCTCGAATGTGTCGGCCGAATGCCACGGATGATCGGGGCCGATTATGAACGTGAGCAGCACGATCTCGAGGTCGGGACGACGACGTACGGTTTGTCCGAGCACGTCCGCAACGTGCCTGGGATCGACCTGCGATGCACGACATCGAAACACGGGTCGGTGTACGCGACCGAGCTCTCTACTCCTACGCGCGAACGGACAAAGGCCCAGTCCTTCCACCACCTCGGTAAGGTAGCGATCGTGAATGCGATGAATCGTGGCTTCTCGGGGCCAACCGGTGGCCGGTTCACCCATGATGCCACGGAGTGTATCCTAACCCGGTGGCTCATGGCACGACCACCAAGCCGTGAGGAGAGGGCACATTGTTCAAGCATCATCCCAAGGGTCTCCCAGTACTGTTTTTCAGCGAGATGTGGGAGCGTTTCGGCTTCTACTTGTTGCTCGGAATCTTCACGCTCTACATGCTGGACACCCAGCAAGGTGGGCTTGGATTGTCCGAGAAACAGGCGTTCGACATCTACGGCACCTACTTGGCCATCGTGTACCTGACGCCGTTTATCGGTGGCTTGCTCGCCGATCGAGTGCTCGGCTACCGAAAATCGATCGTCATCGGGGGAATCCTCATGGGGTTCGGTTACTGTGGGCTTGCGATACCTGGCTACGGCCCGCAGTTCTGGCTTTCGCTTTTGCTCATCATTTTGGGCAACGGCTTTTTCAAGCCAAACATTTCGGCGCTGGTGGGAAAGCTTTATGCCGATCCCAAATATGCCGCCAACAAAGACGCCGGGTTCAACATTTTCTATATGGGGATCAACCTCGGTGCATTCATATCCAACTTCGTTGCGGCGTATCTGCGAAACGAGTACGGATGGGGGCATGCCTTTGCCGCCGCCGGTATCGGCATGTTCGTTGGCGTAGCATGGTTTTTGGCCGGCCAACGCTTCACGGCAGAAGCCGACGTGATGGAACCGCCCAAGCCGGGAGACGAATCCGTGGGCCGGATCCTCGCCAAGGTGCTGTTGCCGGCCGCCACGTTTGGGCTGATCGGGTGGTTCGTGCCAAGTCTCGTCAGCGAGAGCGGCAACTGGTTCGGTTCGAGCTCGAACGATGCGTTCTTGTTCGCCTGCCTTCCGGTAACATGGTTCTACGTTTCGCTGTGGTCGCGGTCCGATGGCGAAGACAAGGAAAGGGTCGGAGGCCTATTGCCGATCTTCGCGGTCGTGATCGTGTTTTGGGCGATTTTTCATCAAAATGGCTCGGCATTGACAGTTTGGGCCGAGGACTACACCGATCGCAACATGCCTACCGCAATCGCGGATACGATGAATGAGGTCGGCTTCGCCCAAGAGGTCGACACATCGCTGCGTGACGTACCCGCACGCGATGCTCACGGAGACATCGTTGTCGGAGTCGACGGCAAAGCGATCGTCACGCGGGGGCCCCATCCCTATTTCCACAATCTCGACCAAGAGCATTGGCCTGCCGACGGAAACTCGCTGACGTTAGTTTCTACCGAGCTATTTCAGTCGATCAATCCGTTTTTCGTGGTGATATTGACACCGGTGCTGGTAGTCGGGTTCGGATTTTTGCGTCGCTTTGGCAAAGAGCCTTCGACACCGGGCAAGATTGTACTCGGACTACTCGTGACCGCACTGTCGACGATGGTGATGATTACCGCGGTATTCGTCACCCACAACGGTGCAAGCAAGGCCTCGGCGTGGTGGTTGGTGCTGAATTACCTGCTCATCACGTTTGGAGAGCTTAGCCTGAGCCCGATGGGGCTTTCGCTGGTGTCCAAGTTGAGCCCCCCTCGGCTGACTGCCGTGATGATGGGAGGATGGTTCTTGGTGACGGCGATCGGCAACAAACTCTCGGGCATCTTGTCGGGGCTACTCGGCTATTTCGACCACAAAGCAGCGGTATTCGCAATCAACTGTGCGGGAGCGTTGTTGGCTGCGGGGTTTATCTGGCTCATGGTGCCGCGCTTGCGAAACATCATGAGTAAATATGCCGACAGGTGAAGCGCAGTCGCTGCCGCGCTGGCTCGCACTGACGATCCTCGTGCTGATCTGCTATCGCATCGCTTATCACACAACCTACCTGGCCGAGGTGCCGTTCGCACTCGCGACGTTCTCCGATGGTCGCATATACGAAGATGCGGCACGGGACATCTTGGCCCACCCACCGCTCGGGAGCCAGACATTCTATCTCCAGGGCTTGTACGCGTATGTGCTTGCGCTCGGCATGCTCGTTCGGCCATGGATCTCGTTCGGCTTGCTCGTGCAACTCGGGCTCGCAGCCATTTCGCTATGGTTGTTCGCCCGTACCGCGAAACGCTGCCTGGGTGCGCTCGAAGGCGGCATCGCAACCGCGTTCTTGTTGGCCTACGCAGCGCTGGCATTTTACGAAAACAAATACCTGAGTGCGGAGCTCGGAATCGTCTGCAACATCCTCGTGCTCGCGAGCTTTGCGAGCGTGCATACGTGTGCCAGCTCGCGTGCGATCGCGCTGTGCGGAGCAGCGAGTGGCATGTCCGTGCTCGCGCGCCCGAACATGCTGCTCGCGATCCCCTTTACCGTAGTCGCGTTGACGCGCATGGTAGCAAGGAGCGAAAGTCGCTCTCGGGATCGTGTACTGACGTGGTATTTCGTCGGACTGGCAGTGGTGCTGACACCGATGGCGGTACGCAACGCGATCGTCACGGAAACGCCGACGATCTTTCCGGCGCATGGTGGTGGGACATCGTTCTATATTGGCAACAATCCGCATGCCCGTGGCGTGTGGAACGACGCAGGATTGTTCAGCGGTCAAGTCGCAACCGAACAGGAGGAATTGGGCGAGCGGCTGATGGTCGACAATGCCGATGCAATACAACACGCCAGTGAAACCGGCCAAATGCTGTACCAGCGCGCGCTCGACCACATCGTGGCCGAGCCGCTCGCATGGGTCGGCTTGGAGCTACGCAAGCTCTGGCTTTCACTCGGCAACGACGAGCTCACCCAAGACTACGATCTACTCGGGGAACGAGAGTTGATCCCGTGGGCACATCGCTTGGGCATGCCATTTGGGGGGCTGTTGGCACTGGCGGTGGTGGGCTGGTTCGAGCTGTTTCGTACGAGACGCAATCGAGCAGAAAATCATGTCCAAAGTGCATGGTTGCTGGT
>Ga0187893_10004889_pt1 | contig 24860 bp, 23 predicted proteins | sample MA1701074metaG_FD_139574 | JGI IMG/M metagenome (GOLD analysis project Ga0187893, IMG submission 139574) | White microbial mat communities from a basaltic lava cave in the Kipuka Kanohina Cave System on the Island of Hawaii, USA - MA170107-4 metaG ... | reverse complement strand
TCCGGATCCTCTGGGCGCCCGAGGCGCGCGTCGAAGAGCAGGTGCCCGCCGCGCGCTGCCGCGTGGGCTGGGTGCTCCGGGCGCGTGTTTGGCGCGGATGTAGGCGTCGCAGGCGCCCGCGCGATAGGCGCGCCGGAGCACCCAGCCCACGCGGCAGCGCGCGGCGGGCACCTGCTCTTCGACGCGCGCCTCGGGCGCCCAGAGGATCCGGAAGCCGCGCCCCGCGAAGCGCCGGAACAGCTCCGAGTCGCTGCCGCCGCTCGCGGCCATCGCCTCGTCGAAGCCCTCGTCGAGCTGCGCGAGCGAGGCGCAGCGCACGAGCGCATTGCCGGTGTAGGCGCTAGGCCTGGCCTCGCCCGGGGCGAAGTCGCTCGCGAGCTCGAAGGCCGCCGCGAGCCAGCCGGGCACGGGGGACTCGAAGCGCATCGCGATCGGACCCGTCACCGCGTCCGCCCGCCAGCGCTGCGCGGCCTCGAGCAGCGCGGCGAGCCAGCGCGGCGCGGGCAGCGCGTCGTCGTCGGTGAAGGCCACGAAATCCGCCCAGGGCATCGCCTCCGCGAGCGCGGCGTTGCGCGCCTGCGGGATGCCGGGCCGCGCCTCGACCCGGTAGACGAGCGGGAGAGCGAGCCCGCGCGCGGCGCGCTCGCAGACCGCGCGCGCCGAGCCCTGCGCGTCGTTGTCCACGACCACGACGCGCAGCTCGGTCGCCGCGGGCAGCTCCCGCTGGCGCGCGAGCGCGCCGAGCAGCCGCGCGAGCGGCAGGGGGCGCCCGCGCGTCGCGACACAGACCGCGACGCGCAGCCGCGGCGGGGACGGGGAGGGCGGGCGCGGGAGCGGGTCCACGCGGATCGGATCGGCCGCGCAGGCGCGCGGCTCAAGCCGGGCCGCCGCCGCGCGCGCTAGCAATCCGCCAGCGTCTCCTCGCGCAGCCAGTCCACGACCCCGACCAGCGCCTCGCGCGGGGACACTCCGCGCGCGAGCGCCGCGCGGTAGCCGCGCAGCTGCTGCTCGGCGCTCGTGCCGCGCGCGAGGATCGCGCGCGCGTGACGCAGCTCGGCCGCGCAGGCGAGCTGCTCGGCCTCGGGCGCGACCAGCAGCAGGACCTCGTCGAGCAGATCGGCGAAGGGCACCAGCTCGCGGCGCCCGAGGTCGAGCATTCCGCGCTGGGTGCCGTAGCGCTGCGCGAGCCAGCGGTTCTCGCCGATCAGCATCGCCGAGTAGCGCCGCCAGCTCTGGTTCTGCCGGCGCAGGCGCTCGAGCATGCGCACCCAGCAGGCGAAGAGCGCCGCGACGCAGATCGCGTCGTCGACGCGCGTGCAGACGTCCGTGATGCGCATCTCGAGCGTCGGGAAGCGCGCCGAAGGCCGGATGTCCCACCAGATCTGGCTCGCGTCCTCGATCAGGCCGGTCCGCACCAGGAGCTCGAGGTGCCGGGTGTACTCCGCGTGGCTCACGAAGGGCTCGGGCAATCCCGTGCGCGGGAGCTCGTCCCAGACCGCGAGGCGGTACGAGAGCAGGCCGGTCTCGCGGCCCTCCCAGAAGGGCGAGGAGGTCGAGAGCGCGAGCAGGTGGGGCAGGATGTAGCTCGCCTGGCCCATCAGATCGATGCGCCGCTCGGGGTCCGGAATCCCGAGGTGGACGTGCATCCCGCCGACCACGAGGCGGCGCGCGACCTCCTGCAGGTCGCGCGCGAGAAGCTGATAGCGCACGCGGGCGGTGTGCTGCTGCTCTCGAAAGCACGCGAAGGGATGGGTGGAGCCCGCGAGGATCGCGCAGCCGTGCTCGGCGGCCGCCTCGCCGATGCCCCGGCGCAGCCGCCGCAGCTCGTCGCGCGCCTCGGCGATGCTGCCGCAGACGCGGGTGCCGGCCTCGACCTGGGATTGCATCAGCTCGGGCCCGACCTGGCTTCCGACGCGCCGCTCGCAGCTCGCGAGGAAGCCGGGCGGGGCTTCGCGCACCAGATCGCGGCTCTCGCGATCCACCAGGAGGTACTCCTCCTCGATGCCGAGCGTGAAGGGGTCGGAGTCCATGGCGCCTCGGGAGCGGCGAGAGTACCGGAGCGCCGCGCGGCCCGTTGCGCGCAGGCGATCCCGCAGCGCTCTCCTAGAATCCCGCGCGTGCCGCGCCGCGCCGACCACGGGTTCTGGCCCTATCTCGCTCCCTACTTCGGATTCCTCGTGGTCGCGGATCTGTCGTCGCGCCTGCCCGGGTCCTGGGACGCGCTCGGACTCGTGCTGCGGGTCGCGATCCCGCTCGCGGCGCTGCTCTACTTCTTCCGCAGCGAGCGCAACTATCCCGAGCTGCGCCACTTCGCGGGCGGCGCGCGCGGCGCGGCGCTCGATTTCGCGGTCGGCCTCGCGGGCGCGGCGCTCTGGATGGCCCCGTACCTGCTCGCCGAGGGCCTGCGGCCCGCGCCGGATGCGGCCTTCGATCCGGCACAGCTCGGCGCCGCCGCGGTGCCCCTCGTGCTCGGGCTGCGCACGCTCGGCTACGGCTTCGTCACGCCGGTCGTCGAGGAGCTCTTCCTGCGCAGCTGGCTCGCGCGCTACGTCGAGGTCTTCGACCGCCGCGCGGACTTCCGCGAGCTCCCGCTCGCGCGCTACTCGCTGCGCAGCTTCTGTGCGGTCGGCATCTGCTTCCTGATCACGCACCAGCCCTGGGAGTGGTGGGTCGCGCTGCCCTGGTTCCTGCTCTCGCAGCTCTGGTTCTACCGGCGCGCGCAGCTCGGCTCGGTGGTGCTGCTGCACGCGGGATCGAACCTCGGGATCCTCGCGGCGGTCGTGCTCGGCGACCGGCTCGGGCTCGGCGCGTGGTGGTTCTTCCTGTAGCGCCGCGCGCGGCGCGCGGGCTCAGAGCGAGCCGCGGTGCCCGCGGCGCACGCGCTGCGCGAGGTGGCTGAGCTCGATCAGGAGCGCGTGGGCATCCCGCGGCTGGCCCTCGCGCGCGCTCTGGTGCACGCGCTCGGCGCAGCGGGAGAGCGGCTCGAAGCCGATGCTCGCGGACTCGAGCGCGAGCGTGCCCGCGAGCTGGGCGAGCTCCTGCAGTCGCCCCGCGCCATCGGCGTCCTGCAGCCGGTCGACCCGCTCGGCGAGCCCCACCACGAACTGGTCGATCGACTCGCGCAGGTCGAGGTCGTCCGCGCGGCTCGAGAAGATCGGCTTGTCGTCCTCGGCAGATGCCACGACGGGCTCTATCGGACGCCCTCCGCGGCTTCTGAACACCCGGCTGGGGCTCAGCAGAGCTCCGGGGGCGGCGCGCAGAGCTGGAGCCGGAGCCCGCCGCGGCCCGGCCGGGGGGCGGCGAGCCAGAGCGCGGCTGGAATCTCGAGCGGCCGCCCGAGCGCGCGCGCGAGCCGGCGCTCGGCCGCGCGGCGCGCGGCCGCGAGCGGCGGTGCGGTCCCGGACCCGGCCAGGGCCCGCGCACCCGGCTCGGGCGCGACCCAGAGCCGGAGCTCCCCGGCGCGCGCGAGGCACGCGATCGGCTGCGCGTGGAGGCCGCGCGCGTGGAGCCAGCTCGCGCTGCCGAAGAGCCGCGCCGGAGTCGTCGCGCGGTGCTCGCTGACCGCGAGCGACGCCGCGCCGGACCCCGCTGCGCCGGGCTCGAGCCCGGCGAGCGCGGGGTGGCCGCGCAGCGCGACGCCGCGCCAGTCGCCGCGCGCGAGCGGCGCGAGGCGGCGGTCGGCGCGCGCCGCGGCGCGGCGCCAGTGCGCGAGCTCGCGGCGCGCGAGGCGCCGGCGCGCGGCCCCGAGTGCGGGCAGCAGACGCCGCGCGGCCTCGCGCTCGCCGCGGCAGTAGGCGCAGAGCGCGCGCCAGAGCTCGGCCGTCCCCGCGTCGGGATGCCGCGCCTCGAGCTGCGCGAGCATCGCGAGCCGCCGGCGCTGGCTCACGCGGCGGCGGAAGCGCGCGCGCTCGAAGTCGATCGGCACGAGCTCGCCGCTCGCGAGGCGCAGCAGGTTGTTCGGCGCGAAGTCCGGCTGATCGAGGCCCGCGTCGTGCAGCTGCCGCGCGAGCTGCCCGAGCGCGCGCGCGAGCGCGCGGCGCTCGCGCGCGCCGAGTCCCCGGCTCGCGTGCTGCGCGAGGTCGCAGGCTCCCGGCAGCTCGCGCAGCACGAGGCAGCAGAGCGCGAGCCGCCCGCGCTCGCGCGACTCGCCGGCGGCCAGCGGCAGCGGCGTCGGGATTCCGGCCGCGCGCAGCCGTCCCGCCACGCGCAGCTCGCGCTGCGCCTTGCTCGCGCGCAGCCGCCGCGCGCGCCCCGCGCCGTCCGCGTAGCGGTTGACCTTGACCAGGAGCGTCCCGCCGCCGGGGGCCGCGACGCGGTAGAGCGCCTTGCGCCGCCCGCGCTTCAGGCACTCGAGCGGAGCCAGCGCCGAGCGCTCGGCGCGCCCCTCGAGCCGCGCGGCGAGCGCGTCGAGCCACGCCGCCGCGGGCCGCTCCGCGGCGGACGCCTGTTCGGGAGTGCTCCAGCGCATCGCCTCGCCCGGCTCCTCCTGGCCGCGCGCGGCGCGGCCGGTTGACAGTCCTCGCCGGCGTCTGCGACGGTGGCACGCCATGCGCTGCTCCGCCTGCAACGCCGAGATCCCGCTCGCGAGCGGCGAGCGCGTCGGCTTCCGCGACAGCTGCCCCGACTGCCGCGCGGATCTCCACACCTGCCACAACTGCGACTTCCACGATCCGAGCGCGTACAACGAGTGCCGCGAGAGCAACGCGGAGCGCGTCTCGGATCGCGCCCGCGGGAACCGCTGCGACTACTTCACGCCCTCGGAGCGCGGCGGAGGCCGAGTGGCAGCCGAGCAGCAGCGCGCGCGCAACCGGCTCGGCGACCTCTTCAAGAAGTAACCCGACTCGCTCGAAAGGGCACTCAGCCTGCGAGGGAGAGGCGCCTCTTTGAAGCGAGACATCGCCGCGCTGTCCGATCAGCGGCACGACCTCCTCGTGATCGGCGGCGGGATCTACGGCGTCGCGGCCGCGCGCGAGGCCAGCCTGCGCGGGCTGCGCGTGGCCCTCGTCGAGCGCGACGACTTCGGCGCGGGAACCTCCTGGAACAGCTTCAAGACGCTGCACGGCGGCATCCGCTACCTGCAGCAGCTGGACCTCGCCCGGCTGCGCGCATCGCTGCGCTCGCAGCGGCGCTTCCTGCGGCTGGCCCCGCACCTGGTCGAGCCGCTGCGCTTCGCGCTGCCGAGCCGCGGCTGGGGCAGCCGGGGCCCCGTCGCGCTCGGCCTCGGCCGGCTCGCCTACGCGGCGCTGAGCCTCGACCGCAACCGCGGCGTCGCCCCGGAGCGGCGGCTGCCGGGAGCCCGGCTGCTCTCGCGCGGCGCGCTGCACGCGCTCGCTCCGGAGCTCTCGCTGTCGCGCGCGAACGGCGCGCTCGCGTGGTGGGACGCCCAGCTGCGCTCGTCGGAACGCGTCGTGCTCGAGTTCGCGCTCGCGGCGGCGGAGCAGGGCGCGCAGCTCGCGAACCGCGTCGAGGTCTGCGCGCTGCGGATCGGCCGCGGCCGCGTCGACGGGGTGGCCGCGCGCGATCTCGCGAGCGGCCGCGAGCTCGAGCTGCGCGCCGACGCGGTGCTCTGCTGCGCCGGCGCCGAGAGCTTCGCGCTGCTCGGCCGCGAGCGCGCGCTGCGCGCACCGGCGCCGCCGCTCTCGCGCGCCGCGAACGTCGTGCTGGCGCGCGCGCTCTTCGACTGCGCGGTCGCGCTCCCGGTCTCGGGCGCCGCCGCGGGGCAGGGCGAGCAGACGCTCTTCGCGGCGCCCTGGCGCGGTCGCACGCTGCTCGGAACGCTGCACCTGCCGCTGCGCGAGCCCGGGCGCGCGGAGCTCGCCGAGGCCGAGATCGAGTGCCTGCTGGCCGCCGTGAACCGCGTGCTGCCCGGGGCGCGTCTGCAGCGCTCCGACGTCGCGCTCTTCCACGTGGGCGTGCAGCCGGTGGCGGGCTGGGACGCGTCGAGCGGCCTGCCGCGGCACGCGCCCGACGCGCTCGCGCTCGACCACGGCGCGCGCGATCGCGTGGCCGGCCTGCACACGCTGGTCGGCGTCAAGTTCACCGAGGCGCCCGAGGAGGCGCGGCGCGCGGTCGAGCGCATCGGCGCCGCGCTCGGCCGCGGTCGCGCGCCCGCCGGCGACCCGCCGCTGCCGGGCGCGCGCGGGACCCGGGGCGAGGCGCTGCGCCGCGAGCTGCGCGAGCGCGCCGGCCCGGGCTTCGACGCCGAGCAGCTCGAGCACCTCGCGGCGAGCTACGGCGCGCGCGCGACGGGCGTGCTCGAGCACGCGCGCGACCCCGGGCTCGCCGCGCGCCTCACGCCGGCGAGTCCGGTCAGCGCGGCCGAGCTCGTGTTCGGCCTGCGCGAGGAGATGGCGGGCGGTCTCGGCGATCTCGTGCTGCGCCGGACCGAGCTCGGCGCGCGCGGCGACCTCGACGCGCGCGCGCTCGAGGCCTGCGCGGAGGTCGCGAGCCGCGAGCAGGGCTGGAGCGCAGAGCGGCGCGCCGCCGAGCTCGCGTGCGCGCGCAGCGCGCTCGCGCAGCGCGGAGCCGGCTGATGGCGCGCGTGCTGCTGATCGCGCCGCAGCCCTTCTACGAGCCGCGCGGCACTCCGATCAACGTGCGCCAGATGTGCCGCGCGCTCTGCGCGGCGGGCCACGAGGTCGAGCTCGCGACCTACCCGATCGGCCAGCCGGTCGCGATCCCGGGCCTGCGCATCCGGCGCGCGCTCCCGATTCCGGGGATCCGCGAGGTGCCGATCGGCTTCTCGCTGCGCAAGCTCGCGCTCGACCTGAGCCTCGCGCTGCTCGTGCTGCGCCTGCTGCTCTTCCGCCGCTACGACGTCGTGCACGCGGTCGAGGAGGCCGCGCTGCTCGCGCTGCCCTGCACCTGGTTCGGCGCGCGCCTGATCTACGACCTCGACTCGCTGATCAGCGACCAGCTGCGCTATTCCGGCGTGCTCGAGGCCCCCTGGCTGCTCGCGCGCGTGCGCGCGCTCGAGCGGCTGGCGCTGCGCCGCTCGCGCGCCGCGATCACGGTCTGCCGCTCGCTCAGCGACGCGGTGCGCGCGCTGCACCCCTCCGCGCAGGTGTTCCAGATCGAGGACGCGCCGCTCGACGAGACGCTGCGCGAGCCCGAGCCCGCGCGCGTCGAGGCGCTGCGCCAGGAGCTCGGCCTGGTCGGCCGCCCGCTGGCCGTCTACACCGGGAACCTCGAGGGCTACCAGGGCCTCGAGCTGCTGCTCGACGCGATGCAGCGGGTCGCGCAGCAGCTGCCCGACGCGGCCTGCGTGGTCGTCGGCGGCGCGGGCGCGAGCCTCGCCGCGTTCCGCGCGGCGCTCGCCGCGCGCGGCCTCGCGGACCACGTGCTGGCCGTCGGCGCGCAGCCGCCCGACGAGATCTCCGAGTGGATGGCGCTCGGCCACGCGCTCGTCTCGCCGCGCACGCAGGGCGAGAACACGCCGCTCAAGCTCTACACCTACATGCGCGCGCTGCGCCCGATCGTCGCGACGAAGCTCGCGACCCACACCCAGGTGCTCGACCCGAGCTGCGCGCTGCTCTGCGAGCCCGACGCCGACGCGCTCGCGGCGGGCCTCTGCGCGGCGCTCGCGGAGCCCGCCGCCCACCGCGGCCTCGCGCTCGCGGCGCGCAAACGCGTCGAGGACGAGTACAGCGCGGAGGCCTTCGCGCGCAAGCTGCTCGCGGCCTACGCGAGCGTGCTGCGCGGCTGATCGGCCGCCGCGCGCGGCGGACCCGCGCCGGCCGGCTGCTTGACCGCGCTGAGCGCGAGCATGTAGCCCGAGCAGAAGGGGATCAGCGCGTCCAGCCGCGCCCACAGCCAGCAGAGCGGGTAGACCGCGCTGTAGAGGCGGAAGCTCTTCTCGTGGCGCGCGAGCTCGGCGCCCGTCAGCACCACGCCCTTCGCGCCGGACGCGGCACCGGTGCCGCGCGTGACCGCGAGGTTGAGCGCGATGTCGAGCAGCTCGGAGAAGAAGCGGCTGTAGCTCTCGCAGCGCTCGACCCGCAGCCCGGGCGGCAGCAGCGCGGCCAGCTCCCCCGCGCGGTAGCCGGGGCGGAGATGCCCGTGCCAGGCATCGGTCAGGCCGAGCGCGTCGCGCAGCGGGCGCAGCAGCGACCAGCGCTTGCGGTGCGGGACGTTCAGCACGAGCCGGCCGCCCGGGCGCAGCGCGCGGCACAGGTCGAGCACCAGCTCGCGGTCGGTGTGCACGTGCTCGAGCATGTCGACCACGACGATCGCGTCGAGCGAGGCGTCGGCGAAGGGCACGCTGCGGCCGTCGATCTGGTAGACCTCGCTGCCCACGAGCTCGCGGATCGAGCCCACGCTCTTCGGGTCGAGGTCGGCGCTGCGCCAGCGGCCGCCGCGGCGGCGGAAGAGCCAGCTGATCACGCCGTTGTCGGAGCCGAGATCGAGCGCCTCGAAGCGCGCGGCCGGATCGGGCAGCGCGAGCAGCCCCGAGAGGCGCCGCCATTTCGCCTGCTTGAGCACGGATTTCTCGAAGAGCCGCACGGCCCAGGGCAGCGTCGCTTCGCTCATTCCCCTCCTGATCGGCAGACCCCGCCCCGGCCCGAGCCTCAAGAGCTGCCGGTCGGCTGCCGATGCGGGGCCGATGGCGCACGTCCTCGTCACAGGCGGCACCGGCTTCCTCGGGCAGCACCTGGTCGCGGCGCTGCGCAAGCGCGGGGACCGCGTGCGGACCTTCGCGCGCGGCGAGCGGCCCGCCGCGCTCCCGGCCGAGGTCGAGCACCGGCGCGGCGACGTGCGCGACCCGGCCGCGGTCGCGGCGGCCTTCGAGGGCGTCGACGCCGCGATCCACCTGGTCTCGAACTTCCGCAGCGCGGCCTCGGACGGCGACGCGCACGCGATCAACGTGCAGGGCAGCGAGCACGTGCTGCGCGCGGCCCAGCGCGCGCGCGTCGCGCGCCTGGTCCACTGCAGCACGATCGGCGTCCACGGCAGCGTGCTCGAGGTGCCCGCGCACGAGGGGACGCCCTTCAACCCCGGCGACGTCTACCAGCGCACCAAGCTCGCGGCCGAGCGCCGCGTCCTGCAGTTCCAGCGCGACACCGGGCTGCCGATCTCCGTCGTGCGCCCGATCTCGATGCTGGGCCCGGGCGACCGGCGCATGCTCAAGCTCTTCCGGATGATCCAGCGCGGGCGCTTCGTGCTGCTCGGCGACGGCCGCGCGAACTTCCAGCCCGCCTACGTCGACGACGTGGTGCAGGGCTTCCTGCTCTGCCTGGACCGCGACGAGGCGATCGGCGAGGCCTTCATCGTCGGCGGCGAGGAGTACCTGCCGCTGCGCGAGCTCGCGCTGCGGATCGCCGAGCACCTCGCGGTCGCGCCGCCCTGGATCCGGCTCCCGCTGGCCCCCTTCGCGCTCGCGGCGGGATTCTGCGAGTGGCTCTGCGCGCCCTTCGGGATCGAGCCGCCGCTGCACCGCCGCCGCCTGAGCTTCTTCCGCAACGAGCGCGCATTCCGGGTCGACAAGGCCCGGCGCGTGCTCGGCTTCGCGCCGCAGGTCTCGCTCGACCAGGCCCTCGCGCGCACGATCCGCTGGTACCAGGAGGCGGGCTGGCTCTAGGCGATCGCCGCTTCCCTGAATCCGGCGCTGGGCTCGGCCCCGTCCCGGGGGTTGATTGACGGGGGGAGTACGGACGGGGCCGAGCCAAACACCGGTCGCTGCAGTCGCCCGCGGGCTCGATCGCGCCTCGTGCGCGGCGACTCCGCAGCGGGACTCCGGAGCGGCTCTTCTCTGGCCGGCGGAGTCGGTACGCATATGTGGGCCGCGCGGCCCGGCCTGTGTGCGGAAGATTCGGTTAAGCCCGGCGCGGCGCGCCGGCCGCGCGCGGGAGCGCTCAGCGCAGTCCTGCGACCTGGGCGCGCGGCAGCTCGAGCGGCCAGCGCGCGGCGAGCTCGCGGTCGAGCTCGACCGCGAAGGAGAAGAGCCGACCGCGCACCGCGACCTCGTCGCTGCCCTCGAGCGGCGCGCTCACGCGCACCAGCGCGCCGTCCGCGCGCCCGTCGAGCACGCGGCCGAGCAGGCGGTCGAGGTTCTGGTCGAAGCCCCCGCGCATGCCCGTGCGGCGGTGCGAGCGATACCAGAAGTGCACGAGCTGGGACTCGCCCTCGCGGCTCACGCGGAGCTCGTTGAGCGCGAGCCCGCTGCCGCCCCCCACCTCGAAGCTGCGCTGCGACTCGATCTTCCAGCCGGCGCCCGTGTAGCAGCCGCGCGGCGTGTGCTCGGGCCGGCCGCCGCGCTCGGTGCCGTAGTAGCCGATGTAGAGCCAGACGACCTCGCCCGTGCGGTGGCGGTACAGGCGCTGCAGGTTGACCTGGGCCTGCAGCTCGTTCTCGACGACCGACTCGAGCGGCACCTCCACGCCCGACCAGCCCGCGAGGCCGAGCGGCAGCTCCGCGAGCGCGCGCGCGTCGACGTCGAGTGCGGGGCGCAGCTGGAGCCCCCAGGCGAGCCCGCCGACCGCGAGCAATCCCAGGCCGAGCAGCAGCGCGCGCGCGAGCTCGGAGCGCCTCACAGCTGCGCTATCGGCCGGTCTGCGCGCGCGCTTGTGGCCCGATCCCGGGCCGGCGGCAGCGCGCCGCGGCCGAGCGCCACGGCGATCCAGAGCGCCGCCGCGAGCAGCCACTGCGCGTGCGTGAGCAGCGCGCGCGCGAGCTCGCGCTGGCTCGCCGCGACGAGCGCCCCGGCCGCGAGCAGCGCGAGCGGCTGCAGCGCGAAGCCGAGCGCATAGCCGCGCGCGGCCGACGCGAGCGCGCGCGGCGCGGCAGCGCCGCGCCAGAGCGCGACGAACCAGCCGACGGCGCCGAGGCAGTGCGCGGTCAGGAGCCCGCCGTTCTCCGAGCGCAGGACCAGCTGCTCGTGCGGGCCCTCGAGCGTCACGCCGGTCGCAGCCAGCTCGACGCCCAGCGCCTGCAGCGCGCGCGCGGCGAGCGCGGCCCAGCGCGACTCGAGCGCGGGGCTCGTGAGCTCGACCAGCGAGTTCGGCAGCGGCACCAGCCAGAAGCCGAGGAGCATCGCGAGCGGCGAGGGCGCTCCGAGCCAGAGCGCGAGCCCGAGCGCCGCGACGGGCAGCCCGGCGCGCGCGAGCAGCTGGGTCTCGCCCGCGAGGCCGACCAGCTCGAGCAGCAGCCCGAGCGCGAGCAGCGCGAGGCCGCTCCGCGGGCGCGGGCGCGGGGCCAGGCCCCGCCCGCGCGCGCAGAGCGCGCCCAGCAGCAGCGCGACCGCGAGCACGTAGGCATGCCGCGGCGCGAGTCCCAGATCCGAGACGATTCCGGCCAGCGTCGGCGAGAACGCCGCGCCGAGCGCGAGCCAGAGCCAGCCGGAGCGGAGCGCCATGCGCTCCCCGTCGGCCGGCACCGCCTAGCGCTGAAGCGCTGCGATCGCCTCGGCGAGCTCGCGCCGCGCGCGCTCCCAGACGTCCGGGTCGTGGCTCCACTCGCCGGGCTCGCCGCTCGCGCGCCGGGTGCGGTCGAGCGTGTTGCCGAGCAGGCGCGCCGCGATCGCGCGCGCCTGCTCGCGGCCGCCCGCAGCCGCGAGCAGGCTCAGGTAGTCGGCGTCGAAGGCGCCGCGGCGCAGCAGCTTGAGCCGCAGCGAGGGGATCGGCCCCGCGAAGCCGAGCCGCGCGCCGGGGTAGTAGAGCACGCCCGCGCCGTTGCTCGGCCACGGGTTGTTCTGCGGATCGGTCCAGATGTCGGGCGTCAGCTGCCACTTGCAGCACTCCCAGAGGTCCGCGGCGTCGAGGCCGTGCTGCCAGCCGATCCAGGCCCAGGTGCGCAGCGCGAGCGCCTCTGCGTCGAGGCTCTCGGGACCGACCGCGGGAGCCGTCGCCTGGTAGAACCAGAGCTGCGCGCGCGGGCGCTGCGCGTCGCGCCAGCGCAGGAGCTCCGGCAAGAGACCCCGGAAGTGGGCCGCCTGGACCGCGAACACGTCCACCAGCGGCGCGAAGCGCCGGATCAGCTCGCGCGAGAGGTTCTTGTCGATGTCGAGCCGGAAGCGCAGCCCGGGCGCGGCCGCGCGCAGCGCGCGCGCCTGCTCCTCGGCCAGCGCGAGGCCCGGCTCGTCGTTCGGCTCGTCCACCGGAAAAGCGACGAGCTGCGTGGACTTCCAGCCGCGTTCCTCGAAATGGTCTCGGAACTGGCGCGCGTACTCGGCGAGCTCGCCGAGCCAGCGCTCGCGGGCCGGGCCGGCGGCCTCGTCGGGCGGCGGCAGGTTGCGCTCGCTGCCGAGCTCGAAGTAGTCGAGCGGCCGGCCGTCCTCGAAAGCGGTCCCGGAGAGCAGCGGGCCGAAGCGCGCGTCGAAGACCTCCCAGTCGAGGCGCAAGCGGCCGCCCTCGCGCGCGAGCGGCAGCGCGACGCCGCGCGGGTGCAGCACGTGCCGGTGCGCTCGCGCCATGCGATAGAAGCGGCGCTCGAGCTCGAAGTAGTCGGGGCTCGCGAGGTCGTAGCGGTTGCCGAAGCCCGCGTTGAGCGCGTGGCCGCCCTTGCCGGCCTCGTAGGTCGCGACCTGGATCCGGAACGACGGCTGCTCGGGCAGCGCGAAGGGGAATACCTCGAGTGCGAGCGCGAAGCGCGCGAGCGGAGCTCCGCGCGCGCGCAGCTCGAGCTCCGCCGCGTGCGCGCCGCTCGGCGCATCGCGCGCGATCGCGACGTCGATCCAGAGGCCCTGCGCGCGGCGGGCCTCGACCTCGAAGCGCGAGCCCGCGAGCGCGCTCGGCACGAGCGCGTCGGGGTACCAGCCCGGCCCGAGCGAGGGACCCGGCGAGCGGGTCGGCTCGCGCACCTGCGTGTAGTGCGCGCGGAAGACCTCGAAGGCCGCGACCGGCGCTGCGGAGGGCCAGGCCGGCGCGATCCGGAGCTCGACCTCCCGCAGCGCCTCCGCTCCGGCCTCGATCTGGAGCTGGAACGCGAGCGTCTCGCCGCGCGCGCCCGCGAGCGAGATCCGCGCGCGCTCGGCGTCGAAGACCGCATTGCGCCGGCGATAGGCCTGCGGGTCGACCGCGTCCTCGAAAATGCGACCGCTGTTCTCGACCTTGAGCGCGTCGGGGCAGGCCCAGATGCGCGGCGCCTCGCGCAGCGGCTCGCCCGCGCCGCACGCGGCGAGCAGCGGTCCCCACGCGCCGAGCAGCAGGCCGCCGGCCGCGAGCCGCCGCGGGCGACCCCGCCGCGCGCCGCTCATCCCGCGCCCGCGGGCAGCTGCAGCAGCTCCGCCGCGAAGGGCGCGAGCGCCTCGGCGGCCACGCGGTGGCCCTCCGCGTTCGGGTGCTGGTCGGTGCTCGACACCCAGAGCTCGGCGTCGCGCCGGCCGCGGAAGGCCTCGAGCAGGTCCAGCACCGGAATCCGGCTCTCGCGCGCGAAGTCCGCGAGCAGGGCGCCGATCGATTCGAAGGGGTACTCGCCGTCGAGATTCACGAGCACGGGGAAGAGCGCGAGCCCTGCCGGGATGCCGCGCGCGCGCGCGCGGTCGCGCAGCGCGCGCAGGTTCGCCTGGGCGGCGCGCCACTCGGAGGTGTCGCTCTCCGAGCCGAAATACGCGTCGCGGAAGCGCTGGGTGTAGCGCGATGCGACCTCGAGCCGGTCGCGGCCGTCGCGAATCCAGCGGTACAGGAACGACAGCTGGTACAGGCGCGAGGCCCGGTTGCGCAGCGTGATCTCCGCGTGGACCTCGCCGAAGAAGTCCGGAATCGAGCCGGTGCGGGTGCCGTCGCGCAGGAAGAACACGATCAGGAGCGCATCGGGCTCGAGCGCGGGCGCCGCGCGGTCGAAGAGCGCGACCCAGTCGCCGGTCAGGCTGCCCGGGATCCCGCCGTTGTGCACCTCGAGGCCCGCGTGGCCCGCGCGCCGCGCGAGCGGCGCGAGCCGGCGCTCGAGCTGCTCGGGGAAGGGCGCCGCGTCGTCGCGCACGCCGAGACCGAAGGTGAAGGAGTCGCCGAGCACGAGCAGCCGGCGCAGGCCCGCGGGCTTCGGGCTCGCGAAGTCGTCGTCGCGCAGGCCGAGCCGGTTCTGGCGGTAGTCGGCGCGGGTCGTGAGCGCCTGCGCGGCGCCGAGCTCGTCGATCCACGGGCGCGTGTAGACGAGCCGCGCGGCGAGCTCGAGCGCGAGCGCTCCGACCAGCACTCCGAGGCCGGCGAGGAGGCCGAGCGCGAGCCACGAGCTCCCGGGCTCGGCCGCTCCCGCGCCAGGCTGCGTCTGCGATTCGGGCTCCGGCACGCGCGCGCCTGTGATACCACAGGCCGATGAGCGGGCTGCGCTTCCCCGACGAGATCCGCTGCGGCCTCACGCTCGGCGGCGGCAGCCCCGAGCAGATCCTCGACTTCGCGCGGCGCGCCGAGGCAGCCGGGATCGACTCGCTCTGGACCGGCGACCACATCGCGTTCCACGTGCCGATCCTCGAGTCGCTCTCGCTGCTCGCCTTCGTCGCGGCCGCGACGCGGCGCGTGCGGCTCGGGACGGCGGTCTACCTGCTCGCGCTCCGGCACCCGACGCTGGCCGCGAAGACCGGCGCGAGCGTCGACCGGCTCGCGGGCGGGCGCCTGGTGCTCGGCGTCGGGGTCGGCGGCGAGTTCCCGCCCGAGTGGGAGGCCGTGGGCGTCCCCGTGAGGGAGAGGGGCTCGCGCACGGACGAGAGCATCGGGCTCCTGCGCCGGCTCTGGAGCGAGGAGCGGGTGGTCCACCGCGGCCGGCACTTCGAGTTCGGGCCGGTCACGCTCGAGCCCAGGCCCGCGCGCGCGGGCGGGCCCCCGATCCTGATCGGCGGCCGGCGCGGCCCCGCCTTCCGGCGCGCCGGGCGCCTCGGGGACGGCTACCTCTCGCACATGTGCTCGCCCGAGCAGTACCGCAAGAACCTCGAGGAGATCGCCGGCCACGCGAGGGCTGCGGGCCGCGGCGAGGCCCCCTTCGAGCCCGGGGCCTTCCTGTTCGCGGTCTTCGACGAGCGCTACGAGGCTGCGCTCGAGCGCGCCGTGACCCAGCTCGAGCGCATCTACCGGGTCCCCTTCCGGGACGCGGCCCCGAAGTACGCGCTGCTCGGGCGCCCCGAGGACTGCCTCGAGCAGCTGCGCCGCTTCGTCCGGGCCGGCTGCCGCAGCTTCGTCCTGGCGCCCCTGATGTCCCACGACCAGGCGCTCGACGCGCTCGGGCAGGGCCTGCTCTCCGGGCTCCCGGGACTCCTGCGCTAGCCCCCCTGCCGGAGGCGATTCGACTCCCTGCCTTGACAGCGGCGCCACCCGTGCGAATTAAGAGCCCCCGTGTCCGACAGGCGAGCCTCCCGGCCGGCCTGTCGCCAACCCGAATCGGACCCGAGAAGGAGAACCCCATGAAGGTGAAGCCTCTGCACGACCGCATCCTGGCCAAGCGGCTGCAGGAAGAGGAGAAGACCAAGGGCGGGATCATCATCCCCGATACCGCCAAGGAGAAGCCGCTCGAGGCGCGCGTGATCGCGGTCGGCCAGGGCAAGCTCGACGACAAGGGCAAGCGCGTCCCGGTCGGCGTCAAGCCCGGCGACCGCATCCTGGTCGGCAAGTACACCGGCTCCGAAGTCAAGCTCGACGGCGAGGAGCACTTGATCCTGCGCGAGGACGACGTCCTCGCGGTGATGGAGTAGGAGGAGAAGACCATGGCAGCCAAGGAAATCCGCTACGAGCAGAGCGCGCGCGAGAAGCTCCTGGCCGGCGTCAACGGCCTGGCCAACGCGGTGCGCGTCACGCTCGGCCCGAAGGGGCGCAACGTCCTGATCGAGAAGAGCTTCGGATCTCCGACCGTGACCAAGGACGGCGTCACCGTCGCGAAGGAGATCCAGTTCGCGGACAAGCACGAGAACATGGGCGCGCAGATGGTGAAGGAGGTCGCGAGCAAGACCTCCGACGTCGCCGGCGACGGCACCACCACCGCGACCGTGCTCGCCCAGGCGATCTTCAACGAGGGCGCCAAGCTCGTCGCCGCGGGCATCAACCCGATGGACATCAAGCGCGGCATCGAGCGCGGAGTCGAGGCCGCCGTCGACCACATCAAGAGCCTCGCCAAGCTCACCCGCGACACCGCCGAGATCGCGCAGGTCGGCACGATCTCGGCGAACGACGACCCGAGCATCGGCAAGATGCTCGCCGAGGCGATGGAGAAGGTCGGCAAGGAAGGCGTGATCACGGTCGAAGAGGGCAAGAGCCTCGAGAACGAGCTCAACGTCGTCGAGGGCATGCAGTTCGACCGCGGCTACCTGTCGCCCTACTTCGTGACCAATCCCGAGGCGATGGAGGTCAAGCTCGAGAAGCCGGTCATCCTGCTGCACGAGAAGAAGATCTCCAACATGAAGGACCTGCTGCCGCTGCTCGAGCAGGTCGCGCGCGAGAGCAAGCCGCTCCTGATCGTCGCGGAGGAGGTCGAGGGCGAGGCGCTCGCGACGCTCGTCGTGAACAAGCTGCGCGGCACGCTGCAGGTCTGCGCGGTCAAGGCGCCGGGCTTCGGCGACCGGCGCAAGGCGATGCTCGAGGACATGGCGGTGCTCACCGGCGGACAGCTGATCGCCGAGGAGCTCGGCCTCAAGCTCGAGAACATCACGCTCAAGGACCTCGGTCGCGCGGGCAGCGTCGTGATCGACAAGGACAACACGACGATCATCTCGGGCGCGGGCGGCAAGAAGGACATCGAGGCCCGCTGCGGCGAGATCCGCAGCCAGATCGAGAAGACCACCTCCGACTACGACCGCGAGAAGCTCGAGGAGCGGCTCGCGAAGCTCGCGGGCGGCGTGGCCGTGATCAAGGTCGGCGCGGCGACCGAGGCCGAGCTGAAGGAGAAGAAGGCCCGCGTCGAGGACGCGCTGCACGCCACGCGCGCGGCGATCGAGGAGGGCATCGTGGCGGGCGGCGGCGTCGCGCTGCTGCGCGCCCAGGGCGCGGTCGAGGCCATCCTGAGCAGCGTGCCCGAGGAGCAGCGGCCGGGCGTTCGCCTGGTCGCGAAGGCGCTCGAGTTCCCGCTGCGGCGCATCTCCGAGAACGCGGGCATCGACGGCTCGATCGTGGTCGAGAAGGTCAAGAACGGGAAGGGCGCCTTCGGCTTCAACGCCCAGACCGAGGTCTACGAAGACCTGATCAAGGCCGGCGTGATCGACCCGGCCAAGGTGGTGCGCACCGCGCTGCAGAACGCCGCGAGCGTCTCGGCGCTGCTGCTCTCGACCGAGGTCAGCATCGCGGAGAAGCCCGAGAAGAAGGCCGCCCCGATGGGCGGCGGCGGCGGCGGCATGCCGGACATGGGAGACATGGACTTCTAGCCCCGCGGCGCGCCGGCGCGGACCGCAGCGTCCGACCCGGCGTTCCACCGGAACCGAGGGGCCCCTCGCGCGAGCGGGGGGCCCTTTTCGTCTCGCGCGGGCTCGCGGGCTAGTGGGCGGGGCTCTTCTCGAGGCGCGCGCGGTGCAGCGCGACGACGTCGTCGAGGCAGGCGAGCAGGCGCGCGTAGAGGCGGATCTTGTAGCCCTCGAGCGACGCGAAGCCCATCAGCGCGAAGATCGTCGCGGTCAGGGCCACGGCCAGGCCGCCGAGCTCGAGGCTCGAGTCGGCCAGGCGCATCGAGACGAAGAGCACGAGCAGGCCGAGCGCGTTGCCGATGAAGCCGATCGGCGGCAGCAGGTTTGCGTACATCGAGATCGGCTTCATGTAGTGCGCCTCGTACTCGTTGACGACGTACTGGCGCGTCGCGTCGATCACGAACTCGCTCGGCATCTCGCTGCTGCGCTCCTCGAGCGCGCGCCGCAGCACCTGCAGCATCAGGAGCGCGATCGGCTCGACGCCGCGCGGGCCGGCGCCCGCAGCGCCCGCGAGCTCGGACTTCGCGAGCCGGCGCGTGGCCGAGCGCCCCTTCAGGCAGAGGCGCAGGCCGCGCGTGAAGGGCAGCGCGATCGCAGCGAAGGTCAGCAGCGAGAGCAGCCCGGTCAGGGCGGTTTCGAGACTCAGCACTCCGGACACGCGCTTCCCCCTAGCCCTTCCACTTGCCGTCGCGCAGCGCCTTCAGCGCGTCGCCGAGCGAGCGCTGGCTGCCGATCGGGAACTCGACGAGCATGTTCTCGCGGCCCGTGAAGCGCAGCTCGATCTCCTCGATCACGTCCTGCACGCGCCCCGTGTCGCGCATCTCGACGAGGATCTGGGCCTTCGCGAAGCGCAGGTTCGCGTCGAGCGCCATCAGCTCCGGGTGCCGGCTCTGCCAGTCGCCCGCGAGCATCGGGTCGAGCTGCAGGCCGAGGTAGGCGGCGAGGTAGCTCGAGAAGAGGTTGTAGCTGCCGTGGTCCGCGCGGCTGCGCAGGTCGCGCAGCGTGTGGGAGTAGTGGCGCAGGTCGCGCTGCGCGCGCTGCATCTCGAGCCGCGCCTGCGCGAGGTTCTCGCCCGAGAGCGGGCTCGTGTGCTCGGCCGCGGTCTCCTCCCAGGCGAACTCCTCGGGCACGGACTCGAATCCGCTGCCGCCCGCGCAGGCGAGGCCGAGCGCGGCCAGCAGCGCGAGGCCGGCCAGGCGTCCCCGCGGCGGGATCGGGCTTCGGCGCATGGGATCTCCTCCAGCCGTCGTTCCGAGAGCGGCGCGCGCGCGTCGCATCCCGGCTAGCTCCGGTTCTCGTGGTACATGCGGCGCAGGAGCGTGTGCAGCGGGTGGTCGCGGCGACCGCGCAGCTCGTCGGCGAAGTCGCGGCTCTCGAAGCTCGCCTTGTAGACCGGCAGCGACTGGCTGCGCGCCTTCTCCTGCTTCGCGAGCTGGTCGAGCAGCGCCTGGGCCACCGCGATCTCGCGCGTCAGCTCCTGGTACTCGAGCGTCGCCTCGGAGCCCGCGTCTCCGGCGGCCGCGAGCGCCTCCGGATCGGGCGCGGCCGGGCTGCCCGCGAGCGCGTCGCGGCGCGCCGCGAGCGCGTCGAGGCGCTGCGCGGCCTCCGCGCGGCGCGCCTGCAGGCTCGAGAGGTCCTGCTCGAGGCGGCCGATGCCCGAGGCCTCCGCGAAGCCCATGTGCATCAGCACCATGCTGTCGGAGAGCGCCTGGCGCAGCGTCGCGATCGCGTCCGCGCCGGGCTCCTGGTTCTCGATCCAGGTGTGGATCGAGCGCGAGCGCACGACCCACTCGGCGATCGGCCGCACCAGCTCGAGGTACTCGCTCTCGCGGCCGTGGCGCGCGAGCGCGGCGGTCAGGTCGCGCCAGAGGCTGCGGTCGAAGGGGAAGAGCGCGATCGCGCTGCGGTAGCGGCGCGTCGCGAGATCGATCTCCTCGGGCGTGGGCGTCTTCGCATAGGCCAGCATCGCGTCGCCGAAGCCCTTGGCGGACTCGTAGGCCGCGAAGTAGGCCGAGTCCGGCACCGCCTCCTTGCCCCCGGGCGTCGCGTGCCGCGTGAAGAGCGCGAGGTAGCGCGTGTAGATGCGGCCCGCGTTGCGCGCGTGCTCGTCGCCGAGGCTCGTCTTGGCATCGGCGGCGCGCGACAGGTAGTAGTCGGCCGAGTTCAGCGAGGCCTCCTGGATCTCCTCCCAGAGCCGGTGCATCGCGTCGAGGTAGGCCTGGCGACCGGTCGTGCGGTAGCCGAGCTCCTCGTGCCCGCCGCCGAGCCGGTCGGCCAGCTTCTCGAAGGTCTCGATCGCGCCCTCGAGCGTGAAGGGGATCTCGATGTCCGGATCCACGCCGAGGCGCTGCTTCGCGGCGTAGACCTCGCCGACCTCGCGCAGCACGCGCGTGTAGACCGCGGCCTGGCCCTGCACCGTGCCCGCGCGGTTCAGCGCCGTCTCGTAGGCGCCGCTGGTCGCGCGGATCGCATCCAGGGTGCGCTCGGAGAGGCCCTCGGAGGCGAGCAGGCCGCGCGCCCGGTCGTGCTCCTTGCCGGCCTCGAAGAGCGCGAGCGTGAAGGTCAGGCTGCCCGAATCGGACTCGGAGCCGTCGAGGCGCTCGACGATGCGCGCGAGATAGTCGCGCGCGCTCGCCTCGGGCGGGATCACGTCCGGGTGCGCGCCGACGCGGTGATCGGCCAGCATGCGCACGACCGCGCCGAGCGGATCGAGGTCGCGGTCGACGCCCATGCGCTGGCTGCGGATCAGGATCATGCGCGCGAGGTTCTCGTAGATGTAGGGCAGCGCGGACACGAAGCCCGAGTTCGGCGAGTCGCTGAGCGAGAGCGTGTGCAGCGTCTCGTAGGGCGTCTCGAGCGGCACCACGACGCGCAGCCAGAGCTTCAGCACCTCCGTCACGAAGTCGTGGCGGTGGCCCTTCTCGAGCGCGCGGTGGGCGTGGATCGCGTGGTACCAGTAGCGGTTCTCGTGGCGCCCGAGGCGGTCCTCGAGGCCGCGCACCGCCTGGACGCTCGCGTCGAGGGCCTGCGGCTCCCCGCTCTCGAGGTAGATCAGGAGGCGCGCGATCGCCTCGCGCCGGATCGCGCTCTCGTCGTCGCCCGCGAGCTCCTTCGCGGCGCCCTCGTACTGGCGCGCGATGTGCTGCGCGAGCGAGAGGCCTGCCTCCTGCCCGTACTGCTTGAGCCGCGCCCGGAGCGCGTCCGGCTCCGCCGAGGCGTAGACGTAGGCGTAGTCGAGATAGCCGTCCCAGCTCGAGGCGGGATCGGCCGCGCGTGCGGCGCCGGGCGCGAGCAGGGCGAGGGCGCCCGCGAGGACGAGGCGAGAGAGGCTGCGGGTGTTCATCTCGAGCGCGACTCCTTGCGCTTCTGGCCGGCGAGGCACTCGAGGGCCAGCGCGAGCTCGCCACAGCGGTCCGCCTCGCGGCGGCCCGGCGCGCGTTCGATCCACATCAGGAAGGCGTTGAGGTTGCGGGTCTCCACGAATCGGTAGCGCCCGGCCTCACTTGCGCACTCCTGCTGCGCCGTAACGGCCGCAATCAGCTGCTGCTTGAGTGCGTCCTCGCGAGCGTCCGAGACGCAGGCGCGCAGCGATCCGAGCGGGACGCCCTGGAGCCCGCTGCTGCGCCCGGCTGCAGCGCTGCGCGCGCTCGCCGCCGGCGCGGAGGCGGCGCGCGCGCTGCGCTGCGGCGCAGCGACCGCGCGCGCCTCGGACCCGCCCGCCATCGGATCGAGCTTGGCGACCGCGAGCGAGGGGCGCGGGCCCGGAGCGCCGCTCCGGTCGCGCAGCGGCGCGCTGCGCGCGCTGCGGCTCGGCCGCGACGGCGCGGGCAGCGCGGGCTCGCGCGGCGGCCCGGGCGGGGCCGCGAAGGCGAGCTCGGGGCGCGGCGCCGCGCCGCGCGCCCGCGGAGTGCGCGTCGGCGCGGCGCCCGCGGGCTCGGCCTGCGCGCGCAGCTCGGCCACGGGAGCGAGCTCCGGCCGCAGCGGCGCGCGCGCCGCCGCGCCGGGCGGCGCCGCGCGCGCGACCCGGATCGGAGCGGCCGCGCCCTCGGAAACGGGCAGGTCGAGGCGCGGCAGCGGCGGGGCCGCGAGGGCCGGCGCTCGGGCCTGCGCCGCGGGCCGCGTCCGCGCGCTGCGCAGCTCGCGCGGCGCCTCGTCCGCGGGCGCCGCGAGCGCCTCCGCTGCGAGCGCGGGCGCGCGCGCGACCGCGAGCGCCTTCGGCGGCTCGCGCTGGGCGCGCTGCCGGGGCCCGGGCTCGGGGGCCGGAGCCGCGGCGAGCGCGTCGATCTGCACGCGCGGCCGCTCGGGCGCGCGCGGCGCCTCGGGCTCGGGAGCGGGCGGCGGCTGCGTCGCGACGGCGAGCGGCGCGGGGAGCGGGGGCGCGACCTCTTCGGGCGCGGGCGCGGCTTCGGGCTCGGGCGGCGCGGCCTCGGCGAGCGCGACCTCGGGCTCGGGCTCTGCCGGCGCGAGCTCCGCGAGCTCCTCCTCGAGCGCGAGCGGAACCAGCGCGATCGCGCTCTCCTCGGGCTCGGGCGCGAAGAACAGCTGCGCGCCCGCGAGCGCTCCGAGCCACGCCGCGAGGAGCAGCGCCGCTGGGCGCGCGACTCCGGCGCCCCGGCCGCCCTCGGCGCGCCGCTCGCGGCGCGCGCGCGCGAGCCCGGCCAGGAGCGGCAGCGGCGCGGCGCCGGGACGGTAGGCAATGCCCGGAACCGGGATCCGCGCGGCCCCGAAGCCGTAGCGCTGCCGCAATCGCCAATCGCGCATCGGGGCTCGCCGGCTCGACTAACGCAGTGCGACGAGCGGCTCGATCAGCGCGCGCCGCCGGCTCGGAAAGGAGTCCTCGAGCGCGGCGACGGCCGCGAGCAGGTCCTCGCTGCGCGAGTCCGCGTGCGGCGCGAGCAGCGGCCGCGCCGCACCGCCCGCCGCGAGACCCGCGAGGCGCGCGCGCAGCCCCTCCGCGTGGATCCGCTCGGCTGCACCCCCGGCGCCCGCCGCGACGACCTCGAAGGGCGCGGCCCCGGGCTCCGCGCGCGGATGCACGCGCAGCTGCCAGAGCCCGGCCGCCGCCTCGGGCAGCGCCCCGGTCGACTCGGCCGAGATCTTCGGCACCACGAGCTCTCCGAGCGCGGGCGCCTTCGCGCCGCCGGGCTCCGCGAGCTGCGTCATCGCGAGCAGCATCAGGAAGGCCAGGTCGATGAAGGAGAAGAGCCAGGTGGGACCGCCGCTGTGCCCGTGTTCCGACGACATCGGGGAAGACAGCGGCGCCCCGCGCGCATCCGATGAGTGACGCCGATCACAGCTGCCGGCGCGTGGAGCGGCAAGCGCAGCGGCAGCGCGCGCGGCCCGGAAGCGCCGGCGGAGCCGCGGCTAGGCGCCGGGCAGCTTGCCCTCGAGCACCTCCGCGCCGAGCGCCGGCTCGAGGAAGGAGCGGAAGTTCGGCCCGCGGCGCAGGGCGTGGCCGCCGTCGACGTTCACGATCTGGCCCGTGATCCAGCGCGCCTCGTCTCCGATCAGGAAGCGCGCGAGCTCGCCCACGTCTTCGGGCTGCCCGACGTCTCCCATCGGCGTGTTCTCGATGTAGCTCTGATAGGTCGCGCTCTCGCGCGGGATGCCTTCCATGATCTCGGTCGCGATGAATCCGGGCCGGATCGCGTTGAAGCGCACGCGGGCCGGGCCGTACTCGTCGGCCGCGTTCCGCATCATCTGCTCGATGCCGGCCTTGCCGACGGTGTAGGCGCCGAAGTAGAGGTGCGTCCGGTGGCCCGCGATCGAGGACATGCCGACGAAGGAGCCGCCGCCGGCCGCGACGAGGTGGGGCACGCTGTGCTTCACGCAGAGCATCGTGCCGAGCACGTTGAGGTGCAGCACGCGCAGGAACTCCCGGGTGTCCTGGACGTGGTAGGGGCCCATGCCGCCGCCGCCGCCCGCGTTCGCGACGACGCCGTCGAGGCGCCCGCGCGGCTCGCGGGCGCGCGCGACCGCGGCCACCACGGCCGCCTCGTCCGTGACGTCCGCGACCACGAGCTGCACGCTGCCGCCGCAGTCCGCGCGCGCGCGGATCTGCTCGGCCGCGCGCTCGAGCGTGGCCTGCCTGCGGCCGCAGATCGTCACCGCCGCGCCGTCGCGCGCGAGCGCCTCGGCGCAGGCGCGCCCGATCCCGGTGCCGCCTCCCGTGACGAGCACCGCCTTGCCCTCGAGACCCCCGTTCGGCCGCGTCCGCATGCTGGCTCCTCGCGCGATCGGCGGGCGCTGCCCGCGCCGCGCCTCTGTACGCGGCTCCCCGCCCCGATGCAAGGGAAATCCCGCTCCGGCCGATACGCAGGCTGGCGGCTGCACCGCTGCGAGGGCCCCGTGTCCGAAGGCTACGAGATCCGCGAGTTCCGCCCGGGCGACGAGAGCGCGATCCTCGCGCTCTTCCAGCAGGTCTTCGGGCGCGAGCGCTCGCTCGCGCACTGGCGCTGGAAGTTCGAGCAGAGCCCGTATCCGGGCCCGCAGATCGCGCTGGCCTTCGACAAGCGGAGCGGCGCGCTCGCCGCCCACTACGCGGTGGTTCCGGTCCAGCTGAACTGGATGGGGCGGCCGCTGCTCGCCGCGCAATCCGTGGACACCATGGTCCACCCCGACGCCCAGGGCCGCGGGCTCTTCGAGGCCACCGCGCGGGCGCTCTACGCCGCGCTCCCCGAGCGCGGGATCCGCCTCGTCTACGGCCTCCCGAACCGCAGCTCCTACCCGGGATTCATGCGCAAGCTCGCCTGGAAGCGCGTCGGCTTCCTGTCCGTGTACCAGCAGCGCCTCTCGATCCGGCAGCCCCTCGCGCGCGTGCTCGGCCTGCGCGCGCTCGCGGCCGGCGCAGACCTCGCGTACCGCAGCGCGCGCCGCGTGCGCGGCGCGGCGGCGTGCTGGCTCCTGCGGCGCCGTCTCGGCGGCCGGCTCCGCTTCCGCGCGAGCGACGCGCTGCCGGAGGCCTGGGATGGGCTCTGGGACGAGCTCCGCTCGCACGAGGTGGTCTCGCTCTGGAAGGACGCCGAGTACCTCCGCTGGCGCTACGACCGCCACCCGGAGCGCCGCTTCGCGCACGCCTGCCTCGAGCGCGACGGCGCGCTCGTCGCGCTCGCGGTCGTCGAGCTCGGGCATCGCCGCGAGCTGCGCATCTGCGAGCTGCAGGTCCAGCAGCACGACGTGCTGCTCGCGCGCCTCCTGCTCGCCGAGATCGCCGCGCACTTCGGGCACGCGGGCGCGGAGGTGCTCTCCTTCCGGGGCCTCGACGCGGGATTCTCGGAGGCGGTCTTCCAGGGCTTCGAGCGCGAGACCGACTTCGCGCTGGTCTTTGCGGGCCGCCCGCTCGACGCGCCGGAGCTCGCCGAGTGCTTCGCGCGCCGCGACGACTGGAGCCTCACGCTCGGCGACACCGACCTGGTCTAGCCGCCCCGCCCGCCGCGCCGCCGCGCGGCGCTAGGTCCGCACGTGGTCCATCGGCGGCAGCGCCGCGAGCTCTGCCGCGTAGGCCGGGCGCAGGTAGCGCGCGAGCTCGCGATAGGCCGGCAGCATCGAATCG
>Ga0187893_10004888_pt1 | contig 24860 bp, 22 predicted proteins | sample MA1701074metaG_FD_139574 | JGI IMG/M metagenome (GOLD analysis project Ga0187893, IMG submission 139574) | White microbial mat communities from a basaltic lava cave in the Kipuka Kanohina Cave System on the Island of Hawaii, USA - MA170107-4 metaG ... | reverse complement strand
TCTCATTGATTTTTCGATGAACGGTTCATCCCCACGTGTGTGGGGAATACCAACGCGCCTTGAGCATTGCGGCATAGGCGTGGGCGGTTCATCCCCACGTGTGTGGGGAATACAGCCCCACGGGGACCAGCACCGCCAGGTACATCGGTTCATCCCCACGTGTGTGGGGAATACGACTCGACGAGCAGGACCATGCCGGGCGAAACCGGTTCATCCCCACGTGTGTGGGGAATACGGGAGTGGCGTTCCAGCCGCGCGTGACGAAGCACGGTTCATCCCCACGTGTGTGGGGAATACCATTACAATGTTGTCATAAGGTTAAGTAAGGTACGGTTCATCCCCACGTGTGTGGGGAATACGAGGATGGCGCCGTGCACGCGCAAACCATCCATGCGGTTCATCCCCACGTGTGTGGGGAATACTGAAGCCGCGCTTCGAGAAGCCAGGGTGAATTCCGGTTCATCCCCACGTGTGTGGGGAATACATAGTCGCCAACGGTGTCGTTCAACGCCGTGGCGGTTCATCCCCACGTGTGTGGGGAATACGATTTTCGATGCGCACGGGGTTTGCCATGCCCGCGGTTCATCCCCACGTGTGTGGGGAATACTTGATCGAGCGCGCCGAAAGCCCCGCGGCGGTCGGTTCATCCCCACGTGTGTGGGGAATACGGTCCGCCGCTGTGCAGGTTGATGTGCTGCGCCGGTTCATCCCCACGTGTGTGGGGAATACGTGCGCGTTTGCCGCCCTCCTGTGCTGCGCCATCCGGTTCATCCCCACGTGTGTGGGGAATACGCCTTCGTCCTGCGCGTTACGCACATCGTCGAGCGGTTCATCCCCACGTGTGTGGGGAATACCAGGATCGCCGAGAGTATCCATCCGATGATCGTCGGTTCATCCCCACGTGTGTGGGGAATACGGTATGAACGTTAAGTTCTACGTGACCAACTTCGGTTCATCCCCACGTGTGTGGGGAATACTGGCTCCGAGTGAGCCGATTGCTTCGTTTGCGCCGGTTCATCCCCACGTGTGTGGGGAATACCGAAGTGTCGGAGGTTTCTGCCTGCATCATTCCGGTTCATCCCCACGTGTGTGGGGAATACAAATATATACTCATAGAGCGTTAGCCGCGAAATCGGTTCATCCCCACGTGTGTGGGGAATACAGAACGCTTTTACCCACGGATCTTACGGGACACGGTTCATCCCCACGTGTGTGGGGAATACGCACGGTGGCGCCCGTGCTGAGCGAGCGCAGGAAGGTTCATCCCCACGTGTGTGGGGAATACTTTTTGAAGCGCCCCGCGGTCGGTTCGAGTTCCGGTTCATCCCCACGTGTGTGGGGAATACTGCATGGACGCCTTGCCAAGATGTTGCAGGGTCGGTTCATCCCCACGTGTGTGGGGAATACAAACCTTCAGGACGCAAACCTTTGGGGCGCAGTCGGTTCATCCCCACGTGTGTGGGGAATACTGGCGCGTTCGCTCACAGCTCACTTCCTCTCCCCGGTTCATCCCCACGTGTGTGGGGAATACTGTTGTTCGTGGTCCCGCCGTTAGCGTCCTCCGCGGTTCATCCCCACGTGTGTGGGGAATACTGCCGCGTCCCTGCAAAACGGATCACGTACTCCCGGTTCATCCCCACGTGTGTGGGGAATACGGTCTGCCGCTTGCATTACTCACCGCCTTTGACGGTTCATCCCCACGTGTGTGGGGAATACGAAGTGAGCAGACTTGAAGCTGGAGGCGCGGACGGTTCATCCCCACGTGTGTGGGGAATACGGTGAGGCGCAACCACCGTTCCGACTTCCACCACGGTTCATCCCCACGTGTGTGGGGAATACGACACTTGACCACCAAAGCCTCTTGACCATGCTCGGTTCATCCCCACGTGTGTGGGGAATACGGATGATCGGCGTCGCGGCATACCAAATGATGCACGGTTCATCCCCACGTGTGTGGGGAATACACACAAGGGTTAGACCGCAACGACGAGCAATTCGGTTCATCCCCACGTGTGTGGGGAATACGCACAGACCGCACCTGCTATGCAGGGCTCGATCGGTTCATCCCCACGTGTGTGGGGAATACTTTGCGCCAGCCCGCTTTTTTTGGATACCGACACGGTTCATCCCCACGTGTGTGGGGAATACGTTGATTCGAGGATATAGGTTTATGACTCTAGACGGTTCATCCCCACGTGTGTGGGGAATACCAGTTCGTCTATGCCTTCGTCGGCTGTGGCATCGGTTCATCCCCACGTGTGTGGGGAATACCCAATGACGCCGCTGCCCAATTTCGAATAGACCGGTTCATCCCCACGTGTGTGGGGAATACGATGCCCGCGATGGATTTTAGCTGTTTCATGTACGGTTCATCCCCACGTGTGTGGGGAATACCAGCATGTCGCGCACGCCGCCCGTGTCGTTATCCGGTTCATCCCCACGTGTGTGGGGAATACATGGAGAACCGCATCAAATGCAAGGACATCGGTCGGTTCATCCCCACGTGTGTGGGGAATACGGAAGGGGAATTCTCCCTGCGCTCATCAGCCACCGGTTCATCCCCACGTGTGTGGGGAATACGCACGCATGGCACGGTTGCGGCGGGCGATGACGCCCGGTTCATCCCCACGTGTGTGGGGAATACGTGTTCAACGACACTGTCGAGTTGCGCAATGATGGTTCATCCCCACGTGTGTGGGGAATACTTAAAGCGCATATCGGAGATAGCCTTGAGAGCCGGTTCATCCCCACGTGTGTGGGGAATACGAATGAGTGCAGTATCAAGCGCAGAAGAAGAACGGTTCATCCCCACGTGTGTGGGGAATACGCATCAGACTTTGCGCGAGAAGAAAGCCTTGGCGGTTCATCCCCACGTGTGTGGGGAATACGTCTGCCTGCGGGGCGAATGAACGGGGCGAGGTCGGTTCATCCCCACGTGTGTGGGGAATACGGGTGGAATACGAGTGCGAGTGGTGCCCCGATGCCGGTTCATCCCCACGTGTGTGGGGAATACTGCCCCATCAGATGCGCGTCGTGCAGCCACGTCGGTTCATCCCCACGTGTGTGGGGAATACCATGCATGCCTCCCCCCCACCGTGCCTGTCGGCGGTTCATCCCCACGTGTGTGGGGAATACTCATCCAGTGTTTTCTGTATGCCGGGGAACGCCGGTTCATCCCCACGTGTGTGGGGAATACTGCGTGCGGCACAATCTCGCACCGTAGCCCGGCGGTTCATCCCCACGTGTGTGGGGAATACCGAGCCGACCATGCGGCACATCCTGCTCATGATCGGTTCATCCCCACGTGTGTGGGGAATACTCTAGTTGAGGTCGTGGCGGCGTGGCGCACGCACGGTTCATCCCCACGTGTGTGGGGAATACGAGGGCGCCATTCTCGAAACAGCCGATGCCACGGTTCATCCCCACGTGTGTGGGGAATACGACGCAGACACAGCGCGCAGGTTCCTTCCGTTCGGTTCATCCCCACGTGTGTGGGGAATACCCAACGGCTTGCGACTTGGAAATGCTACTGTCCGGTTCATCCCCACGTGTGTGGGGAATACTCAACATGCCCGTGGGGGTGATCTCGAAGCGCACGGTTCATCCCCACGTGTGTGGGGAATACTCGCGCGCGATTCGGCCGATCGCGGCGATAACCGGTTCATCCCCACGTGTGTGGGGAATACTGGCGCGCTGTGCCTCGGTGCGCATGTAGTCGATCGGTTCATCCCCACGTGTGTGGGGAATACTGAAGCGCGTCTGCTCGCGCTGATAAACAAGAACGGTTCATCCCCACGTGTGTGGGGAATACAGATCTCGAATGGGCTTCGGGTGACGTTGCGCCGGTTCATCCCCACGTGTGTGGGGAATACGTTGCCATGTATGCGCTCGGCGCGTTCATCGCCGGTTCATCCCCACGTGTGTGGGGAATACTTGAATGAAAGCCCTTATCCATCGTTTCATCAACGGTTCATCCCCACGTGTGTGGGGAATACGCAAGGCAACGAGCGGGAGAAACCAGATTGTCGGTTCATCCCCACGTGTGTGGGGAATACTTTTGGGGCGGGAGAATTTTGTTGAAAAGTTTCGGTTCATCCCCACGTGTGTGGGGAATACCCCGCCTTTTGAGTCGTACAATTTCGTGTTGTCCGGTTCATCCCCACGTGTGTGGGGAATACGTCCCAAACGAGTAAGGACTTCGGCGTATGCCGGTTCATCCCCACGTGTGTGGGGAATACGTGTTCGTGGCTGGTTACAGGTCTGCAATTTAACGGTTCATCCCCACGTGTGTGGGGAATACGCACGAGATAGGCTTCGCCGTTCTGCGCGGCGTACGGTTCATCCCCACGTGTGTGGGGAATACTGATTCTTGCTTCGATTGCTATGCTCGCCGTTGCGGTTCATCCCCACGTGTGTGGGGAATACGTGGCTGTTTTCCGCCCTTTGCGTCGTACCGCGGTTCATCCCCACGTGTGTGGGGAATACTGCGCCCGTTATCCGTTCGGGCGCGCCTAAACGGTTCATCCCCACGTGTGTGGGGAATACCACGCATGGCACGGTTGCGGCGTGCCATGACGCCGGTTCATCCCCACGTGTGTGGGGAATACGGTTGCAGATCAGCCAGCCATGGGTACGCAATCGGTTCATCCCCACGTGTGTGGGGAATACTTCGGCTGCGAGATCCTCACGGGCGTGCATCCCGGTTCATCCCCACGTGTGTGGGGAATACTGCTATGGACTGTTTTTATCGGAAGTTTCCCGCCGGTTCATCCCCACGTGTGTGGGGAATACATCGTTGTCGAGAAACGCATTGACGTTACCTGCCGGTTCATCCCCACGTGTGTGGGGAATACGCGGCTCGAACTGCCGTCAACACCGCAGTAGGCGGTTCATCCCCACGTGTGTGGGGAATACTTGCCGGTAATCGCAAGACGCTGACTCTCAACCCGGTTCATCCCCACGTGTGTGGGGAATACTACCCCCAAGTCCGCTGCACGCATTGTTATGCCCGGTTCATCCCCACGTGTGTGGGGAATACTTGTCGGTCAACGATGACGGCGTGACGCGGCGCGGTTCATCCCCACGTGTGTGGGGAATACTGGAAACGCTTCCGCTCGATCTCTCGGGACAGCCGGTTCATCCCCACGTGTGTGGGGAATACGTCGTTCGCAGCGCAGCATTCGCAAATCTCCCCGGTTCATCCCCACGTGTGTGGGGAATACTGCCAGACACTCCGCTGGCTGCCAGTGCGTCTGCGGTTCATCCCCACGTGTGTGGGGAATACTTGTTGACACAGATGGCAGACCGCGCAATTGACGGTTCATCCCCACGTGTGTGGGGAATACGTATTAGTGCAATCTGTTCGGCGGCAATCACGCACGGTTCATCCCCACGTGTGTGGGGAATACTTATCTCGCTCCTGCCATTGGGACTCGGCTTTCGGTTCATCCCCACGTGTGTGGGGAATACTATTCAGCATGACAAAATCCTTTTCAACGCCTCCGGTTCATCCCCACGTGTGTGGGGAATACGATCACGCGTTCCATCACTGCCAACCGCACGTACGGTTCATCCCCACGTGTGTGGGGAATACGCACGAGATAGGCTTCGCCGTTCTGCGCGGCGTACGGTTCATCCCCACGTGTGTGGGGAATACTGCGGCTTGTTCCGTCTGGAACAATATGAGCACGGTTCATCCCCACGTGTGTGGGGAATACGATTTCCTCTTGCGTACCTTGTTCCTGTAAACCGGTTCATCCCCACGTGTGTGGGGAATACTTCGATGCAGAACGGTTCGAGGGTCGGCTTCTTCGGTTCATCCCCACGTGTGTGGGGAATACTGATAAACGTTATCAGGAATTCGTCCAACAAGACGGTTCATCCCCACGTGTGTGGGGAATACTCAGTGGGACGATGATCAACAACACGATAGCAATCGGTTCATCCCCACGTGTGTGGGGAATACATGCGGACGTAGATCCGATTCATCCCTCACTTCGGTTCATCCCCACGTGTGTGGGGAATACGCATTGTTAGATGCCTTCATTTCGAGCAATTCTGCGGTTCATCCCCACGTGTGTGGGGAATACTCAAATGGAAGTAAGTCGTCTCAGCGCGCACTCGGTTCATCCCCACGTGTGTGGGGAATACATACATAGATGGGGGAGTTTACAATCAATGCCGGTTCATCCCCACGTGTGTGGGGAATACTTTTCGGGGCTCTCGAAAACTTATCTTTCAGTTCGGTTCATCCCCACGTGTGTGGGGAATACTGGCGTGTTTCTATATAAAGACAACAATATTGAACGGTTCATCCCCACGTGTGTGGGGAATACCTTCTGGCAGTTTGTCCAGAACGTCGTCCACCGCGGTTCATCCCCACGTGTGTGGGGAATACCCTTATTTAACTCCAAAAAAAGAGGTTTTAGGGGTCTTTTTCTGCTTCACTCTCAGGTTTTGCATCTGTCATGGTGGGCGGTATCGTATTTTCGGGGATGAAAACCAACTGCACCCCTTCCATATCCACCACAGAACGTTTGGTGTTGCCGTCCATGCGCAGGGCGAAGTGTTGTTCGGTGTTCGTGCTCCAGGCTTGGACGACTCCGCCGTTCCTACATTCCTTTCTGCACTTTTCCCACAGATAGTCGCGCACACGGGCAGAGACATGACCGATGAAAACGTTGGGAAACGGCTCTAGCAACCAACGAGTCAGCTCACCGCGCAGACGCTTGGGGACGTTCTCGAGGATGATCGTCATCATAGGGTGGATTCGCTTTCTTCGATGAGATCAATCCAAAGGTCGGTGGGAAGCGCAGGGTCGGCGTCCAGATCTGTTGAAGAATCAGCTGGTTCGGGCGGGACCTCGAGGATGTCATCAATATCGGGCAGTATCCGTTCGAGAAGTTTGACCTCACGAAATTTCTCGCGGCAAGCCATGCGTGTACGGCGTTCGACGTTCTCTTTGCTCTCCGCCACAATTGAAAATGCAATCGGAATGGTGATGTCGGCTTTGTAGAGGTCGGCGATGTCGTAAACGAACGAGAGTTGTTTGCCCGTGTGGACGAAGCCGATGGCGGACGAGTACCCGCCAGAGACAATTGCCGCATGGCAGAGCGAATTGAGCGTGGCGTTCGCCGCCGAGAGCGCACGGTTGATCGGGTCACTGCCGCCCCAGTTGGAACGGTCGTATGCCCGTCCATGCCATGCGACGCCGTAGGTCTCGCTCGCCTTTTTATATGCACGGCGGACGCGCACGCCCTCGAAGCCGCGGATCTGCGGGAGTGTGAGGTCGGGGTCGAGCGGTTCATCAAACCGTTTTTGGTACATGCGGATGCACACACGCGTATGCCTGACGGGGTCGCAGGCGAGTTCGGCTTGCTTGAGCAGGTGATAAGCCTTGCGCGTTTCGCCCAAACCCTGGGCATAGAACCTGGTCATCTCTTCGCCTGTCCATAGCATACTGCATCCATTATCTGCCAGCACTTTGACGGCGGCGTGGGTGATCTTGGTGCCAGGTCCGAGCATGAGCACGCACAACGACGCGGCTGGCACGAGCGTGCGTCCCGTTTTTTGCCATAGTTCGATTGCGTGCCCAGCCTGTTCGATCACTGCGTGCTCGACGTAGAGATACGAAAGGCTGTCACGCAATTTGGGTAATCCATAAAGATCTTGCATGAAAGCCTCCATTGTTGTAAAACGTCCCGAAGGGTTCTCGTAGGATCAGGTTGACTGTTGCCCCAACCTTCGGGACGGTGTATAGAAATAATGGAATAATGACTATTCGGTTATTAAGGTGCGGGTGGTGCTTAGACCTCCGAGTTTTTGAAAAACTCGGAGGTCTTACTAGCCAGCGCGTGCCAAAGAGAGCAGACCGAAGCCGAGTCCCTTGGCGCTGCCGAACCCTGTGAAGATGGAATTCACGAGGCTGTTGGCATCTTTCACTTGCAGGACGCCGTCGAATTGCACGGAGAGGAAGTTCAGGCGTAATGCTTTATCTTTTTCTTTGAACAACTTGCCATGCGTGAACTGTTCATTGACGATGTTGACATTGATCAATGCCGCGCCTGCGATCTCAAGTTTTCTCTGTATCCAGGCATGTTGATCTTCTTCACGCAGAAGCCCGATGCGCTTGGCACTTTCTTTGAGCCGCTTGGTTGGGTTGGCGCGCAGACGAAACGCCAGCGCCTGCCCATTAGTGAGTTGCAAGTTCAACTCTCTATAATCTGGGTTCTTCACTTCGAGCGGAAGTTCGTTCTCGCCAAGCAGATAATTCTTGAATCGGGCTTCCGAGACTTCCAAGTTTTCTAAAAACTCGGAAGTCTTTGTAAGAAAAGACCAATCGGGTTTTTGACGTGACTGCACCAACAGGGTGGGAACGCGGGTACGCGGGTGCAAGTCCACGCGGAAGAGGGTGCCCGTGGGTTCGTTGTCTTTGTAGTTGGCATCGGGCAATGCCGTGCAAACCGTGCGGTGCATTTCCCACGGATCTGCCAGTTCATTCCGCACCTGACGTGAACGCGGGTTGAGGATGAGTCGGGAGAGGTACATCAGTCTGCCTCCTTGATCGGTTCAGGCGTATCATAAAAAGTGACAGAAACACGGCGCGGCGCAAATTTGCGACCTGAACGAGAGAATGAGATTGGCTGGTCGGTGCGGACAATGGAACCGCGGTTATCTTCCAGCACGACGCGCAATTTGTCCTTTTCAGGTTTGCACAAGCATGGATAACTCTGCAAAGCCTGTTCAAGCGATTCACCATTTCGTAAGCCATCTTCCAATGGAATGGGTTCACCTGGGACGAATGCTTTACGACCCAAGAACAAAGCCCAGACAGGTTTATATAAGGCGGCTTGCAGACGTTCGAGCAAGGTAAGGTCTGCGCTCTCCAACCCGACCAGAAAGACGGCATTGGCAAGGTAGTAACGGTTGGATAATTCTGTGTGTTTAGGCTTGCCGTTTGCCATGCGGACATTTTTTGCTGTGTGGTAATCCACTTGAAGCAGGCCTTCCTTGTCCACACGCACACCCATGTGCAGGAGTGTGAGAGGCTGAAGACCATTATCATCTTCACGGTCTATGCCCAATGCCGCGCAGAGCAAACCAATCACGCCGCTTTTGGATGGTTCCAACCCCGTGTCGCGCATAGTGAATCGACTTTGCGTGCCCCATGATTGCAAGGGAGCACTTAAGCGTATGAGGAGCGTATTCATGGGCTACTCCAATGCACCGAGTATTTTTCCCATCCAACCGTCCATATTGTCATCACCGTCAAGCGAAAGCATGGCAGATGTAATTCCATCGCCGCCATAGACCTTGTTCAACTTTCCCCAATAGTCATTCAACTTCTTGATCGAAGCGGACATCAGCCCGCCTTCGCTGGTAGGTTTGACGGGCATCTCAAAGGCATTTGCCAGCGACCAGGATTGTCCATCCTTGCGAACCACGCCGAGCATGAAGTCAGGCGGGTTTTGGGCAGCAAAACTATTTTGTTTGCCTGATGGAATTGCCAACGCCGCCGCACGCGAGAAGCCTTCAACGGTTTTGCGAGCGAGTTCTGTGTCGCCATCGAGATTCTTCACAAGCAAATCCCAATCAATGCGAGCATAGCGATAAAAGCACGCACTATTGAAGGCTGTCACTCCCATCATGCCTGCTCCCGCTTCATCATCACGTGTCAGATCATCTACTGCGGTATAGAAATCCATGTCCATGTTGACGCGATGGGTAGAGATGGCATGAGCGACCTGACAGGCGGCATCAATATTGAGTTCGGGCTTTTCAGCGAGCATCCGCCCAAACAAGGCAATATCTGGCGCACTGGTGCGGTCTTTCAATTCCTTGAAGAGTTCTTTGGCGAGCGCATCCAGTTCTGGGCTTTTACCATCCTTGAGATTCTTGGTGATGTCTTTCCATTGATCGGTGAGGGTTTTTACTGCCTTCTCCATTTCACTCTTGCTCAAGTACAGCAAAACGCTGGTATGTCCCTTTTTCTCTTCCAGTTTGCTATATTGTACCGAGAAGGCTTTGGCGACTTCCTGAGCCATATCTTCATCCTTGCCAGCTTTTACAAGACCTTCGACAAGGAGACGTGTCATCCAGCGAGTGCGAACGGCAGGTTCCACATTGGTGGTCTTGGCAAAGACAGGGTGAAGACGGATGGATCGTTTGATTGCCTGCGATGAAACACGTGCTCGGCGTACACCGCCAAACTCGGTATCCTTCGGGTTGCCTGTGTCATCACGATTCAAATTAGACGGGGCGAAGTTTTGCAGAATATGAAGTTCGATGAACATGATTTATTCTCCTTGTTTGTTTGAAGTATCAGAAGGTTCGTTGGATTGGCGTCTGCCCCAGAAGGCACGCGCCCATTCCTTTTGGACACGACGGTTTTCGTCATTCCACTTTTGCAAATCCCAAAGCAGTTGATTCCAATTGACGGGAACGTCTTTCGATTTGAGGAAACTGACTGCCTGACGCAGATAATCGGGCAGGTCATCAGAATGTGCCGCAAGCAAGGCGGTAAAACGCCGTTCAAGCGCATCGCCGCTTTTGTTTTCAAGATCACTGGCTCGCATGTGCGCTCCCATATTCCCGCTTCCTGTGGAAAGCGGGTGAAGAGCGAACAATGCGGCGACCAGATAGAAGGCAGATTCTTTGAAGCCGACGCTTCTTTCCTGACCGAGAAACGGCTCGACAAAGCGATACATATCTGCCACTGTGCCAGGCGGTTGGCCGAGCCCGCGCCGCAGGGAAGCCAATGCCCCGCGATTCTGTCCCTCTGCCAGCGACTGGAGATAGCCAATAAATGGATGTACTTCCTGATTTGTCATACGGTAGCCTCCTTTTGTGGTTGAAGTTCTTCGAATAGTTTTGCCAATTCATATGCCAGCACGCCACGCGCTTTCACGGCGGCTTTGAGGGCGTTGGTGCTTTCACCTGCCATCCGTTCTGCATTTGCCAGTGCTTCCCATGCAGTTTGTCGGAGAGTCGCTTTCCATTCCTCGATAGCTACGGGGTCACTGGGAAGGGTTTCAACAAACAGCATGAACGGAGTTTCAAGTTTTGACCAGTAATTCGATTCTGTGCCGATATGTTTCATCAATTTGCTTACATCATTAGAATCAGGCTGCCTCCCTCCTTTTTCGTCAACAGACGGAGAGATCAGGTTTCTTGCCAAAGTACTGGTAGCACGCCACAGTGCAGATTTCACATGTTCTGCATTAGTGACCGCATCAGCGAGCTTAGCGACAAGTTCTTCATCTGTAAGATACGCCAAAGGTAAAGGCATGTTTTCTTGACGATAGAAATATATTTTGGCATCCTTATAATGAACGCCTGCACCTAAAGCCATATATCGATAAATCTGTTTGTATTCCAAACAATCGGTTTGTAACAGAATCAGGGAAAGCCATTCAAAGGTTTTTGGAGGATGAGTTTCGTCTGGCTTATTCCTTTTCAGGAGAGTGTGACTATCACGCCAAAGGCTTTTATCTTCCCTGAAAGGAAGATACTTCCAACTATCCTTACCCTTGGTGTATTGCTTAAATGGATCTTCTACACTTTTGTCTAAATCCAAACCTCTGGCAATATGTATCCTGCGAACCACCACATTGTCATCATCTCCTTCGGGGACTAGGAGGAATTTTCTGTTTTGCCAGGTGAGATAATCAAGGTAGCCATTAGGCTTCTCACGTGTCTTTAGTGGCTTTTCCATTTCCCAAGTTGGCTCATCGTTGCCGATGGTTGGCAGGGGCTTGTTTTCAGTGTATTGCAGGCAGTTAAGAATTAGAGTTTCAAACAGGTTATTGCCCTCGACCAGAAAAGTAATGCCCCTAATCAATGGCGCGCTGGTGAGGTTGGGAAATTTGGGATGAACTAATCCACCCAAACCAAATAACTGTCCTGTCAACAACTTCCGAGATGCTTGAGCACCATCAAGAGCCACAGTCTCCGCGATTGTTTCATGCTCGAATAACTCATTGGCTGTGCTCATTCCATGAGTCAATTGGAGAGCGCCCTTTTCGACCATTTGTTTATCTTTGACCTGATAAAATGGTCGCTCTTCATCAAACAAGTCAAAACGTGAATGCCATTGTTTGAAGTATTTGTCAACGCGGCTCATGTCAAGTTGCTTTGAATTCCAAAGTTTTGTCCATTCACTTTTGGTGGCGGGACCTCGCAAGGCGCTATGAAGAACAGCCAGCAATAAGCGATACAGAGATGCGGTTTCAAGCGGCGAATCGCCCTGAACCCCGCGCAATTCATGTGCCCTTTCCAGCGTGTCATGTAGATTGAGTTCTATTAGCCGTCCATCCATTTGAACGCAGGGAATCCAGGGCTTGTCAATCAAGTTGAATGAATAGGTCATTGATCCTCCTTTTGAGTCACGAGACCTGTTTGACGATCCAGAATAAGAGTGTACTTTGTTCCTTCTAATTTGCACTTTCCATCTTCAAACACAATCGGGATCGTATATTTCAATGCGGCGACCTCCTTCCATCCTTTCCAGGTTACATTCGATTCTTTTTCACTGAAATGCTTTACTACTGCATAGTGCTGTAAACTAACACTGTGTTTGAGCATTTCTTTTGCCAGTTCTCTGTCAGGTTTGACAGTACTGTTCAGCGGCTTGGTCTCATCGCCAGGCTCAAGGAGCAATTTTCCATTGACACTATGCAGGCAAATCAAGGAAACGCTTGGTTCTGCTAGACGTGTCATGGCGCGGAAAGCCGCGTTCACAGTCTGATCATCTTCGTTGAGGTTGTTGTTCTTTTGGTAGAGCAAATCTTCATCATTGGGCGTGGTGATCAACTGCAACGCGGCTTCGTAGATCGCCTTCCGTTCCTTCTTTTCCGCTTTTTCAATGGCTTCTTCCATTTCCTTTTGCAAAGCGCCATCACTGATTGACAGATTATCACCGTATACTGCTTCGACCAGCATAGTAGTTTGAGATGGCAAACTCATTTCAGTTTGGTCTTTCACTGTCAACCATGTCTTCAACATCACAGAGCGATCATATACATATTCATCATGTCCAAATTCAGGGATGTCATCTTTCTGTGGAGAGGCAATCAACAACCTGGGGCTTTTCAAGTTCTCTGGACGTGATGAATCATTCTGGCTATGACGCTGTAACCGCCCCGCGCGTTGAATCAGCAGGTCAATGGGTGCAAGGTCAGAGATCATGTAATCGAAGTCAAGATCAAGGCTTTGTTCGATCACTTGGGTAGCCACCACAATTGACTTTTGTGGGCGGTTAGGGTTTTTACCCTCCTCTTTGCTTTTGCCAAATTTATCCAAGACCTTCTGCTCAATCTCATGACGCCACTGGAAGGGAAAGCGTGCGTGGAATAGAATCAAATCTTCCTTTGGTACAAGTCCTGCCAGTGTGATCTCCTTATACAAATCCTGAGCACGTTGCACCCGATTACAGATCACTGCCGCACATCCGCCATTTTGTAAGGCATCCTTCAATTTTTCGAGGATTAGTTTAGGGTCAATGTCAGACCATTCCAGTTCTACAGTTCGAGAAGATGGCATATCAAGCGCGATGCTCTGAATGCCTTCCTTGCTGGCAAGCGTCAAGCGTGGATATTCAGCAGGCGGCAAATCCACATCTTTCTCTCCGAGATAGGCAGCAGTCAATTCCCGTCGCGTCTTCTCTGGCAAGGTGGCTGAAAGCAAAATCACCGAGACGCCGATCTTATTGAGCCACGTCAACAATCGCTTGAACAATTCAGACATATACGTGTCGTAAGCGTGAACTTCATCGAACACCACGACTTTGTTTTGCAAGCCGAACATCCGCACGAAGAAGTGACGGGTCTGTAATACGCTCATCAATGCCTGGTCAACTGTGCCGACGCCAAACGGCGCGAGAAGCGTTCGCTTGCGTGGAAGGAACCACGTTTCAGCGCGAACACTGCCTTCTGAATTGTTTTGATCTTCATCATATACCGCTTCTGCCTGCGCTTTATTATCTTCAAGCAATGCGCCGCCATGCACGAGATGATAATTCAATGACGTTTTAGGGTATCGCTTCAAGAGAAAATCTTCTACACGGTCGTACATTTGGTTGCTGGTGGCTTGCGTTGGCATAGCAATATAGAGTCCATGTCCGTGTTGTGATTGAAGCCAGGTATCCGCGGCGTAAAGAGCGGCTTCTGTCTTCCCTGAACCTGTCGGTGACTCAAGGATCAGCAGTGCAGGCTGGGATATTTTCCCCACTTCTTCGACAATCTTCTTTTGCACTGAATTCAAGTCAGTTATGAAAGGGAACATTTCACGGAATACTAATGCCTTTCCATCCGCTTGCCAACCAAACCAGCCTAATTGACTTAACACCGTCTCAGCGGCTTTTGCAGAACGGGAAGCATATTCATGTAGCGGTATATTTGTTCGCTTCTCGTAGGGGAAGAACTCGCTCATCGAACCGATCCAATCCGCTATACTGGTGAAACCTGAGAATAAAGTCAGGAAGGCGTTAAGTTCCAGTCGGTCTTCTGGCAGTGCAAAGCCCAAAGCAGGGCTAAACACCTCTATCATGGCTTGCACCAGTTCTTTTCGTGCGGCATTCCAATTGGAATCGTTGTCGCCTTTATCGGTAGATGTAAGTGCTGTCGGCAACAATTGGTTTGGCGTTGCCCATGAGCCATGATGACCGCCGAGAGCTTGCGCAATATTCCGCGCATCATCTTTTGAAATATCGAGTAATTCTTGAAGCAAGGACTTTAATGCCCAAGCGGAAACCACACCATGCGGTGATGATTGTATGGGCTTATCTTTTGGTAGCCAGAATCCTGTTTTGATGATTTCAGGAATCATTGGTTGATACTTAATCTGAAAAGTCGGGGAAGCCTTTCCTACATCATGCAAGCTGATGAGAAAAGCCAAAGTACGTCCTGCTGCCTCTTCATCACAATTGAGCCATCCGCAAAACTGTCGTTTCGACTCCTTGTCAATGGCTTTGTTCCACATCCCCAAAGCCACTTGTCCCACATCAATCAAGTGATACACAAGGCGGTGTATCTTTCCCACATCGTCCTTGTCCGCCTTTGCCCAAAGAATAGAATAGGATTTCATTTCTGAAGACATTACCTTGTATTGAGTTGCCAAGTCTCTTACATGCTGGATAATTTCATCGCGTAACCCCTCAGACTCCAGCACTTCACAGTCTGCGCCCCAGCCGCGCACCCACGGAAGCATCTCGCGCCACTCGGCAACCTCGGCGCTCCAGATACAACCGCCGTCTTCTGTGGCTTCCACACTTTCCAGTGGATGCCATCTACTCTCATAAACGCGCCGTGCCGCGTCTCTGTTGAATTTCAACCTGACGGTTACAGGCTCCCTATCGGCGTACCAGATACCCCAGGCATGTTTGAGCAATTGTTCGTCGTCAAAGGACTCAGGGACTTCAAATGTCTCTCCCGAAATAACCGCAGAGAGGATGCGTTCGATCTTGAAAGGGAAGATCTTGTCGTTGAAGTCGCTTTTTGCCACCACATACACACTGTCGCTCCAAATTGACGGCTCGATGATATATGGGCTGAGCGTATGGCGCGTCAAACTATCGCTACCCAATGGCTGATACTCGATCCGTACCTTTCTTTGCTCCACCCATGCCTGCGCAAGGGTCTCAATGATCTTGATCTTTTCAGGGTTCTTTTCCTGTGCCATCAACTGTTCGGCAGATTTGAGCAGGCGTTCGGTCATGGGCTGGCGCAGGGTGGCGGCGAGTTTCTCCACGGCGTTGACGGTATGCGGCTGGCGAAATCTCGTTTGCCGCGAGGTTTTGCGTCCCGCCAGATACAGAGTCAGCGCTTCGTGTAAATTGAGTTTGATCTCTGAGATCAATTTCGAGCGTGGGATGTGATAGCGCCCCTGTTCATCTTTCTCGACGGGGTACTGGCTGGTTAGTTCGATGCGGTCGCGGTATACAATGGTGCGATCCACGCCCAGCCGTTCTGCCATGTCAATATCTGAATAGGCGCGCTGGATGTACAGCCGCTTCATTTCTTCCAGTCGTTCCGCTTTGGTCATTCCGCTCATATGGATTTCCTTGCAACGTCGAATGGATTTTGGATCAGTTCCCTACAACAGAATAGCACGGCAAATGCGCGAATTCTGCAACATTTTCATGTTGGTCAAGGCCCTAAGCCTCACGCCGAGTGAGGTTCACTTGCAGCGCAATCACCTTGCCTGTGAGGCAGGCGCGCGATTCCGTGAAAGACCCTTAGGTCTGTTATTTTGGTTATTTGGATTTCTTGAACGGCCACAGTCCTCCTCTTTCATCCTCACTGAGGAACAGCCCTTTTTCCTCCAATGCGGGCAGCGAGCGCGTCACTTCGCTGCGATTGAGTCCCAGCAGGCGGGCTATAAACCCTGCTTTTCTGCCCGGATACTCTTCTATTTTACGATAGATTTTCACCGCCCGGTCATGGTTCGCTGGTCTTGACATGGTCTGCCTCCGTGTTTTCCCCACTGTAGAGGAGGCATGTTGCAGGTAATGCAACATAGAAAAGACCTCCGAGTTTTTGGAAAACTCGGAGGTCTCAGGCTAATCCGCTGCCATTGGCTCGGGTTCTTCCTCTTTCGCTTTCGCTTTTGCGCCGACGGCATCGGTAAAGCCATATTCATTTTCCAACTCGTGGCGGAATTGCTGCGTGTACAGGCGGAAGTAATGTCCGCGTTGTTTGAGCAACTCGGCATGCGAGCCCTGCTCGGCGATCTTCCCATTTTCGATCACAACAATTCGATTCGCCTTGCGGATGGTCGAGAGCCGATGCGCGATGACAAAGGATGTGCGTCCGTGCATCAACGCTTCCATGCCGCGCTGGATGAGCGCTTCGGTAAGCGTATCCACGCTGGAAGTGGCTTCGTCCATGATGAACAACTCTGGCTGGGCGAGCACGGCTCTCGCGAGACTGATCAATTGCTTCTGCCCAACGGACAGCAGGCTGCCGCCCTCGCCGACGTTGTGGTCATATCCCTTTTCGAGGGTCACAATAAAATCATGTGCGCCGGCAATCTTCGCGGCTTCAACGACCTCATCATCGGCTGCGGCGAGCCGTCCATAGCGGATGTTATCGCGCACACTGCCCGAGAAGAGATGCGGAGTCTGTAGCACGATTCCGATTCGGCGGTGGATCGAGGCGAGTTTGTAATCCAGATAATCGCTCCCATTGATGCGAATCGTCCCTGCGCGCGGCTCGTAGAATCGGCATAGAAGATTCACAATGGTGGATTTCCCGCCGCCTGTTGGTCCAACGAGCGCGATCATTTCACCGGGCTTGACCTGCAGTGAAAAGTCGGTAAGCACAGGCTGGCGATCTTCGTAATAGAAGTCCACGTGGTCGAATTCGATCTCACCCATGAGCGTTTTGGCTTCGACGGCATTTGGGTTGTCGTGCACTTCCGGTGGAGTGTCGATCAATTTGAAAATCCGCTCCGCTGAAGCGATGGAGTGTTGCATCTCCGCGTAAACGCGCGCCAGATCCTGCACGGGCCACATCATGAACGTGAGGTAGGAAACGAAGGCTTGAATTCCACCGATGGTCATCAAACCAATGGTGATCTGGTTGCCGCCATAGCCAACGATGATGCCCAATGCAAGCGCGGCGATGATCTGCACAGTGGGGAGGAAGAGCGCCGAGAGCCACGCGGCTCGATACGATGCGCGATACATTTTTCCCGTCAGTTCCTGGAATTCTTTCGTGTTTTCATCCTCACGGCGTAGCGCTTTCACCACGCGCACGCCCTGGAAGTTTTCGTTATACGCGCCGGTGATCTTCGAGTTCGTTCGCCGCGAGACGCGGTATTCGACCAGAATATACTGGCGAAATCTCACGGCGATCAGGATCATGATCGGGATGATGGTGAATACGATCAACGCGAGTTTCCAGTTGATGATCGCCATGAAGATGAGCGACGTGATGATGTTCATCGCCGCCCACGTTGTATCCACGACGCCCCAGGTCAGCAGGTCAGAGACGCGGCCCGTATCCGACGTGACGCGCGCGATCAATCGTCCCACCGCGTTCTGAGCGTAGTACGACAGCGACAGTTCCTGCAGATGATCGAAAAGCATCTTGCGCAGATCGTATTGCACGCGCTCGCCCAGCACGCCTGCGAGATAGATGAACGTGAACACCGCCGCTGCCTGAAAGAGGATGATCGAGCCGTACAGCCACGCGATGCGGGTGAGCGCCGCTGTATCTTTCAAATTGATGCCCGTATCAACGATGTCTTTGTTCAAGTACGTGAAGTACGCATCCGTTGCAGAGGTTGCCGCAATGGTGAGGAGGAAGCCAAGCACCCACTTCCAATGCGGCTTGAGCAGGCTCACGATCCGCTTGAACACGGGCATGGTAAGCTGACTTGTAAATTCTTCTTCCTCTAATTCGAGTAATTCGTCAGACATATTCATTCTCCGTTACATTGGTGGTCGAGACGCAAGCAGTCGAGACCACAACTATTGTTTCCATGTAATCAATTGTTCACAGGTTCCTGTTGGTCTCGATACGTCCCGCCGCGAGCACGCGGGACTACTCGACCAACGAGTTTTAATTGACACGAGATATTTCAAGTTCAAGTTCCTCATCGATCCGCGTCTGAATGTCGTAGATACGACGATACATTCGATCCGTCTGGGGGAGTAATTCCTCATGGGTTCCCATTTGAACGACTTCGCCTTTATCCAGCACGAGGATCAGGTCGGCGATCATCACCGACTGGATGCGGTGCGCGATGATGAACGTGGTTCGGTTCTCCATCAATTCATTCAGCGCGGCTCGGATTTCCGCCTCGGTCTCCGTGTCAACACTGGAGGTCGAGTCGTCCAAGATCAGGATGCGCGGGTTCTTCAACAGTGTTCTCGCAATCGTCACGCGTTGCTTCTGTCCGCCGGAGAGCGTGACGCCTTTCTCGCCGACGATGGTCTTGTAGCCATCAGGGAACGACATGATGACATCGTGGATCGCGGCAGCCTTCGCGGCTCGCTCTACTTCCTGTTGTGAAACTTCACGACCGACGCCGTACGTGATGTTCTCGCGAATCGAGCGGCTGAACAGGAACGGCTCCTGCTCTACGATACCGATCTGCCTCCGTAAATAAGACCGCGAATATTCTTTCAACTCAATGCCATCGAGCAGGATTCGTCCGCCCGTGTACTCGTGGAAACGCGGCAGAAGATTCACCAGCGATGTTTTCCCTGAACCGGTTGACCCAAGCAAAGCAATTGCCTGCCCAGGCTGTACATGGAAGGATATATTCTTCAGCGCGTTCGACTTGCCATCCGAATACATGAACGAGACATTTTCGAAGACGATATCGCCATTCACCGCACCATCGGGTTTATGCTTGCCGTCGAGGAGTGGTTCCCGCGCCTGCCGGACTACGTCCATGAGCCGGCCGTACGAAACGAGCCCGGTTGATGCAGAGACGATAATCCGCCCCAGGTTGCGGATGGGCCAGATCAGCCACACGACCAGACCAACATACGCGATGTACATTCCAACTGTGATCTCGCCTCGTATCGCCATGTTGGCGGCATAGATGAACCCGAACAACATTTGAATACCGAGCACGATATCGGACAGGGGCCAGAACATGGAGTGCATGAACAGCAGGATCTTGCCTTTCAAGAACTTGCCCCAATTGTCTTTCTCGAATTTGTTCTTCTCGTAATCCTGCCGTGCGAAGGCTTTGACCACGCGTACGCCCGTTAAGTTCTCCTGCAGGGTGGTGGAGAGCACAGCCTCCTGCGCCTGATACTCTTCATACGCTTTCGTTACTTTCTTGAAGAACCACAACGAGACGAGCAAGATAAACGGAATCACCACCACCGAAACCAAACCCAGTTCCACATTGAGGTTCAGGATGGCGATGAAGTTCACGACGAACAACAGGATAATGCGGCCCACGCCGATTCCTTGTTCGCTGAAAAAGCGACGCAGCGCGTCCACGTCCGAGGTGACGCGTTCGATCAAGTCGCCCGTCGGCGTGGTAGCGTGATACGAAAAACTCAGGCGTTGGATGTGGTCAAAGAGAAAGTCGCGCAGGCGGCGGGTAATGCCCTCCGCTGTGTACGCCGCTAAACGTCCCGAAAGAAACGAGGCGCCGCCCTCCACTAGAGCCAACAGGATAAAGCCCGCTCCAATCCACAGGGAGGTCGTAACGAGGCTGTCTCCGATGAAGTTTCGTTGACCGAGAACATCGTCGGCGAAATATTGCAAAAGGATGTAGGTGTAGGTCTTCGCCAGCGCGGAGACGGCAAGCGCGGCGGTCGCGCCCAGATACGGCACGCGGTAATCCACCATCATCCGCCACAGACCCTTGAGGCGGTTTTCGTGAATCGCGTTGCGGAAGTCGAATGTGAGCGTTGGTTCGATGGTTGTCATTTTTATTATGCTCCCCCCTCTCCTTTAGGAGAGGGGCAAGGGTGAGGTTAAACAAAAAGGCTGTGGCGAGTACGCCACAGCCCGATACGATAGGGAAGAAAGACCTAACGGTCAATAGGCGCACTACGAGAAGGTACGAATCCAGCGTCAGCTGGAACGAGCGAGGTGGTGCTGATGAACATGGACATTTCGTGCGCTCCTTTCTTTCGATTTGGCAAAATGAGTGTCCGCTCATGTTGCAGGCGAGAGTTTACACCCCACAGTCGAGAAGTGTCAAGGCTTATAATCGCAATGACACCAGGCAAATGATACACACTTGGAAACTATCAACACCACCGGAAGAAGTCCATTTTCCCGACGAATCCTCCCTGGACGCGATCGCGCGGCAATTGCCCGATGGCTGGTACACGACGTTCCGCACATTCGATAAAGGCGCCCGTGTCATTGGACTCTCCGCCCACCTCCGCCGCCTGCCCCACGCGGACGCTTCACTTCTCCGCCGAAGCCTGAATCACCTCCTCGACCATTTCCGCCCCTCCGAGGCGCGCATTCGCGTGATGGAAACGCGCGCGGGCGAGTTTTATGTTTCGATCGAGCCGCTCAAGTTATTGCCGCGCGAAGTTTACGAACAAGGCGTGAAAGTGGAGACAACGACCCTTCAACGCCTTGATCCGCGAATAAAGTCAACGACATTTATCTCAGCAAGTGACAAAGAACGGAGACACATTGCAATCGGGGGAATCTTCGAGGCGTTGCTGGTAAAAAATGGGCGAATTCTGGAGGGAATGACCAGCAACTTCTTTTATCTAATTGACGGAGTCTTGCACACCGCCCGGTGCGACATCCTCCTCGGCGTCACGCGGACGATGGTCATACGCGCGGCGCGGGGCAGGGGAGTGGAGGTGCGATACCGCGCGTTGAAACTGGATCAACTATCCCATCTGGATGAAGCGTTCATCACCTCCAGTTCGCGCGGGATTGTGCCCGTCGTCCAAATTGACAATGTGAGAGTGGGGCAGGGAAGGGTGGGAGAGGTCGCGCGCCGGTTGATGACCGTGTACGAGGAAGATGTGTTGAAGCACGCAGAGATGATCTAACAATGGCATGGTCGGGTCGGAAGGAATGCTCCTTTTGTGGGATTGCAACACATACACGCCCATCACTTATAATTCATGAAAAATTCAGGGCAGAGGAGCGCAACCGCCATGTTCAAGCAAATCATCACCGCAGGACTGCTTCTATCCGTTCTCCTTTCCGCGTGCGGGGGCGCGTCCGAACCGCAGGTGGTCACGGCGGCAGGCGACATCACCGCCGCCGTGGAGCAATACCGGGCGTTGCTCGGTGAAAACAACGGAGGCGACCCGGGCACAAAGGGACCCACCGGTTATCGCGAAATCAACTGGGACACGATACCGGATGAATTTTCTGCGCCGAATTTCTACGCGCCCGACTTCTTCAACCAGCCTGTTGCGCCTCATGCTCGCGGCATCGTGTTGAATACCCCCGGCGAGGGGCTGATGGTCAGCGCGAATGCGGACAATCCGTACGGCGTTCTACCGCGCTTCGGTAATATCAATCCGCAATACGTTGATATTTTCAAGACGTTTAGCGAAGAAAAACTCTTCTCGCCGGTCGGTGGCAGCAACCTCGTGGTCATCACGTTCTTCGTGCCCGGCACAAGCACGCCCGCGGCAGTGCGGGGATTCGGCGCGGTCTACACCGACGTGGACACGACTCATACGGCATTCGAATACTTCGACCAGGACGGCAATTCGCTTGGGAGTTTCGAAACGCCCATCGCCGACAGCGGACTGTCATTCCTCGGCGTGGTCTTCGACGAAGCAATCGTATTCCGCGTGGAGGTAAAGTACGGCACGGGCGCGCTCGGTCCCAACGATGGGGAAGGGGGCGTGGACGTGGCTGTGATGGACAATTTCATCTTCGGTGAGCCGCAGGCGGTAGAGTAAGCGGCTAACAAAAGTCCGCCAACTCCAGGCGGACTCTTTTTATTCCCGTTTCTTTGGCGCAAATAGGATTTCAACGTTTGCGACCGTAATGACCAGCACTGCGCCGGCGTTGAACGCCAGCGTCAATCCCCAATAGCGCGGGACTGCGCTGAGCAAGCCTGCCAATACCAGCAACAGAAAAATCGCGGTGATCTGAGTTATCCTCGTCATGCGCTCCGAGAGCGGACGAAAGGCATGATACAGCAAGCCGAGCCCAAGAACGCTGGCGAGGATGCCAAGCGCGACCAGAACTAGGAAGGTATCCCTCCCGCTCATATCAAACAACGTAAAAACATAAATACTGCACGAACCTTGTCGGGTTTCTAGGTCGCGATAGGGTCGCTGTACAACGCTGACCAGAATCAACCTATCAAAGACAATATCTGCGGCATCCACCGTCCACTCCAGGGATTGGCTTTCGAGCGGAGACAACTCCAAGGTTTGGCTGACCACACGCGGTTCCGGGTCGCGGCTGATGAATGCGTTCACCTGCGGCTTCGTGGATTGATCTGCTACGTCATTGGTGACCGTGGTGCGAATCGCCGCAGTTTCCCATGGAGCGATCAATAACGGACATTCGAGCTTCAATTTTCCTGCCCCAATCAACTGGGTAAACAACCTTGCTTCCAATTCGCCCCAAAGCAGGTTGGTGGAAATGAAGAGAATCAGAATATTCCCACCTGCAAACAGCACGATCGCGATGGCGGCGATTAAGCCGCGTTTGATTGCCATGAAACGCAATTATACAAGCAATGCAAAATACCCTTACGCTTCGGGAGAGGGGATTTGATGGGTGGGAAAGAACGCTGCCGCCCTATTCTTTTTTCTTCTCGAAGATCTCGTAATACGCCTTGTCGAGTTCGTCATTGGAGAGATGGGCGTAGCGCTGCGTCACTTGGATGTTGGAATGACGCGCGAGTTCCTGCGCGAGTTTGAGGTTGCCCGAGCCGCGCAAGACCGACGTGACGAAATAATGCCGAAACGAATGCGGGGTGATCTTGTGAACCATGTCGGGTCCCAGCAGTTGCGCGACGCGTTCGTTGACGATGTTCCGCCCGGTGGTCGGCGTGATCGGCTTGACCTTCTTGCCGGCGCCTTTATCGTGGCGGGCAAAGAGGGGCAGGGAGGCAAGCGGTTTGCCGGAGCCGCCATCCAAAGCCGCGCGAAGCGTCAGGTACGCGCGAATCGCCAGCATCGCGCGCGAAGTGAATCGCACGATCGCCTGTTTGTCTCCCTTTCCAATGATGACCGCCCGTTGTTCGTTCAAGTCGAGATCACCGCGGCGGAGTTTGCAAGCCTCGTGGACGCGCAGTCCGGTGTCTGCCAGCGTCAGCAGGAAGGCTCGATCTCGAATTGCGCGTAGTTTAACAGACTCAACGTCTTCACCTTCAAGAGGAGGGGAGGACAATTCGGCATCTTCGATCTGTGTGAGAAGACGTTCGATGTCTTCAGCAGGGAACTGGGGGAAGCGGATGCCGGGGCGCCGCGCTCGTTGGCGGATCAGCGAACGGACGCGCGAGAGGTTGACATCCGCCAGCCGTTCGGCATCGAGGTACTCGTAGAAGTTTTTGACCGCCTGCAAGTACAATTGCTCGGTGGCGGGGGCAAAGGCTTTGAGGTATGCCGCGAGCGGCGAGATCTGATCTTCCTTGAGTTCTTCGATGGGGGTGGCGTCGGGTTCCAGCCATTTTTCCGTAAGCACTTTACGGAACTCGTCCAGCGCCTTGCTGTAGGCAAGCGCGGTGTGCGGACTGCGCGAGAGCTTGACCACGTCGAGGTACTTCGTCATGGCGTCTGAGATCGTCAGGGATTTGTTCTCGGCGGCTGGCATGGTGTCATTATACGAATTTCCTGTAGCCTGTCAATGTTTTTGATAATAATTCTTATCGAAAACATGAAGGAAACATTGTGATGATTGGCATTTGCAGATGAGAGACCACCTCCCCGCCTTGGAAGTTTACTGGCTTGAGTGTTTGCGGTTTGAGGACTTTAGCGGAGCGCTTTCATCCCAGAGTGAGGCAAACCGAACTGACACATGACACTTCGAACGTGCCTCTCTCACCCCTCCCCTGCCCTTCTTCCGTCCACCATCAAAGATGCTTTTTCGCTTCCTCAATTCGTGGTTTCAATTTGCTGACCACAGCGACCTTGCGTGCTCGTAATGTGACAACGCATCTTTGTATTTTTCTTCATCCATATCTACGTCCCCGATCCTATACAGCGCGCGCCCCTGGCTGTATTGATCGCCAATAAGTTGGTAGAGAGACAGAGCGCTTTCATATTCCTTTCTGGCTTCCGCAACGTCCTTCTCTGTCCACTTAATCCCGCCGAGAGATAAGTACGTATTGGCTTCGCCCAATTTCGCTCCAATCTCACGGAACAACTTCAAGGCTTGCTCATAACTTTGGAGCGCAGTGTTCCGATCATCGCGGAACTGCTGGATATCACCAATTGCCTG
>Ga0187893_10004887_pt1 | contig 24865 bp, 13 predicted proteins | sample MA1701074metaG_FD_139574 | JGI IMG/M metagenome (GOLD analysis project Ga0187893, IMG submission 139574) | White microbial mat communities from a basaltic lava cave in the Kipuka Kanohina Cave System on the Island of Hawaii, USA - MA170107-4 metaG ... | reverse complement strand
TTTTTCATCCCGATCATCGACGCTGTGGCTCGGACGGCATCGCACGCCCCGCGTCGGACGCGAGCGATCGTGGTGTACCCCATGAACGCTCTCGCAAACTCTCAGTCTGAGGAGTTAGGGAAGTTCCTCGGCGCACTCGACGCGCCTGTTGCGACCTACGCCCGTTATACGGGACAGGAATCCGCCGAAGAGCGCGAGCGTATTCGCCAGAACCCGCCTGACATCCTGCTCACGAATTTCATGATGCTGGAATTGCTCATGACGCGGCAGGACGAGCTCGATCGGCAGGTGATGGCAAACTGCGAGGGTCTCGAGTTCCTGGTGCTCGACGAGCTTCACACCTATCGCGGGCGACAAGGCGCTGACGTCGCGCTGCTCGTTCGGCGCGTTCGCGAGCGACTGGCAGCGCCTGGTCTGATCTGTGTAGGCACGTCGGCAACGATGGCATCGGAAGGCTCGTTCGCGGAACGGAATTCGGTAGTCGCCGCGGTGGCATCGCGCATCTTCGCGGCAGACATTCCAGCCGCCAATGTCGTAACCGAAACACTCGTCCGCGCCACAGATCCGACCCAGACGGCTGAGACGGTCGCACCGCGCCTGGCCGCGGCGCTACGCACGCCCCTCTCGCACAGCGCGTCGGACGCCGAGATTGCGGCGAACCCGGTAGCCGTCTGGGTCGAAACCACCCTCGGTATCACCCGCGACCCGGACGGCAAGTGGGTCCGCGCCAAACCGCGCACGCTCGCACAGGCAGTCGAGGAACTACAGCGTGTCACCGGTGCGACGACACGCGAATGCGAAGAAGGCCTGCAGCGATTCCTTCTTCTTGCCGCAACAACGGAGAGGAGTCGAACGGGCAGATCGGACGCTCACTATGCCCCATTCTTCGCGTTCAAGCTGCACCAGTTTCTCTCCGGAGCGGGAACTGTGTTCGCCACGCTTCAGCGTCCCGGCGAGCGGCGCGTGGAGCTGGATGCGCAGCCGCTCCTTCCCGGCGAGATCGACGTGCGGCTGTTCGATACGCACTTCTGCCGTTCGTGCGGTCACGAGTATCACCCGGTGCGCCATCGGCCACATGGCGACGGCGTCTTTCTACCGCGGTCGATCGACGATGCGCCGCGTTCGACTGAAAGCGAGGACACGACCGAGGACGCCGAACACGAAGTACTCGGCTTCCTTACTCTCGACCCCGGTCCCGACGACGATCCGGAGCTGCCGTTCCGATTCACGGGTCAGGACACGGAGTATCCCGAAGAATGGCAGGAAGCAGCTCGCGACGGCTCGATACGTCTCAAGGCGCACTACCGGCGCCACAGGGCGCAGTCGGTGCGCATTCGTCCCGACGGAACTACAGGCGCCGATGGCCTGCCCGCGTGGTTCGCACCCGGCAAGTTCCGCTACTGCTTGCGGTGTGGAGAAACCTGGGGAACCCAGGGGAAGGACATTACGCGGCTGGCGTCGTTGTCGGCGGAGGGCCGGTCCTCCGCGACGACGGTGCTCACCTGGGCTGCGCTCCAATGGATGCATAGCGAGACCGCGCTCCAGCCTCACAGCCGGAAACTGCTCGGCTTCACTGACAATCGTCAGGACGCCGCGCTCCAGGCGGGGCACTTCAACGACTTCATCTTCGTTTCGTTGCTGCGAAGCGCGATGCTTGCGGCGATGGACGAGGCCGGCGCAACCGGAATCGGACGACACGAACTTGGAGCGGCTCTGCAGCGCGCGCTCGGGTTCGACCGCCCTGTGCCCACCGGCACGGCCCCGGCCGATTCGCACCGATCCATATGGATGGCGGACCCCGACAAGGGACCCGGCGCAGTCGAAGATGCCGCCGCGGTGTTGCGCAAGGTTCTGACGTACCGCGCGTGGCTCGACGAGCGCCGCGGCTGGCGATACACCAATCCCACCCTCGAGCGGCTTGGTCTCCTTCGCGTCGAGTATCGCCGGCTCGATGAACTGGTGAACTACGACGCGGCAATGGCGGACGCTCCCGCGACGCTGCCCGCCGTCGACGCGGCCACGCGCAGGCGCGTGATCACTACCGTACTCGACCACCTGCGCACCGGCTCCGCGATTCAGGCGCCGGAGTTCGATCGTGCTGAGCTGGAGCAGCTGCAACAGAAGAGCCAGGCTGTCCTCGCGCCCGGCTGGTCAATCGGGCGTGACGAACTCCCGCGCGTGCCGACGTGGTTGCTGGTACGTGCACCCACCAACACGAACGCGCGTGACAATGAGCGTCTCCTGCGAGGTGGCTTCCAGACCACCCTCGGAAAGAAGCTCCGCAAGGCATCCCTCTGGGGCGACTACCGTGTCTGGACTCCCACGAAGCGCGACTACGAGGAGGTCCTGACGGCGCTGCTCGAGTTCCTGCGCCGCCACGGACTGGTCGTGAAGGAGCCGCAGACGCCATTCGGGCAAGCTGGATGGCGCCTCGCGTCGGATGCTGTCCAGTACGTTCGCGGCACGCCTGACGATCAGTCGAACCCCTTCTTCATCTCGTTCTACGAGAACCTCGCGCTGCAACTGCGCGCCCACGACTCGCCGCTCTTCGGATTCGAGGCGCGCGAGCACACGGCCCAGGTAAAGGACGTGCGCCGGCAGTTGCGGGAGAAGCGGTTCCGCTTCGGCTCCAAGGAGAAGGAAGAGCTTCGCAACTCGCCAGAGGCGGCAGCCGAGGGTGAGCGACGCTCGTTCCTGCCTCTGCTCTTCTGCTCACCGACGATGGAGCTCGGCGTGGACATCTCCGCGCTCAACGCGGTCTACCTGCGTAACGTCCCACCCACCCCGGCAAATTACGCCCAACGGAGCGGGCGGGCGGGTCGCAGCGGGATGGCCGCACTCGTCGTCACATACTGCTCCGCGCGCGGGCCGCACGACCAGTACTATTTCCGCCGCCAGCGCGACATGGTCCACGGCGAGGTTCGGGCGCCGCTCATCGACCTCGCCAATCGCGACCTGGTGGAAAGCCATCTCCACGCGATCTGGCTCGGGTCGTCCGGGCACGCGCTCCCGGCTGGCATCGCGGATGTCCTGGATCTGTCCACCGGTGGGGGTGAGCCTGTGCGGCCCGACATCCTTGCTGGACTCACCGGCTATTCAGGCGAGCAGGAGGCGCGAACGCGATCCACCCGGGTGCTGAAGATGCTCGCGGCTGAGCTCACGGCGGACCGTGCACCCTGGTTCACCACGCCCGACGCTTTCGCGGAGTCCACCGTCGTCGGCGCAAAGGACGCATTCGTCGCGGCTTTCGATCGATGGCGATCGCTCTTTCGGAGCGCCTTGCACCAGCGCGATCGTGCGCGGGCAGTTCTCGACGATCACACACAGCCGCGCTCAGCCCACGAGCAGGCCAAGCGTGATCAGAACGTCGCTACCGACCTGCTCCTCGCACTTCGTGAGGGCAATCTCACGAGCACGAGCGACTTCTATCTGTATCGCTATCTCGCGACCGAAGGCTTCCTCCCGGGCTACAACTTCCCGCGCCTGCCGTTGCTCGCGTGCATCCCGGGCGAGCGCGACAAGGACCAGGCATACGTGCAGCGCCCGCGTTTCCTCGCGCTCAGCGAATTCGGTCCGCGAGCCCTCGTCTATCACGAGGGGCGCACGTACCGCGTGGTGAAGGTGCGCCTGGGTGGAACGAGTGAGGGCATCCGTCCCGCTGAGGGTCAGCTCCCGGTACTCGAGGTTCACGTCTGCCGCACCTGTGGCGCCGGGCATTTCGAGAATCATCACAATCACTGCCACGCGTGTGGCACCTCGCTCGCCGGTTCGCTCATCGTCAGGAGCCTGCTCCGAATCGAGCACGTGGATACGCGGCCCACCCAGCGTATCACGGCGGATGACGAGGAGCGCCAGCGCCAGGGGTTCGAGTTGGTCACGACGTTCCGCTGGCCTGAACGAGGCGGCACACTCGACGTGCGGACCATGCGCGCGCTGGAGGACGATGGCGAGATTCTCGCCATGCAGTACGCGGCGTCCGCCACCGTCTCGCGACTCAACCTCGGTTTGAGACGCCGAAAACAGAGGTCCGTACACGGCTTTCACATCAATCCGGTCACGGGCTGGTGGAGCCGCGAAGACGATGAGGACGGCGATGCAGAACCCACCCCGGGCCGCATTCCGGCGCAACGGGTCGTGCCATTCGTGCAGGAGCAGAAGAACGCGCTGCACGTCCGTTTCTCCGGCGACGCACCCGCCGAGGACGTGACGCGCGCCACTCTGCAACACGCCCTGAGGCGCGCCATGGAAGTGCGCTTCCAGCTCGAGGAAGGCGAACTGCTGGTCGAACCGCTGCCCGATCGTGAACGACGCGCCGGCCTGCTCTTCTACGAGGCCGCCGAAGGGGGCGCAGGTGTGCTCACGCGCGTGGTCCACGAGCCGGACATGCTCGCCTCCGTTGCTCGCGTGGCCCTTCGCCTCATGCACCTCGACATTCCCGCCGATGATGCGTCACCACTTCCCCGGACGGACCAACTGCAGGACGTGGAAGGGGCGTGCGTTCGGGGCTGCTATCGCTGTCTCCTTTCCTATTACAACCAGCCGGATCACGATGTCATCGACCGCCGCGACCCCGCCGCGCGGGAGTTGCTCGTCCGGCTTGCCAGGTCGCGCACGGTACTGGATACCGCGACGGCCCCAGCGCAGCCTGCGGCGTCAGAACCGGCGATGACCGATGGCTGGACGCGCCGCTGGATCACGGCAGCCAACGCCCTCTCGTCGCCGTTGCCTGTGTGGGTGCTGCACGAGAACGCCGTTCCGCGCTGGCCGGCGAACTACGCCGCCGTGATCCTTCCGGATACGCCTCTCGCCGTTCGCGAACAGCTCGACAACGACGGCTCGACGCTCTTCGTCTTTCCGGCCGACACCGAGCGGTGGCAGGACGCATTCTCACGCCTCGCACGTTATCTCGGAGCGAGCGCATGACAGCAACCGCCCGCGAGTTCGCGCCCGGAGCGCTTGTGCGCGCCCGAAGCCGCGAATGGGTAGTGCTGCCCGGCGGCAGTAATGACGTGCTTCGCCTGCGTCCGCTCTCCGGCAGCGAGGAGGACGCCGCGCTCATTCATATCGGGCTGGAACCTGACGTCGCCGCGGCGTCGTTCCCCTGGCCCACGGCCGAACAGGAAGGCAATCAGGAGACCGCCGTTCTGCTTCACGACGCGCTACGCCTCTCGCTGCGCCGCGGCGCCGGCCCATTTCGCTCGTTCGGCCAGGTCCACGTCACGCCTCGTCCATACCAACTCGTACCGCTGATGATGGCGCTGTCGCATGACACCGTGCGCCTCCTCATCGCGGACGATGTCGGGCTCGGTAAGACCATCGAGGCGCTGCTCATCGTCCGCGAGTTGTACGACCGCGGCGAAATCGATCGCTTCGCGGTGCTGTGCCCACCGCATCTGGTCGAGCAGTGGACGCACGAGATCACCACCCGCTTTCACTTTCCGGCCGAACCGGTGACCGCGGGAACTGCACCACGTCTCGAGCGCGGTCTGCCGCTCGGTACTTCGCTCTTCGAGGCATATCCGTTCACCGTCGTCTCGCTCGATTACGTCAAGAGCGACCGCCGCCGCGACGAATTTGCACGGAGCTGCCCGAAGACGATCATCGTGGACGAGGCGCACACGTGTACGACGGGGAGCACCGGCCGGCATCAGCGCTTTGCACTCGTGAAAACCCTGCTCGCTGACGCCGCGCGTCACGCCATTCTCTGCACCGCGACGCCACACAGCGGCGACGAATCGGCGTTCGTCCGGCTGCTCGGACTCGTGGATCCCACATTCCTCCAGCTCGAAGGACTCGCCGACTCCGCCATCGCTGCCGGGATGCGGGAGCGCCTGGCCGCGCACCTGGTGCAGCGCCGGCGCGTCGACATCCGCGAATGGCATGACGAGAAGCTCTTTCCCAAGCGCGAGACGGCCGACGTTCCGTATCGCCTGACCGGACCATGGGAGCGTTTCCTCGCGGCGGTGCTCGACTACTGCGAAGGAGTGACTACGCGCGTCGAGGGTGATGCAACCAGACGCCGCCTCGCCTTCTGGGGCACGCTCGCGCTCCTGCGCTGCGTCACCTCGTCACCCGCCGCCGCCGCGCGCGCGCTCCGCACGCGGATACAGGCCGACGACGATCCGGCCCTGCTGGAACGCCTTGCGGCACACGTATTCGAGGGCGAGTCCGACGAGGCCGAGAGCACCGACGACAGCGAGCCCGCAGCCGATGCTGGCGACACGGAAGTCCGCGCGCTGCTCGAGATGGCCGACGCGCTGGCGGGGGACGCCAACGATCCCAAGCTCGCCAAGCTCATCGAGCACGTTCGCCTGCTGGTGCGCGAGGGCTTCTCTCCCATCGTGTTCTGCCACTACATCGCGACCGCCAACTACGTCGGCGAACGGCTGCGCGCGAGCTTCCCCACGCATCACTTGGCGATCGTCACCGGCGAGCTGCCGGAGGAATCGCGCCGTGACACCGTCGACCGAACCGGGGAGCACGAACGCCGCATCCTCGTCGCCACGGACTGCATGTCCGAGGGCGTCAATCTCCAGGAGCACTTCGACGCCGTCGTTCATTACGACCTCTCCTGGAATCCAACGCGCCACGAACAGCGGGAAGGGCGTGTGGACCGCTTCGGCCAGCAGCGGCCAGTCGTACGAGCCTCGCTCCTGCTCGGCGAGAACAACCCCGTTGACGGCGCGGTGCTCGAAGTCATCCTCAGGAAGGCAAAGAAGATCTCCGAACGACTCGGCGTTCCCGTCCCGCTCCCCGACGACGAGCACCGCCTCACCGAAGCGCTGCTCAAGGCCGTGCTGTTGCGCGGCCGGCGTCGGGACGGTGGCGCACAGCTCGCCCTTGATCTCGGCCGCGTAAGCGAGGAAACCGCGGCGGTTGACCTTGCGTGGAAGGACGCGGAGGAGCGAGCGCGGAAGGCTTCCACCAAGTTCGCGCAGCGGCGGCTCAAGCCGGAGCACGTCAGCCCCGAGTTGCAGCGCTCGCGGGCCGCGCTGGGTGATGCCGCCGAACTCGCGCGTTTCGTGACGCGCTCGTGCGCGCGGCTCGGCGCGGAGCCCGCCCCCCGGCGCGATGGTTCCGTGGCAATCGCGCTGAACGCATTGCCCGCGCCCGTGCGTGAACGACTGAGCGCGGCGGGCCTGGAGGGCAACACCCTGCGCGCCACGCTCGACGAGGGCGCCGGTGCGCATCCGTCGCTCACGCGCAGTCACCCGCTCCTGACGACGCTCGCGGACACCCTGCTCGAGCGCACGCTGGATGCGGACGGGAATGTTGCCGACGCATCCGTGCTCGGGCGCACGGGCGTCTGGCCCACCGCCGCCGTCGAACGCCGGACCATTCTCGTGCTCGCGCGCATTCGCCACGAGCTCAGCACCATTCGCGGCGACCGCCGTCGCGACGCGATGGTCGAGGAAGCGCTCCCCGTTGCGATGGTCGCGGGAGCGAACGAGCCGCTGACAGACGAGGATGCGTCCGCGCTTCTGCTGGCTCCCGCCGCCGCAACACTGCCGGCCGCCGTGCGGCAGGCGCAGCTCGAGTGGCTCGGCGCTCAGCGCGACGCCATCGCGCGAGCGCTGAAGCGCGTGGCCGAGCGCCGAGCTGCCGTCCTTCTGGAAGACCACCGCCGCGTGCGCGACGCCGCAAAGGCGCACGGTCGGTACGAGATCCGAACCATCGAGCCGGTTGATGTGATCGGGGCCTGGGTGCTGCTTCCAGAGGCCCGGTGAAGCGGCCCACGCGACTCGGATTCGACGCCATCGGTATCGAAGGCGGGCTGCTGACGCCGGACTTCCTCGCCATGATCGCCGAGCTCAGGGCGCCCCGTCAGACCCCGGCGGACTACCGCGTGCCCCGCGGCATCCAGGTTCGCGACGAGATCGGCCGCGCCTGGCGCATCGCGCTCGCGCACTGGCAGGATGTCGAGAGCGCGGTGGCCGCCGGCGGGAGCGTGATCGGCCCGGTGACAGCTATCCTGCGGGATGCGTTCGGCTGGACGTCGCTGACCACGACGACCGCTCCGCCCGTCGTCGAGGAGCGCGCGTTTCCGATCTCCGCCTCGGCCCTCGACGGGTCGGTCCCGCTGGTGATCGCTTCCGGGGGCACGGACCTCGACAAGCCACTCGTCAACTTCGGCGACGGCCACAAGCGCCGGTCGGCTTTCGGGCTGCTGCAGGAGTATCTGAACGCCACGCCGAGCGCGCTGTGGGGCGTGACAACGAACGGCGTCGCGCTGCGCATCACGCGCGACAACGCGTCGCTCACGCGTCCCGCCTGGATCGAAGCAGACCTCGCGCGCATCATGCGCGAGGAACGCTACGCGGACTTCTCGGCGCTGTGGCTGTTGCTCAACGAGTCGCGGTTCGGGGCGGCTGGTGCACCGCCGCACGAGTGCCCGCTGGAGGCGTGGCGTGCCGCGTCCGCGTCCGCCGGCACCGCGGCCCGCGACCGGCTGCGCGATGGTGTGGAGGTCGCGATCCGCGAACTGGGGAACGGCTTCCTCCAGCACCCAGCGAACGACGCCTTGAGGGGACGGCTCCAAGCCGGTGCGCTCGATCCCGCCGGGTACCAGCAGCAGCTCCTGCGGCTCGTCTACCGCCTGATCTTTCTGCTGGTGGCCGAAGAGCGCGGCCTGCTGCATCCCGAGCCGAGCGATCCCGCGGCGCGTGATCTCTATCGTGACGGATATTCGCTGGGCCGTCTGCGCGCCGCGCGCCGGCGCGCGTACGACCGTCACGAGGACGTCTGGGCCGGGCTCCAGGTGGTGCTTCGCGCCTGTGCGAGCGGCGAGCCGCGGCTCGCGGTGCCGGCGCTGGGCGGGCTCTTTGCCGCGCATCAGACGCCCGATCTCGATGCCGCGCGCATCGGCAACCAGTTCCTGCTCGCCGCCGTGTATCGCCTCACGTGGCTGGAAGAGCGCGACACCCTCGTGCGGGTGAACTGGCGCGACATGGGGACGGAGGAGCTGGGGAGCGTGTACGAGTCGCTGCTCGAGTTGGTGCCGATCGTGCGCGACGACGCGCGGCATTTTGGCTTCGTCGGCGACGCCGTGCCGGGTGAGGAGGATACGCGACGCCCGGCGCGTGGGCACGCGCGCAAGCTCACCGGGAGCTACTACACGCCGGACTCGCTGGTGCAGGCGCTGCTCGACAGCGCGCTGGACCCGGTGGCGCAGCGCGCCGAATCGGGCCCCGATCCCGAGCGTGCATTGTTGTCGCTCGCGGTGCTCGACCCGGCGTGCGGGAGCGGGCACTTCCTTCTCGGCGCGGCGCGGCGCCTGGCTTCGCGACTGGCGAGGGTGCGGAGCGAAGGTACGCCATCGCCCGCGGCGTATCGCGCCGCGCTGCGCGATGTGATCACGCACTGCGTGTACGGCGTGGACAAGAATGCGATGGCGATCGAGCTGGCGCGGATCGCGCTCTGGCTGGAGGCGATCGATCCGGGGCGGCCGCTGGCATTTCTCGATCACCACCTCGTGCACGGCGACGCACTCCTCGGTGTGCTCCAACCGTCTATGCTGGAGGATGGTATTCCCGACGAGGCGTACGCGGCGCTCACGGGCGATGACAAGGCGGTAGTCAGGGAGTTGAAGAAACAGAACGCCGCGGCGCGCAAGCAGCTCGAGCGCGAGCGGAAAGGCGGTCAGATCGCGCTCTCGTTCGCGACGGACGAATGGGCCCAGGCGCTGGCGGCGGTGGACGCGATGCCGGACGACACGCTGGCCGAGGTGGCTGACAAGGACGCGGCGCTCAGGCGGGTGATGGCGTCAGACGCCAACCGGTCTCGATTTGCTCAGGATGCGTATGTGTCGGCATTCCTCCTGCCGAAGACGGCGGAGACGAAGGGATCGGTGCCAACCACTGGAACGCTGCGCGACGTCGCGGCGGGGGTGAGTCCGCCGCGGGCGATGGTGGACGCGGTGACGGAGCTGGCGCGGCTCACGCCGTTCCTGCACTGGTCGGCGACGTTCGCGCCGGTGATGGCGCGGGGCGGGTTCGATTGTGTTGTTGGCAATCCGCCGTGGGAGAAGGTGACGTTAAATGACAGGGAATTTTTCGCCACGCGAGCTCCGGAAATCGCTGGCGCGGGGACGGGAGCGGCGCGGGTTGCGATGATTGAAGCGCTCGCAGATGAACCGCCGGATTCATCAGCGCGGCGCTTGCACGACGATTACGTCGCAGCGAGTCGCTTGTCGGACGGCGTGAGCCTTTTCGCACATGATGGCGGACGATACCCGTTGACCGGTAGCGGTATCGTGAACCTGTATGCGCTGTTCGCGGAGACGGCGCTCGGCGCCGTCCGCCGCGATGGGCGCGCGGGACTCGTGCTGCCATCGGGGATCGCGACCGACGCCGGCACCGCCGCCTTCTTCCGCGAGATCTCGGCCGGGCGGCTCGTGTCACTGGTCGACTTCGAGAACCGCGAAGGGCTGTTTCCAGCGGTGGACTCGCGGCAGAAGTTCTGCCTGCTCACCATCGGGCAATCGGAGCGTCCGGCGTTCGCGTTCTTCCTCACGCAGCCCGAGCAGCGCTTCGACGAGCGGCGGCGGTTCACGCTTACGCCGGAGGACCTCGCGCGGCTCAACCCTAACACGCGCACGGCGCCGATCTTCCGCTCGCAGGCGGACGCGGAGTTGACGGCCAAGATCTACCGCAACGTGCCGGTACTCTGGGACGAGACGCGTGAGGATGGGAACCCGTGGGGGCTGTCGTTCCGCCAGGGATTGTTCAACATGACCAGCGACTCGCACCTGTTCCGCACTGCGCCAGGGCCGGGGCTGGTGCCGTTGTACGAGGCGAAGATGATCCACCAGTTCGATCATCGGTTCGCCACGTACACCGGCGGCGACGAGGACTCTACGCGCGAGGTGACGAAGGAGGAGAAGCAGGATCCGGAGTTCCGTGTGCGGCCGCGGTACTGGGTACCGGAGGCGGAAGTGGAGGCGCGGCTGCGCGATCGGGGGTGGGATCGTCCGTGGCTGCAAGGATGGCGGGACATCACCAACGCGACGAACGAGCGGACGGTGATCGCGTCGGTGATTCCGCGGGTGGGGGTGGGAAATACGCTTCCGCTGCTTTTTACCGACCCGCGTTTCGACGCCCCACGAGTGGCATGTCTTCTGGCCTCACTGTGTTCACTGGTGCTCGACTACGTGGCCCGGCAGAAAGTTGGCGGCACTCACTTGAACTTCTATTTAGGAAGACAGCTTCCGACACCGGGCCCCTCTCAGTTCGACGGAGCGCTCATTGGTAATATCGCGACTCGCGTTGCTGCGTTATCGCCCGGCGCAGATATGTCCCACTTCCGGGATGCTCTCTGCGGCGTTCCGGTCAGCAGGCCGCTGACCTCGGAAGCGGCTCCAGTGATCCGCGCCGAACTGGACGCACTGCTGGCGCATCGGTTCGGCCTCGACCGGGATGATCTCCGCTTTGTGCTCGACCCCGCCGAACGGTGGGGCGATTCAGACTATCCGACAGAGACGTTTCGAGTGTTAAAAGAGAACGAAGTCCGGCGCTTCGGCGAGTATCGCACCCGCCGCCTCGTTCTCGAAGCGTGGGATCGACTCGCCGCGGAGACGTCGCGACCAGCGGCTGTCCCGATTTCCCCCCCATCAGTGTCCACGGACGAAGACTTGGCCTTCGTCATCATCTCCCTGGTTCTTGCGAACGGTGGCAGCATCGAACGCGTCGCTCTCGCTCGTGCTGTCTCGCTTCTCCGCAAGCCTTCCTACCTCATGGCGCACACGCCAGTTCCCCGTCGCGCCGAGGCGACGAGATGGGCCAACGGCCGGACTGAAGGATTGGCCGAGGCTTCGAGCCTGATCAGAATGGTGCAGCAGCTCGTCGGCCGTTCGGCGCTTCGCTATGACGTCAGTTCAGCGCGACCCCGGGTGCTGCTCACAACGACACTGCACACACCTGCCGAGTCAACGATAGACCCGTGGTACGCCGCTGAAGCTCGCCTTGTCCTGGACACATTGAATGAGTTGCCTGCGGTCGACGCCGCGCAAATCGACAGCGCGTTGGCTCAGGACGAAGTGGCGTTCGTTCACGCGCAGGTGGCATGAAGGGCCAACTGGATCTCATCGGTCGGGGCGCGCCGGCCGCGCCAAAACCGGCCCCGGACCGCCGAGACCCCGTGATTTGGATCGCTCGTCTGTCAGTCTTGCGAAAGCTCGATCCGGCTCCGGAGCATCTGATTCGCGATATCAGACTGCGCCGCGGACTGAACATCATCTGGACACCGCCGGCGGCCACGGAAGCTGGCGCTCTCTTCGAGCCCGGTCTGGCAGGTCACACGGCCGGCAAGACGACGTTCTGCCGCTTCCTCCGCCATGTCCTCGGCGAGCCGCACTTTGCCTCCGAAGCCACGACCCGATCGATCCGCGAACGCATTCCCGAAGGTTGGATCGTCGGCGAGGTCTTCGTGGCGGGCGTCCAATGGACAGTTGGCCGCCCGTTCACCGTTGGCGCCCACTCGTTCGCCGCACGCGGCAAGAGTGCCCACGACGTTCTGGGTACCGATGCGGAGAGAGGCGATTACCGGGCCTTTCTTGACGCGGTTTCGGAGGCTGCGGTGGCGAGCCTCCCGGCGCGCCGGTTTCCCGTCGCCGGAACTCTCCTCGACTGGGCGCATCTGCTGCCGTGGTTGACGCGGGATCAGGAATGCCACTTCGCACAGTTTCACGAATGGCGCGACGCCTCGACCAGGTCGGACTCACCGGCACTCAGCGCGGAGGACCGGCATTACCTTCTTCGAGCCGTGCTGGGATTAGTCAGCGACGCGGAGGCCAGCGAGCAGGCCCGGCACTCGACGCTCCTGGCGGATCGACGCGCCGCACTTCAGGACGTCGCGTATCTGCAGCGACAGTCGGGGACGGAGCACGAGCGCCTTCGGCGCGAGCTTGGAATCGACGTTCCTGCGCCCGGCGTCGACCTGTTTGGTTCAGCCGCGGATAATGAGCTCGAGCGTCGTCGTGCATTTGTGGCCGAGCGAATGAAGCAGGCGGCGCAACGCGATCGACGTCAACTTGCTCGCGAAGCCCTCGAGAAGGCTATTGCGTTGGCAGCGAACGCCCAGCGCGACGTTGCCGACCTGGAAGAACGGCTCACGCTCGAGCAGGGTGCTGTCGAGCAGTTGCAAGGAACGGCGAGAGCTCAGTCCGCACGGGGCGTGCTCGCGTCGCTGCCGCCGGCGCGCGACTTCTGCCAGGTGCCGCTCCGGGTCGCGCGAGAACGAGGCTGCCCGCTCGTCGAAGAGAGGGTTCCCGACCTGACGGAGCGCATTGCGGCGCGATCCGTGGGAGATGACATCTCGCAGCATGCGCGGATCGTCAGCGAGATCGAGACGATGCTCCAGAGTCATCGCGCGACTCTGAAATCAATGGAAGAGGCAACGGCCACCGCACGGCTGAACTTTGGCGAGGCACAGGCAGAATACGATACCGCCCGCGAAGAAGCGCTCGCCGCGCGCGCGCAGCTGAACCAACTCGAGTGGCTCGTACGGACCGTGACTGAGACGGCCCGCCGCCTGGCTGAGCGGACCGACGCGGTGGCCGACTCCGACCGCGAGATCGCCGTGTCGCTGGAGAGGCAAGAGATGCTTCGCCAGGCAGGAGAGGCCTCCCTTCGTCATTCATCGAGTCGCTTCGAGTACGTCGTGCGCGCGATTCTCGGCGACGACGTGGAGGCATCCCTGGGCGCCAGCGGCCGCGAGCTTGCATTGCACGTCTCACGAGACGGAGAGCGCGAGAGCGCCGCGATGGGTACCGTCAGAGTCGTGGCCTTCGATCTCGGAGCGCTGACGGCCAGCATCGAGGGGATCGGCAACTTCCCACGGTTCCTCGTGCACGACTGTCCGCGCGAGTCCGACCTGGCGCCCGATATCTACGGACGCCTATTCCTGCTCGCCCAACAGCTCGAAGAGCTCTGCGGGAACGAGCCGCCGTTCCAGTACATCGTGACGACGACCACACCACCGCCAGCCGCGTTCCAGGCCGATCCATGGCTGCGCCTGCAACTGGCGGGGACTCCTACTGATCGCCGCCTTCTGCGCCTGGATCTCTGAACCGCGCGCGTCGACTTCCGTCATCCGCGCTCACTGCATGGGTGTATCGGGGCCGACGATGGACCGACTCAGGAAGAGTTCTTCGTTGAACTTGCCATGCCAGCTGTCGCCCGCGATGACGGCAATGCCATCGGCACCGTAACGCTGTCCATCAACCGAGTGTTCGTCCGGGCCGGTGAGAGAACGTCGCAGCTCTGCGAGAGCGTCCCAACGCGACTCCGAAATGACGCGAAGAACGTCGGGCCGGATGCCGACGCTTACGTCTGCGCTCTCGACGCGCGCCATGACCGATTCAGCCTGCATTCGGCGCAACACCTCGGGTCGCGATGCGATAAGTGCGAAGGTGGGCCCGTAGTAGTGCCGCCAGTCGCTGGGTCTGATGTCGATTGCCAGGCCCTCCGAGCCTGATTCAGGCTCGGGATCGTTCCAATAGAAAGACAGGGTGTCCCGCCGGAAGAATGTGATCGCGCCAATTTGATAAGCCGGCCGCGAGCCGTCGATCGATATGACGCGCTGCGCCTGCTGCTTGGCCTTACCCTTCGCGCCAGCATCCGGTTCGCTGATGCGTCCTTTCGCCTCCAGCACAACCCAGTTCCCGTTGGCCATCTGGCCGACAAGATCTGGCCTCGATCGGCCGGCCAGCATTCGCGTTGTGGCTGGGCGGAAAACGTCGAGGTGGAGCATCCAGTCAGCGGTCAGCAATCGTGCAGCAAACAACTTCGCGACCGTCAGGCCGAGGAAGTAGCTGATCGCGCCTTTCTCGGTCGGATCCATCGTACGAGCTGCAGCCGTGCGCCGAAACCGCCTCCCTGCGGGGCCGCTCTGTTCGAGGGCCATTCGCACGAGAGAGAGTCTGAAGATCGCTTCAAAGAACGAAGCCGGACCGAAGCGAAAGACGTACTGCCAGCTCGGCCGCCCGACAGTCAGGGCGGCCTTGAGAAGGTCGTCCCAGCCGGTTGCCAGCGCGGCGGCGCCATTGGTGACCGGCGCTCCAGCGCTGAAACCCTCGGAGTCGTAGTCGATGGCGAGCACGGAGGTTCCCACAGTGAATACGATGCACTACTCGACGCGCACCAGGTAGCCGCGCCTCCCCGTGCAGTACCATCCCTCGTTCCCTTTGTGTCGGCGCAACGCCGGGTCCCGGCGCTGATGACGGAACTCTCGGTTGCAAATAGGACACGAGTACACGTAAGTCGGCCCCGAATGACGCCGCACGCGCGACTGACGGGTCGAAGTCCTTCGCACACGCGGCACTGACGCAAGCATCGGAGCCGCCAGAGCCGCTCCCGGTGAGAACTCCACGCGGTAGCGCGGCGTGAAAGCCCGATCGGTCGTGGAAAGCTGCGAAATCTTCGCAACGTCGAAGGCCTTGATCTGCGCGGACTCCAGCTCCCAGCCGTACAAGAGGAGATTGCCACGCGCCGAGCGCCGCAACGAGTACGGCTCCAGCGTGCGCGGCTTTCCGTTGTATACGAAGCGAACGAGCAGGTGGTTGGCGCCCGCAAAGCGAACCGCCTCGAGCGGCACGGCGGACCGCCAGACGCGCGCCGAATCCGGCGCGACGATGGTTTCCGTCGCCGGCGCAGGCAACGGCGGCGGTGCGGCGGCGACCGCGAGCGGCGCTGGCGTCAACCACGCGAGCGCCGTCTCGAGCCGTCCGATCATCCCGTCGATCGGCGGAAGCTGCGGCAACTGATGCGCGAGCATGTTCGCCCATTCGGCGCGGAGTTCCGCGTTGTGCTCCACGAGCGCGACGATCTCGGCGACCGAAGGGCAAGCCAGTTGCTTGGCGGTACACTTCTCCTCGAACACTTCGCGCGCGTGCGGCAAGTCGAGCCCGTGCGAGGAGTCGCCGAGCACGTATACCACATCGTAGAGATCTCTGGGCCGACACCGCTCGTAGAGCGCGCGTACCTTCTCGGCCATCAACTCTTCCATTGAGTAGGTAGGAACGAGCGCGTCAGCCGGCAGTTCGTCCGGATACGGGTGCAACACGCGTCGCAGCACGGGTTCGTCCACCACCGGCTCGTGCTGTGTGGGGTCGAAGAGGACGCGCGGCCATCCCGGCACCGCGAGCGGACCGCGGTACCCGATCTTTCCCTCGAACGTCGTTCGGCCCTGGCGGTCGACGCGAGCCCGAACGGCGATTGCGTCGGAACTGAACTCGATGCCGCTCCACTCGCGAACGACGTCGGTGATCTCGATGAGCACCTGGCGGAGATCCGCCTCAGAATACGCAGCCTCGGGAAGCAGGGAGAAGTCGAGATCTTCCGAGAATCGGTATGTCTCGAAGAAGCACTTCTTGACGCAGGTGCCGCCCTTGAGCACCCACTGATCGGACGTCTCCTCGTGCTGCGCGACCGCGGCGAGCAGCCAGCCAAGGACGTAGTCCTTCTCGACCACCTCGGGCCGCAGCTGCCATTCGCGCGCACGCTCGAGGATGTCCTGCTTGCCGATCATTCAGTGTCCGCAACGTTCAACGTCATGCGTCAGTCACCGCCAGCCGGTCATCGAGCGAAACGTTGAGCCACAATCCCCAGCGCGAGTTCTTGTGTCCGCGACGCGCGATCGCCGGATCGAGCTTCACGACCCCCGCGCTGCGGAGCGCGTGGGCGCCGTCGATCAGATCAGTAGCCGTCGGCCAAAGGAGTTCGGCGAGAAAGCCGACGCGTTTAGTGGCGGCGCCGTTCCCGAAGCGCCGGAGCTCACTGAGGAGCGTTGCCGGGTTCGCGTTCGGCTCGCGGGTGTAGGCATCGAACACGTCTGCCAGGTGGCGGAAGCCGCCGACCCAACGCGGCTCGATCGCGCCGTCCACGATCGTGCGTTCACGGCCCGAAACGGAGACGCGTGTCGCTCCACGCCACACCGTGTCGAGGTGTTGGAGACGCTCCGGTTTCACCCGCGCCAGCGTGAACGTGGCCCCAAGGTGGTGCGCCGATCGGGACCGGATATTCGTCGTCGTGGCCACGAACGTCGAACGGAAGATCTGCTCAGTAAGCCCCCAGTGTTCGGCGGCGCTCCAGCCCCCGATATAGCACGGCGCGAATAGAGCGACGGCGAGCAGCCATGGATCTTCCGCCGTGGTCTGGCGCTGTGACTCCGCCTCGAGCGGCACGATGAGGTACACGCCCCGCCGAACTCGTGCGAGCCATCCGGCGCGGGTCCAGGCGGAGAGCCGGGCCGAAGCCTCTCGTCGCGACACGCCGAGCGCGCGGGCGCTCTCCCGGATTCCGATCACCCCGCCACTGGCCGCTCGGGCGATGGCTGCGAGTTCCCGCTTGGGCTTGGTAGACTGCCTGATTGGCCTCACGCCGGTATATTAGGAGCGCGGATATCCGCGGTTGGACGAGACTACGGCATCCAGAATATACCAAGAGCGTCCTCTTCTGCAACTGGAGCAAACTCATGCGTCCGCCTGACGACACGACCCTCCTTCGAATGGCTGCGGTGGACGCCGGGTTGGACATCGGTCCCGTGCTCGAGGACGCATGGCTCCGGTTCAACTCGGCAGGCAATATGGCCACCGTCTGGCTCGCCGAGATCGACGGCGCGTACGCCGTTGCCGTGGCTCCCGAGCGAGTCGCAGCAGAAATCGGACAGGTATACGCGGTCGAGCTCTGGAATGGCGAACGCCCCGAGGATGCCGCAGCCGCCTGGCGCAGTCCTAGTCGAGTTTCGCTCGGAGAATTGCTCCGACGAGTTGCGGTCCTCGGCCGGGTGCTGCCCGACCAGCTACTTCATCAGTACAACGCCGTCGTCGACGCTGAGGTTGAAAAGGCGCTGGCGGAGTCGCCGCTGGAACGAACGGTCGAGGTTCGGCAGCGTGTCGGCCAGGATATCTACAGAAGGGCGCTGATGCAGTACTGGAATGGTCAGTGCGCGATCAGTGGAATCTCGATCCCCGCTTTTCTGCGGGCGTCGCACGCCAAGCCGTGGCGCGAGGCAACGGACCGAGAGCGTTTGGATGTCCACAACGGCCTTCTCCTCGCGGCTCACTTGGACATTGCCTTCGATCAGGGGTTTATCTCAGCGGCAGATGATGGAATCGTTCTTGTTTCGGCCAAGCTCTCGGCGCGCGAGCGTGCCGTTCTCGGGGTCGATGAGCCGCGCCGAATCGAGCGGCTGCGTCCGGAACACCGGCCTTACTTGGCGTGGCACCGTGAGCATCTCTGGCAGCGATAGAGGTGCAGATTGCCCTGTGCTTCGCGGTGCCGGCCGTCCAACGATGCAATGAAGCTGACGAGCGGGCTGCGGTACGACGCCGTTCCGGCCCGCCCAGCTCACACCACGTGCGCCTTGAGGACCGCCTCGAGGTGTTCGCGCAGCCACACCTTGGCCGGCCCCTCCCGGTACGTGGCCCACGTGATCAGCGCGCCGCCGAGCACCGTTTCGATGATGCGGGCCACTGCGGCCGTGTCGGTGCGCGGCTTCAGTTCGCGTTTCGACACGGCGCTGTCGAGCAGGGCCTTGAGGCCGGCACGCGTCGCGCGCGACTGGACCAGCAGGTGGCGCCGCAGCGCTGGATCGGCGATGTCGTTGGCGAGGTACGAGAGGTTCCGCGCCAGCCGTTCGGGCGTCGGCGCGAGGCCCGCCAGGCACTCCGCGTAGTCCCGGAGCGCCGCGAGGGGAGACCGGTGACGGGCCGCCAGCCCCTCGAGAAAGAGCCCGGCGTACTCGGCCGCCCCGCGCGCCGCCGCGACCTGCATGGCGTGCTTGGACCCGAAGCGCTGCACCAGCGCGCCGGCGGTGAGCCCGGCCTCCTTCGCGATAGCCGCGAGCGTGAGTTCCGCCGGCCCAACGCGCTCCATGACGCGAACCATCGCGCCAAAGACCTGGTCGTCGCTGGCCTTGCGGGGGCGGGGACTCATGGGCGCACTTGACGTTTCTAAACGGTGATGTAATATCGTATCTAAACGACCATTCAGTATAGCGAGGACCGGCACCATGCGCACAGTGACCTACGGCGGGGCCTGCAGCCTGGACGGATTCATCACGGGACCCAACGAGTCCGTGGACTGGCTCACGTGGTCGGACGACGTCGGCGCCATCGTCAAGGCGTTCTGGGAGTCGATCGACACGCTGCTCATGGGCCGCAAGACCTGGGAGTTCGCGCAGCGGCAGGCCGGGCCGGCGGAAGGCGCCGCGATGACCGGCATGCACTCGTACGTCTTCTCGCGAACGCTGCGGGCCATCGACCAGCCGGGGGTGACGCTGGTGTCCGATGGCGCGGAGGACGTCGTGAAGCGGCTCAAGAAGTCGCCCGGCAAGGGCATCTGTGTCTTTGGCGGCGGCGAGCTCGCCCGATCGCTGTTCGAAGCTGACCTGATCGACGAGGTGGGCTTCAACATCCAGCCCGTCCTGCTGGGCTCTGGGACGCCGGGCTTTCGTGACGCGAAGCACCGCATCGACCTCGACCTCGCCGAGTGCCGGCAACTGGCGAAGGGGTGCGTGTACGTGCGCTACCGGGTGAAGCACAAGAGACGGCGACGCTGACGGGACTGTCCGGCCGGACGCCGCGCATGTATTACCTGTCGCATGCCAGGGCAATCCAGGCGGCCGCGCTCCGGTGCCGTGCACGCCGGCGCACCATCGCCGCGACTCATCGGCATTCCGTGGGACGCAAGCTCTTCATATAAACGCGGCGCCGCCGCGGCGCCGCCTCTTGTCCGCCAGGCGCTGAGGTCGGACGCCGGCAACCCGTTCACGGAGCGACTCACCAGCATCGCCGGCCTGAGCGATGCCGGCGAGCTGTCGTTGCCGCCGGATCCGGCCGATGCGCGCGCCGCGATCGAGCGCGCCGTCGCCGCCATCCTTGCGGACGGTTTGCGTCCGCTGTCCATCGGCGGCGACCACTCGGTCACCTATCCGATTGTCCGCGCCGTGGGCCGGGCGCTGGGACCGGTCACGATACTCCACGTCGACGCGCATCCCGACCTCTACGATGCCTACGATGGCGACCGCTACTCGCACGCCTGCCCGTTCGCGCGAATCATGGAGGAAGGCCTTGCCTCGCGGCTCGTCCAGGTGGGCATTCGCGCGATGAACGACCACGGACGCGACCAGGCAGAACGCTTCGGCGTCGAGGTCATCGACATGCGCGCCTGGCAGTCCGGCACGCGGCCCGACGTCAGCGGCAACGTCTACCTGTCGATCGACCTCGACGGACTCGACCCCGCGTTCGCACCCGGTGTTGCGCACCCTGAGCCGGGCGGGCTCATGACGCGCGAGGTCGTCGACCTGATCCACGACACGGGCGGGACGCTCGTGGGCGCGGACATCGTCGAGTACAACCCCGGCGAAGACATCGGCGGCGTCACCGCAACCGTGGCCGCGAAACTGGTCAAGGAGGTGGCCGGCCGGATGCTGGCCGCCACGCCGCGCTGACCTGAACGTCCGTCAGCGCTTGCGCGGCACCAGCTCGTCGGCCATCGCCGCGTGGTACACGTAGGACGCCATCACCACCGCGTTCTTCATCAGGTCCATTGGCTGGATGATGTCCACGGGATCGAGGTTTGAGTGCCCGCCCTGGCCGGGAATGCGATCCTGGAGGAACTGGATGCCCGGCAGCCCCACCTCGTCGAACGCCACGTGGTCCGTGCTGCCAAGGCTCTGGTTCGACACCATCGTCATCCCGAAATCCCGGAACGGCTCCATCCACGCGGTGAGCATGGCGCGCGCGTTCTCGTTTCCCTGCAGGTACACGCCGCGATACTGGCCCGCGTTGTAGTCCTGGTTGAAGTACACGGAGAACTTCTGCGCCGCGGGCCTGGCGGCGCCCTGCGCGGGATTGCCGAAATGCTCCTTCACGTACGCGCGCGAGCCATGCAGGCCCTGTTCCTCGCCCGTCCACAGCGCGATGCGAATCGTTCGACGCGGACGCACCCCGATGGCCTTGAGGATCCGCATCGCCTCCATCGCCACCGCCACGCCGGACGCGTTGTCGCTGGCGTTGCCGCTGCCGTGCCACGAGTCGAAGTGCGCGCCGAGCATCACGACTTCGTCCGCCTTGTCCGTGCCGCGCAGCTCGGCCACCACGTTCTCCACCCTGATCACCTCGGTGCCGATGGCGTTGCGCACCTCGGCTTCCACTTTCACCGGCACGCCGCGCTCGAGCACGCGGTACATCCGGTTGTAGTGCTCGGGGTTCACCGCGAGCACGGCCGGCGTCGCCAGGTTCCCTGCACGCGACCAGCCGTCCGGCCGCGAGTTGGGCCGGGAAAACGCCCGGCACGCGCCCAGCCAGCCGCTCTCGCATTGCAGCACGACCGCGACGCCTTCCGCCTTGTAGAACTCCCACTTCTCGGCGAGGGTGAGCACGGCGGCGTTCGGCGGCGTGCGCGACGCCGCCGGCCGCGGCGGCGTGACCACGACTTCCTCCAGCCGGCGCAGGTCCTCGTCCGTGAGCCGCTGCACGCCGTTGGTCAGGCGCGCGAGGTCGATCGCGGCGGGCGGCGTCACCAGCACGGCCTTGCCCCTGAGCTTGCCGCGGTACTTCTCGAGATCCGCGCGCGCGACCAGGTCCACGATCGTCGCGTCCGCCGTGACGCGGCCATTGGTGCCCGCCGTGTGCGCCACGGGATAGGCCGTCAGCGGCGAGTAGTCCGGCTCCATCATGTGGAGCGAGACGTACTCATTGTCCCAGGTGACGCCGTAGTCCATGAACGGCTCGCCCTTCACGTTGGCGAGCCCCATGCGCGCGAGTTCGTCCTTGAGCCAGCGCTGCGCGCGCAGCATGTCGCGGGAATTGGTGAGGCGCGCGCCGAGCACGTCCGCGATGTGCGTCTCGTACTCCATGACCTGCGACCGCTGGAGACCCTCCGCGCGAATCGCCGCGACGGTCGCCCAGTCCACGCGCGGGGCGCCCTGTGCCGTCGCCGGGCTCGCGGCGACGAATGTCCCCACGAAGATGGTCGTGATCGTTCGCGTGATGGCCGTGTGCATGGGTGTCAGGTGTCGAGGCGCGAAAACATGCCGTCCACGAGTGGCTCCGTCGAGTCCTGCGCCAGCGCTGGCCCTTGCAGAGGCGCGGCCTAAGTTGTTGAGGACAGGCAAACTGCATGCAATCCCTTCGTGACCTGACCAAGCGGCAGATCCTCGTCCCGGTCGCCATGACCGCGATCCTGGTCACGCTCGTCGCGTCGTTCGCCACGGATCGCGACGCAACGCTGCCGAGCGAGACCGTGGAAGCGGCGCGACGGCCGTTCGCGGCGACCGTGGCGGCGCTGGGCGCGGTGAAGGCGCGTATCGGCGCCGAGGTGCGCGTCGGGTCGCGCATCTCCGGTCGCGTGCGCCGCCTGCGCGCCAACATCGGCGACCGCGTCACGGCGGGTCAGGTGATTGCGGAGCTGGAAACGGCCGACCTCGATGCGGTGGCGTCGCAGCGTCAAGCCGAACTCAAGGTGGCGCAGTCGCGGCTGTCCGCCATCAGCACCATGTCGCCGGCCGGGGAAGCGCGGGCGCAGGCGGAGGTGAATCGATTTGCGGCCGCCGCCAAGCTGGCGGCCGACGAATGGACGCGACAGCAGGCGCTCCTGCGCGAGCGCGTTACCACGGTCGCCGAGGCCGACGCGGCGAGGGAGCGGAACGCGTCCGCGCAAGCGCAGCTCGAGGCCGCGCGGCGCGCGCTCCAGCTGGAGCAGACCGGGAATGCCGAGCAGCACAAGCAGGCGACGGCCGATGTCGAGCGCGCCGAGGCGGCGCTCAGGAGCGCGGCCGTGGATCGCTCCTTCGCCACGATCACCGCGCCGATCTCGGGCATCGTCGCGTCCGTGGCGACGCAGGAGGGCGAGACGGTCGCCGCCGGCCTCAGTGCGCCGACGTTCCTCACGATCGTGGACCTCGGCCGGCTTCAGGTGAACGCGTTCGTGGATGAGGTGGACATCGGCAAGGTGAAGGCCGGCCTAGCCGCGAGCTTCACCGTGGACGCATTCCCTTCACGCGATTTCTCCGGCCGCGTCGCCGCCATCTATCCGACGGCGACCATCCAGGACAACGTCGTGAAGTACGTCGTCGCCGTGGACATTGACAGCGGCTATGCCGGCTCGCTGCGACCCGAAATGACCGCCAACGTGCGGATTCGCGTGGACGAGCGGACCGTACTCGCGATTCCGGCGCGCGCCATTCGCAGGGAGAACGGCGCCAGCGTCGTCTACGTTCGCGTTGATGGCAAGCCACAGTCGCGCGCGGTCCGGCTCGGATGGCGCGATGGCGGATGGGTGGAGATCGTGGAGGGCCTCAAGGTCGGCGAGCGCGTGTTCGTGGACCCGCCGCTCCCCGCCACCCCGAGCCGATGAGTCGCAACAGCCGGATTGCCGCCGACGCGCTGGCATCGGTGCGCGCCAATCCGGCGCGCACGGGGCTCATGATGGCGGCCGTGATCGTGGCGGTCGCGACGCTGTCCGCCGTGATCGTCGCGATCCAGGGGACGCGCGAGCGCATCACCGCACTCGTCAACAAGCACGGGCTCGACATGATCATGGTGCGCGCCGGCGGCGACGTGCAGGTGTTCGCGCCGACGGCCGACCGCGGCCTCACGGGGCTCATGGAGACGGACGCGCGCGCCATCGAAACCACCGTGCCGAACGTGAGGATCGTGAGTGCCGTGCAGAACAAGCGCGGCATCACGGTCGTCAACGGAGAGCACTCGATCGTCACGCGCGGTTTCGGCGTGGAGTCCGACTGGATTGACATCCGGCGCTGGAGCATCGCGGAGGGCGAGTTCCTCGACGCCGCCGACGTCAGCTCCGTCGCGCGCGTCGCGATCCTGGGCCAGAAAGTCGCGCGCGCGCTGTTCCCGGACGGCGGCGCCGTGGGCGGCACCATCCGCATCAACAACGACCCCTTCACGGTGAAGGGCGTCTTCATCGAGATGGGCGTGGACGCGGGCGGCGACGACTGGGACCATCGCTTCGTCGTGCCGTTCACGACATCGTCCCGGCGGCTGTTCGAGCGGCCGTATCTCGAACAGATCGTGATGCTCGTCGACGATCCCGTGAAGCTGAAGGCGACCGCCGAGCAGGTGCGCGGGGTACTGCGTGCCCGGCACGGCATGGGGGCCGGCAAGCCGGACGACTTCTTCGTCCGCGAGCCCGCGGACGTCCAGGGCGCCGCGATTGACACGTCGTGGACGCTCTGGATTCTCCTCCTCGCGACGTCGGTCGCAGCGCTGGTCGCCGCCGGCATCGTGATCATGAACGTCATGCTGCTGGCCGCGTCGCAGCGCTCCCGCGAGATCGCCTTGCGGCGCGCCGTCGGCGCGCGCGCGGCGGACGTGTTACGCCAGTTCCTGCTGGAGTCGCTCTTCGTGGTGCTCATCGGCGCCGCCATCGGCGTCGCCCTGGGCGTGGCAATAGGCAAGGCACTCGCCGCGGCCGGCATCGCCAGCGCGACGGTCACGTGGGCGCCGTTCGCGATTGCCGCGGTTGCGTCCGCCATCATCGGCGTGGTCTTCGGCCTCCAGCCGGCGCGCCGCGCCGCGGCGGTGGACCCATCGTCAGCCCTGCGCGATCGTGCCGTCTGACACCGTGATCGAGGCAGACGGGCTCACCCGGACGTATCGGCCCGCGAGCGCCGAGGGCGCCAACGGCGTCAGCGTCCTGAAGGGCTTGTCCTGCCGCATTCACGCCGGCGAGTTCGTGGCCATCACGGGACGCTCCGGCTCCGGCAAGTCCACGTTGCTCAACATCCTCGGCTTCCTGGAACGGCCCGACGGCGGCACGTATCGCTTCGCGGGCGCCGACCACGCCAACGCCGACGACGACACGCTGTCCGCCGTGCGCAACCGCCGCATCGGATTCGTCTT
>Ga0187893_10004886_pt1 | contig 24867 bp, 15 predicted proteins | sample MA1701074metaG_FD_139574 | JGI IMG/M metagenome (GOLD analysis project Ga0187893, IMG submission 139574) | White microbial mat communities from a basaltic lava cave in the Kipuka Kanohina Cave System on the Island of Hawaii, USA - MA170107-4 metaG ... | reverse complement strand
GTCAGGACATGATGAGAACTGGAACCGCAAGATTTTGAGCGAGCTTCATCCGGTTTGCGATTTTCTCTCGGTGCACTTCTACGCCCGCCCCACCAATTCTTCCTACACCAGCCTCTTCGCAAATATCGCCAGTTTCGAGCAAACTCTAAGACAAACGAAATCGCTCCTCCTAACCGTTCCCGAGCAAGTTCGGGAATTCTCACCGTGGTACCGGTTTCAGCCGAGACAGCATCCTGTTCGCCTGGCGATTGATGAGTGGGGCATTTGGGAAAGCGGTAAAACAGCGCACGAACTGGAACTCAAGTATTCGTGGACCCACGCTCTGGCCACAGCCACGCTCTTGAACATCTTCCAGCGCCATGCGGACGTGATTGGCCTCGCTACCTGGGCACAAATGGTCAATGTGCTGGCGCCTATCCTCACCAGCCAAAAGGGCTCGATGTGTCAGCCTGTCTTTTATCCCCTCGAGTTATACCGGCGATACTGCGGCAAATGGAGTTTGGAGGTGCAGGCCGAATCGGATGATCTGGACTCCTCTTCTCCCCACTCTCCTGCTGCGCTGGATGTCGCAGCGAGTTATGATGACGAAAAACATGTGCTAACGCTCGCGGTCGTGAACCGTGATGCTGAAAAGTCGTTTCACACCGCGCTTGAGGTTGTTGGGAGAGCGGCACCTGTCATGAGAGCGGCGTATCAACTGAGCGGCCCACCCTCACAATCTTGTGACCTCATTGAGCCTTCTAACGATCGAGTCTCCCCCAATTCGAGTTCAGGAAGTGCTTGTACCTTTCCACCTCATTCGATGACTTTGCTCTTATATGGACTCTAGGCACTCATCAATTCATATGAAAGACCTCTTTAAAGAAGGCAAGTTCTTCACCCGGCTGAAGGTCTGTATCTGTGCCCATCAGTTCGGCCATCTGAGCCTGCCAGCGTTTTTCGGCAGGATGATTTTCCAATCGGTTTTGGGCCGCCCGGAAATCATCGCACTCCAGGCAAAGAAAGAGTTCTGAGCCTCGCAAAAACACGGTGAGATTGCGGATACCAGCACTGCGATAGAGCTCGATCAGATTGGTGGGAACATGCCGGTGTGCTTCAATGTACTCTTCCACCTTCTCTGGTTTGACTTTCATCTTGAATGCGATACGTTGCATTTGAAAATTCTCCTCATTTTGTTCAGCCCAGCCCCTGGGAACCAAGACTACGAGGGCCAGTGCGCAGGGCGCACTGGCAGTGCTGTGGGATTTCTGGGCGCAAGTTGAGGGCCCGGAACTAAGAAAGCTGGGCATTCTACGAGTGAGTTCTTGTACGAGCAAAGAAAAAGTTGCCAGAAGTGGTTGGGAGTGCTACTCAAGACTCACAGGCCAACACGCCTTCTGCATTATTTTCGTGTGAATGTATGACGTTCAAATATGCATGCTCTGGGCTCTCGGTCACGGCGTTGAGTGTGTGTCTCACGACTGGTTTGCTCGGTGATTTTCTTGAAGACCACATGGTCAAGGCAAGCGCGGCGATGAAGCGGGGCGACTACGCGGCAGCTGAAGTGGAGTACCGGGCGGCCGTGGCGCTGGCTCCCCAAACGGCCGAGTTGTTGAGTAACCTGGGACTGGCGCTCACGCTGCAAGAAAAATTTGATGAGGCTGAGAAGCAGTTTCGTGCTTCCCTCAAGCTGACGTCGAAGCTCTTCGTCCCCAACTATTTTCTTGGAAAGCGGCTTTTCCAGACCAACCGCTATGCTGAAGCGGAACCACTTCTGCTGGCGGCGCTGGCTGAGAAGCCGGCGGATACGGAGGCACGACGCTGGCTGGCGGTGACGTATTTGGGGCTTCAGGAACATCGCAAGGCCATCGCCGAATATCGAGCGCTCTTGAAGGCCAATCCGCAAGACGAAGAGGCACTCTACGCGATTGGCAAGACCTACACAGCGCTGATGGCAGACGCACTTCGCAAGATTTCGACGGAAACGAAGAGCCTCGAGCGGAACCTGATGTTGGTTGAGGCTGTCCAGATAGGACCAGCGTGGCGATCCCTTGCCAAATCAGAATTGCCGCGCTTAATTGTCGAGAATCCTTCGGTCCCAGGCCTACATCGCGAACTGGGGAAGCTGGAAGCCGAAGACGGAAATTGGGAAGCGGCCGAAAAGCTGTTCCGTGAAGAGCTCGCATTGGATCCGCTGGATTACCAGGCCCGCTTCGGCTTAGCCCAGGTTTTTCTTGCCCAGCAAAATCTCGCGGCTTTCGGCGAGCAATTGGAGAAGGCAATTCACGTCCGCCCGGAATTTTTTTGTCCTTTGCCAGATTGGCCCATGAAGCTCGACAAACCCACCTTGCAGTCGCTGGCACGGCAAGTGTCTTCCGAATGGGGAGCCAGGTTTCTGTTGGTGGTTGCGAACAACGATGGTGCTTTTTGCCAGCAGCTCAAGTCTCTTCAGCAGCAGGTCGAGACAGGAGCCCAGAGATCAACCAAAACGGCGGAAGAGTTGTTTCGTGAGAAGCGCTTTGAAGCGGTGATCAAGCGTTACGAAACCTCGCATCGGGGAAGCGCGGTAAAAAAGCCACCGGCGCTGCTAGCCCGAGCCTATTTTGAAACTGGCGACTATGAGTCTGCGGCCCGAACGATCGAGACCGCGATGCGGAAAGAAGAGATGAGAGACGCCGAGTATTATCTCCTCTGCCGCAGTTACCAAAAATTGGCCGTCAAGGCGCTGGAAGAGATGGAGCAGCGTTCTCCCGATTCCTATCGTGCTCACCAATTGATGGGAGAGACGCTTCTTGCCAAGCAGAATCCTCGGGAAGCACTTCAACCTTTGAAATTGGCTCTACAGCGAAAACCACAGGATCCTGAGATCCTGTACCTGATCGGGCGTTGCCACTATTTGCTGGGAGAGTTTCTCCAGGCTTTTGAGCTTTTGCAGCAGGTGATTCAGCGCGATCCCTACAACGCCGAAGCCCATTACCTGATCGGCGAAGGGCTGGTCTACACGCAGGAGGGTGCCAAAGCAATTCCCTATCTCACACGTACTCTTGAGTTGAATTCCTCGATGCTGAGGGCTCGCGCAGAGCTGGGGAAGGCGTATCTTCAGGCGGGCCAGCCAGAAGCGGCCGTGAAGGAGCTGGAGAAGGCAGCAACTCTGGATAGTAGCGGGGACCTTCACTACCTGCTTTATCGGGCTTACTCACGACTCAATCAGAAGGCACCCGCTGCCAAGGCGCTTGAAATCTCAACGAAGCTCAGAGAGGAAAACACTGCCCGGCAACGACGGGCGGTGGAGAGTCGAAACTAAACGAGACGGGTTGCGGAGATGAGGCGTTGCGTTTGGATCTTGTTTTGGCTGGCGTGGCTTCCTAGTACCTCTTCGCTTCATGCGCAGTATGACCTGATTATCGAGCCTAAGCCGCCGCAGGCGAATTCGCGGGAGGAATTAGACTTCTATCTGAAGATTTTCCAGCTCCAGGATCCGGCAAGGTTGATTGAGTACGCCTCGGGATTTGCCAAGCTGTACCCAGCTTCAGAGTTTCTCGGCCAGATCCATCGGTTGGAGATGCGAAGTTACCAGGCAATGGACGATCCCCAAAACACCGTGGCCGCTGGCGAGAGACTATTGCGTGTGCGTCCCAAAGATGCCGAAGCGCTCCTCACCTTGGCGAAAGTCCTCCCCAGCCTGAAGGGCGATAAGGATGTCAACCTGAACGTGGCTGAAAAGCACGCGCAGAGCGCAATGGAAGAAATCGTTGCTTTGAAGGCTCCGCGCTCGCTCACAATCAAGCAATTCGAGCAGATCATTCAGGGAATGCAGGCAGGCGTCCACGAAGCTCTCGGAATGATCGCATTTCAAAGAGGACAATACTCACAGAGTGTCGCCGAGTTTGAGCAGAGCATTCGCCTCCATCCTGGCGCGGATGGCGGGCTCTATTACCGGCTCGGCGTGGCTTGCCGCTTTACTCGCAGCCGTGCCAAGGCCGAGGCGGCCCTTCGGCGCGCCACCGAGTTGGGACCCGCCGCCGTGCGCAGCCGGGCGCTGGGTCAGCTGGCCGAACTCCAGCGGGAGAAGCCGGTGAATCGTGAGTGAGCATTGAACATGAGCACTGAACGCTCTTGACAACTGAGACGCAAACCTCTACCTATCGTCTGCAGATAATCCCATCATGCCTAAGAGCCTCGCTAATCGACAAAAAAGAAAAGTCAGTCCGGCAAAACCGGCGTCTCTAGTTAAAGAGGTGTATGACTTCCTGCTGCGTGAAATCATCAGCGGTGCGATCGCACCCGGATCCTATTTGTCGGAGGTCAGCCTGGTAGAGCGGTTCCACGCCAGCCGGACGCCGATACGCGAGGCATTGATCCATCTTTATAAGGAAGGATTGCTTCAGAAAGGACCTTTCAAGGGCTATGTCGTGGCGTCAATGTCTCTGGATTCGATTCGCGAGCTATTTGAACTGAGGCTGCTCTTGGAACCAGCCGCCGCCCGTCTCGCCGCTCGCAACCCCGGCGCCCGGAAGATCATCGAGCAGCTGGAACAGGCTCATGTTCGGATGCAGAACGCCGAGGCCCATGTGCGCAGTTTCCAGGATTTCCTGAATCTCAGTGAAATGGACAGCCATTTCCACAAGTCGATTGCAGAGGCTAGCGGCAACAAGAAGATGGCCAAAGTCATTTCGGAAATCATGAATCAGTTTGAGCGATTCCACAGCAACTGTTACCAAAACAGTCCCTGGGTCTCGAGCACTCTTTCCGAACATAAGAACCTGCTTAAAGCAATTGCATCTGGTGATCCAGCTCAGGCGGAGCAGTTGATGCTGCTTCACATCCGCAATGCCATTGAGCGCGCCAAAGAATTGTCGCTCGGAATGCTGAGTGATCCTGAAGTGGAAATCCGGCACCTGCCCCGGGTCTAACTGCACCCCTTTCCTCGTTGCGTTCGTGTGACACGCTCCTTCCGATGTCAGCCCGGTAGTGTCCCGTTCTTATTTTGCGACCAAGCTCTGTAGGAATAACTACATAGCCTCTACGCTGACCGTTCTGAATTCCCACCTCGAAAAAATCGACAAACAATTTAAGAAATGGGTTGACATGATTGTGACAATGAAGTATTCAGTGTAATCAAATTTTACGTATACACAACTTTCACGGAAAATGACCCGAGCGACGGCCTTAATACAGAGAATAGAACGGTCGGCCCCAGACAAATCGAGTCTGTTGCCTCAAGAAATCTATGAGTGTCTCCTTCGCGAAATCATCACGGGCGTGATGGCACCTGGGCGATACCTGTCAGAGGTCAACCTCACACAGCGTTTCCAGGCGAGTCGAACGCCCGTCCGGGAAGCCTTGATTCATCTCCATAAGGAGGCTTTGCTGCAGAAAGGGCCGTTCAAGGGATATGTCGTTGCGGAGATGTCTCTGGACTCGATTCGAGAGATCTTTCAGTTACGTCTTCTGCTGGAACCCGCAGCGGCCAAGCGGGCCGCGCGCAATTCCAGGGCAGATATGGTGATTAAGAAGATTCAAACCTTGCAACAGAAGATGCAAGAGGTCATGGGGTCGTCAAACGGCTACCGGCAGTTTCTTCAAATCAGCGAACTCGATTGCGATTTTCATAGGGCGATTGGTGAGGCCAGCGGGAACCGCAGGCTGGCGAAACTTATTGCGGAGGTCATGAACCAGATCCGGCGGTTTCAATGCGGCTGTTACCAAAATCGGCCTTGGTTGTCGGATACTTTCGAAGAGCATATGACAATCCTGGATGCGATCAAGTTGCCAGATCCACCCAAAGCAGAACACCTTATGCTGCAACATATTCGGCAATCGATAACTCGCACCAAGGAACTTTCGTTAGGCGCACTGGAAAGCGCAGATTTTCTGTAGGAAGCAGCGAATGAAGGATTCCTGGGATTCAATTTTTGGGGCAAGAGTGAATCACCCCGTTTGCTTAAGGAGGAATTTTATGAAAAGAAGGTGCTGCAACCATGTAGTTCCTTTGGGGTTATGTTTGCTTCTCCTGGCAGTGGCCCCGCCGTCATGGGCGCAGGTTCAGACGGGCGCTATTCGAGGCACTGTCGCCGATCAGAGCGGCGCCATTGTACCGCAGGCCGACGTGGAGGCCACGAATCTGAAGACGAATGTGAAGACATCAACGGTGTCCACCGACGCAGGGGTCTATTTGCTGAACGTCCCTGTCGGTGACTATCAGGTGTCGGCTAAGAAGAATGGTTTTAAGGAGGCGTTGAATCAACAGGTCGTCGTGGCTGTCGCGACGACGACTGCCTTGAATTTCAATTTGGAAGTCGGTGAAGTGAGCCAGCAAGTCACGGTGGCAGAGTCGGTCGTGCCACTTCTAACGAAAGACAGTGCCGTCGTGGGAACGGTCCTCGATAAGGATATGATCATGGATCTCCCGCTCAGCGTAAATGGTCAGTACCGCGATCCCGAAAACTTCCTGATTCTCACTCCAGGGGTCCAGGGCGATACTTTTGGCAAACGTTTCAATGGAAGTACCTGGATGGCGAGCCAGGTCGTCATCGAAGGTCTTCCCGCCGCTCTCCCTGATGTACCGGGAATCGTTGGCCTGGGTACGGGGACGCCGCCCATTGAGGCTTACGAAGAGTTCACGGTTCAAACGACGCTCTATCCAGCCGAACAAGGGCGGGCGTTTGGCGTCAGCAATTACACCCTCAAATCTGGCACCAACTCATTTCACGGAAACGCGTGGGAGTTTCTGCGAAACGACAAACTGGATGCCCGCGGCTTCTTCAACACCTCCAAACCCATCGTTCGCCAGAACGAATTTGGCGGAACTGTAGGTGGACCGATCATCAAAGACAAGACCTTCTTCTTCGGCGCGATCAGCAGCCTTCGGCTTCGCGGTGGCGCCCCTGTCCGCAGCACGGTGACTATTCCAACTCCAGCGTTCCGTCAGGGCGATTTTTCGCAATTGAAGAACAACGTAACGGGTGAGCTGATCCCGATCTTCGATCCGGCGACGACGCGTTCAGACGGTCAGGGCGGATTTGTTCGGGATCCCTTTCCTGGAAACATTGTCCCCTCGAACCGCATCAGCCCTGTAGCTAAGCGATTCATGGATTTGCTGCCGCAGCCCGATTTCCCTGGGATCGTGAACAATTGGGTCAGCCGCCAAGCCAGTCCAACGGACAATGACATGTTCAGCGTCAAGATTGATCACACGTTCAACGATCACCACAAGGTTTACGGCAATATGTGGCGACTCTTCCGGGCGAAGGCGGCCAACTTTTTCGAGTTCGGCAGAGACAACCCTCTCGATCGAGGTTTCCCTGGAGGCGCGCCGATCACTGGTTGGAGAGTGAATTGGGACTGGACCATCAGTCCCACGCTGTTGAACCACTTCGCCTATGGGTTCTATGGTCAAAGTGGTCTCGGACGACAACCCGATCCACGTCGTGGAAACGACCTGGTTAGAATCCCCAACACGCCGGCCGAGGCTCCCGGAATGTCCAGAATCAACATCGCCGGCTACGCTCCGATGGGGAACTCCGATGAGCAGCCGGAACAGCGCTGGTCACAAGGGTGGACGTTGGCGGAAAACGTCAGCTGGACTCGAGGCCGTCACCAGTTCAAGTTTGGGGGTGAACACTGGATTCAACGCTATCCAACCCTAAGCCTACTTTCCGCGGGAGGTCTGAGCGGAACTTTTAACTTTAGCAACCTGGAGACCAGTCAACCCAATTCGCCCAACAACGCCGCCTGGGGAAGTTCGCTGGCCAGCTTCCTTCTAGGCCAAGTGGACCAAGCTTCCAAGCTCGGAGGGTCGCAAAAACGTGTCATCGAACAGTACTATCTGGCTTTCTTCGCGAGCGACAAGATTCAAATGACACCGAAACTCACCCTCGATATCGGCTTGCGTTACGACATCCCGTGGGCTTACCGCGACAACGCTCGGTTCTCGGGCGTCGACTTAAACCTCCCGAATCCTGGAGCAGGAAATCGGCGTGGGGCCTACGTTTTTGGCGCAGAGGCACTCGCACCCCCGATCGACTGGACAGAATGGGGGCCACGGCTTGGATTGGCGTACTCATTGAACGACAAGACAGTGCTGAGGGCGGGTTATGGCATTCTGTATGCCCAAACCAACGCCACCTCTTTGGGGGGCTTTCAATTTGGAAGTGCTTTCGAAGCGGGGTTCAGCGGTTCGGGTGTGAGCGTGCAGTCACTCAACAACGGCGTCACTTCGGCTTTCCTTTTGGACAGCGGGTTTCCTCCCTTACCGCCGGCCCAGAACAATCTGGTGCCTACCATTAACATTGGAGGCAACGCTGATTACTTGAGCCCGAGTGGCGGTAAGCAATCCTACACTCAAAACTGGCAGTTCAGCATTCAGCGGGAACTCCCATGGAGTGTCGGACTGGACTTGGCCTATGTAGGAAACAAGGGGACGCGGCTGCCGAGTGGACTGGAAAACCTGAATCAAGTTCCCATCAATTTTCTCAGTCTCGGGTCGCTTCTGACGCAACCCTACGACTCGGCTGGGGCCATCGCGGCCGGCATAGTGTCTCCTTATCCTGGATTCTCCGGTTCGGTCGCCCAGGCATTGCGGCCTTTCCCGCAGTACTCGAACATCTACAATGCGGCCCAGCCCATCGGGCACATGACCTATCACTCGATGCAGATGAAGCTGCAGAAACGTTTCAGCACAGGAGTTTCCTTCCTGGTGGCCTACACGCTTTCAAAGACTATTACCGACACAGATCAAGGAGGCTATTCGGCGTTCACTGCGGCTGGGCGGGATAATGCCAACCGTCAGTTGGAAAAATCGTTGGCTCCTGACGACCGACCACACAATCTGGTAACGAGTTTCGTTTACGAGTTGCCAGGACGGAACCTTAAAGGGCCGGCGGCAGCCGTCGCAAAGGGTTGGTCGGTGAGCGGCATTGTCCGTTACCTCAGCGGAAGTCCGATTGGGGTGGGAGGCGGGCCTGCACTTCCGCTCTTCGGAGGGGGCAATCGTCCAAACCGCGTAGCCGGCGTTTCCGCACGATCCGGCGTGAGTCCGGGCAGCTTCGATCCGGCTCGCGATGTCTATCTGAATCTGTCGGCCTTCGCACAGCCTGCGGCATTTACCATTGGCAATGGACCACGCGTCGAGCCGGATCTCCGAGGCTTCGCCACCTGGAATGAGAATCTTTCCATCATCAAACGAACTTACCTCAACTCGATTCGTGAAGGTCTGAACGTGGAGATTCGAGGTGAGTTCTTCAACGCGTTTAACCGTGTCGTTTTTTCGAATCCGTCGGCCAACATCAACAGTCCTGCAAGCTTTGGAGTGGTAGGAGGTCAGGCCAACCAGCCGCGTATCATTCAGCTGGCCTTGCGCGTGAACTTCTAGGTGTGGCGACCTGGATTAGGCCGGTCGGGAACCGGATGGGTAGCTGCAGGATTCTTCTCATATGAAACGGGCATCTCATGGAGAATAGCATCTCCGGTCCGTGAGATGCCTTTTTTGTTGGCACCTTACCTCATTCTGCGGGAAGCGATGAGAGGGATGCTTCCATTGCTCGTTGTTGGTCCGAAGCAGGTTCACAGCCGTCGGCTCGCTCAGCTGGTCCGAGCGAACCGGCAATTTCACGCGAAACATCTTGTATAGCGCAAATTCAATCCATCTGCGGTTTCGAAAATCCATTGGGGAGTGCGTTGGGCGAAAGCGACCTGATCCAGTGGCAGCCGCGATGGACCGGCATCCTAGAGATGGAACTGTGTAGGGAGTGGCATGGCTCTGATGCGTCCAGTGTTTTCGATAGGCGGATCTGCGTTGTTCCTGTCGCTATGGATGACTCAAGGGTCGGGAGCTTTCCTGAGTGAAGCAACCAAAACTTCAGACTATGTCGGAAGCTCAACCTGCGCAAGGTGCCATGTTGACCTGGCACGCAGCTATGCTGCAACTCCCATGGCGCGAAGCAGTGGAAGATTACGAGGTGGCGAGTTGCAAGAGTTTCTTGAGCGCGGAGAGTTTCTTCATGCTCGCTCCGGGGTGCGATACCGACTGGTGAAGGAGAACGCCCAATACTTCATGGAATTTTCCCGCCAGGCATCGGGAGGTGCTCCCTCGATCCAAGGGCGCCGCGAGTTGGCGTATTTCGTCGGCTCTGGTGCCGCTGCGCAAGGATATCTGTTTGAAATCGACAACTTTCTCTATCAGGCGCCGGTATCTTATTACGCTCGGCGTCGACGGTGGGACATAGCGCCAGGCTATGAGACGGATTCGCATCTCGATCTGATGCGAGCGGTGCAACGTAATTGTCTGGAATGTCATGCCAGTGGAGTTCAGGCAGTAGACGGAACTCAAAATCAGTACCGACAGGTGGCCTTCCTGGAGGGAGGGGTCAGCTGTGAGCGCTGCCATGGTGCTGGGAGATATCATGTGGAAGAGATGAGGTCGGGAAATCGCCCCAGTGCCAGGACTATCGTTAATCCTGGCCGTCTCGATCCTGTGAGGCGAGACAGCGCGTGCGCCATTTGCCATTTGACCGGAGATATCAGTGTGGCGCGACCCCGTCGATCGCTCGCGACCTTTCAAGTTGGCGATCAACTCACGGATCACAGCGTGCCTTTTGTTTTCTCGAAAGCCAGGCAGGGCGTCAAAGTGATTGGGCACTTTGAGAAGCTCTGGCAAAGCCGGTGTAAAGTCGGCAGTGGCGATCGTCTCTGGTGCGGAACCTGTCACGACCCCCATCGCTTGCCGGCAGAGTCTGAGCAGGTTGCCTACTTCCGCGCCAAGTGCGAGCAATGCCATCAAAGCGCAGGTTGTCGAGAACCACTGGCGGTGCGGCAGAAACAGGGCAACGATTGTGTTGTCTGCCACATGCCAAAAACTGAAGCCACTGACGGGGGACATAGCGCATTCACAGATCATTCACTTCCTCGCGCGAGGAGACGTGCTTCACCTACGGAGCAAGCTCCGGGGAGGGTTCTTGTGCCCTTTTGGAAAGAAACCGGAGAAGGCCGGGAACTGGGTATCGCCTACGCAAAGCTGGCCGCTCAAGAACGGCGTCCGGAGCTTGTTCTCCAGGCTCTTCGATTGTTGGACCGGGAGATAGGGATGAGTAGTCAGGATGCCGAGGTCTGGCTGCAGTACGGCTATCTTCACGACCTCAGAGGTGACAAGAATCGCGCGTTGGAAGGTTATCGGCTCTCCAACTCCCTAGATCCGGCCCTTGTCGAAGCCGCCGTCAATCTAGGCGCCAAACTTGCAGAGAAAGGTCACCATGCGGAAGCGATTGGGCTTTGGAAGAAAGCCTTGGAGCAAAATGGCGGCCTCGAAACCGTCCGCATCAATCTGGCGATAGCTTATCTTCGCACCGGCGACTACTCCCTGGCACGGACCCTGCTCCATAAAGCTCTGGATGACAATCCTGATTTGCTGCCAGCACGGCGTTTGCTAGACAACCAGCGACTCAAGGATTTTGGCCGGCCGGAACCTAAGAGCTCCGCTCAATAGAAAAAGACGGAACGACCTAGCACCAACAGAAGGCAATCAACCATGTGTACGACACTGTCAGCCAGTGAGACCGATGTGAAATCTTGGGCTATTAGGCAACCTGCCGCAGAGTGGCAAAACGCACAAGAGCTTGCAGACGCGAGAAGAGCATATCGGTTCAGTCGGCAGATTCAGAGGCGCCGGTTTTTTGGGTGCATGTGCACTGTGGCGGCGTGGATGGCTGGCGCTCTTGTCGTGGCGGCATCCGCACAGAGCCGAACCTACTATGTTTCCCCGCAAGGCCTCGACAGCAATCCTGGATCGGAAGCCAAACCTTTCCAAACCGTGGAACGAGCGCAAAAGGCGGTGAGAGAAGAGAACCGCGAGATGAGAGGCGACATCACGGTGATTCTTCGCGGCGGCCTCTATTCGCTGAATCGAACCTTGCAGTTCGATGCCTCGGATTCAGGGATGAACGGATACAAAGTTGTTTACAAAGGCATGTCCGGCGAACGTCCCATCATCAGTGGAGGCAGAAAAATCACTGGGTGGCAGCGCGACGATGGCAATCGTTGGAAAGCCGTTGTGAATGTCGCGAACTTCCGGCAGCTATATATCAACGGAGTCCGCGGAGTGCGCTCCAGGGGTGGCGAACTCCCGGATGCAGCTTTCGAAAGCCTGGAGGGGTACTTCACCTCAAACGGGGCCATGACCAAATGGAAGAATCCGTCTGATATCGAACTGGTCTTCGATATTCAGTGGCAGCGCATTTATTGCAAGGTTTGGAACATCCAGCCCAAAGGATCCGGCGCTGTCGTCAATATGCTGCAACCCTTTTTCCTGATAGCCCGCCTGAAGGAAGGGAAACAGATTCAGCTGCCCAGCTATGTGGAAAATGCGTTTGAGCTTCTGGATGAACCGGGCGAGTGGTACCTCGACCGCCTTAGCAAGACGCTCTACTACATTCCAAGGCCCGGGGAGAATCTGAGCACTGCCGAAGTGATTGCCCCTGCCGTTGAAAGGCTTCTCGATGTTCGCGGAAGTCTGGATCAACCTGTTCACGATATTCATTTCGAAAGACTCACTTTTTCGCATGCAACCTGGCTCCAACCCAGCGAGATCGGGCACGTCGATCTCCAAGCAAATTTCACGGTAGGCCAGACCAACCTCACGTTTAGAACCAACGATACGCGTTATGGGCCGGGACCAGCGCTCGGAGCCCCCGCGTTCAGCGATGCGATCAAGAGCCCTTCCAATGTCGTCCTGCATGCCGCCAAATCGATTCGCTTCGAACGGTGTGAGTTCACCAAATCGGGGAGTGGTGGCGTCGATATCGAGCACGGCAGTCAGGACAACCAGGTCTCTGGTTGTCTTTTTCATGACCTTTCGGGCAGTGCCATTCAGGTCGGTGATGTCATCGACCACCATCCCAAAGACCAGCGAGTGGTCGTAAAGAACAACCGCATCCTGAATAACTACATTCACCATGTGGCGGTGGACTACAAAGCAGGGGTAGGCGTTTTTGCGGGTTACACCGACGGCACCGTTATTGCGCACAACGAAATCGCCCATCTTCCCTACAGTGGGATGTCCATAGGATGGGGTTGGGGCGAAACAGATGCCGGTGGGGGCGCCTACTGGCAGCCGTTCTACTTCGACACGCCCACGCCCAGCCGCAACAATCGCATTGAAAACAACCACATTCATCACGTCATGCTGGAAACCTGGGATGGGGGAGCCATCTACACGCTCGGGAACATGCCGGGAACCATCATTCGAGGGAACCATGTCCACGATAACGTCGGTTGGCCGGGAGGAATTTACCTGGACGAAGGCAGCGGGTACATCGAGGTGACTGGCAATATCGTCTATGGCTTATCCGGGACGGGCAAAGGGGCAAAGGCACTGCCTCACCGACCCATGAATTACAACAACCGGCGTCAGAACCGCATCGACACTTGCAAGGAACACGACAACTTTTTCGATATCAAGCCCGATTCGGCCAGGTTCCCGAAGGCAATTGCCGAAGAGGCAGGTCTAGAACCGGCCTATAGAGATCTGCTGGAAACAGGCAAAGGCCAGAGGGCAAACCAGGAAAAATGAAAGCACTCCTGCGCGGCTATGAACTCTGGAAACTGAAGGTCCCAACGGGGAGGGTAATTGGGGACTGTACTTGTCACTACGAGAACCTTGACCTGCTGGTGATCTGTCTCAAGACTGAACAGGGACACTGCGGTTGGGGTTTCGGTGAAACGGTTTCGGAAGGAGTCTTTTCGACACCCGCGCCTTGGATTCGGCCCATGCCTGCTTTGGCAGAAATCCGGCTGAATTTTGAACGTAATGCCTGGCCCATCCTCCAAAACAGAAATCCTTTTCAGCTGAGCAACCAGCAGCCGCGGCTGTTTCCCGGCTATTCCTACCTGGCCGTCGGGATTCGGATCGCTCTTTGGGATCTAATGGCCCAGGTTGCAAATCTGCCGCTCTACGAGATTCTGGGAGGAGGTCCGGAGAAGAAGAAGGTGCGCGCTTACGCAAGCGGGTTGGACTGTCCGCTGTCGGATGAGGAAGCCTCGGCGTTGTTTCTGAGTTTTGTGAATCGTGGCTTCACTGCCGTTAAGGTGAAAGTCGGCAAGCCCGATGCACGGCAAGATCTGAAACGTCTCCAGTTGGTTCGAGAAATTGTCGGCAAAGACGTGGAGATTGCCATCGACGCGAACGAGGCTTGGGACTGCGATGAAGCCATTCGACGCGTCTCGCTATTCCAGAAGGAAGGGATTCGGCTCGCCTATGTGGAAGATCTGCTCCCTGCGACTGACGTAGAAGGGACTGCTCGCCTGAACGCGTCGATAGAGCCAGACGTAATTGGACATGATTACCTGACGGAGCCCAAGGAGTTGCGCCGCTTTGTGGAACGCAAGGCCTTCAGCCGGTTGCGCGTGAATGGAGATCTCGACTACGCGCGTGCTTGTGCCGATCTGGCTCTTGAGTTTGATACGCCGTTAATTTTTGGTAACTCCATGTTTGAGCTAAATGTGCATCCGGCGTTGGCGTTGCCAAAAGTCGATCGGATGGAGTTCTCCGATCTGGCCTGGAATCTCATGCCGATAGCGCCCGTTCGCTTTGAAAAGGGGTACGGTCTGGCGCCGGAGGGCCCCGGACATGGACTCGCGCCCAAACCTGAGATTCTGCAGGAATGGAATCATCCTGAGGAAAGCCCAAAGCGTTAACCGTTTGCCCTTGTGGCCATGCCACGGCCTGGTTCGCGCCCGCGCCGGAGCTCTGAGAGATTTGCAGAGTTCCAAGAGTCGCGCTATCTCTGCCACGGGCATGTTCACAAGGGGAAGCCGGACCTTCGATGGCCTGCCAAACTGCCCGCAAGGACTTTCACAAGCTGGAGCATTTTTCATTGAGACTTCGAACCCTGCTGTTGCTGGTTCTACTACCACCGCTGGGGAACATACGCGCCCAAGGTCCAGAGACGAGCGCAGAGCCCTCCCGTCGCGCTGGGTTTCAGGTTGCCGCCAACGCTGCTCCTGCTGGCTGCAGTGTGTTTGGTGTTACAGGAACGGGATCAGTGGCTGAGGCGTGCAACCGTATTGCCCAAGCATTTTCTGCGGGCGATCTGGAAAGGGCCAGACACTACGCCAATCTCTTTCGCACGCAGCACTCCACACAGGGGGCTGGTTTTTACTGGCTGGGTCAGATCGATTTCAAGGAGTTCAAGTACATCTCGGCTCTGAGGAATTTCGAGGCTTCGGTTGATCTGAGTCCTGCCGTAGCAGCAGCCCACGTGGCCTTGGCTCTTTGCTATGCTTCGATCTATCAATACCGATTGTTCGAGAAGGAGATGCTGCGGGTGCTTGACCAAACCCCGGCGGATCCCCTGCCCTACTACCATCTCGGGCGCTATTACTTTCTGCAACTGGACCAACCAGAGCGTGGTGCGAACTACTTGCAGAAGGCGCTCGATCGAAACCCAGAGGATTATCGGTCCTCTTACTACCTTGGCTATTACCATGAAGTGAATGGAAACCGGGACACCGCCAAGACTCTCTACACGAAGGCGTCTACGGCAGTGAGGGCTCAGAAGACTCAATTCGGCGCGCCATTTGAAGGGATGTCGCGACTGATGCTGCTCGAAGACCGGCTTCCTGAAGCGATTCGCTTTGCTCAAGAGGCCCTTTCGACCGAGCCAGACTCGGCTAGCGCTCGCTTGCGCCTGGGCAAGTTATGGGTACAGAGCGGCAATTTCGAGCGAGGCATCAAGGAGCTTCAGAAAGCAATTGAGCTGGATCCGACGGAAGCAGCGCCGTATTACCAGCTTTCGCGCGCCTATTTGAAAGTCGGAAAGCAGTCTGAAGCTCAAAGCGCCCAATCGCGGTTTTTGAAGGTTCGGTCGGTATATTCAGGCGAATGATTCTGCTGGCAGTGTACTGTGAGTTGCAGAATTCAGTCCCAAACTTGAGCTAAGGGAGGCTACGAGCATGACTGAGCATTGGACTCGTCGAAAGTGGCTGCAAACCAGTGCTGCGGGCCTCCTGACGGTCAGTAGTTTGGGGGCGACGGCCCAGAAGCCAGGGCCGGTTAGCAGGAATCCTCGCAAGGGACCCGTGCCGGCACAGCGATTGCTTTATAACTACGATGCCTGGGGGCCGTTTCTAAAAGGCCATTCGACAGAAGCCATTCACCAGAACATTGATCTCTTTGCGGGCACGCAAGTCACTACGGTGATGCTCAGCCCAAATGCGGGACAGAGTCTTTCTTATCCCAGCCAGGTGGGCGACATGTGCCATTCGCGCCCTCTGAGTGCGGAACAGCGCACAATTCTCTACAAAGGTATGGGAGATGTTTTTGCGAAGGCCACCGAAGGAGTGGCCGCACTGTGGCAGAACCAGAAAATCGACGCCTTCGGGCTACTTGTGCAGCGAGCGCTGAGTCGGGGTATGGAGGTCTTCGGAAGCTTCCGCATGAATGACGTGCACATGGCTCAAATGGACGACGGCAAGGGGCCATACACGGATCAATTCTATCGCGACCATCCGGAATGGCGCGTTCCAGGCAGCTGGGCTCTGAACTATGGAATTGCCGAAGTGCGGCAATACCGGCTAGCCCAACTCGAAGAATTGGTTCGGAAATATCCACTGTACGGATTGGAGCTCGACTTCGTGCGCGGGATTCCTTACTTTTCCAGTGATCTGCCGCAGCAAGCCAAGCTGGACTTGCCGTCCAAGGCCACACGGTCAATACCTGGTTTTCCTCGCGATCTGGCCGAAAACAGTGTGCCGGTAATGACGTCGTTCATTAAGGACGTGCGCAAGATGGCTGAGCGAGTTTCGCGGGAGACTGGCCGAAAAATTCTACTGGCTGCTCGCGTGCCTTCCAGTCTGTCGGGTTGCCGCCGGGTTGGGCTCGATCCAGTGGCCTGGCATCGCGAAGGATGTCTCGACTTTCTGACCGTCGCCCACTTTCTCCATCTGTTTTACGACTTGCCCATCGACCAATTCAAGGCAGCGATGCCAGGGCTGACGGTTTATGGCTGCATTGACTACATCGTCGGCGGACCGTACATCAATCGTTATCTCTATGCCCGCGATGCCAGCGCGGAGATTTATCGAGGTGCTGCCGCCTCCCTGCTGGCGCGCGGTGCGGATGGCATTCTGCTCTTTAACATGTATGTCTCGCGTGGGAACGATCCCGATCCCAAGGGCAAGGACTGGCGGCACGATGAGCCGTTAGAGGTGCTTCGGGAAGTGCGAGACCTCGAATCACTGCAGGGCAAGCCGAAACTTTATCTGGTCGATTACAAGTGGGATCTTTTTGATAAGCCTTTTTACGATGTTAGGGCGCAGCTTCCTCAGCAGACCGCGCCCGATTTGCCACTAGTTGTTCGAATCTGCCTGGGAGAAAAGCAGCTTTCCGGAAAGCAGCTCACTCTCCGGGTCATAGCGGAAAAGCTGCCGGCCGAGTCAATGGTTCGAATTCAAGTCAACGGTGTAGGGCAGGGGGCTTCCAAGCCTGCACTGCAGCCTCTTCTGTTCCAAGAGCCCTACAATCAGATGCCACCTGATCCAAGTCAGTGCCTGGATTTTATGATCCGCGCCGAAGACGTGAGATTTGGTATGAACGAAGTCACAGTGCTCTCGTCTATGCCGCTAGTTATTCAACAGATTGAGCTCAGCGTCATCCCAGTTTGAACCAGCCATGATGCTGTCGTCCACCGATCCTGGTGCGTCTCCTACGCGGTTTCGTTGGACCGTTGTGGCACTTCTCTGCGGGGTGGCCTTTGTTCTTTACATCGACCGCATCAATATCATGATTACGGCCCCTCACTTGGAGCGGGAGTTTGGGCTGTCCTCTCAAATGATGGGCAATGTCCTGAGCGCTTTTCTTTTTGGCTACGCGCTAGGTTTGGTGCCTGGCGGCTGGTTGGCTGATCGCTTTGGGCCGCATCGAGTGCTGACGTGCGCTGCGTTGTCCTGGGGTGCCCTGACGGTGCTTATGGCCTGTGTCCGGAAAGACGTGGCGGGTCATGCAATCAATTCAGGCGCACTCTTGATCTCGGCACGCTTCCTGCTGGGGATCTGTGAAGCGTGTGCCTACCCAACCTTCAATCGGGCTCTCGCGAATTGGATGCGCCGAGGTGAAAGAGCCTTTTCCAGCGGGCTCATCCACTGTGGCTCTGGTTTAGGTGGCGCTTTTACTCCCGTGTTCATCGCGTTAATTGTTCAACAGTTGGGCTGGCGCGAATCTTTCTGGATCTCGGGTGCGATCACGTTTGCGGTCGCCATACTCTGGTGGAAGCTGACTACTGATCACCCTGCACAGCATTCACGGGTCAACGCAGCGGAGCTTCAGCAGATTGCCGCGGAAAGGGAAGAACTGCAAACGAAGGCAGCAGACTGGCAATGGTACCGGAACCTCGCTCGCTCCCAGAACGCTTACATGCTCTGCGCAAGCGAGTTTCTGTATGGGCTCTCGGGCTTTGTTTTTCTTACCTGGTTTTACATCTATTTTGTCAAGGTGCGAGGCGCCGGAGATCTTTATTCGGCAGTTCTCTCTTCTCTCACGTACTTGGCGATGGCAGTGGGCGCGCCCATCGGCGGAATCTTTTGCGATGCCTGTGTCAGAAGGTGGGGGAGCCCCTGGGGACGGCGCACAGTCCCCTTGGTGTCGATCGTGTTATCAGGAGTTTTCGGAATAGTTGCGCCAGCGATCACTAACAATACTTGGTGTGCCATTGTGTTCTCTGTGGCCGCAGGACTTCAGTTTGTAGCGGCCGCAGCTTTCTGGGCAACCGTGATCGACATTACACGCCGCGGCACCGGTGTACTCGGTGGATTCATGAACGGTGCAGGCAATCTCGGCTCGGCTATTGGAACAGTTTCCTTCCCATGGCTGGTGGATCAACTTGGATGGGAGCTCGCATTGCAGTGGGCTGGGCTGGCCGGCGTGGCCTCCGGACTAATCTGGATGTTCATTGACTCGTCACGCCAAATTGATCAGGACGTTTCGGATCTCTCCGCCGTGCTGACCCAAAAGGCTGCCGCGAGCGAAAGAGTTTAGGGACTCTGCTTCAAGCAAAGAAAGTTGCGGTTGAGCTGAACGTAACTGTGTGGTCGTCAAAGTACCTTAGCCGGTTTCTGTCGCAAAACTAGAGGACTGCAGGAAAGCTCCCCGCAGTCGAGGAGGGGATGCCGGGGCCAACGGCCACGGCGGGGGTGGTTGGCGTGCCGTGTTCGTCGGCAACGGATCGAACCACCGCAACAGCGGCACGGAGCGCTGGGTGGGTTTGCTCCCGCGTTCAAAAACCACCCTCAAGTCCCCCTTGTCCAAGGGAGCCGTGAAAAAATCCGGCTGGGCGTGTGAACCTGATTTGGTAGGGACGCGGTGCTCCGCGTCCATGTTGGGTTTACCGTCGCGGACGCGCAGCAGCGCGTCCCTACCCTTGAGTTTTTCACAGCTTCAAGGGGGGACGCTATTTTCATCGAGCATGGCGCCGCAACTCCGCATGAAACTCTTCTCTAGTCCTCAATTGGGCTACGATCTCTGAAAATAAGTGTCCCTTGGCGCTCGATAGGCGATCTTCAGCTCGGGTGTTTGAATCCGCTTCTTCTGGTATCGGGATTCGAAGAGGAATGAAAGCACACCTGACGTGAGCAGGGTTCGTTCGATGGGATAGGGTGGTCGCCCGGTGATGAACATTTCTTCAATGCAGTGGACCAGTCCATCAAAATGGGCCAGGGGTCGGCCACCTTCCACGAAACCGCAGTGGGTGGCTACAGGCTCTGCCTTGCCTTTTAGCTTTCCGGCAAACAGAAATCCGCTCGTGTGGCCATTGAGCAGGTAAGCGGCTGCCTGTAATCCGTCGCGATACTCCAACAGGAAAAGGACAGGCTCTTTGGCATTCTGCTCGACAAGACCCGATTTGGTTCTCGGGGTCGTGGCCAGAGCCGCCTTTAGCAGGGGAATGCTCCAGCGCCCGTCAGCACTGTCGCGCCACTTCCAGACGTCCTCACCCTCCAGCAGTTGAACAGAAGAGACACCCCGTTCGCCTCCAGCGCGCCGCTCGACCATGCATTGCAGAGTCTCCAGGGTATGAAAGCCATAGGCATCCACGTTGCCATAGCCGACAGCGAGTGCATTCTCAAACTCCGCGTTGTAGGGAACTTCCAACTCCGGCACTCGCACGGTGACCGGAATCGAAGAACCCGCCATGAAGGAAAATTTCAACTCACTTGACCAGTCGAACATCCGTCTTGTCTTCCACCACGAGTAGGAGAGATGCTTGTCGGAAAAGACGGGCACGGCTCGCTGATCGCGGCGAAAGACATCTACCACTTGTTCCATCAACTCGTAGCGCGGGTAGAGTTTCTGGCCCTTCGCGTTGGTTGGATAGTTGCCGTGTTCACCGATGATCAAAATGGCATCGACGGCCAGCTTGCTTCCACCTAGGCAGAGTGCCGCGCCGATCGTAGGATAGATCTTGAACTGATGCTTTTCCGCCAGCCCGCGACTGAGGTCGTTGGTCGGTACCTGGTCGGTATACATCGAAACCACGCGCGTTCGCGGCTCCGTCTGCACATTGTTGGGCGCATAACCCTCCAGCATACGGCCCACGATGACGGATGCATGCGACTTCAGAGAGCGGTCGTCGGTATACATCGTCACGATCGCCGCCACGGCTTTTTTCTGAGAGGAACTTTGTGGCATGACCAACGAACTGCCCATTAGTCCAGTGCCGGCTGCCAGCAACTGTCGACGTGTCAGAGCGGCGCGATGTTCTTGCATTGAGGATCGTCCTTTCTTGGTGGGAGATTCCCAATCCGAGCATCGACCAGGCCCGTACGAGGTGGTAATGAAGGCTGAGATGTGGAGGACATGACGTCACTCTGGCACCCCTTCAGGGTGCATCGTATCGGTGGGATCACTTGCCGGTGGTGTCGCTGGCGCTCTACCACCGGCTAATAGCTTGCAAGCCTCCGGCTTGTTCTAGAGTTTCTACGTCCTCAGTGGATGCTATACGCCCGCACTACAACCGAAAGCACCGACCCGCATTGTAGTGCAAGCCTCCGGCTTGCTGATGAGGGGCGACACCCTTGGTTCGTTGATCTCCGAGTTTGCTGCAGTATTCTGCAAAAGATGGTTTTCCGCCCTTGATGCGCGAACAATTCCCGCTTCGAAAACGGGGCAAAGGCGGCGGTTGCACAGCGGCATGAAAATTCCAACAAATCGCCAGAATCACCGATCCTTGAAACGCAACGCATGCACCGATGCCTTACCGGTATCGCCGGCGGCGCCCGCAACCAGGAGGATCAGATCCCTCCGCGCGTCGTAAATGAGCGCGTCGTTCCAGCCCATCCGGCGAATGTCCTTGCCAGAGAACTCCAATTCTTCCCATACATTCTGCGACGGACGATAAGCCCACAACGTCCATGTTCGAGGCTCCTTGGATGACGCCGCATAAGCCAGGAGTACATCCTGCTTTGCCAGAAACACCGCCTCGCGACCCGATGTGGGTAGCTTTCCGGCTTGGGGCGTGATCACTGTCGGAGTCAGGTTTTTCCAACGCTTCTCCTTGAGTTCGAAGCTCCACAGCTCGTCACGATTTGGTCCGCCACCGTGCAGCAAAATCCGATCGCGGTTGGAATCATAGGCCAGGCTGGTTCGCTCGTAGAGATTTTGAGGAGAGGTCTCCTTCTGACTTAAACGTTGCCACCGTCCAGCCTTCGCATCGAGCAAAAAGAGAGCCGTATCTTCGAGAGGTTGGCCCGCTGGGGGTAGTTGGTAACCGGCATCATTCAGGCGTCGGGGCCAGTTCACATTGAGGCCTACCACTCCGTGGGGCGTGCTGAGCAACGTGTCTAACCCTTCGGGCGCAGCGCCCAGCAACTCAAACCTGCCGGTGCTTGGATCAAACGTCCAGGTCGCATACTTGACATAAGACGACGGCGGGTTCACAAGCGCATCCACACGTGCCTGGTAGTCGGAGGTGAGGGCCATCGAAAAACGGTGCAGCGCCTCGGGATCATAGCCTGTCGTTAGCCGGATGGTTCGAGCCAGAATCAGTTTGTGGCTAACCGGATCGTAGGCGTAGGTACTGCGGCCGTGTTCGGTCCAGGGGCCACCAGCAAAGGTTACTCCAGCCAGGCGAACGCCGTGGTTCCAGAGACGTTCGGGATACTCGGCGACCTTGCTGACTCGGTGCCAGATGTGATCCTTAATAGAGTACGCGTCCAGGTCATTGCCTTCGTAGCCGCAGTGCCCGCCGCCCCAGTAGAGGATCTGTTCCCGGTCTGAGTCGAATGTTGCCGACCCCCAGGTCCGAGTGGGTGCTGCTCTTCCTGGATTGGCCAAGTGAACCCACTGGTTGACGGGTAGGTTTTCCAGAATCTGTTTCTGCGCAGCACTGCGGCGTGCAATCTCTTCCCGAGATTCGGAAAGAACTACCTCACCCTTGGAGATCGATCGGGACGGTTGCGCCGCAACCCTGGGGTTCAGAATGTCTTTCGCCTCCATGCGGTAGGCGTAGGTGGACCGAACCGGGTAGAGGATGTTGCAACTCATCGTATCGCCAGGCTTCTGGGCATTCGCAGCGAGCAGGATGACCCGTTTTTCTGGGGCGAGATCGGCACTGAGATAGAAGCCGGTCGGCACGTCACCTCGCAGTGCCATCCAGCGATCAGACGAGGCCTCGAAGGCCCACATGTCGGTGAGATCCTTCCGGTTGTAGCCACCGCCGATGATCACCCAACCGGTGTCAGGATCGTACACGGTAAAGTGTCCTGCTCGCGCCTCGGGACCCGACATGGCCTTGGATTGATGCCAAGCTCGGGTCTTCAAATCAAAAATCCAGGTATCTGCAAGGTACTCATTCTGGGCATCGCCGCCGAAGAGTACGAGTTGCTGGTTCTTTGTATCGCATACCAGGCGCGTATTCATGCGAGGTGGAGGCTGAGTTTCGAGAGCCAACGGCAGCCAGCGATTCTCCTGAAAGCGATATAACCAGGTGCCGGTGTATCCGACGATTTGCCCATCCCGTCCCTGCTCGGCCACGTGTGCGCCGCCAAAAAGGACAATCTCATCGTGCAGCGGGTCGTAAGCAAGAGAACCTGCCAGGACAGGTGGTGGAGACTGGGTCGGCCTCAGATCTGTCCAGCGCCGTTGTTGAACGTGGTATGCAGCCGTCAAACCGCCGGTGAAGTAGATGAGCGAATCGGTGGGAGGATGATAAGCCACCTGATCGAAAACGACGTTGAGATCGGGCCTGGGAACGCCTTCTCGGTCTGCCGTCGGTCCCCGCAGGACAGTCCGCTCGCTGCCGGTGGTAATGCCCGAGTAGGTGCGGGGTACATACGCCAAAGGCAGCTGCTTTTTCCAAGCCGCTGCCCACTCGGACGGAAACTGGCTCTGCCATTGCTTCCCTGCCAGATCGAAAGCCACGACATCGTATTCCGGGATGCGCATGAGGGGCTGTTCCTGCAGCAGATCCGGGTCGTCGTTCATGAAGCCCCACAGAACAAACACACCGGCCTTGGGGGCATAGCGTAGAGCCGATCCACGCCGTGCCCCGGCCGGATCCTGTCGCAAGAGCGTCCACCTATTCGCGGGAAGCTGTGCGTACGATGCTCCTGCAAGAAGCATTGCCGCAAGGACGGCGAGCAACCGTTGGAGGTTCTTGTGGATTCGGCTCTCTAGCCGAGCTGGTATAAGAGAATCCATTGAGTTCTATCCTTTTACGTTGCATTTCAACATTGGCGGTTGGCTTATTCAAGCACCATTACACTTTGATTAGGACTGTCCGCCCTTCGTGTAATGTCGACGGTCCGTCGCGACCGGTTCGCATGGCGAAATCATTCTGGACTCGAGGGTCGCGCAGCACGGTGACCAACTTCTCTCGTCTCTCGTCACCAAAGTTGACGGCCCCTCCAACATTTTTCCTGCGCGTGCGTAGAAAATCATTTAGATGTACGTCTTTAGTGTATATAGATCGAAGTCTCTCTAAGAGCAAAGATCGCTCCAAAGACCGGCTCCACGAATGAGCAGAAGCTGAATGCGGAGCGCACTAGTCGCTCTGTATTCCTAAGTGGCTGTTCTTCGGTGTGTGATGAAACAGAACTACGGCCCCTCTAAAGAGCTCTTGCTAGACCGCGAACTCCTGTTCACTTTGCGGAGCAGTTCGAGTTTGAAGCAAAGGGTCAGCAAGATCTTTGAGCTCCTCAGAGACCCGGTCTATCGCTACTTCTTCAGAGTTCTCGAGAGCCAGGAAGAGGCAGAAGACCTCACGCAAGAGGTGTTCTTGCGACTCTTTACCTGTCTTCATCAGGGCCAGGCGTTAGGGAACATCCGAGCTTGGGTCTTCCGTGTGGCACACAATTTGGCCGTGGATCGCCAAAGAAAAAAGGTGCCGCTGGAGGTGGCGGATCCGGCGGTTTGGGACAATACGCAGGACTCAGCTCCTGGCGCTGAACAGCAATTGCTCGAAGCGGAGCAGTACAACAAACTACAGGTTGCCCTGGCACGATTGAACTCCCACGAAAAGCAGTGTCTGGAATTGCGGGCGGAAGGCTTGTCTTATCAGGAAATCGCCAACATCTTGGACATGCGATTGCCGACCTTGGCCAAACACGTGGGGCGGATCATCGAAAAGCTTGTAAGAGAGATTACCCATGATTGAGTTCCCTTGGCGTCGATTGTTCCGTCAGACGTGGCATCCTTCGTACGAGGAGCTGGTGCTTTTTCTCGACGGCGAGTTAGGGCCGAAGACGGACGATGTGGAAGCACATTTGAGGAGTTGCTGGTCTTGCCGATTGAGGCGTGAAAAGGTCGACCGCGTCATCTCGGCGTTCATGGAAGCGCGGAGCGCTTCGTTCGGGGACGGATCCAAGTTTCCCACGCGAGGTCTTGCGAGCTTCAATGCCAGATTGGAT
>Ga0187893_10004885_pt1 | contig 24868 bp, 23 predicted proteins | sample MA1701074metaG_FD_139574 | JGI IMG/M metagenome (GOLD analysis project Ga0187893, IMG submission 139574) | White microbial mat communities from a basaltic lava cave in the Kipuka Kanohina Cave System on the Island of Hawaii, USA - MA170107-4 metaG ... | reverse complement strand
GGGATCCACAGGTGCGAGAGCACCGAGCCGAACTTGGCCCAGCTCCAGGGCTGGTCGAGGTACTCCGGATCCATGATGCCGCCGACCGACAGGCCGAACACGATGTTGGCGAAATACATCAGCACCAGCGCGAAGAGGAAATTCGGCGTGGCGAGCCCGACGTAGCCGAGGAAGGTCAGGCCGTGGTCGCCCCAGCTGTACTGGTGGGTCGCGGCGTAGACGCCGATCGGAAAGGCGACCGCCCAGGTGAACAGGATCACGGAGAAGTTCATGATGAACGACAGCAGCATCCGGTCGCCGATCACCTCGCTCACCGGCAGGTCGTGCTCGAACGACCAGCCCCAGTCGCCCTGCAGCAGGCCGGAGAAGCCGCGCTCGCCCGGCCAGAGGCCGACCCACACCCCGTATTGCTCGAGGAAAGGCTTGTCGAGGCCGAACTGCTTGCGCAGGAACGCGACCCGCTCGAGCGCCGCCTTGTCGCCCTGGCTCTGCAGCTCGGCGATCTGGTTGGAGAGGTAGTCCCCGGGCGGCAGCTGGATGATGACGAACGTGACCAGGCTGATCACGAACAGCGTCGGGATCATGATCAGGATCCGGCGCACCGTGTAGGTCAGCATGGCGTCAGTTCTTGCCGGGCTCCACGATCCAGAACGTGTCGGGACGGTAGATGCCGAAGAAGGCGCCCGGATCCCAGTTGTAGATGCCCTTCTCGGGCACGTTGCGCAGCGTGTTGCGCACCACGACCGGCTGGGACACCCCGCTCACCACGCCGATCACGAACTGCTGGTCGCAGTGGATGTCGAGCATGCGGCGCCAGATCCTCGCGCGCTCATCGGCCGATTTCGCGCCGCGCCAGGCATGGTAGAGCTTCATCAGTTCGACCGCCTGCGGGATGTCGGGTGCCTCGCCCGCCTTGCCGCCGGTCTCGAAGTGCTGGCCGAACTTCGGCCAGTGGAGCTGCTGCTGGCTGGTCGGCGCGAGCTCGTCCGGGTTGGTGTCGGCGTTGGCGAGCCCGTTCTCGATTCCCGACCACACCGACATCAGCGCCTCGCCGGCGAAGACGCGGTTGCGCAGCACCTCGCGCTGCTGCGGCTTGGGATAGAGCTTGATGCCGACCTCGCGCCAGGTCTCGCGGATCATCTCCAGCACATCGGTCTGCTCGGTCGACTCGCCCGCGGTCTCGACGATGATCTCGAGCGGCCGGCCGTCGGGCAGGCGCCGGGTGCCGTCCGAGCCGCGCTTCAGGCCCATCTCGTCGAGCAGGCGCTCGGCGGCCTTCTTGTCGAACTTGGCCCACTTCGTCTGGTAGTCCTGGCGAAAGAGCGGGCTCTCCGCCGCCACCGTGTTGTTGCCCTCGGTGGCGAGGCCGAAGTAGAGCACCTGGTTGACGAGCGAGCGGTCGATCGCCATCGACAGCGCGCGGCGGAAGCGCGCGTCGCGCACGATCGGCTTCCAGACCGGGTCGTTCACGTTCAGGTTCGGGAACAGCGCGAAATGCGAGCCGCGCACCGTTTTCCAGAGCAACGTCCGGTAGTTGTTCGCCTTCTCGCCCTTGCGCAGGAAGGTGTAGTTGTTGAACTGGATGTCGCGCGCCTGCAGGTCGGATTCGCCGGCGCCGGTCTTGGCCGGGATGAGCTTGCTCTCGGCGACCGACAGCACGACGCGGTCGATGTAGGGCAGCTGCAGCCCCGCCGCATCGACGCGGTGGAAATACGGGTTGCGCACCGCGACGAAGCGGTCGGCGGGCGGGCGCGAGGTGTTCATCCACGGCTGCAGCGTGGGCAGCGCCGGATTGTCGAACTGGTAGAGGTTGTCTTCGCGGTTGTGCTGCGCCGCCCAGCCGCGCTTGGGGCCGCCCTTGCTTTCGATCTCTGCGACTTTCTTGTTGTACTTCTTGTGGAACTTCTTAAGGTAGTGCGCCGGCCGGTAGATGAAGAGCGGCGACGCCCCCGCCATGCGCGGCAGGAAATCGGGGTTGGGCTTCGTCCAGCTGTAGCGCACCGTGTGCTTGTCGGGAAACTCCACCTTGGGCGGCTCGCCGCCGACCAGCAGGTCGCTCGGCGGGCCGGTCGGCGAGAGCTCCTTGTCGTTGGCGACGTCCTCCCAGAAATAGCGGAAGTCGTCGGAGGTGAACGGATGGCCGTCGGACCAGCGGTGATTGCGCCGCAGCCGCAGCGTGAACACCCGGTTGTCGGCCGCCTCGTAGCTCTCCAGGATGTCGGCGGTGAGCTTGAAGTTCGCGTCGTAGCTCACCAGGCGCGCGTAGCCGTAGACCACGAGGATGCGCACATCGCGGCTGCGCCCGATCAGCATCTGCAGCGTGCCGCCATGGCGGCCGGGCTGCGCGCCGCCGGCAATCTGCGTCACCAGGGGATTGTCGGGCAGGCGCTTGGCGACCGGCGGCAGCTTGCCCGACTTGACCGCCTCGGCGAGCACGGGCGGCTCGACCGCCTTCAGCGCCTGCGCGGCCGCGGGCGCTGCGGCAAAGGCCAGCACGAGCGCCAGCGCGGGGAGAGTCCTTCTCGTCATCGTCTCAGCTCCGAGGCGTCCGCGCCCTCGTGGGCGCGCACCAAGTGATTGTCGCCGATGTCGAGCATGCGCGCGTGCGCGCTGCCGTCGAGCCGGAACGGCGCGGGCCAGGCGCCCGGGTCCGACGCCTTGCCTTCCATCAGCGCGGTGAAGTCGAGCCGGCGGTCGAGGTCGGGATCCGGCACCGCGGCAAGCAGCGCGCGCGTGTACGGGTGCACCGGGTTGCGGAACAGGACGTCGTAGGGCGCCAGCTCGACCAGGCGGCCGGCGCACATCACGGCGATGCGGTCGGCAAGGTAGTGCACGACCGCGAGGTTGTGCGAGATGAAGATGTAGGTGAGGTTCAGCGCCTGCTTTAGATCGAGCAGCAGGTTGAGCACCTGCGCCTGAACCGACACATCGAGCGCCGAGACCGGCTCGTCGCAGATCAGCAGCTGCGGCCCCAGCGCGAGCGCCCGCGCAATGCCGATGCGCTGTCGCTGCCCGCCGGAGAAGCTGTGCGGGTAGCGGCGCAGGAAGCGCACGTCCAGCCCGACCAGCGTCATCAGCTCTTTTACGCGCGCGAAGCGCTCCTCCGCGTCGCCGACGCCGTGGATCAGCAGCGGCTCGCTGATGATGTCGTGCACGGTCATGCGCGGGTTGAGCGAGCTGAACGGGTCCTGGAAGACGAACTGGACCTTGCGCCGATAGGCGAACAGGTCCGCGCCCTTCAGCGCCAGCACGTCGCGCGGCTCGCCGCGGTCGTTGAACACGACTTCGCCCGAGTCGGGCGCGATCGAGCGCAGGATCATCCTGGCGGTGGTCGTCTTGCCGCAGCCGGACTCGCCCACCAGCCCCAGGCATTCGCCCGCCGCGACATGGAACGACACGTCGTCGACCGCGCGCGTCTCGCCCGCGAGCTTGCGGCCGAGGAGCGAGGTCTTGCGCGTCTGGAAGCGCTTGACGAGATTGCGCACCACGAGCAGCGGCTCGCTGCGCGCGCCGGCCCCGGCGTCCGCGCTCTCGTGCGGCCGCCCGCGGCCCGAGACGAGGTGGTCGGTGTCCGCCTGGGCCTCCCGGATCGGGGTCAGGCGTTCGCCCGGCGCCATGTTGAAGCGCGGCACCGCGCGCATCAACGCCTGCAGGTAAGGGTGCTGCGGGTCGCGGAAGATGTCGGCGATGACGCCCGACTCGACCACCTTGCCGTGGTACATGACCACGACCTCATCGGCCATGTTGGCGACGACCCCGAGATCGTGCGTGATCAGCAGCATCGCCATGCGGAACTCGCTCTGCAGCGACTGCACGAGCTGCAGGATCTGCGCCTGGATGGTGACATCGAGCGCGGTGGTCGGCTCGTCGGCGATCAGCAGCGCCGGCCGGCAGACGAGCGCCATCGCGATCATCGCGCGCTGCCGCAGGCCGCCGGAGAGCTCGAACGGGTAGGTGTGCTCGGCCTTGGCCGGGTCGGCGAAACCGACCAGGCGCAGCATCTCGATCACCGCCGCGCGCCGTTCGTCCTTGCCCATGCCCGCGCGGTGCAGCTGCAGCGCCTCGCCGATCTGGTTGCCGATCGTGTGCAGGGGCGAGAGCGCCGTCATCGGCTCCTGGAAAATCATCGAGATGCGTCCGCCGCGGATCGCGCGTGCGTGCGCGCCGTCGACTTCCAGGCGCGCGATGTCGACCGCGCTGCCGGAGCCCTGCGGGTCGATGAACAGGATCTCGCCGGACTCGATGCGCGCGACGCGCGGCAGGATGCTCATCACCGCCTGCGCGACCATGGTCTTGCCCGAGCCCGATTCGCCGACCAGCGCGACGCTGCGCCCCTGCGGGATGCGGAACGAGATGCCGTCCACCGCCTTGACCGTGCCCGCGTCGACGTCGAGATAGACGCGCAGGTCGCGGATCTGCAGGACGTCGGCCATCAGGCTTGCAGCAGGCCGAGGTTGCTGCGCGTCGGTTCGTCCAGCTCCAGGCCGCGCCGGCGCGCCTCGCGCGCGGCTGCGAGCGCCAGCTCGGCGAACCCGGCCAGCCCGGAATCGACACGAATCGTGCGCCGCGCGTCGCGGAGCCTAAGCTGCATCCACCCCCCCTCCTGATCGCGCCGCGTCGAGTAGTAGTCGAGCCGCAGCGAGCACAACTCCGTCCACCGGATTGACGCGCCGAGCGGGCCGCTGGCGCGCACTCCGGCCTCGTCCAGCTCGATGCGGGTCAAGTGCCGGCAGACCGTCCGCGCAAAGTATACGAGGAATAGCGCTGCGGCCGCAGCCAGAAGCGATGCGACGACAAGCGCCGGCTGCATCAGCGCGAGCGGCGCAAGGCTGAGCACGATGCCCACCCCCGCGCGCAGGTAATCGGCCGCCAGGCTGCGCGCGGGATAGCGCAACACCGCGCTCATGTGAACAATTCCACACTCGCGCGCCAGCGGGCGCCGGCGGCGCGCGTCGTTTCGAACAAGCGTTCGAGGAAGCGCCACGCCTCCGCGTCGTGGCAAGCGTGGTGCGTAAGCAAGCCGGTCGGCTCGCCCGCGTCGGCCGCGCCGCTACGCCGGGCTTCGAGGTGGCGCACGGTCGCCCGCAGGGCCGCATCCTCGCCCACGAAGCCGCGCCCGCCGCGCCACGCGATGACATCGACATGCGTGTTGACCTGCGGTAACGATCCTGAAACCTTTCGTGGACCGTAGCGGCTCAGGCCGATGAAGGCCGGCTGCAGCCGCGGCACGAGGTGCTCCGGCAGCCGGTTCCATGGCGGCGCGAGTACCGCTCGAAAGCGCCCGCCGGCCTGGCTGGCGAGCCGGTGTTTCGCTGCGGTGAGGCGCGCGAGCGCTTCCGGCGCCGGCTCGGCGGCGGGGAACTCGGTTTTCTTTTCGCCCGGGGCGGCGCGATCGACGTGATCGGTGCCATGCTGGAGCACCGTCACGCCTGCTTCGAGTCGGGCAAGCAGCCCGGGCTCGGCGTGCGCCGGCACGACCGCGAGCGCGAGCGGAACTCCGGCTCGTTCCTGCAACCGGAGGAGGCTTTCGAGCTCCGGCGTGGCGCGCCCGGCGTCGTCGTCGCGCCACCAGAAATCCGGGCTGCGACCCGCCTCGCGCCACTTCGCCAGCTCCTCCTGCAGGGCCTTCCAGTTCATGCGCCTGCCCACTTCGCGATCAGCGCGGCGCTCCTCGCGGCGCCGTCGAGATCGATTCTGCCCGCGCCGGGCTTTGGCTTGCGCGCGGCGCGGTCGATCGCGCCGGCCAGCGCCTGCGGCGAGAGCGCGCGCTCCTCGACCATCTCGAGCAGGCCGTGCGCCTCGAAGCAGCGCGCGCGCTGCGTCTGCTCGGTCTCGGCCGCGCCGGCAAAAGGCACCACCACCGCGCGCGCGCCTGCGGCGAGCGTCTCCACCAGGGTGTTGTAGCCCGCCTGGCTCACCGACAGCTCGCAGTTGGCGAGCAGCGCGGTGAAGTCGGCGCGCGAGCGCTCCAGCACGATCCCCCCGCCAGCCCCGGCGGCGAGCCGGCCGAGCCGCGCATAGGCGTCCTCCTTCAGGTTGTGGCCGGCCAGTACACGCCAGGGTCGCTCCTTGAGCGAGCTCAGATGACGCGCCTTGATCGCGGTCTCGAGCAGGGCCTCGCCGACGATCCCGCCGCCCGCCGAAACGATGACCTCGCCCTGTCCGGCATGGCTCTCCCCGGCCCGGGCCCGCGTGTCGACGACGTATCCGGTGTATTCGATCCTCGCGCTGATCCTGGCGGCGAGCGGGAAAGTCTGCTCGAGCCGGATGACCGAAGGATCGGAGTGCACGAGCACGTGGTCGATGAACCGCTCGATTAGCCCGGCGGTCTCCTCCTGTCGCTCGCGCGTGCGCTGCCCGCCGAGCAGGTCGCGCACCGAGCACACGATCACGGGAGGCGGCAGCGCTGCGCGCGCCTCGCGCAGGAGCGGCAGCAGCTCGAAGCGCATCTGCCGGCGGCCGAAGGGGTAGAGCTCGAGCACGAGCACGTGCGGCCGGCTGGCGCGCCAGGCGGCGAGCAGCGCGGCGGCCCTCTTCTCCTTCCACGCCGCATCGATCTCGCGGCCGCCATCATCCAGCAAGACCTTGAACGTCATGTCGGCCGCGCTCACCGCCGGCAGCTGCACGGCGCGCGCCCCGCCCGTACCGATCCCCGCGACCGGCGGCCCGCCGCTCGCGAGCGTCACCTCCAGACCTGCCTCCGCCAGCGCACGCGCAAGCGTCGCTGCCCGCTTCAGGTGGCCGATGCCGAGCAGGTGCTGGACGTAGACGAGGACGCGCCTCAATTCAGGGCACTCATGCGGCCGCGCAACGGAGCCAGCAGCGCGCGCAAGCGCTCGGCAGCCGAATCGAGACTGCGCTCGCCTTCCACGAAAGCCGCCGCCGCCTCGCCCATGCTTTCCTGCCTGGCCCTGTCTGAGAGAATTTCCCTGACGAGCGAAGCAAGCCCGGCTTCGTCACCGGTCGGGGCGAGAAGTCCCGTGCGGCCCTCCATCACGACGTCGGGTACGCCTCGCGCCGCGCACGCGATCACCGGCACGCCCGCCGCCTGCGCCTCCAGCAGCGCCATGCCGTAGGCCTCGTTCACCGCGGGCCAGACGCACAGGTCCGAGGCCGCATAGAGCGTTGCGACCTCGGCGAGCGGAAGTGCGCCGGCGAACGCCGTGCGCCCCGGAATCGCCGCTGCAAACGCCGCCTCGACGTCGGCGCGCGCCGGGCCGTCGCCGGCGACGAGGAGCCGCCACGGCAGCGCGGCCACGCGCGCAAGCACTGCGGCGAGAGAGCGGAAAGAGGCGAGCTTGTCGCCGGGGCGCATCATCGCAGCGACCGCGAGCCACGGCACCGCCGCGTCGAGCCCGTGGGCGCGCGCAAGGCGTGCCCGATGCTCGGCCCGGGCGCGCCGCGCCGCCCGGAATGGCTCGGGATCGAGGAAGGGCGCAAGCCGCTCGATGCGGCCGGGCGCGACACCCAGCTGCTCGAGCCCCTCGACGTCGTCGCGGATCGGGCAGAGCAGCAGGTCGGCGCGCCGGATCGCCTCGGCCGCGCCCTCATGGCCGGTCTGCCACGGCCCGCCGGCGCGCTTGCCGGCGTGCGAGGGCTCGGCGATCACGTAAGGAATGCCGAGCGCGGCGCTCGCCACCGGCCCGAGCCAGTCGGGCGCCTTGTAGTACACGTGGTAGGTGAACCAGAGATCGGGGCGCGTTCCGGGCGGCGCCTGCAGCCATTGCTGCGCGAGGCGCCGGCCGAGCGCGCCGCCCTGCGCGCGCAGCGCGGCCTGGCGCTCGGCGTCCCCGTCCCCGTCATAGCTGCGAAACGTCGACACCAGCTCGACGCGATGGCCCGCGCGCGCGAGCGCGTCCATGAGCAGCCCCGCGACGCGCCGGTCGCCCGAGGGCGTGCCATGCGTCGGCGACTTGAGCGGCGCGTAGAAGGCGATGCGCATGCGCTAGGCGGCCAGGCCGAAGCGCCGTGTCAGGCGCTCGAGGTTCGCCTCCAGCCCGAAGCGCGCGTTCACACGCATCCGCGCCGCCTCGCCGAGGCTGCGCCGCCGCGCCGGATCGCGGATCAGCGCCTCGAGCGCGCGCGCCAGCGCCGGCGGCGACTCCGGCGCGACCAGCAGTCCCGTGCTTCCGTCCTCGACCAGCTCGGGGATCGCCGAGATCGCGGTCGCGACGCAGGCCAACCCCTGGCTCTGCGCTTCGGCGAGCACGTTCGGCAGGCCGTCGCGGTCGCCGTCGCGTGCCACGCGCGAAGCGAGCGCGAACAGGTCCGCGCTGCGATAGAGCGCGAGGATGTCGCCCTGCGCGAGCGCGCCGCGCCACTCGACCCGATCGGCGATGCCGAGCGCGCGCGCGCGGCGCTCGAGCCGGCCTTTCAGCGGGCCGCCGCCCGCGTGCACGAAACGCCAGTGCAGCTCGCGCGGCAGCAGCGCGAGCGCCTCGAGCAGCACGTCGGTGCCCTTCTTCTCGACCAGGCGGCAGACCGAAAGAATGTTGATCGGTTGGTTTGCGTTCTCGCCTTTGTTCTCGATTTTATTTTTCTCATTGAAGGAAAACCTTGAAAGATCCAACCCGTGATAGACCAGCTCCACCTTTCCCGTCGGCGCAAGCGCAGCGAGGTGCGCCTCGTTGGCCGCGGTGCAGGTGACGAGCCACTCGCAGGAAGCGAGCTTCTCGCGCTTTTCCCACTCGGGCGTGGTCCAGATGTCCTTGGCGTGCGCCGAACCGGTCCAGGGCAGCCCCTTCAGCAGCGCGGCGTAGCGCGCGACGGAGGCCGGCGTGTGCAGGAAATGCGCGTGCAGATGGCGCACGTCCTCCGGCAGCTCGTCGGCGAGCACGAGCGCCTGGCCGAAGCGCCGGATGCGGCTCGGCGTCGGGTCGCGCGCGAGGTCGCGCAGCCAGAGGTTTCGGGTCTTCAGGTATTCGGGTTTTCGCCGTTCGTGGAGCCAGGCGCGCAACGCTCTGAAAGGCTCGAGAAGAAGATACTCGGGCAGGTACAGGACCTGGGCGCGGATCTCTTCGTGAACCGGATGGCGGCGCGCGTCGGTCGGGTGGCGCAGCGAGACGATGAGGATCTTCAGGCCGCGGCGCTCGAGCGCGGCGATCTCCTGCGCAATGAAGGTTTCCGAGAGCCGCGGATAGCCCTTTAGGACGAAAACGACGCGCCCGTCCGTAGCCCGGCTGTTCATCCCGAAAGCTTAGCGCGTTGGCTGGAGCGCCAGTCGGCGCTAGGCGCTGCGCGAGCGCGCCACGGGCTGCTCGGCCGCGCTCGCCTGCTCGATCCAGGGCGCGACCAGCCGGCCGACGTTATCCAGGCCCTCAAGCAAGCCCGGCACCACGATCTCGGAGGGCCGGTTCTGGCGTGGCAGCAGCCGCAGGGCGGAGGCCATCACGGCGGGCTCGTAGCGCCCGTCGTCTGCCAGCATCGACACCAGGCCGAGCCTGGCCGCGCGCGAGATGCGGATGTACTGTTCGAGGCGCGGCTCGGTGCGCGGCACGATGAGCGCGCGCTTGTCCAGGGACAGCACCTCGCAGAAGGTGTTGTAGCCGCCCATCGCGACCACGCCCGCGGCGCGCGCCACCAGCGTCTCGAGGTGGCTGTGGAAGGTGATCGCATCGACGCGTTTCAGGCGCGCGGCGCGGTCCATGAACTCGGCCTGGCGCTCGGGCTGCATGAAGGGCCCGAGCACGAGCAGCGCCGGGTACGGCAGCAGGGGATCGTGTTCGTAGGCGCGCAGCACCCACTCGATCAGCGCCTCGCCGTCGCCGCCGCCGCCGGTGGTGACCAGCAGGTAGGGCCGGTTGGTGATCTCGGGCAGCCTCGGCGGCGCGCCGTGCGTCGGCACCTCGCGGTGCAGGTAGCCGGTGTAGACCATCTTCTGGCGCACGCGGATCGGCAGCGAGACGCCCTCGAGCGGATCGCAGATCTGCGGCAGGCCGTAGACCCAGATCTCGTCGTACAGGTCGCGCAGCGCCGGCAGCACGTTCTTCCTCTGCCACTCGGGCTCGAGCAGGCGCGGCTCATCGAGCACGTCGCGCAGCCCGAGCACCAGGCGCGTGCCGCGCGGCTTGAGGAATTCCAGCGTCTCGAGCACCTCGCCGCGCAGGCCCATCGGCTCCTTGTCGACGATGAAGAGGTCCGGCTCGAACATTTCCGCGGTGTGGCGGATGATCGAGCCGCGCAGCTTGAGCGTCTGCTCGATGTCGAGGTGCAGGTTGAGCGAGGTGTACTCGCCGTTGCCCAGCTTGATCACGCCGGGGACACGGACGAAGTCGACGCGCGCGCGGAAGTCGAACGAGCCGATGATCGGCGAGCCCGACAGGATCAGCACCGAGACCTGCTTGTAGCGCTCGACGATCGAATGGGCGATGGTGCGGCAGCGGCGCAGGTGGCCGAGGCCCATCGTGTCGTGGCTGTAGATAAGGATGCGGCCGTCGTTGCGCTTGCCGTTCATCGCCTGTGCTCGTCCCCGTGAAGGGATGTGGATTCTACAGGGGCCTCAATGGAACGCCGGCCGCGGGTCCTCGCGCAGGTCCCCGGGATCGCGCGGCTTGTACCTGACGTCGCGCACCCCGGGCACGCCGACCGCGACTTCGACGATCTTGAGCATCTCCTCGGTGCTGCAGCCGCCCACGGCGATCACCCCGCCCGCCGCGGTCACCGTCGCGCGCGTGTCGCGCGTATCGGGCGCGCGCCGCAGCGCCGCCCAGACGCGCGCCGAGAGCGCCAGGTCCTCGAGCCGGGCGCGCGAGGCCTCGGTCTCGGCGAACTTCGGCGAGCGCACGATGCCGAGCACCTCTTCCACGCACTCGTCGATGCTCAGGCGCTCGGTGTTCAGCACCAGGTCGTAGTGCTCGGAATCGGTCCAGTTCAGCCCGTAGTGGCGCTTGACGATCGCGGTATGCGCCTCGTCGTTGCGGTGGATCTCCTCGGCCACCTGCGCGGCATCGTCCGTGTTCAGGCGCTCGAGCATGCGCTTGCGGCGCGTCTCGAGCGGCGCGCACACCCGCACCGTGACCACGTGCGGGATATCGCGCATGAGGTGGGTCGCACCCCAGCCGCGGATGACCGCGCCCTTGCCCTCCAGGGCCTTGGTGACGATCTCGTCGGCCGAGTGGATGAAAAGGCTCGTCTGATCGGCCGTCAGCCGCTCGAGCAGGCCGGCCTTGCCGTCCAGCAGCTTGATGACGTGGCTGCGCCGCACGCGCATGCGGTCGGCGAGGTGGTCGATCACCTCGTGGTAGACGACCGGAAGCCCGAGCTCCTTGCCCAGCCCTGCCGCCACATCCTTGCCGAGCGAGCCCATCTCGCGCGTGATCGCGATGACCGGCATGCCGTCCCCCCTTTGGAGCGGTTGCAGGGGGCTAGTCTACACGCCGGGGGTCGTCGGGGTCCGGCGACGGCCCGGCGCAACCGGGGGTGCTTGACGGGGGCTGCGGCCGAGGACTAGATTGCCCCGGTCCCGCACAAGGCACCCGTGTGGGCGCTCGCCAACCTATTCATCCAAGCCAAGAAAGGGCACTCAACGATGACTTCGTCCTTCGCACGTGTTCTTTGCCGCATCCTGATCGTCTGCATGATCGGCCTGCCGTTCCAGGTGCATGCCGGACTGATCGGCACCGACCAGGTCGTTACCGCCGAGCAGGCGCTCGCGGCGCGCGACATGGTGAATAGCGTGGTGAGCCGCGCCGACGTGGCGAGCCAGCTGCAGGCGCTCGGCCTCTCGCCCGAGACCGCCAGGGACCGCGTTGCCGCGCTGACCGACGGCGAAGTCGCCAAGCTCGCCGGGCAGATCCAGAGCCTGCCCGCCGGCGCCGACGGCGCGGGCCTGATCCTGCTGATCCTGATCGGCGTGCTGATCTGGTGGCTGGTGAAGAAATAGCACCGGACGGTCGCATGACCAGAGAAGCCCGCGCCCGCGCGGGCTTTTTTGTCGCGCTGGCCGCGCTGCTCCTCGGCGGCTGCATCTCGCTGCCGCAGACTGATGCGCTGCGTGCCACGCCGCCGGGCGGCCTGCCGCCGAGGGTCGAGCTCGAGCGCGTGCCGTTCTTCGAGCAGGACGATTTCCTGTGCGGGCCGGCGACGCTCGCCATGGTGCTGAACGCAGCCGGCCGGCCGGCGAGCGTCGAATCGCTCACGCCGCAGGTTTACCTGCCCGGCCGCCAGGGCAGCCTGCAGGCCGAGATGATGGGCGCCACCCGGCGCGCGGGCCTGGTCGCCTATCCGCTCACGCCGACCCTGGAGGCGCTCATGCGCGAGCTCGCCGCGGGACGACCCGCGATCGTGCTGCTCAACCTCTCGTTCCGGTTCGCCCCGGTCTGGCACTACGCGGTGGTCGTCGGCTACGACCAGGACCTCGGCAAGTTCATCGTGCGCTCGGGCAGGAAGCCGCGCGACGAGTGGAGCTACGCGTTCCTCGAATTCCTCTGGAAGGACAGCGGCCACTGGGCGCTGCTCGCGCTCAAGCCCGGAGAGCTGCCCGCGACCGCGCGCGAGGCGGAGTTCGCGGCCGCGGTCGCGGCGCTGGAGAACGCGGGCGGCCGGGGCGAGGCGCGCGAGTCGTACCGGGCGCTGCTCGGGCGCTGGCCGCAGAACCTGGCTGGCCTGTTCGGCCTGGGCAACGTCGAGTATGCGCTCGGCGACCTCGCCGCTTCGGCAGCCGCCTTCCGCCGCGCGACCGAGGCCCACCCGCAATCCGGGCCGGCGTTCAACAACCTCGCGCACGTGCTCGCGCAGCAGGGCAGGCTCGCCGAGGCCGAAGCGGCGGCGCGCAAGGCGGTCGCGCTCGGCGGCCCGACGCTCGCCGAAGCGAACAAGACCCTCGAATCGATCCTCGCGAAGAGAACTACCTCGGGGCGCTGAGCTCCTCGAGGCGGCGTCTCGCCGCCGCGCCGACCGCTTCCTTCAGGTCGGGATGCGCTTCCATGAAGGTCTCGAAGTCGTCCTTGTGCAGCACCAGCAGCCGGCAGGCGGTGATGGTCGTGATCGTCGCGGTGCGGGGGCGATCGGCGATGAGCGCGATCTCGCCGAAGAAATCGCCCTGGCCGAGCCTGCCTTTTGGGGCGCCGGTCTCGATGTCGACCTCGACGTCGCCCGAGACCACGAAATACATCGAGTCGCCCGGGTCGCCCTTGCGGATCAGCCGCTCGCCGCGCTCGGCGCGGCGCGCGCGCAATACGCCCGCAACGGCCGCGATGCGCGAGGCGTCGAGGTTCCGGAACAGCGGCACCTTCGCCACCAGGTTCCAGGTATCGACGAACTCGCGCCGGCGCACCGCCTCGATGAAGGCCGAGGCGATGATGCCGACCGGGATCGCGAACATGCAAACCCCGATAACTGCGGTGAGGCCGCCTGCCATCTTCCCCAGCACGGTCACCGGCGTCACGTCGCCATAGCCCACCGTGGTCAGCGTGACGATGCCCCACCACAGCGCCTCCGGGATGCTGCCGAACTTGTCGGGCTGCGCGTCGCGCTCGAAGTAGTAGACCATGGCCGACTGGAAGATGAGCAGCGCCACCATGAGCAGCACCGCGCTGCCGAGCACGCGCCGCTCGCTGTAGACCGCCTCGACCAGGAACTGGAACGCCGCGGTGTGGCGCAGCAGCTTGAAGATCGGCGTGATGTCGAGCCAGTCGAGCCCCAGGGTGCGCGGCAGGAGCGTGAACGGGAAGGCGGCGAGCAGGTCGATGATGCCGGGAAGCGAGAGGACATAGCGCTTGCGTGCCTGCGCCGCGTCTGCCGACCCGGGATCCTCGGGCGCGACCCAGATGCGCAGCCCGTATTCGATTGCGAAGCCGATGGTCGCAAGCACCTGGATCGCATCGAGCAGCGCACCGTGCGCGCGGTGGATGTGCGGCACCGACTCGAGGATCGCGGTGCCGACGCTTAGCACGATGAGCAGGATCAGGCCGGCGCGCACGGCTCGGCCGGTCGCGGTCGCGCCTTCGTGCGTGAAGAACCCGTGCATCCGGCTGCGCCGGGACTGCGGCGGCGGCGCGCTCATTTCTTCTTCTTAGGCCAGGTCCACCACACGATTAGAATCAGCAGCGCGAGGGCGATGCCCACCTCAAGATAAATGACCCACATGCCGCGCCCCTCTGCCCCCCTTGTTGCCGCGATTCTAGTCCTCGCGGCATTTCTCGCCGGGCTTCTCGCCGGATGCGCCGAGCTTCCGGCGCCCGCCTGCCCGAAGTGCCCCGCAGCCGCGCCAACGCCGGCGCCGCGCAGCGAGGTCCGCTACGAGCCGGCGTCGTTCGCCGCCATTCCGGGCTGGCAGGCCACGGAGTTCGCGCCGGGATTGGCGGCGTTCGTGAGAGGCTGCCCGCGCATTGCCTCGGCCAACCCTTTGCATCGGGCGTGCGAGGCCGCGCGCTCGGCCCGGATCGAGGACGAGGCGGCGGCGCGGCGCCTGGTCGAGGAAACCTTCTCCGCGTGGGCCGTGCACGATGAGGAGGGTCCCGCGGAGGGCCTGGTCACGGGCTACTACGAGCCGATCCTCGCCGGCAGCCGCACTCGCAGCGCGCGCTATCGCTACCCGGCCTACGGCGTGCCGCCCGACCTGGTGGCGGTCGACCTGGAGAGCCTGCACCCGGAGCTGCGCCACTTGCGCCTGCGCGGGCGGGTCGAGGGTGCGCGCCTTGTTCCGTATTTCACCAGGAATGAGATCGAATCCCGGCCCGGGTTCCGCGCGCCGATCCTTGCCTGGGTCGAGGACCCGGTCGAGCTCTTTTTCCTGCAGATCCAGGGCTCGGGCCAGGTCGCGCTCGACTCCGGCGAGCGCCTGCGGCTGGGCTACGCCGAGCAGAACGGCCACCCGTATCGCTCGATGGGCCGGTATCTCGTCGAGCGCGGCGAGATGCCGCTCGAGCGCGCCTCGATGCAGGGCATCAAGGCGTGGGCGGCGGCGAACCCGGACAAGCTGCGGGCCGCGCTCGACTCGAACCCGAGCTATGTCTTTTTTCGCGAATCGCCCTCCCCGTCTGGAGCCCCAGGAGGGGCTGGCGACGGCCCGATCGGCACGCTGGGCGTGCCGCTCACCGCGGGTTACAGCGTCGCGGTCGATCCGCGCTCGGTGCCGCTCGGCGCGCCGGTGTTCCTTGCCACGACCTGGCCGCTCTCGACGCGGCCGCTCGAGCGCTTCATGGCCGCGCAGGATACGGGCGGCGCGATCCGCGGCCCTGCGCGCGCCGATTTCTTCTGGGGGACCGGCGATGAGGCGGGCAGGCTGGCCGGACAGATGCGCCAGCGCGGCCGCCTGTGGATCCTCTGGCCGCGCGGCGAACCGTTGCCCTAGGAACAGGGGGCGCGAGCGCTCGCAGCGCCCCCTGTTCCTACTTCGCAGTCTTGGCGACTTCGTCCAGCTTGCGGCGCAGCGCGCCGACTTCCATGCCGGCGCCGATGCGCTCGCCGTTGGCGAGGAAGAGCGTCGGGGTGCCGTTGATGCGCATCGAGCGCCCGAGCTCGATCACCTTGTCGACCGGGTTCGGGCAGCCCGGCGCGGCCTCCGGGACCTTGGGCCGGTCGGCCGCCGCAAGGTCGAGCCAGGCGCGCACGCGATCCTTCGCGCACCACACGGCGCGCGAATGGTCCGCGAGGTCCGGCCGGATCACCGGGTACATGAACACGTACACCGTGATGTCGTCGATCTGCAGCAGCGTCTGCTCCAGGCGCCGGCAGTACGGGCAGTACGGGTCGGTGAACATGGCGAGCTGGCGCTTGCCGCTGCCGCGCTGCACCTTGAGCGCGAGATCGAGCGGCAGCCTGCCGAAGTCGATCGCGGAGAGCTTCTGCAAGCGCTCTTCGGTCAGGTCGCGGTCGTTCTTCAGGTCGATCAGGCGCCCGGTGAAGAGGTAGTTGCCGCGCGCGTCGCTGTAGACGATGCGCGGGCCCTCCGGGGTCTGCAGGCGCACCTCGAACAGGCCGGGAACGGGCGTCGCCTGGACGCCCTCGATCTTCGCGCCGCCGAGCTTGGGCACGAGCGCCTCGCGGATCTTGCGCTCATCGGCGAGCGCCGGCAGCGCGCAAAGCACAAGCAGCAGGCACAGGATTCTCGTCATCGGCGGTTCAACCCATCGCGTGGCGCATCAGCGCATTCTTTAGGACCGGCAGCCGGTCGGCGAGGTTCAGCCCGGTGTTGCGCAGCCGCGCGATTCCCGCGCCCTGCGCGCCGAAAAGCCGGTACAGGCCGTGCACTGTCGCGCGCATCGCGAGTATAGCTTCGGCGCGCGCGCGCTCGTAGCGGCGCAGCAGGCGATGATCGCCGGGGTCGCGGCCGGGCTCGCGCGCGCCGAGCACCTCGGCCAGCGCGCGCGCATCCTGCAGGCCGAGGTTCGCGCCCTGCCCCGCGAGCGGATGTATGACGTGCGCGCTGTCGCCGGCGAGCGCGACGCGCGGCGCGACCAGGCGCTCGGCGGCGAGGCGCTGCAGCGGGAAGCCGCGCTGCGCGGTGACGAGCGCGAGCTCGCCGAGCGCGCCCCGCGAGGTGGCCTCGACTTCGCGGCAGAGCGCGGCGGCATCGAGCGCGAGCAGCCGGCCTGCCGCAGCGTCGCTCACAGACCACACCATCGAGACGTGCTCCCCCGGCAAGGGCAGCAGCGCGAGCACCGCGCCTTCTTGCGCCGCGCCCAGGAACCACTGAAAGGCGACGTTCCGGTGCGGCCGGGTGCAAGCGAAGTTCGCCACGACCGCGGTCTGGCCGTAGCCCTGCTCGCGGCTCGCGATGCCCGCCTGCGCGCGCACGGCCGAGCGCGCGCCGTCGGCGCCTGCGACCAGGCGCGCCCCGAGCCTGCGGCCGCCGGCGAGCACGAGCGTCGCCTCGCGCGCGGAGAACTCGAGCCGCTCGAGCGCCGTGTTCTCGAAGCGCTCGAGCCCGGCCTGCGCCTCCAGCCCGCGCCAGAGCGCCTCCTGCACCCGCCGGTCCTCGACGATCCAGGCGAGCTCGGCCGCGCCGGTGCGGTAGGCGTCGAACTCGATGAGCGACGCGCCATCGTCGCCGGTGACGCGCATCGCGTGAACCGGGGTCAAGCGCTCTGCGGGAATCAGAGCCCAGGCGCCGAGGCGCTCGAGGAACGCCGCGTTGCCCGGGCTGAGCGCGTAGACGCGCGCATCGAAGCGCTCGCCCGCGCGCTCCGGCGCCGGCGGCTGCGCGCCGACGAGCGCGAGCGACGCCCCTTCCAGAGCACGCGCGAGCGCCGCGCCCACCATGCCGCCCCCGACCACCGCGACTTCAAAGCAAGTCTTTGACTCCATGCCTCTTTTGCGCGAAAATGCGCGCCCTTTCAGCGTGGCGAATTAGCTCAGCTGGTTAGAGCAGCGGAATCATAATCCGTGTGTCCCGTGTTCGAATCACGGATTCGCCACCATTTCTTTTACACTGGGTCGATGAGGCTCCGGCTCGCTTTTCTGCTCGTGCTGCTCGTGCCCGCGCTCGCGCTGGCGCAATTGCGCACGATCCCGAAAGACGCGAAGCGCGGCGAGATCCGCAGCCTCGGCAACATGGACGTCGCCATCGACGGCAAGAAGATGCGTCTCTCGCCCGGCGCGCAGATCCGCGATGCGGGCAACAGGGTGCTCGTGCCGACCGCGCTGCCCGCCGAGGTCAAGATCAAGTACCTGCTCGACGGGCAGAATATGGTGCACCGCGTCTGGATCCTCTCGCCCCAGGAAATCGCGCAGCCCGACGCGAAATGAACGAAGATCGGGGACGGAGCCCGAACTCGGATGATCGCGCCGACAGGGAGAGTTCGGGCTCCGTCCCCGATCTTCCCAAGCATTACATCCGCACCTTCGGTTGCCAGATGAACGAGGTCGACTCGGCGAAGATCGCCGAGGCCCTCGCAAGTGCCGGCACCCAGCCCGCGGCCGGCCCGGAGGACGCCGACCTCATCGTCTTCAACACCTGCTCGGTGCGCGAGAAGGCGCAGGAGAAGGTGTTCGCCGACCTCGGCCGCGCGCGCAAGCTCAAGCGCGCCAACCCGCGCCTCCTGATCGCGGTGGGCGGCTGCGTCGCGAGCCAGGAAGGCGCCGGCATCGTCGAGCGCGCGCCGTACGTGGACGTGGTGTTCGGGCCGCAGACCCTGCACCGGCTGCCGCAGCTGCTCGAGCGCCGGCGCGCGAGCGGCATGCCGCAGGTCGACGTCAGCTTCCCGGAGAACGAGAAGTTCGACCGCCTGCCCGCCACCCGGTCAAGCGGCGCCGCGGCGATGGTGACCATCATGGAGGGCTGCAGCAAGTACTGCTCGTTCTGCGTCGTGCCCTACACGCGCGGCGAGGAGATCAATCGGCCCTTCGCGGACATCGTCGCCGAGATCGCGCGGCTCGCCGAGGGCGGCGCGCGCGAAGTCACCCTGCTCGGGCAGAACGTCAACGCCTGGCGAGGAGAGATTTCCGGAGAGCCCCAGGACTTTGCCGAGCTGTTGTTCTATGTCAGTGAAATCCCGGGTATCGAGCGCATCCGCTATACCACTTCGCACCCGCGCGAGTTCACGCAGCGCCTGATCGACGCACACGCCGAATGCCCGAAGCTCGCCGCCCACGTGCACCTGCCGGTGCAGTCGGGCTCGGATCGCGTGCTCGCCGCCATGAAGCGCGGCTACACCGCGCTCGAATACCGCTCGATCGTGCGCCGGCTGCGCAAGGCGAAGCCCGGCCTCTCGCTTACCTCGGATTTCATCGTCGGCTTCCCCGGCGAGACCGCCGCGGACTTCGAAGCGACGCTCAAGCTCGCCGCGGAGCTTTCCTTCGACGGGTCCTATTCGTTTCTCTATAGCGAACGTCCCGGAACCCCGGCGGCGGGCCTGGCGGATTCCACGACCGCGGAAGAAAAGTCCCGGCGATTGCAGCTACTGCAGGCCCGGCTGGAGGCGCAGGCGCGCGCGGTGAGCGAATCGATGGTCGGCAGCGTGCAGCGTGTCCTGGTCGAAGGCCCGGCGAAGAAGAACCCGGCAGAGCTCGCCGGCCGGACCGAGAACAACCGCATCGTCAATTTCCCCTGCGCGCAGAAGCCGCCTGCGGCGTTCGCAGACGTGCGGATCACGGAGGCGCGCTCGCATACGCTGCGCGGGGAACTGCTCGAGCCCGATGCCCGCTAAGCCCGCCGCGCGCGCGACCGAGGTGCGCCTCGAGCCGGTCGACAACCAGCGCCTGGCGCGCCTGTGCGGCGCGCTCGACGCCAACCTCCGGCAGATCGAGGCCGCGCTCGACGTGACCATCGCGCGGCGCGGCCCCCGCTTCACGGTGCGCGGCAAGCAGGCCGGGCGCGCGGCGCAGGCGCTCGAGCATTTCTACGGCCGCGCCGCGGGCGACCTGAGCCTGGATGATCTGCAGCTCGGTCTCGCCGAGCTTTCGCAGAAGGCTTTTTCGGCAAAGGAGAGCGCCGAGGGCCCCAAGCTCCTCACCCGCCGGCAGGACCTGCACGGGCGCACGCCGCACCAGGTGCAGTACATCGAGAACATCCTCACGCACGACATCACCATCGGCATCGGGCCGGCCGGAACCGGCAAGACCTACCTCGCGGTGGCCTGCGCGGTGGATGCGCTCGAGCGCGACAAGGTGAAGCGCATCGTGCTCGTGCGACCGGCGGTGGAGGCAGGCGAGCGGCTCGGCTTCCTGCCCGGCGACCTCGCGCAGAAGGTCGACCCTTACCTGCGGCCGCTCTACGATGCGCTCTACGACCTCGCCGGCTTCGACAAGACGGCCAAGCTCCTCGAGCGCGGCACGATCGAGCTCGCGCCGCTCGCCTACATGCGCGGCCGCACGCTGAACCACGCGTTCATCATTCTGGATGAGGCGCAGAACACCACGCCCGAGCAGATGAAGATGTTCCTCACCCGCATCGGCTTCGGCGCCAAGGCGGTGGTCACCGGCGACGTCACCCAGATCGACCTGCAGCGCGGGCAGAAGAGCGGCCTCGTGGAGGCGCGCCGCATCCTCGCCGGCGTGCGCGGCATCGCCTTCACCGACTTCACCGCCGCCGACGTCGTGCGCCACCCGCTCGTCGCGCGCATCATCGATGCCTACGACAAGCACGCAGAAGAAGACTCGCCGGCGAAGTAGCATCGCAGTCCAGCGCACGGTCCGCGGCGCGCCCCCGGCCGCCCTGTTGAGAGGGTTTGCCCTTGCGGTGGATTCCGGGGTTTCCGTGACGATTCGCATCGTCGGGGCCGCGGAGTCGCGCTTGCTGAACAAGACGTTCAGGAACAAGGCGCATCCGACCAATGTCCTCTCCTTCTCCTACGGCCGGGGACACGGCGACATCGTGCTGTGCCACCCCGTCATCCGGAAGGAGGCGAGAGCGCAGGGAAAGCCGCTGCGCGCGCATTACGCGCACCTCGTGGTGCACGGCGTACTGCACCTGCGCGGTCACGATCACGTCACGAAACGCGGCGCGGCGCGCATGGAGCGGCGCGAAATCCGGATTCTGCGGAGGCTCGGGGTCGGCGACCCCTACGCGGTAAGATAGCCGCACCCCGATGAACGATCCCGCGCGACCCGGTCTGCTCGAGCGCCTGTCGGCGCTGCTCATGCGCGAGCCCGGCGACCGTGCGGGGATCCTGCAACTGCTGCGCGCCGCCTACCAGCGGAACCTGCTCGATGCCGACGTGCTCTCGATCGTCGAAGGCGCGCTCACGGTGTCGGAGATGCAGGTGCGCGACATCATGATCCCGCGCGCGCAGATGGACGTGATCGACATAAACGAGCCGGTGGAGAAGTTCATCCCGCAGGTCATCGCGACCGCGCACTCGCGCTTCCCGGTGATCGACCAGAGCCGGGACGACGTGATCGGCGTGCTGCTCGCCAAGGACCTGCTGCGCCACTACGCGGGCGCGGAGCAGTTCGACGTGCGCGAGATGCTGCGCCCTGCGGTGTTCGTGCCCGAGGCCAAGCGCCTGAACGTGCTCCTGCGCGAGTTCCGCGCCAGCCGCAACCACATGGCGATCGTGGTGGACGAGTACAGCGGCGTGGCCGGACTGGTCACCATCGAAGACGTGCTCGAGCAGATCGTCGGTGACATCGAGGACGAGTACGACTTCGACGAGGCGAGCGACAACATCCTGCCGCAGCCCGGCGGCCGCTACCGCGTCAAGGCGCTCACCCAGATCGCCGACTTCAACACCGCCTTCGGCACGCGCTTCGCGGACGACGAGCACGACACCGTCGCGGGCCTGGTGATCGCGCACCTCGGCCGCCTGCCGCGGCGCAACGAGTCCTTCGTGCTCGGCGGGCTCAAGGTGCACGTGCTGCGCGCCGACAGCCGCCGCGTCCACACCTTGATCGTGGAAAAGCCCAAGTCCTGATCCCCTATTTCGTAGTATTCATTGCAGGCGCGGTCGCCGCACTGGGGTTCTCGCCGGGCTGGTTTCTGCTCACGCTGGCGGCGTTCGTGGTGCTCGTCCACCTGTGGCTTGCGTCGGGGCGCTCCGCCTTCCTGGTGGGCTTCTGGTTCGGCCTGGGCTTCTTCCTGGTCGGCGTCTCCTGGGTCTACATCAGCATGAACCGCTTCGGCGGCCTCGCGGCGCCGCTTGCCGCATTTGCGACGCTCGGTTTCTGCGCGTTCCTTGCGCTCTTTCCGGCGCTTACCGGCTGGGCGCAGGCGCGCCTGCGCGCGCCGCTCGCGATCCCCGCGCTCTGGGTGCTGACCGAGTGGCTGCGCGGCTGGTTGCTGACCGGTTTTCCCTGGCTCTCGCTCGGCTACTCGGCGCTCGACACGCCGCTCGCCGGCTACGCCCCGCTCGGGGGGGTGTATCTCGTGTCGCTCGCCGCAATCGGCGCGGCGCTCCTGCTCTGGCTGATCGCTGCGGGCGAGCGCCGCTGGCTGACGGTGCCGCTCTTTGCCGCGCTCGGCCTCGCCGGCGCCGCCCTGCAGGCGCTGCCATGGAGCAAGCCGGCGGCAACGCCGGTCACCGTCAGCCTCCTGCAGGGCAACATCGAGCAGAGCCTCAAGTTCGATCCGGCGCGCTACGACCGGATCCTCGAGACCTACCTGCGGCTCGCCGAATCGAGCCGCGCGCGCCTGATCGTGCTGCCCGAGACCGCGGTGCCGCGCTTCCTCGACCAGGTGCACCCGCGGTTCCTCGCCCGCCTGCAGGCGCTCGGCGAGCGCAACAAGGGCGACGTGCTCCTCGGGGTGCCGACCCGCACCGCGCCCGGCGCGTACTACAACAGCGTGGTGAGCCTGGGAAGCTCGCGCCAGGCGGCCTACCACAAGATCCACCTCGTGCCCTTCGGCGAGTTCGTGCCGCCGGGCTTTCGCTGGTTCGTCGACGCGATGACGATCCCGCTGGCGGATTTCTCGCGCGGCTCGCCGCTGCAGCGGCCGCTGGCGGTCGCGGGCGAGCGGGTCGCGATCAACATCTGCTACGAGGACGCCTACGGCGAGGAGATCATCCGGCAACTTCCCGAGGCGACGCTGCTCGTCAACGTCTCCAACGTCGCCTGGTTCGGCGACTCGCTTGCGCCCGGGCAGCACCTGCAGATCGCGCGCATGCGCGCGATCGAGACCGGCCGCATGCACCTCACCGCCACCAACACCGGGATCACCGCCGCGATCAACGCCGACGGCAGCGTGCTCGCGCGGCTGCCGCAGTTCGCCGAGGCAACGCTCGAAGTCGAGGCGCGCGGGCACACCGGCGCCACGCCCTACGTCGCGCTCGCCGACGGCCCGGCGCTCGCGCTCAGCGCGCTGCTGCTCTTCTTCTTCGCGGCAAGGCGGCGGCGCAGCGGATAAAATTCGCTGCGCAGATGGTCACCTTTCAGCAACTCATCTTCAGGCTGAACGACTTCTGGGATCGCAAGGGTTGCGCGATCCTGCAGCCGTACGACATGGAGATGGGCGCGGGGACCTTCCACACCGCCACGTTTCTTCGGGCGATCGGCCCCGAGCCCTGGAACGCCGCGTACGTGCAGCCCTCGCGCCGGCCGAAGGACGGGCGCTACGGCGACAACCCGAACCGCCTTCAGCACTACTACCAGTACCAGGTGACCCTCAAGCCCTCGCCCGCCGACTTCCAGGATATCTACCTGGATTCCCTGAAGCAACTCGGAATAAACGCGCAGGAGCATGACATCCGCTTCGTCGAAGACGACTGGGAGTCGCCGACGCTCGGCGCCTGGGGCCTGGGCTGGGAGGTGTGGCTGGACGGCATGGAGGTCACGCAATTCACCTACTTCCAGCAGGTCGGGGGCCTGGACTGCAAGCCGGTCTCGGGCGAGATCACCTACGGCCTCGAGCGTCTGGCGATGACCCTGCAAGGCAAGGACAGCCTCTTCGACCTGGTCTGGGTGCCCGGGGTAACGTACCGCGACGTGTATCACCAGAACGAGGTCGAGCAGTCGCGCTACAACTTCGAGCTGGCCGACGTGGATCTGCTTCTGGATCTGTTCAATCGATTCGAGAAGGAAGCAAAGCGGCTCATCGACGCGCAATGCGTGCTCCCGGCCTACGAAATGATGCTGAGGAGCTCCCACACCTTCAACCTGCTCGATGCGCGCGGCGCGATCTCGGTCACCGAGCGCGCCGCCTACATCGGCCGCGTGCGGGCGCTCGCCCGCGCCGTCGCGCAAGCCTACTACGAGTCGCGCGAGCGGCTCGGCTTCCCGATGGTGAAGAAATGAGCGGCGCGACCCTTCTCGTCGAGCTGCTCACGGAGGAACTGCCGCCGAAATCATTGAAGGAACTCTCCGAGGTCTTCGCCTCGAAGATCTTCTTCGACCTGAACAAGGAGCGCTTTCTGGAGGACGGCGCCGCGACGCGTGCACTGGCAACGCCGCGACGACTTTCGGTGCTGGTTACAAAGGTCAAGGATCGCTCTCCCGACAGCGAACGGGACGTGCCAGGCCCGCCGGTGAGCGCAGCGGCGCAGGCGGTGAGCGGATTTGCGAAGAAGAACGGCGTCGCGGTCGAGGCTCTGAAGAAGCAGAAAGGGCCCAAGGGCGATATCTACGTCGCGCACGTCGTCGTGAAGGGCGTGCCGCTCGCGGACGCCCTCGCCGGGAAGGTCGAAGCGGCGCTGAAGGCGCTGCCGATCCCGAAGGTCATGCGCTGGGGTTCGGGCGACGCGCAGTTCGTGCGGCCTGCACACGGCCTGGTGATGCTGCACGGCTCGAAAGTGATTCCCGGAGAAGTGCTCGGACTGAAGTCAGGCGGCAAGACGCGTGGGCACCGGTTCATGGGGAAGGCGGACATCGCGATCCCGAGCGCGGACGAATATGAGAAAGCGCTCCTGGACGAAGGCAAGGTGATCGCCGACTTCGAGAGGAGAAAAAGCGATATCGACAAGCAATTGCAAGCAACCGCGAAAAAGCAGAGCGGCAGTCTTGGCGAGTACCAAGTGCTGCTCGACGAAGTCACGGCCCTGGTCGAGTACCCGAGCGTCTATGTCGGGGCGTTCGAGAAGAAGTATCTCGAGGTTCCGGCCGAGTGCCTGGTGCTCACGATGCGGCAAAACCAGAAATACTTTCCGCTCTTCGATGCCGCCGGAAAGCTGACGGGCAAGTTCCTCATCGTCTCGAACATGCAGGTTGCGGACGCGAGGAACATCGTCGGCGGCAACGAGCGCGTGGTACGGCCGCGGCTGGAGGACGCGCGCTTCTTCTACGACCAGGACCGCAAGCAGAAGCTGGAGGAGCGCGTGCCGCTCCTCGCGAAGGTCGTCTATCACGCCAGGCTCGGCAGCCAGCTCGAGCGCGTCAAGCGCGTGCAGGCGCTGGCGGAGAGGATTGCCGGCCTGCTGAAGGTGGACAGCGCCAGGGCGAAGCGCGGGCGGTAGTGCGCCTCGATCGCCCCGGCGACCTCGGCCGGCTCCTTGTCGTGCAGCGCGTAGTAGCGGCCCATCACGCCCTGCAGTTCCGGAAACTCGCCGACCATGCTCGT
>Ga0187893_10004884_pt1 | contig 24873 bp, 26 predicted proteins | sample MA1701074metaG_FD_139574 | JGI IMG/M metagenome (GOLD analysis project Ga0187893, IMG submission 139574) | White microbial mat communities from a basaltic lava cave in the Kipuka Kanohina Cave System on the Island of Hawaii, USA - MA170107-4 metaG ... | reverse complement strand
TGGTACCGCGAGGGCAGTTACAGCGCGCTGTTTCCGGAAGAAGGCGAGCCGCGGGTCGGCAAGTTCATCGAGTTGTGGAAGCAGGTGGATAGCGCATGGCTGCTTTATCGCCACATGTGGAGCACGAATGCGCCGCCGCCGGCGCAGATGCCAGCGCCGGAGTCTCCGGCCTGATGGAGTCGCAATGTCAACCGGCATTGATCGCCTTGCTCTTGTCGCTGGCCGTGTCCGGCTGTGCCGAAAGCCCAGTGCCGGAAGCGTTTCCGCAGGAAGCCGCGGATGCCTGGCTCGAGCGTTACCTTGCGAACGACGCGGCGGGCGTCGCCGCGCTCTACACCGAGGATGCGCAGTTGCTGCCGCCCGACGCGGAGATCGTCGAAGGCCGCGCGGCGATCCAGGAATTCATCGCGCGCACCAACCCACCCGGCGGCCCGTCGCTCGAGATCGCGACGGTCGAAACGCTGATGTTCGGCGACCATGCGCATCGACAGGGCAGCTACCGGCTCGGCGGATCCGGCGGTGGGCTGCCCGCGACCGGCAAGTTCCTCGAGCTCTGGAAGAAGGTCGACGGCCAATGGCTTCTCCATCGCGAGATGTGGAGCGCAAACACGCCGCCGCCCGCGGCGCCTCAGCCGGATGCGGCAACCGATGAGCCTGCGTGAGAACGTCGAGGCGATCCTGCCGGAATGGGAACGCTGGTATCCCAGCCTGTTCGACGCCGCGGCGGATCTCGGCGTGATCCGGCCGCGTGTCTGCGCGCCATCGTCGCTTCTCCTGTCGCGCAGACATGCCGCGATCCGCGACGAAGCGCTTCGCGCGTTCCGCGAGCGCTGGAACGCGGTCGAGACCGACTAGCGCTTTTCCTGGGGCCCGGCGCGGATCACACGCCATTCGTCGTCTTCCCCGCGCGCCAGGCGGATGTCCAGGCGATGCACGTCGGCGGCGAGATCCCAGTCCGAATCCGAATCCGCCTCGCGGCCGAGCATGCCGACCGTCACCTTGAGGCGCGCGAGTTCCTTGCCTTCGAACTCGATGGAATCGATGCGCGTGATCAGGCGGATCGATTGATGCGCAATCAAATAGCCTTGCAGAAAGCTGCGGACATCGGCGGCGTCGCGGCTGTCTGCATCCTGGTAGTCATCGGCGACGAGCGCGCGGAGCTCCGAGGCGTCGCGTTCTTCCGCGGCGATCTCCGCCACGTCGACCAGGGCGCGAATCTCGTCTTCGAGCGTGCCCGGCGATCCGCAGCCGGCGGAGCTGAGGCAAGCCGCGAGGGCGAGGCTAGCTCTGCGCAGGATAACCCTCCCATTGCGGCAGGCCGTCGGTGATCTCGAACCAGGACGCCTTGCTGGTCGCGAAGACGTTGCCGACCGGACCGACGCCCGGCGAACTGTCGAGCCCGCCGCAGGGGACGACGACGTAACCGGTCGACTCCACGACACGCGGCACCGGGCTGCCGCATTTCCGGCAGAAGTCCTGGCCGAAGCGCTTTGCGCCCGGGAGCGAATAACTCGCCACGTCTTCGTGTCCGCGGGTCCAGGCCAGTTGATCCTTCTTGTAGAAGGCATTGGTCGCAAACGCGGCGCTCCGCGCGCGGCGGCAGCGCGAGCAATGACAGTTCTGCATGCGCTCGCACTGGCCCGAGAGTTCCCAAGCCACGGCGTTGCAGAGGCAACTGCCCTGCGTGACGCCGGGCTTCAGCGGGGAAACCGGACGGTCGACTTCCTCGCCGCCGCCGAACCGCGGCGGAAAAGCAGCATGCTGCGGCAACGCGTCGGTAATCGGGAACCAGCTCGCGCGCGAGGCCGCGAATATGTGCGTCTCGGGCCGTATGCCGGGATCGTCGTCGAGATTGCCCGCCAGCAGGAAGACCAGATCCATGTCCTTCATGACCATCGGGACCACGGACCCGCAACGCCCGCAGAAGGGCCGATGGCCATTGTCGGAGGACCGGTAAACCACGACCTTATCTTCGTCGGAGGTCCAACGGAAGCCGGAGAGCGGCGCGCATAGAAAGGTCGCGAACATCGCCCCGTGGTGTTTGCGGCACATCGAGCAATGGCAATGCGCCATCATGTCGAAGGGCCCGGCGGCCTCGTAACTGACGGCACCGCAGAGGCAACTGCCGCGGTTCATAATGGCACCTTAGGGAGGATCGGAGTCCATGTACACCCTTTACTGGTCGCCCGGCTCGGCGAGTCTATGCGTGCACTGGATGCTGATCGAGCTGGGCGAGCCGCACGAGCTCGTGAAGATCGACCTCGACGCCGGCGAAAACCGGAAGCCCGAATACCTTCGTCTGAATCCGAGCGGCCTGGTGCCGACGCTCGTCGTGGACGGCGCGCCGCTCACCGAGAGCGCCGCGCTCCTCATGCTGCTCGCCGAACGGCACCCGCAATCGGGTTTCGCGCCGCCGATCGGCAGCTCGCATCGCGGCGCGTACACGAGCTGGATGTTTTTCCTGTCGAACACGTTGCAGACGGCGTATCGCGACTGGTTCTATCCGGATCAGCCGGCGGGCGCCGCCGCCGTGGAGTCCGCGAAGGCCTCGGCACGCCGGCGCATCGAGGCCTGCTTCGACCGCGTCGACGGACAGATCGCGGGCCTCGGGCCCTACCTGATCGGCGATCGCGCCGGCGCAGCCGATTTTCTCGCCACGATGCTGATGCGCTGGTCCCGCAACATGCCGAAGCCCGCGACGGAGTGGCCCGCGATCGCCGACTACGTGAAGCGCATGAAGGCGCGCCCCTCGTTCAAGGTTCTGTACGAGCGCGAGGGCCTGACCGAGTGGGCCTGAGCGCAGCTCTGGCCGCTCAGGAGACCGGGATGCGCTTGTCGGGGTCGACGAAGGGCATGGGGACCACGGTCGCGGTGCGCGCGCCCCATTCGCTGGCCACACGCAGCTTCGTCTTTGCTCCTGCGAGCTCGAGCGGGACCCAGCAATAGCCGAGGTTCTTCTTGAGGCGCGGCGAGTAGATCGCCGAGGTGACCTTTCCGATCTCGTCCTTGCCGCCGGCGCGGTAGGCCGGCCATTTGACGTTGTTGAGCTCGGGGAAGGGACTGCCGTCGAGCTCGACGCCGACGAGCCGCCGCTTGACGCCCTGCTCGCGGATCCGGCGAAGCGCAGCGATGGAGATGCTGGTGTCGTCCTTGAGCGAAAAATCCACGAGTCGCTCGAGACCGAGCTCGAGTGGGTTGTTCTCGTAGGTCATGTCCGCTCCCCAGTTGAAGATCCCGCCCTCGATGCGGCGGATGTCCGAGGGGCCGGTCGGCTTGACGCCGTGCGGCTTGCCCACTTCGAAGATCGCATCCCACAAATCGTTGCCGCGGGCCGGGTCGAGCAGGTAGATCTCGTAGCCGACCTCGCTGGTCCAGCCGGTCCGCGTCACGATCACCGGAATGCCGCGCACCTCGGCGCGACGCCACCAGTAGTACTTGAGATCGAGGATCGAGGACCCGACGAGATCCGAGACGAGCTGCTTCGACATCGGCCCCTGGATCTGTAGTGGCGCGACGTCCAGCTCGCGGATCGTAACCTCGAGCTTCGGGTAGGCGTTCCTGAGGCCGCGCGCGAAGAGGAGCGCATCGGACGAGGCCAACGCGAACCAGAAGGTATTCTCGTCCATCCGCGTCATCACGGGGTCGTTGATGATCCCGCCGTCGGAGTCGCAGATCATCACGTACTTGCCCTGCCCGATGGCGCACTGCGACAGATTGCGCGGCGTCAGGAGCTGGGCGAATCGGAAGCCATCGCGGCCGGAGATCTCGAGGCAGCGCTCGACCGCCACGTCCCAGACGGTCACGCCGCTCAGGAGGGCCTGGAACTCCGCCTCGAAGCTGTCGAAGCGGATGGGGAAGTACATGTGGTTGTAGACGGTGAAGCCGTTCGGCGAAAACTTCTGCGTTGCCTCGTAGTATGGCGTGCGGCGGTTGCGCGCGCCGCGCTGCACCAGGCTCATGTCAAAGCGGGCCATCGTTTTCCCCTTCCACCGAGTCGCGATCTGCGGGCAGGCCGGGGGAGTCTAGTCGCTGGCGGCGGCGACTTCAAAGGAATGTGTAGGTGAACGACAGCGAGATCGTTCCGAGTTCCTCGTCCTCGATGATCTGGAAGTTTTCGTATTCGAGACGCGCGCCGAGACTGCCGAACCGCGCCTGAACGCCGACACCCCAGGCGAGATCGACGTCGCTCTCGTCGAAACTGAAAGCCGGAAACGCGGGCGTAGAGTGACCGTCGAATTGCCATGCCGTTGCGCCGAGCTTCGCGACCAGGTCGATGAGAGGGAAGTCGGCATAGCCGACCGCGAACGCTGAAATCGTCGTCGCTTCGAATCGCGACGTGTCAGGGCAGGGCTGGCCGACGAACTGGATGCAGGCGACGCCTGCGGGCACCGTCGCGTTGCCATGATCGATGTAGTTCGCCTCGACGCCGAAGTGATCGAGCGGCCGGAAGCCGGCGATGATCTTGTAGCCGCTGTCTTCGTCGTCGAACTCAGCCGCATTGAGTGGATTGTCGAGGCCGTATTCGCTCTGGACGACGCCGGCGCCGAGATAGAAGCCGTTGTCGGCAGCGAGCGACAGCGGGGCGAATGGCAGCAAGAGCGCGGTCATCGTGAGCTTGCGCAACATAAGGAGAGCTCCGGCATCAGGGGGGTACGGGCTAAGACCCCCGCCGACTATTTCGGTTCCGGCTTGATGATCGGCGTTACCGGACGGATTCCGCAGGCAAAATGGAGCAAAGTTTCGCCGATCGTGCCGGGTTCGATCTTCTCCCAGGAGCGGAGCAGATTCGTCGAGTGCTCGGGCTCTGGAGCGTTGGTCTGCAGGTTGTTCCACTTGTAGAAGAACACGCGCGTTGTCGAGCGCTGGCGCTTCTTGCAATCCCAGTCGTCGAGGCTGAGCGCGCTCTTGTGTGCGACAGGATTCTGCGCATGCTTGTATTCGATGCGCATCCACATCGAGACGATGTCACCCATGCGCTTCGATTCGTGGCGCGTCGCGAAATACACCTGCTCGGGATAGGTCTCGATCCATTCCCAGTCCATGCGGCCGCGCAGCTCGAGTTGCTTGACCCACTCGTTGCCGACGCCCTTCATCGGCACCGTCGTGATCTGCGCGAGCGTTGCCGGCGCCACAGCGAGCAGCAGGAAATAAGGCCATGGCGCGCGACGGCGTTTCATGGACGATTGGATGGGACCGCCCGCTCCATGGTTCCGGATTATCAGCCGAGGATCGCCTCGCGTCGATAAAGCCGGCCGGCCAGCCAGGACAGGATCAGCCCGAGGAGCACGCCGCTCGCCGCGGCGAGCCACATCCAGGACGCCGGCAGCGGTTCGCCGCGCAGCAGGCCCTGGATCAGGAGATGCTGGGACAGCGAGGGCACGAGCATCAGGGCGGCCTGCGGCTGCACGGAGAGAACGCCCGCGATCGCAATCGGCACGGTCGGCACCAGCATCACGACGCCGAGCCAGGACTGCGCCTCCTTGTAACTTCGCGTGAAGGACGCGACGATCGTCAGGAGCGCCGCGCCGACGAGCGCGAATGGCAGCACGGTCAAGAACACGCGCCAGGCGATGTCCGGGCCGAAGTTCGCGGACATGCCGAAGGTTTCGAGCGGCACGGCGTCGAGAGCGATCGTGATGGATGCGGTCACGAGCGCGAGCGCCAGGGCCATCATGACCGCGGCGGCCGCGATCTTGCCGTAGATCAGGTGCTCGCGGACCGCGGGCACGGTCAGGAGCGACTCGAGCGATCCGCGCTCGCGCTCGCCCGCCGTCGCGTCGATCGCGAGATAGAGTCCCCCGAGCAGCGTGACCAGCAGGATTACGTAGCTCAACATGCCGAGCAGCAGCGTCGCGCGCGCCGACGGCGTCGCGACGTCGACGTCGTCGATGACGACCGCGTGGACGACGGCGGGTGACACGCCGCGCGCCTGCAATCGCAGGCCGCCAATCAGTGCGGAATAGCTTGCGAGCGCGTCGCGTACCCGCGCCGCGCGGCGCTCGGCGCGTGCATCGGATCCGTCGGCGTAGACCATGACGGCAGCGGGCTTTCCTGCCGTGAAACGAGGCGCGAACGTTTCGGGAACGCGGAGCACCACGAGGCCGTCGGTCTCCGCGATCCAGCGGCGAATGTCGGCGTCCGACCCGTCCCGGAGCGTCACGATCAATCCGCTCTCGCGGAGCTGTTGAACCAGGTTGGGCGCGGCCACGGCATTCGCGACGGCGACCGGCGTGATCTCATCCTGCGATTCAACGGAACGCGCGAGCGCGAGCTTCAGGATCAGGATGAAGAAAAGCGGCGCGAACACGGGCCCGAGCAGCAGGCTCGTCACCAGCGTCCGCCGATCGCGCAGGCTTTCGCGCAGCTCTTTCAGCATCACGACGCGCATCGTGGCGATCATTCGAGCCCCCGCGCGTCGCCGATCGCGCCGACGAACGCGTCTTCGAGCGTCGAGGCCTTGAACTGTGTGCGCAGGCTCTCGGGAGTGCCGGCTGCGGCGACGCGGCCGTGATCGATGATGACGATGTCGTCGCAGAGGGCCGCGACCTCCTGCATCACATGGCTCGAGAACAGGAGGCAATGACCAGCCTCGCGGAGCCGGAGCACGAGCGCGCGGAGCGCCCGCGTCGCCATCACGTCGAGGCCGTTCGTGGGCTCATCGAGCAGCAGGTTTCGGGGCGAGTGCACCAAGGCCCGCGCGAGCGCGACCTTGATGCGCTCACCCTGCGAGAAGCCCCTGGCACGGCGGTCGGCGTAGCCGGAGATGTCGAGCTCTGAAACCAGCTCATCGACGCGCTTCGCGAGCGCGTCGCCGGCAAGCCCGTGAAGCCTGCCGAAATAGGCGATGTTTTCGCGAGCCGTGAGATGCGGATAAATGCCTGGAGAATGCGGCAGCACGCCGATCGCACGCCGCGTCGCCAGCGAGTCCTGCACTACGTCGATGCCGTCGACGGCGGCCGTGCCACTATCCGGGCGCAGCACCGTGTACAGGATCCTGAGCGTCGTCGATTTGCCGGCGCCGTTCGGGCCGAGCAATCCCGTGATGCGGCCGTCCTGCGCCTCGAATCCGACGCCGTCGACGGCGCGGATCGCGCCGAAACTCCGCGACAGGCCCTCGACGCGGATCACGGCGCAGTGCCGCTGAAGGAAAGGAAGAAAGGCGCCGGGCGGATCGCTTCGACGCAGTCGGTATCGAGGCCGGAGACGGTGCCCTGCTCGATGAAGCGCCGCAGCAGCTTCTGCACGCAGGGAAGCCGAGTTTGCCCATGACCCTGGCCCGGCACGACGACGTGAAGGCTCTTGCTGAATCCCTGCGCGGCGATCGCCCCGTAATCCGCGGGCGTCGCCGGGTCGAACTCACCGGATAGCAGAAGCGCCGGCACCGCGGAGTCGAGCGGCTTGCCGAAATCCTCGTCGACCGGGCCGCGCGGCCAGACTTCGCAGATGGCCGTCATGCCGTCCAGCATGATCGCGCCGATGGTGGTGCGCTCGAGTTCCCCACGATCCACCGCGCCTTCGAAGCGCGGCGCATCCTCGGCGCAAACGACGGAATGATGCATGCCCATGGCAATCATGCGCTTGAGGTCCTCGCCCGCCATTTCCGCCTGCGCGGCGAGCGGCGCGTAGTTGTCGTTGCTCGCCGCCTCGTGGATCAGGAGCGGCAGCAGCGAAGCGGTCCGCCCGGAATAGGTCAACATGCGCGCCATCGTGACGAGGTGGGCGCGGGTCACGTCCAGGCGGCGATCGACTCCGTTCACGGGGTCCGTGAGCACGACGCCGACGGGTGAGCGGCGCAGGCGCGCCTCGATGCGCGCAAATTGCTCGGCGAGTGCCGGAAATCGCCGGCTGCATTCGGCATCCGCCTTGCAGCGCGCGAACACGCGGTCGAGCGCCTGCTGCGATTCGATTGCGATGTGCGGCACCAGCGCGATGGTCGGCGGCACGACCGCATCCAGCACGATCGTGCGCGTCTGGTCCGGATAGCGGCGTGCGTAGTGCTGCGCGACTCGCGTGCCATAGGAGCCGCCAAACAGGTTGATGCGCTCGTAGCCGAGCGCCGCCCGCACGGCGTCGAGATCGCGCACGGCGACGCTCGTCGTGTAGAACTGCGCGCGACTCGACAGCTTCGCGAGGCAGTCGCGTGCGAGCGCCTGAAGCTCGCCGGGCGACATCTCCCCGGTCGCGAGCGCTTCTTCAGGCATCGCGCAATCGAGCCGGTTCGAACCGCCTGTGCCGCGCTGGTCGACGAGGACGATATCCCGCTCGCGATGAAGGCCGGCAAAGGCTCCGAGATGCGGCGCATAGCCCTCTATCGCGCCTTGACCGGGGCCGCCCGCGAGCAGGAAGAGCGGATCCGGCTCCGGCTGCGTCGCGACCGCGGGCACCACGGCCACCCTGAGGTCGATTTTCGGCCCCTGTGGCGCGTCCGGATTTTCCGGAACGGCGAAATCTCCGCAGCGCGCCTCGATCGAAACGAGGCCGTCCATGTCGCCGATGCGGCAGTGCTCGAGCGTGAGCTGAGTCGTGGACGCATGGAGATTTTCCGGGCACAGGAGTGCGCCCAGGAGGAACGCCGCGATCAGCTCGGCACGCGAATGGGAACCTTCACTCATGGCCGCTCTCCGATTGTGGCTGCATCGCCCGCTGCATGGCGGCGAGCCGTTCCGCGCGGCGGCGCTCGCGCCGGCCCCACCACAGCAGGATTCCGGCGGCGACGGCGGTCGCGAGGGCGGCCAACGCCAGGATGCCCGGCAACCGCGCGGCGCCTTCGTCCCGGATCTCGAGCGCCACGGCGCCCCCGATGACGGCGAGATCTGCGGCGAGCACCCACCAGCCGAAGCGGATGTAGCGCAGCCGGGCGCGACTCCGCGTAAGCGCCAATGCGAGGAAGTCGGAAGCGGAGGCGCGATCCCCGGCGAAGCTGCCGCGCCAGTTGACTATTGTGAAGGCAAGCACGACGACGGTCAGCGCCGCGATGCCGATGGCGGCGAAGCGCGCCACGGGCGTGTCGACTGCAATCCACAACCATGCCGCGAACGCGAATAGACCGGCACCGACACTCCAGTCGAGCGCGACCCAGGCGGTGAGCAGCCTACGCTCGCGCCGTGCCATGCGGGCGAGATCGGCCGTGGGTGCTGCGCCGGCCCGCCAGGCGGCGGTCCAGCGATCGATGTCCTGGTCGCTCATGACGTTTCTCCGAGCGCTGTTTTCAGCAGCGCCTTGCTGCGGTGCAGGCGCACGGCGACGTTGTTGGCCGTGAGTCCCAGCACGCGACCGATGTCTCCGTGGTCGAGTCCCTCGAACGCGAGCACCAGCACTTGGCGATACGGCAGCGGCAGGCCGCGCACGGCGCGTTGCAGGCCTTCCACGGTTTGCACGCGCGTGGCGAGCTCATCGGGCCGCGGCGTCGGGTCGGCAACCTCGGCCGCCGCGTCCAATGGCTCGGCCGCGGGCCGGCGCGCGGCGAGATGGGACAGAGCGCGGTTGGTAGCGATCCTCATCACGAAAGTCTTCTCCGATGCCTCGTGGCGGAAAAACGGCAGGGCGCGCCACAAGGCGAAGGCGATGTCCTGCAATAACTCTTCTCGCAGCGCCGGCCGCGACTCATAGCTTGCGGCCAGGCGGCCGAGGGCCGCGGCGTGGGTATTGAGCACTCGCTTGAGTTCCCGATCGCGGTCTGCTTCCCTCATGCCCTCAATAGTCTCCCGGTCCGCCGATTCATTACAGAGCCGACCGGCCGCGGGTATCATGTCGCCCCCGAAATGGACACGGACATGAATTACGACGTCATCGTCATCGGCGGCGGACACGCCGGCACCGAAGCGGCCCTTGCGGCCGCGCGGATGGGCGCGCGCACGCTGCTCGTGACGCAAAGCCTCGCGACCGTCGGCCAAATGAGCTGCAACCCGGCGATCGGCGGCATCGGCAAGGGGCACTTGGTGCGCGAGATCGACGCGATGGGGGGCGCGATGGCACGCGCGGCGGATCGCGCCGGCATCCAGTTTCGTACGCTGAATGCGAGCAAGGGCCCGGCCGTGCGCGCGACCCGTGCCCAGGCAGATCGCACACTTTACAGGCGCGCGATTCGCGCCTTGCTCGATGATGAGCGCGCGCTTGCGCTCCGCGAGGCGGAAGTTGCGGACCTCGTTGTCGTGGGCGGGCGAGCCGGCGGCGTCGTCACGACGTGTGGCGAGACGATCCGTGCACGCGCCGTCGTGCTGACCGTCGGCACCTTCCTCGGCGGGCGCATCCACGTCGGGCTCGAAAGCCGCGAGGGCGGCCGCGCCGGAGACCCGCCGTCGAATCGCCTTGCGGCGCGCCTGCGCGAGCTGCCGTTCGCGGTGGGCCGCCTCAAGACCGGAACTCCGCCGCGCCTGGACGGCCGCACGCTCGACTATTCCGTGATGCAGACGCAGCCCGGCGACGAGCCGCGCCCCGTGTTCTCGTTCCTCGGCCGCCGCGAAGAACATCCGCCGCAAACCGTCTGCCACATCACGGCGACGAATGCGCGTACGCACGACATCATCCGCAGTGCGACCGACCGCTCGCCGATGTTCACCGGCCTCATCGAGGGCATCGGGCCGCGCTACTGCCCGTCGGTCGAAGACAAGGTCGTGCGCTTTGCCGCGAAGCCTTCGCATCAGATATTCGTCGAGCCGGAAGGGCTCGACACGCACATCGTGTATCCGAACGGCATTTCGACCAGCCTGCCGGCCGAGGTGCAGCTCGAGTTCGTGCATTCGATCCGCGGATTCGAGCGGGCGGTGATGACTCGCCCCGGTTACGCGATCGAGTACGACTACTTCGATCCGCGCGGGCTGAGGGACAGCCTGGAAACGAAGCCGCTCGGCGGACTTTTCTTCGCCGGGCAGATCAATGGCACGACCGGCTACGAGGAAGCGGCCGCTCAGGGGTTGCTCGCCGGCATCAATGCGGCGCTCGCGGTCTCCGGGCGCGAGCCCTGGTCGCCGCGCCGCGACGAAGCCTATCTCGGCGTACTGGTGGACGACCTGATCACCCGCGGGGCGATCGAACCCTATCGCATGTTTACGAGTCGGGCGGAGCATCGCCTCCTGCTTCGCGAGGACAACGCGGATTACCGCCTGACGCCGGTCGCGCGCGAACTCGGTCTGGTGGACGAGGCGCGCTGGCAATTCTTCTGCGCGAAGCGCGACGCCGTCGAGGCGGAAACCAGCCGCCTGCACGGCATCCACCTGCGGCCCGACACCGCCGCAGGGGATGAGATATCCGCGAAACTCGGCGTGGCGCTTGCGCGCGAGCAGCGCGCTTTCGATCTGCTCTGCCGGCCGGAGGTCGGCTACGACGCGCTGACTTCTCTCGCTTCCATCGGTGAGCCACCGCCGCAGGAGGATCCGCGGCTCACGCCGCAGATCGCGCTGCAGGTCGAGGTGCGCGCGAAGTATTCGGGCTATATCGAGCGGCAGCACGCCGAGATCGAGCGCCAGCGCCGGCACGAAGAGACGCGCCTGCCGGCGGACATCGACTATGCCACGGTGCCAGGGCTGTCCCACGAGGCGCGGCAGCGGCTCGCCGAGTCGCGGCCGGGGACCGTCGGCCAGGCGTCTCGGCTTCCCGGCATCACGGCCGCGACCATTTCGATCCTGCTAGTGCATCTCAAGAAGCGCGCGCGCGCCGCATGAAGCGCGGGCGTGAGGTCGCGCTCGCCGCGCTCTGCGCAGTGGGCTCACTGCTCGCGGGCTGCGAACTGCGGACGGACGACGCTTCGACTCAGGAGTTACGCCGCGGCAACGGCAGCGAGCCCGATTCGATCGATCCGCAGCTCGCGCGCATGGAAGCGGCGATGACCATCCTGCGCGACTGCTACGAGGGGCTCGTCTCGATGGCGCCGGATGGCAGTGCCATCCCGGGCGCCGCGGAAAGCTGGAGCGTCTCCGGCGACGGCCGCACCTATACATTTAGATTGCGCCCCGGCGCGCGATGGTCGAATGGCGACCGCCTGATCGCCGAGGATTTCGTCCACGCCTTGCGCCGGCTGGTGAATCCGGCGACCGCGTCCCAGTACGCCCTCATGCTGGAGCCGGTCGTCAACGCGAGCGCTATCGTTGCCGGGCGGATGCCGCCCGCGGCGCTCGGCGTCGCGGCCCTGGATGAAGCAACGCTCGTCGTCGAGCTCTCGAGGCCGAGCCCGTATTTCATCGCGATGCTGTCGCATCCGAGCACCTTTCCGGTGCATCGCCCGACGCTCGCGGCGAGGCCGCAGGAATTTGCGCGCCCCGGCGTCGCCGTGACGAACGGCGCCTTCACGCCTTCGGCCTGGCAGATCGGCTCGCACATTCTCGCGGCGCGCAATGCCCGCTATTGGAACAATGCTGCGAACCGACTCGATGCGGTGCGCTACGTGCATGTGGCGGATCCGGTCACGGAGCTGACGCGCTTCCGTGCCGGCGATCTCGATGTGACGTACACGGTGGCACCGGGCGAGGTGGCACGGCTTGAGAAGCAGCTGCCGGGACAGCTACGGATCGCGCCTCACCTCGGCGTCTATTACTACGGCTTCGCGCTCGACCTGCGACCGTTCAGGCATGCGAAGAAGCTTCGCCAGGCGCTCGCGATGGCGGTCGACCGCGATGCGCTGACGCGACAGGTCCTGGGCGACGGCGAGCGTCCGGCATTCGGGTGGGTGCCACCTGGTGTCGCGGGTTATGCACCGCAGCGATTCACGTGGGCAGACATCGGACGCGAAGCGAGGAGCGCCGAAGCGCGGCGTCTGTATGCGGAAGCGGGCTACTCGGCGAAGAGGCCGTTCAGGGTCGAGCTTCGGACCAGCAAGAGCCCCCTGCACGATCGCATCGCGCTCGCGGTGACCGCAATGTGGAAGGACACGCTCGGCGCGGAGGTCAGCCTGCGTTCCGAAGACTTCCGCGTGCTGAAGGCCGCGATCGACGCGCGCGAGGCCGCGCTCTTTCGCGGGAGCTGGATCGGGGACTACAACGACGCCTATTCATTCCTTCAGGTGTTGAAGAGTGGGTTTGGCATCAACCTGCCGCGCTACGCGAGCGATGCTTACGACACGGCGCTCGCCGTCGCATCCGCCTCAAGCGGTGACCAGCGGATCGCCTACCTCGGTGCAGCGGAACGCCAGCTTCTCGAAGACGTACCGCTGATCCCACTCTACTTCTACGTTTCCAAGCACCTCGTCGCACCGCGTGTTCACGGCTGGTACGACAACGTCATGAACGTCACGTACAGCATGGATCTCGCCCTGAGTCCTTAGCGGCCCGGTCACGGGCTTTCGGCGGGCACGGAACGGAGCCGTACGAACAGAATACGCAGCAGTCCCCGAGCTTGGGACGCAGCATCTCACTGCAGTTCACGCATTCATGAAAGTAAACGCAGGCGTCCGTCGGCATCTGCTCGATCGAAGTGTGATGGCACCAGGGACAGGTCAGCTCGCTTGTTGTAACAGGCGAAGCGGTGATGGAGTCCGCGCTCATTGGCGGGTGGGCAAGGCAGGGAGTTCCGCAATGAGTCGTCGCGTCTCACGTGCAAACGCGCCAGCATCAAGACGAGGAAACTCGGCGTTCCCCTGAAGCGTGGGAAGCTGGTGCATGAGCCTTTGCGGTCGCGGCGGAAGCGCCCCGTCCCAAGTCACATTCGGGCCGTAGATGAGCCAGACGTCCCAGGCGTATACGAGTTCATCGCCGCGTCTCAGTCCGGTCGCCTCCGCCAGTTGCCGCCCAAATGCACCGCTCGGGTTCCAGTAGTGACGAACGTGGGGGTTTGGCAGCAGTCGCGACGCCGGCAGGATGTCCTTTGCCTCGGCGCCAATGACCGGCACATGGACGACAAATGTCTGCAGCCGCGGATCATCGGTCGAGGCGAACAGTGCCCGGTTGAGGTCGTCGAGTCCACGAAGACACACAGCACAGACCGGATCGACGACGAAGAGTAACCGAACGGAACCGCCGGCGCGATTGAAGTCTTCGCGAAGTTTCGTGCCCGCCTCATCCAGCAGCGCGTAAGCCGGCGTTGCGGGCGTATCGGTGGCATCCGCGCACGCACTTGTTCCGAACAATGTTGCGATGGCGATTTGGGCTGCAATCGATGAGCGCATGGATCCTCCGGAATTATGGGCTCAGAATCAGAGCGACGGCGGAAAGCGCCGTGACCAATGCGGCGGCAATCCAGACGAGCCATTGCAAGCCGCGCCGGCTTGCGCCTGCGCGGCCGTCTTCGGCGCAGGTCACGGGACGTCGATTCGCCAACCAGAAGCCGGCGGCCAGCAAAATGAACGAGCCGATGAGTGCATATGGAATGAGAAATGCCAAGCGTGCGAATGCGACTGCGCCGGTGACTCCAAGCAGCGCAACCACCCATGGCACGCTGCAGCAAAGGCAGAGGGCCGCTGCAAAGCCGCCCAAGCCGAGGGCGCCTCCGGCTGCGCCGAGTACGCGCGCTTTTTCATTCATTGCGGAATACCGTAGGCTCCGTACCATGGTACGGAGTCAAGCAGTGCCCCAGTCCTACACGATCGCTGGGCTGGCGGCGGCAGCGGGCGTGCACGTCGAAACGATCCGCTACTACCAACGCCGCAAACTGATTCCCACGCCGGTCCCGCCAGTGGGTGGAATCCGGCGGTATCGGGAAGCGGACGTGGAGCAGTTGCGTTTTATCAAGCGTGCGCAGGCGATGGGCTTCACGCTCCACGAGATCGAAAACCTGTTGACCTTGCGCGTCAGGCGCTCCTGCCGAGCAACGCGGGATCTTGCTGCCGCCAAGCTGGCTCTCGTGGATGAACGGATTCGGGAATTGCGCCATCTTCGCGCCGACCTTGCGGACCTGATCGCCGGCTGCGATGCCAATCAGGAAGACACGAGCTGCCCGGTCATCGAGCGCCTGACGGAGAACGGCTGATCGCGGTCTGCCGCATTCGGGCTGACTGAAGTCTCCGGGACTGTCCTCCGCGTGTCCGCCCAAGTGTCCGCGGACACTTTCACCTGCAGTCCTGCCGCCCGCGGACGCTACGCGCGCCTTTCAAATCAATCGCTTGCGAGACCAGCATGGCCTTGGCACGGCGTATGCACCGTATTGGATGTGAGCTGATGTTGGCCATGAAGATAACCAACCTGAGACCCCTCGTATCGACCGGCGGGCGGAGCGATCCGCCCGCCGGCGATGCGAGATTTCGCGGCACTGAGGGCCAGGACACCGCGGTCGCGGCCACGCCCGATCGCACCCGCATCGTCTGGATCGGTGCCGCGGCAGGCGGTCTCGTCCTCATTCTCGTGTTCGGTCTGCTGTTCCGCGGCTGGAGCGCGACTGAGCACACGATCTCGCGCGAGCGGCTCCGGATCGTCACCGTCACCGAAGGCCCATTCGTGCACGACGTCTCGGCGCAGGGCACCGTCGTCGCGGCCGTGAGCCCGACGCTTTTTGCCGTCGCGCCGGGCAACATCAGCTACCACGTCCGCGCCGGCGACACGGTCAAGGCAGCACAGGTGCTCGCGACGCTCGCGAGCCCGGCTCTCGAAAATGAGTACCAGCGTGAGCGCGCGACGCTCGAAAGCCTCGACACGGCGCTTCAGCGCCAGACGATCGAGATCCGTCGCCAGAAACTGCGCACCCAGGAAGAGGCTGATCTCGCGAACGTGACGATCCGCGCGGCCGAGCGCGAGATGCAGCGCGCCCAGGCCGCCTGGGACAAGGGCGCCATCGCCGAGCGCGACCTCCGCCGCGCGGAGGACGAGCGCGAATCCGCGAAGCTCGCCTACGAGCATGCGCGCGAGACCGCCGATCTTGAGCGCGAGAGCCTCGATCTCGACCTGCGCGCTCGGCGCCTCGAGCGCGAGCGCCAGGGCTACGTCGTCGCGAACCTGAAGCGCCGCGTCGACGAGCTCTCGGTCCGGTCGCCCGTGAACGGTATCGTCGCCAATCTGGCGGCCGCCGAGAAAGCAAGCGTGGGGGAAAATGCGCCGCTTTTGACGGTCGTCGATCTGACCGCGTTCGAGGTCGAATTCCAGGTCGCCGACGTCTATGCGCGCGACATCAAGGCCGGGATGGAGGCCTCGATCTCGCTCGACGGTCAGCAGCACGCTGGTTTGGTCACCGCAATCTCCCCGGAGGTGCGCTCCGGGCAGGTGACTGGCCGCGTGAAATTCGCGGGCGGGCAACCGCCCGGCCTGCGCCAGAGTCAGCGCGGCTCGATCCGGATCGTGATCGAGCAGCGCGCGAAGGCAGTGAAATTCGAGCGCGGCGCCGAAGTCGGGCCCATGACGCGCGCGGTCTACGTCGTCGACGGCGATCGCGCGTTGCAGAAACCCGTCGAGCTTGGCGCCGCATCGGTCGGCGAGATCGAAGTACTTTCTGGTCTCGAGCCGGGCGACCAGGTGGTCGTCGCAGGCTTCGGCGACCTGGGCGAGGTGCCCGAATTCCACATCGGCGGCTGACTGCCGGAAACCCTCAACGACCCTGGAGCGAATCGAAATGCTCGAAATGCACGGAATCAGCAAGATTTACCGTACGGACCTGATCGAGACGCATGCATTGCGCGACTTCTCGTTGAAGGTCGGCGACGGTGAGTTCGTCGCGGTGACCGGCCCCTCGGGCTCCGGCAAGACGACCTTCATGAATGTCGCCGGGCTCCTCGAGAACTTCGACACCGGCAGCTATCGGCTCGACGGCGAGGACGTGAGCCGCCTGTCCGACGAGGCGCGCTCGAAGCTCCGGAACGAAAAGATCGGATTCATTTTCCAGAGCTTCAACCTGATCCCGGATCTCGACGTGTTCGATAACGTTGATGTGCCGCTTCGCTACCGGCGACTCACGAAGAAGGACCGCGAACAGCGGATCCGGAGCGCGCTCGACGTCGTCGGGCTATCGTCGCGAATGCACCACATGCCCTCGCAGCTCTCGGGCGGCCAACAGCAGCGCGCCGCGATCGCCCGCGCGCTCGCGGGCGACCCGCGCTTCCTGCTCGCCGACGAGCCAACCGGCAACGTCGACTCGCTGATGGCGCGCCAGGTCATGGACCTGCTCGAGCAGATCAACGAGATGGGCACGACCGTGATCATGGTGACGCACGATCCGGAGCTCGCGCGCCGCGCGCACCGCAATGTTCACATCGTCGACGGTCAGATTTCGGACTTCAAGCCGTACGAGCCGCGCGACGAGTCGCTCCTGAGTTCCGGCGCCGCGGCCTCACCCATGGCGATGTCACCGGCCTGAGGAGAGCGCGATGTTCGGCTACTACCTGCAGCTCGCCTTTCGCAATCTGCGCCGCAATCCGGGGCTGACCGCCCTGATGATAGGGGCGGTCGCGCTCGGGATCGCGGTCTGCGTGATGACGCTCACGATGTATCGCGCGATGTCAGGCAACCCGATCTGGTGGAAGAACGACGTGCTCTACGCAGTGACACTCGACAGCTGGGATCCGAAGGATCCCTACAACGAGGACAGGCCCGAGCTGGCCCCCTGGCAGCTCACCTACCGCGACGCGACGGCGCTGATGGAGTCCGACATCCCGAAGCGCAAGGTCATCATGCACAAGTCGATTGGCGTGCTGGCGCTCGACGGCCAGTCGATCAAGCCCGAGCGCGCGCTCACGCGCGTCACGACCTCCGACTTCTTCTCCAGCTTCGACGTGCCGTTCAAGTACGGCGGCGGCTGGGCGGCTTCCGCGGACCGTGGACCCGAGCCGGTGATAGTGCTGTCGGAGAAAATGAACAACAAGTTCTTCAATGGCGAGAACAGCGTCGGCCGCCGGATTCACTGGGACGACCGGGTGTTCAGGATCGTCGGCGTGCTCGATCACTGGCTGCCGCTCCCGGTCTTCTACGACGTCAACAACGGCTCTCTCGAGGAGCCTGAGGACGTCTACATCCCGTTCGGCTGGTCCGTCGCACTCGAGCTCAACAGCGCCGGCAATACGCAGGGTTGGAAGCCGGAGGACATCACGACCTACCAGGAATTCCTCGCCTCCGAGACCATCTGGATCCAGATGTGGGTCGAGCTGCCGGACGCTGCCTCGCAGCAGCGCTTCCAGGCGTTCATCGACAACTACGCCTCAAGACAGAAACAAGCCGGGCGATTCCAGCGGCCGTTCAACAACCGCTTGACAAAAGTGGACCAGTGGCTGATCGACAACGAGGTGGTCGAGAACGATGACCGTGTGCTCGTCGGTCTCGCGTTCGCCTTCCTCGCGGTCTGCCTGCTGAACACCGTGGGCCTGCTGCTCGCGAAGTTCCTGAACAACGCGGCGATCACTGGCGTGCGTCGGGCGCTCGGCGCGAGCCGCCGGCAGGTGTTCTTCCAGCATCTCGTCGAAGTCGGCGTCATCTCGTCGATCGGCGCCTTGCTCGGGCTCGCGATCGGTGGCCTGTTCCTCATGGGCCTGCGCGCCCTGTACGCGATCGACCCCACGGACGCGGGCGGCACGCAGGCCCTCGCGCACGTGGACGTCACGAGCGTCGTCACTGCGCTCGCGCTCGCGCTGTTCGCAACGCTCGCCGCCGGTCTCTATCCCGCGTGGCGCATCGGCCGCATCCCCCCGGCCATCTACCTGAAGGCACAATGACATGACAGCCTGGAATCTCCGCCCGATCGCCAGCGCCCTCTGGCGCAATCGAACCGGCGCGATGCTCGTCGCGATCCAGATCGCAATCGGCCTTGCCGTGCTGGTGAACGCCGTGTACGTCGTCAAGCAGCGCGTAGACAAGATCAACCGGCCGAACGGCATGGACGTGGAAAACATGATCGTCGTCGCGAGCGCGGGCTTCGCCAAGGACTTCGACTACGAGGCGAGCTGGCGGGAAGACCTCGCCGTGATTCGCGGCCTGCCTGGCGTCAAGGCGGCGAGCCTCGTCAGCAACATTCCGCTCTCGGGTGGCGGCAGCTCGAGCGGCTACCAGGCCGAGCCCGGCGAGATCAATCCGGAAACCGTCGTTGAAGCGAACACGTTCGCAGTGGATGAGCAGGGCGTGGCGGCGCTCGGCATCACGCTTTCCGCGGGCCGCGCGTTCGAGGCGCACGAAATCATTCCGCAGCGTGAAGCGGAAGGGGACTGGGAAACGGCACCACAGGCGATCGTCACCCAGGCGCTCGCCAAGGCATTGTTCCCGAAGGATCGCGACGCGCTCGGCAAGACGTTCTACGACGGGCTCAATGAGCCGATAACGATCGTCGGCATCATCGAAAACATGCACGGCTCCTGGGTCGGCTGGGACAAGGTAGATCAGGTGATGTTGTTTCCGCGCATCAAGAAAGCCCCCAACGCCGTCTACTTGGTCCGGACCGAGCCGGGCCGTCGCGATGCGATCATGCGGACGATCGAGGAGCGCCTCGGGACATCGAACCCGGGCCGGCTGCTGCGCTGGGTGCGCCCGCTCACCTATTTCGAGCGCCAGTCCTATCTCAACGATCGGAACATGGCGATCTTCCTCGTAAGCGTCACGAGCGCACTGCTCGCGATCACCGCGCTCGGGATCTTCGGCCTCGCGACCTTCAACGTCAGCACGCGCATCCGGCAGATCGGCACTCGGCGTGCGGTCGGTGCCCGCAAGCTCGACATCGTGCGTCACTTCCTGGTCGAGAACTGGATGGTCACGACGGCCGGCATCGTCGCCGGCTGCGGCGCCGCGCTCGGCGTCGGCTACTGGATCTCGGTGGAGTACGAGCTGCCGCGCCTCGACCTCTATTACCTGGTCGGCGGCGTGCTCGGGATCTGGCTGATCGGGATCTTTGCGGCCTTGCAACCGGCACGCCGGGCCTCGGCCATCTCGCCCGCGGTGGCGAGCCGGACCGTCTAGACTGAGGGAGGCGTTGCAACCGTTCCGTCATCCCCTGCATCCAAACTCATGAAAGACAGGCCGGACCAGGGAATTCAGGACAGTTTGGGCGAGCGCACCGTACTCGTGATCGACGACAGCGAGGCCGTGCGCACGGCGCTCGACGTGCTCCTGTCCATGCACGGCGCGCGCGTGCTTGGAGCGGACTCTGCCGCGGCTGGGATTGATGTGCTCGCGCGCGAGCCGGTGGACCTCGTCGTGCAGGACATGAACTTCCGCCGCGAGGCGACGTCCGGCGAGGAAGGCGTGGCGCTTTTCAGGCAGATCCGCTCCCAGCATCCGGACTTGCCGGTGATCCTGCTGACCGCCTGGACCCACCTCGAAACTGCCGTCGAACTCGTGAAGGCGGGCGCCTCCGACTACGTCGCCAAGCCTTGGGACAACTCGCGCCTGCTGACGACCGTGCGAAATCTCCTCGACCTGCGCGAGGCGCGTGCGGAAAACCGCGCGATCCGCCGCCGCCGCGCCGTGGCGCGGGCGGAACTCGCGGACCGCTTCGAGTTGAAAGGGCTCGTCTACGAGAGCGAGGCGATGCACGCGCTCGCCTCGACGGCCGTACGCATCGCGCACGCCGACGTGCCGGTGCTCATCAGCGGGCCGAACGGCGCCGGCAAGGAAGTCATATCCGACATCGTGCAGGCGAATTCGACCGTCAAAAACGGCCCGTACGTGAAAGTCAATCTTGGCGCGCTGCCTGACAACCTGATGGAGGCGGAACTCTTCGGCACGGAGTCCGGCGCCTTCACCGGCGCGAAAGCGCGCACCGGGCGCTTCGAGGCGGCCGACGGCGGTACGATCTTCCTCGATGAGCTCGGCAACCTGTCGGCGCAGGGCCAGGCGAAACTGCTGCGTGTCCTTCAGACCGGCGAATACGAGCGCCTCGGTTCCAATACGACGCGGCGCACGCGGGCGCGCGTGATCGCCGCGACCAATGCGAATCTGCCGCAGCTGATCCGCGAAGGGCGATTCCGCGAAGACCTCTATTATCGTCTGAACGTCATTGAGCTCGAAGTGCCGCCGCTCGCCGCACGGCAGGAGGACATCCTGCCGCTCGCTCGACATTTCCTCGAGCCGGGATTCACGTTCTCGCACGATGCGCTTCGCGCGCTCACGCGTTACCACTGGCCGGGCAACGTGCGCGAACTCAGAAATGCGATCCACCGGGCGTGCCTGCTGTCGGTCGATTCGGTGGTCACGGGCAAGGGGCTGACGCTCCCGATCGCGCCGGAACCCGCCGACGGCTCGCACATCGATCGGGAAATGATCGAACAGGCGCTGATGCTGGCGGACGGGGTCGTCGCGCACGCGGCACGTGACCTCGGCCTCTCGCGTCAGGCACTCTATCGCCGCATGGAGAAGCTCGGCCTCAAGACTCCCGTCGATCCGGGCCGGACATCCGCCACTGACGGCTGATGGCCATAAAGCCGCGCGCCAGCCGGTCGATGGCCGGCCGAGTCGCCGTGGTCGTCGTGACTGCGGCCGCGGCCGTTGCCGCGGTCGCGCTCCTTTTCGACCGCTGGCTGGACTCGGCCGTGCTCGCGGGCGCCGCGGCGCTTCTCGTGACGCTGCCGCCGGCCATCTGGCTCACCAACCGGATGTTCAATCGCTGGAGCTACGGCATCCGGGCCGTGACCGACGGCATCGGGAGCCTGCGCGACCGCGATTTCAGCGTCAGCGTGACTCCGACCGGCCCGGACGAGATCGGCGATCTCACGGCCGAGTACAACTCGCTCGGCGACAGCCTGCGCCGCGAGCGCCTCGACTTGTATCAGCGCGAGCTCCTGCTCGACACCGTGGTGCAGACGACGCCCCTCGCACTTGTGCTCACGAACGCGTCCGACTCGATCGTGTTCGGCAACATCGCGGCCAGACAGCTCTTTCGCGCTGGTCGCAAGATCGAGGGACTGAAATTCGCGAGCCTCCTGCAGGGCGCGCCGCAGCCGCTTTGCGAGGCGGTAGCCAGCGGCGCCGATACGCTCTTCACCGTATACGAGGGCGCGGACGCGGAGATCTTCCACCTCAGCAACCGGCTGTTCACGCTGAACAGCCAGCCGCACCGGCTGCTACTGTTCAAACAATTGACGCGCGAAATGGCGGCGCAGGAAGTCGCGATCTGGAAGAAGGTCATTCGCGTGATCGCGCACGAGCTCAACAATTCGCTCGCGCCGATCACCTCGCTCGCGCATTCTGGAAAGGCGCTGGCAGGCGAGCCGAATTCCGAGCGGCTGGCGCGCGTGTTTTCGACGATCGAGGAGCGCGCCTCCCATCTGGCGACATTCATCGACGGGTATGCACGCTTCGCCAAGCTCCCGCGCCCACGGCCGACGCCGGTGGAATGGAGATCCCTGCTCGCCAGCCTCAAGAACAGCCTGTCGTTTCGCGTGGTCGAGCCGCTACCGCGCAGCGCAGGGTGGATCGATGCGCCGCAGATCGAGCAGGTGCTGATCAACCTGATCAAGAACGCGATCGAGTCGGGCTCGCCGGAGGATGAAGTCACGCTGGGAGTCAGGGAGCGTAACGGCGGAGTTGCGCTCGAGGTGAAGGATCGGGGCAGTGGCCTATCCGAGGAAGTGCTCCGCGACGCGCTCCTGCCGTTTTATTCGACCAAGCCGAAAGGCACGGGACTCGGCCTGACGCTCTGCCGCGAGATCGTCGACGCCCACGGCGGTCGGCTCAGCATCGCGAACCGCGAGGGCGGCGGCGCGGTCGTCACCGTGTGGCTGCCGCAGGCGCAGCAAGCGCATTGACGCCGCGCTTCTCTATAATGTGCCGATGAAAAACTTCTACGATTTCGAAGTGCAGGGAATCGACGGCAGGGCCGATTTGCTCGGCGGCCTCGACGGAAAAGTCGTGCTCGCGGTCAATGTCGCGAGCCAGTGCGGCCTCACGCCACAGTACACGGGCCTCGAGGAGCTCCACGAGGAACTCGCCGGCGAGAACTTTGCCGTCGTCGGCTTCCCCTGCAACCAGTTCGGTGCGCAGGAGCCGGGCAGCGAGCAGGACATCCAGGCGTTCTGCTCTACCACTTACGGCGTGACATTCCCGATGAGCGCCAAGCTCGAGGTCAACGGTCCGGGGCGTCATCCGCTCTACGCCTGGCTCACCGACCCGGCCAACGGCCACGCCGGCGACATTCAGTGGAATTTCGAGAAGTTCCTGATCGGTCGCGACGGAAAGCTGTTGCAGCGCTACGCGCCGACCGTCAAGCCGCGGGACAATGGCTTGATGCAGGACATCGCCGACGCATTGTAATCGGGTAATATTCCGGTCGCATTCCGGAGACCGGTTCGATGCGATCCAACCTGCTTACGAGCGCGCTCATCGTCGCGTGCGCGCTTGCTCTGCCGGCGCCCGCGGCGCAAGGCGGCGATGCCGAAAAGGGCCGCCTGCTCGCCTACACCTGCATGGGCTGTCACGGCATCGAGAACTACAAGAACGCCTACCCGAAGTACTCGGTCCCGAAGCTCGGCGGCCAGAACACCGCCTATATCGTCGCGGCGCTCGAGCAGTACGAATCGGGCAGCCGCTGGCATCCGACGATGAAAGGCATGGCGAGCACCCTGTCCAAGGAAGATCGCGCCGATCTTGCGGCCTGGTTCACCTCGACCGCGCCGCGTGAACCGGGCGCCAAACTCGCCGGTGAGCCGCCCGCGAAAGCCGAGGCCTGCACGGCCTGTCACGGCCGGAATGGCGCCGGCACGCTCGACGAGTATCCGGACATCGGCGGCCAGCACGCCGATTATCTTGCGCAAGCGCTCGACGATTACCGTCGCGGCAAGCGCAAGAATCCGGTCATGAACCCGTTCGCGCAACAGCTCACGCGTGAGGACATCGAGGCGCTCTCGCAGTACTTCTCGAAACAGTCCGGGTTGCGCACGCCCGCGCTCGACTGATTCATTTCAGCTTTTCGAGGAACATTGCGACTGCCCATTGGTAGTAGTCGATGTTGTCGCGCTTTGCAAAGCCGTGGCCTTCGTTGAGCCCGACGAGATACCAGACCTCGCCGCCGTTCGCGCGGATCTTTGCGACGAGCTGCTCGGATTCCGTCACCGGGACGCGCGGATCGTTCTGGCCCTGGACGACGAGCATCGGCTTGCTGATCTTGACTGCGTTGTTGAGCGGCGAGATCTTCTCGAGGAACGCGCGCATCTTCGGGTCGCGCTCGTCGCCGTATTCCGGCCGGCGCAGATCGCGGCGGTATTCTGCCGTGCTCTCCAGGAATGTGACGAAATTGCTGATCCCGACGATGTCGATCGCTCCGCGCAGGCGGTCGTTGTAATGCGTCATCGTCGCGAGCGTCATGTAGCCGCCGTAGGAGCCACCGATCACGACGACGCGCTTCGGATCGAGATCGGGCTGCGTCGCGATCCAATCGAGCAGCGCGCCGATGTCCTTCACCGAATCCTCGCGCTTCCTGCCGTTGTCGAGCGCGACGTAGGTCTTCCCGTAGCCGGTCGAGCCGCGCACGTTCGGATGGATCACGGCGTAGCCCAGCTCGACGGCCCATAGCTGGGTCGAGATGTTGAAGGTCGGCTGGGACTGACTCTCCGGGCCGCCGTGGATGTTGATCAGCACGGGATGCGGGCCCGCGCCCGTGGGCTTGTAGATCCAGGCCGGGATCTGGCGCGGCTTCCCGCCGACCTTGTCGAACGTTGGATAACGCACGAGCGCCGGTTCGACGAGCCGCTTCTGATCGATGAGCCCGATCTCGCTTTGCGTCCAGCGCACGAGTTCCGCATTCGCGAGACTCCATACCCACACGTCATAAGGTTGCCCGGGCGTCTGCAGGCTGAATGCAAGCCGCTTGCCGTCGATGTCGAAACCCATCGATCCGATCACGCCGAACGGAAGCTCCGGCGGTATCAGGTCGACCCGCATCGCGAGATCCATGATTCCTAGCCGGCTCGCACCGTCCTGGTTCACGACATAGGCGAGATAACGGCCGTCTCGCGAGTGCGCGATGTCGTCGATATCCCAGTTCACGTGGTCTGTGAGCTGCGTGACCCTTCCGCTCGCGAGATCCGCGTAGCGGAGCGTCCTGAACTCGCTG
>Ga0187893_10004880_pt1 | contig 24891 bp, 20 predicted proteins | sample MA1701074metaG_FD_139574 | JGI IMG/M metagenome (GOLD analysis project Ga0187893, IMG submission 139574) | White microbial mat communities from a basaltic lava cave in the Kipuka Kanohina Cave System on the Island of Hawaii, USA - MA170107-4 metaG ... | reverse complement strand
CCTAGAAAATAACTTTCTTGGCGAAATATTTAGCTCATGTGCCCATCCTTCGAGGACAGGACCGCCTGCTGTAATTTTTGGTATGCCCCCGCAAGCCTATGGTGAGCTTCGAGCCTTGGCTTATCTGCAAAAAGACACAAGGTTAGATCACACCTTCCTGTTTCAGGTTGATGAATACTGGACCATGCGTCGTCCGGGTCGTCAAAAACGCGCGGGAGCTTTCCAGCCTCAGTGGTCCTATCTCAATGCCACTACAGCTAGCTCAAAGGGCAATCCTAGCTCCGCAAAAGACTACCAGTCGGATCTGAATTCTGATCCTTATGACCTGTTCCAGGTTCGCAATAAGGAGCCTCTGCCACGCAATTCGTCCCACACGGTTTTACCAGAGTTACGGCGAAGACACTTCTACGAAGAGTACTATAGAGACTTTGACGATTATGAACGACTTGAGTCAGGAACCCCAGGACTGATCGATAGGGTGCCGTTTTCCTGGGATTTTGGTTTCCTGCTCTGTCAGAAAAGGGCTTGGCAGACAAGCAGGACCTTTTGGGTTGAGAACCAAGACGGCAGCAAAACGGTGTGGAATGTTGCCCAGGTTTGGAACTTACTGACCAAAGCGGAATACGATGAACCGTCTGAGACAAAACAAAAAAAGAAAGTAAACAAGAAGAAAAAGGAGAAAGACAGTGAGCCGCTGTCTTATGTATCATGGAGAGTCTTTATCGAGGCCTGCAAGAAAGCCGCTGAGGAGCAATCGGATAAGTTTTCTAAGCCCATCACGGCCTTTGATTTCGCTCAAATTTCGCCTGAATCGTTTTCCTCTCTTATTCTCGAAATGTGGTTTTCTGAGATTTATGACTCCTTGGGTAAAAAAATTGACAAGGTAGACCAACATGCAGATTCGTCTAAGCAGGAATTAGATAGAATTCTTGGCGCAATCTCAAAGAGACAACTCTTCTTATCCGAAACAAACCAAAGAACTCAACACCATCTAAGCCTCTTGGAACTTGTAGAGAAATACTGGCTCGAACTTTACAAGTCATTCCTGATCTTAATCGAAGTAATCAACTTCTCCGATATCATAGGGGAATCTTCTGTAACTAACTTCGAGCTCAAATCAAAGAACACCGACTTCTGTGCGATCGCCTCCAGGCATTGGTACAAGACCGCCTCGCAGTGTCCTGATGAGATTTTCTCGAAAGAACCACTTGTGGCGGTGCGGTTGCCGGGTCGCTTTTCAGTGCGTGGAGATTGGTTCCTGGCAGCCTCAGGAAGTAGCCGTTCCTTTCGACAAGCGGAACGAGCATTAGACCTGCTCAACAGTCGCCGGTCGAATGTCACTCGCTTGCAACTTGGCATAGGCTTACCGACTCGCGTTCACAAGTTGGAAGACGGAAGATCAAGTCTTGGATCAGTCAGAACCAAACTAACATCGCATCAACATGGTCAGGAAAGTGTGGAATATGAGACTTTTCTGAAAATCGCAGCCCAGCGTGATAAGCGCGATTTCTACTGGCTATGGCGCAGCGGGCTCGACGATTATGCTCACTGCAATCGAATCTGGCATCGATGGCTTAACCGAACGCTGCTTTGGTGGTATCGAAACCTCTTAAGGTATAGGTCGGTGTGGCGAAATTCATTTGAAGTGTATGACGTGCTGACAAATGAGCCACCACAGTTAGCAGATTTTGCTCCTAAAGATGATTCAGAATTGGAAAGCATCCGAGCAAAGGTTCGCCGGGCCAAAACGTCGAAAGGTAAGCAGAAACCTCTCAAGAAATACACGGCGGCTCACTCTATTGCTCAACTAAAGGTTCGTATGGGGTTTATGGACCTGCGAAAGGAGCTGATCGGGGAACTCAAGCAAGCCTCCGAAAATGAGCTGGAGGGAATAATTTCGGCACCACGCTGACAGATGGATCACACTGGCACATCAATCCAGCAGTACGCGGGTGTTGAGTGCCTCGGCTTTCTCAATGGCGGCGAGGAGGCGTAGGTATTGAACGTAGTTTTTGCTCCGCGATGTAAGCCGCGCGATCTCTGATTGATTCAGGTCGTTGCGCAAAATCAAATCCATGAAATCGTAATAGTCCGCGGTGGCTGCAAATGGCAGCTCGCGGATATATCCAGTTTGCTCATTATCTTCGGAGCGAAATCCGGCAAGCAAATCGAACACGTTATCAGTGGTAATTCCTCCGGCCTCTCTCGTCAGGCGAATCGGAACCCGCAACTCATAGAACCGCAGCCCTTCTCTGGTAGTCACGCGCCTCAGTTCCTTGGTGGCCTCGCCATCAAAAGGCGACTCCGGATCGACAAGAATACGCAGCAGGCGTGGTTGATCTTCCTTGTCAATGGTGTCCAGGCAAAGTTGCACGCGATCGGCAAGGAATTTCTCAAACTGAGCTTCGATGGGATATGTGACGCGGCCCAGACACCCGACTGACTCGCCTTCGCCGGCGGCGGTAACCGGCAAACAGCAAGGACAATCCGGGCAGACAACGGTTTCTTCCTGCATTTGTTCTACTTCGGCGCTCGCATTTTCCACCCAGCGCAGCTTGTCAATGGATGGTGCGCTGGCGTCGCCGGTCGTGAGCCGCGTATGTATATTGCTCAGCCGGCCCCAGTCGCGGAGATGTTTTTCTGAATAGCGCGCCCGCAGCACGCAGGGATGTTGAACGGCGAATTCGAGAGACATGGGGGTAGTTTAGCAGAGTGAACAGGAGCAGGAGCAGGAGGCAGGAGCTGGGGCAGGAGGCAGGAGGCAGAACGCAGGAGCAGGGGCAGGACGCAGGAGCTGGGGCAGGAGGCAGGAGGCAGGACGCCAGGAGCAGGAGGTAGGAGCGAGGAGCGAGTTACGCATCCAGCCTGCTGCGCCCTGCCTCCCGCCACCTGCTCCTGCAAGCTGCCCCTGCATCCTGCTCCTGCTCCCGCCACCTGCTCCTGCAAGCTGCCCCTGCCTCCTGCTCCTGCCTCCCGCCACCTGCTCCTGCAAGCTGCCTCCTGCTCCTGCCTCCCGCCACCTGCTCCTGCAAGCTGCCCCTGCCTCCTGCTCCCGCCACTACCTGCTCCGTGCGTCCTGCCACCTGCTCCTGCGTCCTCCTCCTGTCCAGCCACCTGCCTCCCGCCACCTGCTCCTGCAAGCTGCCCCTGCCTCCTGCTCCTGCGTCCTCCCGCCTGCTTCCTGCCACCTGTCTCCCGCCACCTGCTCCTGCCTCCTGCTCACTATCTTGTGATAAGCTTTCCGCTCCCAACGAATTTTTCTTCAGCACGCCTGTGCACCAGCTAATTGCAGCACTTTGAGAGGTTGTGAACGATGGCACTTAGTCAGGATTTGTTGGAGATACTCGCCTGCCCGGCGTGTAAGGAGAAAGTGGATTTGAAGCCCGACGGCAGCGCATTGAAGTGCGTCGCTTGTAAACGTGTTTATCCAATCCGCGACGACATTCCCGTCATGCTGATTGACGAGGCCACGATCGAAGACGATCAAGCTGAACAAACCTGACTGGCCGAAGATAGATGAAAAGCCTCCGCGAAATAGTCGAATCATCGCCGCAGATGAGCGCTCTAACAATGCGCAGTCTGCGCGAGGAAGAGACGCCTGCCTCCCTCGGCCCGGCGCGATGGAATTGGCGGGATGTGCGTCGAGTACTGGTGATTCGGCTTCGATCAATCGGCGACACAGTGTTGGCTACTCCATCTGTTTTTGCGCTAAAACGATTTTTGCCAGAAACGCGCATCGATATTCTATTGGAGGATTGGGTTGCGCCGGTCCTCGATGGCTGTCCATTCGTTGATGAGGTAATTACTCTCAAACGTGGCAGCACTGCATCGCGCGCGCGCATCGCTCGGCAAATACGAACCCGGGCGTATGATGTTGTTTACAATCTTCATGGGGGCACCACGGCAACGCTGTTCACCCGAGCTTCCGGGGCAAAGCATCGGGTTGGTTATTCAAATTATCAATACGCCCGATTGCACAATCATTTGGCGCCATCTTCATCGCTGCTGTGGGGACGTGACAAGACACATTCTGTCGAGCAGCAGCTTGCGCTACCAGGATGGACAGGTGTCCCCGTTACAGATCGTCCGCCAACGCAACTGGCAGTATCGCGGCAGGCGGCCGAATCGGTATCAGATCGGCTCCGAGAGGCTGGTTTGAACGAAAAAACGCCGTTCGCAGTCATTCATCCCATGGCGGCATTTGACACCAAGCAATGGGCAGCGGATAAATTTGCGCGGGTTGCGGAAAATCTTTCGGCACGCGGGCTCGCGGTGGTTGGAATCACGGCGCCATCAGAGGCGAAGGTAGCAGAGTTAATGAGGCAGCTCGCGAACGCCCCGGTAAAGACTTTGACTGCTCTGTCTCTGCCGGAAGTGACGGCGCTCCTTTCCCGGGCGCGTTTATTCGTGGGCAACGATAGCGGCATTGCCCACATTGCTGCTGCGGTGGGAGCGCCCGCGGTCGTTATTTTCGGCTCGTCAAATGTCGCCCACTGGAGACCCTGGGCAAAGGTGGCCTCAGAGGTTGTGCTCGAGGAAATGGAATGCCAGCCGTGTCATGGTTATTACTGCGAAAAGTTTGAGCAGCCTGAGTGTATCAAGCGAGTTCCCGTAGAGCGAGTTGTAGCCGCAATTCACCGAGTGCTAAGTGAGTCCGAAATAGCGTGACCCTAGCTAAACAATACGCGAGCAAAATACTCAACTCAATTCGCGACCGCAAGATCGTGGTTCTTGGCGATATTATGCTCGACGAGTTTGTTTGGGGCGACGTGACGCGTATCTCTCCCGAGGCGCCGGTACCGGTCGTAGACATTCGCCGCGAGTCCGTTCATCTTGGGGGCGCCGCTAATGTTCTATCTAATCTCACCGCGCTGGGTGCAAAAGCGTGTGTCATTGGGGTAGTCGGAAAAGACGCCGCCGGCGAGCGTTTGCGCTTGAGTTTGCGCAACGCAAATCCCTTGCAGTCGGATGAGCATTTGGTCGTCGACGAAAGCCGACCCTCCACAGTCAAGACTCGGATTATTGCGCATAGCCAACTGGTGGTCCGCGCGGATCGCGAGCTGCGTACTCCCGTCAACGGTCGAACGGAGGAACGCATAATTGGCGCTTTGAAGGAAGCAATTCAGAGTGCCGACGCTTTGGTGGTATCTGATTACGATAAGGGCGTGGTCACACCCGGCATTCTGAGCGAAATTTTGCCGCTCGCTTACCAACGCATGCCCGTTCTGATCGATCCCAAGATTCGCAATCTCGCTTCATACCGGCCTGCCACATTGGTGACGCCGAATCACCACGAGGCTCTGCGGATGACCAACACCGAAGAGGATTCAGATGAGGGTCTCCATCGCGCCGCGCGGCTGCTAAGGGAGACATTAAACTGTAATGCGGTGCTGATCACCCGCGGAGATCGCGGCATGATGTTGCTTGAGGGCAACGGCAAGCCAACTTTTGTGGAGACAACCGCACGCGAAGTTTATGATGTCACAGGCGCCGGGGATACAGTGATAGCAACTCTAGCCGCCGCGCTCGCATCCGGATCATCGATGTTGGAAGCTGCCAACCTGGCGAATCACGCCGCCGGCATCGTCGTCGGGAAGGTCGGAACCGCAACCGCCAGCGCCGAAGAACTGATCGCGTCCTTCGATTGACTTTGTAGAGGCAGACCCTCCGTGTCTGCTCGTCTTCTGACTGCCGACGGGGTTTCCATCGCAGCGATGCCCCTACACCTGAGCATGATTGGCAAGACCCTCAGCAACTTTCGAATCCTGGAAAAGCTCGGAGCCGGCGGGCAGGGCACAGTCTACAAAGCCACAGATACCAAGCTGGGCCGTACAGTTGTAATCAAGGTTCTTCCTCCCGAATTGACGGCCAAGGAAGCCAATCTGAAACGCTTCGAGCGCGAGGCGCGTCTTGCTTCCTCCCTCGACCACCCAAACATCTGCACGATCTTCGACCTGGACGAAATCGAAGGACTGCATTTCATTGCGATGCAGCACATCGAAGGCCGTAATGTGCGGCAACTTGTCGGTGGTCACCCCCTTGAACTAAAGAGTGCGCTGTTAATTGGTCTTCAGGTGGCTGATGCGCTGGCGGCCGCGCATGCTCGCGGCATCATTCATCGGGACATCAAATCCGGGAATGTGATGGTCGCGCCGTCGGGTCAGGTGAAGATCCTTGATTTTGGGTTGGCGAAACTTCTGGATGACCAAGAAGCAGGCGCCGCAGGAATTCACCGCACCGAACTTACTGAAGTTGGCGTGCCATACGGAACGGCCACCTATGCGGCGCCTGAGCAGGCGCGTGGTGACCGGGTTGACAAGAGAGCCGACATCTTTTCTACAGGTGTGTTGCTTTACGAAATGCTGACCGGCACATGGCCTTTCCGCGGCAAGACCACCATCGACGTCCGGCATGCCGTGCTGCACGATGCGCCAAAACCAGTTGCCGAGTTGCGAAAGGAACCAGTTCCATCTCGCATTCAGCAGATACTGGATCGCGCGATGGCCAAGGAGCCGCGCGATCGCTATCAGAAGATGGAAGATATGCGCGACGACTTGCGCAGCGTGCTCCAGGAGCTATCGGTTGCGGAAACCACTGGGCAACCGTACGCCAGCGTTTCACCTGAACCGCCGCGACATCTTGGCGGCAAAAGCACAGTCTCGAGGGCAATGCGTTGGCTGAAGTCAATCACCAAGACCGAGGCGCCGACGACTTCGCCGACTTTCATTACGCCCACCAGACAGGGGGTTCATGAAACGCCCACGTTGGCCGATCAGGAAAAAAAGACTCTCGCGATCCTGCCTTTTAGGAATTTGAACAACGACCCGGCGTCAAGTTTTTACGAGTTTTCACTTGCCGATGCCGTAATCACCGAGCTGGCGCGGGTCCGCTCGCTCGTGGTTCGTCCGTCGTCAGTCATTTCGAGATTCCAGGGCCAGCAGATCGATCCGCGCGATGTCGGAAGAGAGTTGAATGTCGGCGCCGTTCTGGCAGCGGGATTCATGCACGCTGGTGAACGATTTCGCGTGACAGCGCAACTGCTTGATGTTGGATCGGGCGAAATCCTGTGGAGCGATCGCATGGACACGTCTGCAGCCGACATCATTGCTGTCCAGGATACGATTGCTCAACGCATTGTCGAAGGCTTGCGTCTCGAGCTGACCCATGCAGAACAGGCGGGCATCGCCAAACCTTCAACGCAAAACGCCGCTGCTTACGAGCAATACCTGCGCGGGCGAGATCTCTTTTTGCGCTTCATCTTTCGCTCGGTCGCTCCGGAAGACTGCAACAACGCCATCGAACACTTTCAAAGAGCGATCGAGCTCGATCCGAATTTTGCGCTGGCCCATGACGGGCTGGGCGCTTCATTCGTCAACCGGGTTTTCAAAGGCCTTGGGGGCGCGGAAGATTTCGAGCGAGCCGAGGTTGCCTTTGGTAAAGCGTTAGCGATCGATCCGCAATTGATCGAAGCGCGCATGCTGATGGTTTTTGTTTACATGTGGCGCGGGGAGAAACAAAAGGCCCGCGAAGAGGTTGCCCGGGCGCGCAAAGAAGCACCCGATGAGGCGGTGGTCCATTTCGTCAAGGCCACGCTGCACAGGTTGGATGGCGAGTATGGGCGCGCGCTGCGCAGTTACGATCGCCTGGTTCGTTTGGACCCCGCCGCTCATGTGGTCGCGAGTTACAACCGCGCGACCGTCCACATGTACATGGGTCATTTTGATGAGGCGATACGGCAACTCGACAACGCCGGGGATCCCGACAACCCGCTGGTGCGGACTTTCCGTGCTCTGGCTTTGTACTACACCGGCGAGACTGACGCAGCCGCTGATTTAATGCATCAGGTTGTCGAGAAGCATCCGAATATGTACGGGGTGCGGCCCTTTCTGGCGATGTTTCAGAGCGCTCAGGGCAAACATGACGAAGCGCGCGCGCAATTAACTGGCGACGTTTTTCGCAATGCGGAAGTTGATCCGGACATCGCTTATTCAGTCGCCTCAGTTTATGCGCTCGAAGAGATGCGTGATGAAGCCTTCGAGTGGCTGGAGCGAGCTATCGCATTGGGAAATGAGAATCGTCCCTGTTTCGAAAATGATCCCAACTGGAGTTTACTTCGAGACGATCCTCGATTTGGAGAGTTAATGGCTACTCTTCGTTCAGCGCATGGAATGCAACAGGCAAAATCCTCTCCTGACAATCCAGGCTAACACGCTGGTAAGAGCCCTCCTTTTAAGACCATCAGAGTTTCTAGCACCCTGAGCGACATGTCTCCGAGATTCCCAATCGGTGTTGCTACGAGATATAACATCGTAGGTATTGGAGTATCTAAACGAAGCACCCTCTAAGATACGTTGAAACGACTCTTTGTAGAAGTAATCAGCCTTGCGCGCCGTTGCCTGATCGTTGACCGTGACCGTGGCCCCGACATTGGCCGTACCCATAATGTCGATGGCGCCGGGAACCTCGCGCTGCGAATACTGGTTGAGAGAGTTCGTCGTCGTAGCGGCAACATCTCGCCGAAGTTTTATCGGATTCTCAGAGAAGCCTGCGAGCGCGCAGGCGTGCCGTACGGAAGGAAGAATCCTAACGGCTTGGTACTCCACGATGCCCGACACACAGCCACCACACACCTTCTCGAAAGTAACGTGAGTCCTAAAACAGTTCAAGAGTGGATGGGCTGGTCCGACAAAGCCTTCGTTTCTCTACTATTCACACGCGACAAAGCGATCTAGAGTAGAGGCAGGCCAGTCATTGGAGCGACTCGCTGGCCAGAAGATGGCGTGACACTAATGCGTCAGAGACAAAAATTGACTATGTCACGGCTTCGGCATTCAAGGTCTCTCGGGAGAAGGTGGCTCTGTCTGGGAGATTTATAACCGACAGTTGAGGGCCTCATCCAAAACTGACACCAACTTGAACGTGAATACTGACACGATCCACGTTCAGTCTCGTCCAGAGAATACACACAGTGAAAATGGAGGGCACTAAGTGGACACTAAATTGAAAATTGTCCGAATTTGCTGAAGAAAATTGAAGAAGTATGGTGCCGGAGGTCGGACTCGAACCGACATGAGGAGTGAACCTCGCCAGATTTTGAGTCTGGTGCGTATACCAATTTCGCCACTCCGTTCACCAGTCAATTTTCAATTCGCGTTCATCCGCGAAAATCTGCGGCTAAAAAATCTCCAGCGGTTGGCTCACCAATTCCTTTCACGAAACTCGACAAGTGATGCGCTTCGAGAATAAAATCACATCCAGCGGCCCCCAAAGCCATAGACGAACTCTCTCCCATTAGAAACTTCTCTCCCGCAAGAAAAATCTGGAAAGGAAAAGCATGAGAAGAGCACTTGGTGGGTTAGTGATGTTAACCATGCTGTTGCTTTTAGCTGCGCCTGCGTCGGCGAGAACCTGCGGGAGGTATAGGCATCGGCATGGCAACGTCAACCATAGGCACTACAGTTGTATCGGGGACGGACACAGACATGGGCGGAGTTTCTGGCAGAAACACCGCGATAAGTTGACGACGGCCGGCGGCGCCGGTGCCGGCGCGATCATCGGCGGAATTGCGGGCGGCGGCAAAGGAGCGGCTATTGGCGCCCTGGCTGGGGGTGGAGGAGCCGCCGTTTACACATACGGAATTCGTAAGCGCCGCCGTTCTGCGCGTTATTAGTGGCGAAAGGTCAAGAACGGGCCACCCACATGTTTTAGGGCGTGTGCCAAGCGAGGGACATCGAGCCTCTCACGGCTAACCGTTAACCTGCTGTATGAAAAGAGGTTAACCGGTAGGTAAAAACTTGTTTGCCACAACGTCCTAAAATCTGTAGAATTCCTAAACCTGCCCCGGCGGAGCAGGCCGGTATTTCTCTCGACCTTTGATCACGCCGCATTTGATTCCTCCCAGGGAAGTCGGTTGCGACCTCATCGCAATCTATTGGTTGATTGCCCGGCCATCCTGCGAATTCAGGAGTTCGAAAAATGTCAGATCAGTTGGCTTCGCGAATTCTAATAGTCGACGACGAATCAGAAATAACCGAAATCCTTTCCGACCTTCTAAATAGTACATATGAATGCACGACTGCAAACTCCGCAGAAGCAGCACTCGAGCGCCTGGCGGAAAGCGATATTCAACTAGTTATCAGCGACATTACGATGCCGGGCATGAGCGGACTGGATATGATTCCGCGGGTGAAGAGTGTGTCACCCAACACAGTGGTGGTCATGATCAGCGGTATGCAAACAGTCGAGAGCGCGATCGGAGCTCTCCGGTTGGGCGCCTTCGACTACCTAATGAAGCCTTTCGACCTGCGGCAGGTCGAGGCTGTGGTCAAGCGCGCTCTTGAACATCATGACCTGATAGTTGCCAAACAGCGCTATGAGAACCACCTGGAAGAGTTAGTGGAACAGCGAACCGGTGAACTTGATCGTACACTTAATTCACTGGAAGACGCGTATCGCTCAACCTTGAAGGCGTTGACGGCGGCGCTGGAAACCAGAGACTCAGAGACCCACGGCCACTCTGAGCGGGTGGTAAGTTACAGTCTGCGTTTAGGCCGGGAGTGCGGACTCAAGAGCGAGACTATGAAAGCGTTGGAGTTTGGGTCGCTGCTCCACGATATTGGCAAGATTGGGGTTCCTGATTCGATCCTGCGCAAGCCGGGCAAGCTGACTGATGAGGAATGGGTGAGAATGAAGGAACATCCGTTTCACGGCCAGCAGATCCTGCAAGGGATTGAGTTCCTCGAAGGGGCAGCCCGAGTGGTGGCGCAACATCATGAAAGGTGGGACGGCTCAGGCTACCCGCTCGGACTTCGAGAAGAAGAAATTGACATCTGTGCTCGCATTTTCTCAGTTGCTGATGCCTTTGACGCGATTACGAGCGACCGGGTATATCGTCGTGGTAAATCGTATCAAGAGGCTGCGAAGGAGTTAGACGACTGGGCCGGGAGACAGTTTGATCCGAAGGTGGTTGAAGCGTTTCATCGAGTTCCGCAGGAAGACTGGGATGAACTGCATCGTCAGTCTCTGCTCCCGAAGCAAGACGAGTTCGACGTGCGCAGCATGGCAAAGATGCTGAATTCCCGGTTGGAGGCTGTGATCAGTTAACCCACCTGAAATCTGTTTTGAAAGCGCTCAGATAGAATTCTTTTTTATTCATTCGGCTCAGAGGGAACCACGTATCCCCTTCGTGAGCGCAGGCTTAGCCCGACTCGGCGCGATGCGACCTCGACGCGTCGATATTCACCTCTTGGCGCCTCCGACAAAGGCCGCTTTGGACGGTAGGTGACAACGTATTCGGCGCCTATCTCCCGAGCAGCATCACGGGCGTGAGCTATCATTTGCTCGCTCGACTTCGGCAGAAAGATCCGGCCTCCGGTTTCCTCGGCAATTGTCGTCAGCACCTGTTGGCTTTTCTTAAGATCAACTTCATAGGCTTTGCGCCGGCGACGCATTGCCGGATCAAATCGTATGCTTACCCCGAAAGTCGGACTCCGTGTGGTTCCCGGAGGCAGTGTCGGGTCGGTTGCGGTGATCGGGTCCGAAGCAGGAGGCATTTGTCCCCCGGACACTCCGGCCCGGCGATCAGACTTCTTCTGCCGCACAAATTCGGTGTAGCTGATGATGTGAACAGTCGCGCGCACCGCAGCCAACCGCTTGATTGCCTCTTCTCGATCGATTTTTCCTCCGGGAGTGTCGACCCCATCAGTGATGAACACCACATGGCGAGTTCCCTCAGGCCGATCGCTGAGATGCCGCGTCGCCTCGGCCGCAGCATCCGAAAAACGCGACCGCTTAGCCGCCAACAGTTTCGTCTTGAGTTTTTGCCGCGCCGCTTCCTTATCCTGAGTCCACGGCTGAATCAACTCTACCGAATTACCAAATTGAATCACCGCAACCTGTGTTCCTTCTTGAAGCCGATTAAGCACTTCAATCGCCACGGCGCGAGTTAGACCGGTTAATTTCGACATTCCTCCCATACCGGACAGTTCGCCGCCCATGTCCAAAACCAAGAGCACGTTGGCGGGAAGATGGCGCACGCTCCTAATCTGTTGAGCGACACCGTCCTCGAGCACAAGAATGTCGTCCACTTCGAGCGAAGGGTCGTAGTGGCCATACTGGTTAAGTGCAATGACCGGCAGACGCACTTCTTCCGTAAAAATCTTAACCGGTTCTTGCTCCTCATTTGGCGGTGTTGGAGTAGGAGAGGGGCGAGCTGGTTGCTGAGCCAGGACGGGCATCAGGGCGCCCCACACCAAAATCAGGAACGTAGTCGATAGCAAGCGGAACAAAGCAGTTAGACAGCCTTTTTTGAGAATCGCCGCTTTGATGCTGCGAAAGCCCGCTCGGCGTTGCCTTAAGTAGCCAAGGCCGAGGCTTTTCGTGCCTGGGACTGGACTGCGGTAATCGCCACGGCATCTACAATATCTTCTGCCTTGCACCCACGCGAGAGGTCATTGGCGGGCTTATCAAGTCCCTGAAGAATCGGACCTATCGCCGTTGCGCCTGCCAACCGCTCGGTAAGCTTGTAGGCTATGTTGCCGGATTGAAGATCCGGAAAGACCAGAACGTTTGCCTGGCCTGCCACATTCGAGCCGGGCGCCTTCGACTCGGACACAGCCGGCAGCAATGCGGCATCGACTTGCAGCTCGCCATCAATTATCAACTGCGGCGCTCTCGCTTTTGCCGTTCTGGTGGCTTCGACAATCTTGTCGACTAAACGGTGTTTGGCGCTGCCCTTCGTGGAAAAAGAAAGCATCGCGACGCGCGGCTCCGCACCCACCAGCGCGCGGTACGAATCCGCCGAAGCAATCGCGATTTCGGCGAGCTCGGCAGAGCTGGGTTCAATCACAACGCCACAATCGGCAAAGATCAAGGCACCGTCAGTGCCGAAGTTATTGTCACGCAGGGCCATGAGAAAGAAGCCGGAGACGAGCTTGAAACCGGAGCGAACGCCGATACATTGAAGAGCAGCGCGCACCGTATGGGTCGTAGTGTTGGTAGCTCCAGCCACGGAACCGTCGGCCATTCCCAGTCGCACCATCAGGTTTCCGTAGTACAAAGGATCGGACAGCATGGTTCGAGCTTCGTCGGCCATCAAACCTTTGGCGCGGCGTAACTCATGAAAAAGCGTGGTCATCTTTTCAAAGTCCGCCGCACGCTTGTGATCTATCACTCCGACTCCGCCGAGATCGGCTCGTTCGCGGTCGGCGGTTTCGCGTATGGCGGCCTCGTTTCCGAGCAGTGTAATTCGGGCAATGCCCTGGCGGGCACAGGCGGCAGCCGCCACGACCGTGCGTGGGTCATCTCCTTCAGGCAGGATGATGTGTTGTTGATTGCCGGCAGCGCGCCGCCGGATGCGCTCAAGTATGGTCATGGAGGAGAAAGTTTCTCTAATGTGCCTTCCAAGCTTTGAATACTGCAATTAGGCCAGCGGCAAAAGTTGCGAAGCTGCCGACGTAAACATATAACCAAAGATCCTCAATATTGCCAATTGAACTGTAACGAGCAATACGATAAAGCGGCTAGGGGTGACTTAACAGCGGCCCTGCGCCCAGAGCGGCAACAATTGCCCATCCTTTGTGGGATTCCGGTTCGCCTCACTTTCGCTGACATCTCGCGGCAAAGAGCAAAAGGCCGGCCACGCTACCTGCCATAGCGAGCCCTTTGAGGATATCGAAGCTCTTTATCTCAACTGCTTTGGGTTTTGCGAAGATACAATCCGAGAGCTATGCCAAAAAATAGTGCCAGTAACTACTCCTAAAGAGCCCGCTAATGTTCCTCCAAGGAAGGCGGCGCCTGCGGCAGCACCTACCGTTGCTAACAGGAACGTTGTTTCTCCACTACGGCTAACGTCGCTGTGGTTGTTAAAAAAAACATTATCGTCAAGAGAGAGTGTGGTTGTCTCTCCCCGCACTCGCATGACCAGAATCGGTCGTGAGGTCTGGTAAAGTCTGTGGCATAAAGCGCCCGAGATCCGACAAGAAGTTCACGCCTAGTGAATACCTATCGCTCCGGGAAGAACTTCTAAAATTTCAAAATTTGCCTGAGCACGCTGAGACGTGTATAAGCTTCGTGTAAGTGTTTTTACCGACTAAACCGTGATTGATTTCTTGCGCCGGCTAGTTGTGGCTAGACCTTACCTGACAGCCCGCCGAGAGTCAACGTCTTAGATGTCTGGTCATCGAGTCTAAATACAGATTACGGGGAACATATGTCACGTTTAAAAGCACGTCGACGAATCAAGAATCTGCTTTTGTTTATTCCCAACCTAATACTCCTCTGCTTCCGACTAATGACGGACCGCCGAGTGCCGGGAACGGAGAAAACCCTCGTTGCTGGTGCAGTACTCTATGCCATTATTCCGCTGGATCTGATTCCCGACATGATCCCCTTTGTAGGCCAGATTGACGATCTTTATCTAATATCGTTGACCCTACTGCGCCTGCTTGATCGCACCGACCCGAGAATCGTTCGAGAACACTGGGGCGGCGGAGGAGACGTCGTCGAACTAGTTGAATCTATGGTCACGGTGGCTTCGAAACTACTGCCGAAGCCAATTCAGCGAGTGCTCACATCACGTGTGGACGTGGCGCCGGGTCGAGGCGGGAAGGCAAAAGATCTACCTGGTCCTTTGCTGGTGGCGCGACCGGAGATCGATATCGAGAAACGCGCCGGGTTGGGGTAGGGAAGAACAGTTACTTTTTGGCGGCTCTTAATTCCGCCAGCAACTTCTCGTGGATCCCGCCAAAACCCCCATTGGACATGATTGCCACCACGTCACCCTCCTGAAGTCGTGGAAAGAGGTGACTGACTATTTCGTCAGCGCCGGGCAGTGCGAGTGCGGGTTTATTTAGCTTCGAGATATCTTCAATCAGTTTTTGAGTGTCGAGCGCCCGCCCTTTTTCAGTGACTTTCTGACTGTCGAACACATTTGCAATCACCACGTAATCTGCCGGGGCGAACGCCTGGGCGTACTGGTCCTGAAAAATTGCCAGCCGGGAAGACCAGGAGCGTGGTTCAAAGACAGCGACCAGGCGACGCTTTTGATACTTGTTTCGTAAGGCGCGCAGAGTTTCTCTAACCGCGGTTGGATGGTGGGCAAAATCATCGATCACCGTTATTCCACGTTCTACTCCACGAACCTCCGCCCGGCGCCGGACGTTTTTGAAACTCAAAAGCGATCGCGCGATTGATTCGCGATCGATTCCCCACGCAGCTGCAGCGATAATGACCGCCAGACAGTTGAGTAAATTGAACTGACCAATCAACGGCGTTCTAAACTCACCCCACTCCGCGCCGTCACACAAAACCACGAAATTAGACATTTCGCCCGCGTGGTCCGTCTCGCGCAATTGCCACTTCGCATCCGGGCTCAAGCCAAAAGTTTCCAGCTGCGTAAAAAGCTTCGTTCCCATCGACGCCACCACTTCGCGCACCGCGGGGCTATCCCATCCGGCTATTAACCGGCCATTAGCAGGCACAAGATTCATGAATCGGCGAAAGGCCAGCTTCACCGCGTTCAGGTCGGGATAGATATCAGCGTGATCAAACTCGATGTTGTTCACGATCGCGATTTCCGGCAGGTAGTGCATAAACTTTGGTCCCTTGTCGAAGTAGGCCGTGTCGTATTCGTCGCCCTCAATGATGAAATATTGGCTATCTGTCACGCGAAAACTAACCCCGAAGTTTTGCGCAATGCCACCGATAAGAAAGGCGGGGTTTAGACCACCCTGATCCAGCACCCAGGCCGCGATGCTCGTGGTAGTAGTCTTGCCGTGCGTGCCGGCGACCACCAACGATCGCCGGCCGCGAATAAACTCTTCCTTGACGATTTCAGCTTGCGAGCGATATAGGAGCTTGCGGTCTAAGGTCTCTTCAACTTCGGGGTTTCCGCGCGGGATCGCATTTCCCACAATTACGCAATCCGGCGCCGGGGCGAGATGCTCGGCGTTGTAGCCTTGCATAACGCCAATACCGAGATCTTCGAGCATGGTCGACATTGGCGGATAGACATTCTCATCGGCGCCCGTCACCTTATGTCCGCGGGCCAGCAACATTCCAGCCAATGCTGCCATCGCCGTGCCGCAGATCCCAATGAGGTGATAATGCATCTCTAGTTGAAGAAATTCTTAGCAGATATTTCGCTTCCCAATGCTCACGCTGATCGTGCCGCCGCCCATTGTTAATTCATTTTAACCAAGCCTTATGGAGCGTTCATCCTGTCAATCGCTTTCATCCTTCGGAACTTTGCAAATAAAATGTGGGCTCCCACAGCAGCGCTTACCAGTAAGAACGGAATTGCCGAAACCCAGTAACGATATTCAATCCACATGGGAAGATAGGCCAGTCCGGTATAGACCCACACTACCGCCGGCAGAGCGACGGCAGGATTTCGCCAATTGCCGAGCAATCCAACCAGGCCCAGCAACAACGGAGCCAGTGAGAACACCAGCAACAAACAGCCTTTGATTATTAAGGTCAGCCAGTCCTTCTCTTGATAGGCGGCTCCGAACGACTTATTTAATCCGGTAAACATGTCGAAGCTCGTAACAAAGAGAAACGGAAAATTGCGTGCGCGCGACAGCACGTAGGCCTTAGGATTCGAGCGGATGTTCTGAAGCGCTAGTTGGAGTCCGAACTGGTCTGCCTCGGCCATTTCTCGGGGTGTTTTTGCCGTGACCAGACGACGGCCGTACGGATCCTCTGTCGAGTATCGAGCCCAAAGCGATTGCTGGTCCTTCTGGTTCCAATCGGTCCGTGTCGCAACATAAAAGAGTGTGCTTGAGGCCCCCTGCACCAGTACCAGATGTTCTGCAACACGCGTGCAACGGATTGTCCAGGGAAGAACGATCAGAGTGGTAAATCCGATAAGTACTAATGAGTGTAACCATCGGCGTGGAATTCTTAGAATCAGGACTGATATTCCGGCAATTATAAAAGCGAATGGCAGAGCGATAGGCCGGCACAGAGTCGCCAGTCCGAAGGTGGCGCCAGCCAGACCGGTCAGCGCCAGGCGATCTCGGAAGAGACCTTTCAGCACAAGAAACAGCCCCGTCGCTGACAAGGCCGTGAACAACGTCTCAGAAAGGAGCGCAGTTGAGAAATAGATCGCCCCGGGGTGAATAGCATAAGCAAGTCCCGCGGTTGCCGCCCAGCGCAGGTTCAGAGCCATATTCGCCAGAAGCAATACCAACACAGCGACTCCGGCGTCGAGGATCACCTGCGTGGCAACCGCCGCTTTCGTCGAGACGCCCTCCGACCAGATGAAGGTCATGAGGAAGACCGGATAAAAAGGTGCACGGCGAATGCTGGGGATCAATGGCTCACCGACATCGAGACTGAAAACGCCCTGAGTCCTTACATTCTCCGCTAGCCGTATGTAATCAACCGAATCCGGCGGGCGCACAATACCGTTGACTGCCAGGTAAGCAACACGCGCGCCCAACGCTAATAAGAATACGGCTGCGATGACCCAGAGAAGGCTTCTCGTCGTTGAGCGAGCACTATTATTGCTCGAGGCGATCGAGAAACCATTCTTCGTCGTCACGAATTCCTCCTGCCCGCCCCAGGTTTACGGCAGATAAACTGGTACTGCGCACCGAACGGTAGTTTTGAGACATGCGGCTCTATCGGACGTAGCCAACGAAGCGCTCGCGGAAAGATAAACAGAAAATCGCGGCGGATGATTTCAAAGCCACACGAAGTGAGGAGTCGCCTCATTTCGGGCGGCGTGAGCGTTACTGCGTCTTTGTCGAAAGGGATGCGTTTCATTACATAACGAGTACCTGGGTTCCAAGGGTTGTTTTCCCAGACAGCGAACAAGCCCTCAGGCCGCAGCGAGCGCAGAACATAGCTGAGGGCGGCGGCTCGCTCGGTAACGGGGATGTGGTGAAAGACGCCGTTGCAAAAGACGAGATCGGTATCGCCGCTGGGCTGGTACTCGTCGAAAAGGGCGAACTGCTCGCGGCCCGAGTTGAAGGTGCGCCGCGCCACCTGGAGCGACATGTCTGAAGTATCGACGCCCATCAGCGTCTCGCCGCCGAGAACGTCGAGCAGGAACGGCGTGGCCGCTCCCGTGCCGCAACCGAAATCCATTACTCGTTTCGGCCGCACGCCCAGCGACTGTAGACACCCGGCGAGCCATTCCACGCGGCGCTGGGCAAAGTAGAGCTTGTCCTCGCCGGAGACAGAGAGACCCTGGGCGAGGGCAGCGTCGTAGTCCGAGGCGTATTGGTCGAACTCGGCGTTGCTGTACGTGAATTCGCTCATCAGCGGCGGCGCATCCCGAGGATGCTGACAAAGAAGCTTGACAGCATGGTCTGAAAGCCGAGCGCGGTCAGGGTGGCGCCCGGAATCACCCACCGCATGGTGCGACTGTAGTCGAGGTGACCGAAGCCGCTTTGCCACCATTGACCAACCGCTGCTGCCAGCAAGACGAGTCCCAGGAACAGCGCGCCCGAACTGATAATGAGACCTCTTTCGAGGTTGACGATCTTGAAAAAGCGGTCCATACGCGGGTCTTCGGGCACCAATCCCTCGCTGATCGCAAAGGTTTTGGTGAAGATTGCAAAGAGCATAGATTGATAGCCGAGGAGGATAGCCAAACTTGAGAACAGCAGAGTGTGGGCGTCGAAAGTCACGCCCTGCACCGTAAAACCGGGCAGCGCCAACGCGTAACCGAAAACTCCCAACAGCATCAACAACGTGCCTGGTACTAAAAACAGCCAGCGCGGGCTGTACATCAGGAAGAAGCGGAGCGTACGCCATCCGTCCCGAAAGGTTTTCAAGTGTGGCGCGTGTGACTTCCTGCCATCAGGATGCAGAGTGGTTGGCACCTCGGCGATGCTCGCGCGGTAAAGACTGGCTTTAATAATCATCTCGGTGGCAAACTCCATCCCGGTGCAGCGCTGGTTAAGGTCGTCGTAAAAACTTTTAGTGAAGCCACGAAGGCCACAATAGATATCGTGGATCGGCGTGCGAAACCACTTCCGGGCGATCAGTGAGAACATCGGGTTGCCCCACCAGCGGTGCAGTCTCGGCATGGCTCCAGGCAACACGCGTCCGCCGCCTGCAGGCAGACGACAACCCTGAACGATATCGTAACCTTCCCGCAGCTTGTCGACGAACTTCGGGATTTCTAAAAAATCATAGCTGTCGTCCGCGTCGCCCATGATGACAAACTTCCCGCGCGCCGCGGCTATCCCACCCATCAGTGCGCTGCCATAGCCCTTTTCCGCCACTGAAACCACTCGAGCTCCCAATCTTTCCGCGATAGCCTGCGAGCCGTCTGTGCTTCCGTTGTCCGCAACAATGACTTCGCCATCGATCGCCATATCGCGCATGGCTTGGTGGGCTTTGCGAATGCACACCTCCAGCGTGTCCGCTTCGTTCAAGCAGGGCATAACCACCGACAGCTCTACCGGCGAGTCTTCCCCAGGGTGTGATCTGCTCGTCATGGTTTCCAGCTCGATGTACGATGCTACGGTCATCTGTGCTTAATGGCGGCGATGGTGCTTAGCCGGACAGGCCAAAAGATGAGAAGCCTCTCCTTGAAAACTTCTCCGTTGTTAATCCTGTCTCAGCAAGCCTGGCCCATCGGGGCTAGATAGTATCGAACCATCTTTACTAGATCAAACCTCCTTATAGAGCTTCTGCTCCTGACCCAAAGCCCAATGATTCAAATTTGACGGGATCGAAATAGTTCAGAAAAATCGAAGCCGCCGAAGGGCATGAGGTCGGCAATTTTCGCTCAGGGTAAAGGACGCTTGTCACCAAAAGCCCTTTTCAGGTGACTCCAATGAAGCTGCTGGGCCAGTTTTAATTCTGGTGCCCGAATGCCGCGCAACCGCCGCCATAAGTATTGAATGGACGAAGTAAGAAAGGCGGCCATTTGGTTAGTAATCAGTTGCCAACGCAAGAGGGAATTTTCTTGATAGAAATAAGATGCTTCCAGTTGGACACGGAGCTTTTGGAGGCTGGACCAGCGCTGCGAAGAGCTTTGCGCACCCCGGTGAAGAATGACCGCCCGCGGTTCGAATACGAGATGCCATCCCGAGCGCGTGATCCGAAGGCACCACTCGTTATCCTCTCCGTAAACATGAAAACGCTCGTCGAATCCTCCAACTTCATCGATCATCGCGCGACGGGCCAGAATCGCTGCGCCACTCAACATCGGCACCCGCCGTAAACGGCCGTGATCCCAATGTCCGCCAAGAAGCAGTTCGCCTCTGATGCGCCGCGGAAGCAGGAGATAGAGTTTCATTTGAGACAGAACGATCTCCCACGCGGAGGGCGGGTTGCGCCAGACGCTGATTTGCACCGAGCCATCCTGATTGATCAGTTTTGGACCACAAGCGCCGATGCGTGCGCTCGAGTGGATGGTTGCGATTAGAGTGTCAATCGCGCGGGGAGTCACTTCAGTATCAGGATTGAGTAACAAAACAAGCGGCGCTTGGCTCACCTTGAAAGCCTGATTATTTGCCCTTCCAAAACCGACATTCTCGGAGTTCTCGATTAGTCGAATCGGCAAAGTCGAGAGCGGGGACTCGCGAGATTGATCCGTTTTCAACCAATCAGTGCTGCCATCAGTCGAGGCGTTGTCGATGATCAGAATTTCCCAGTTAACCTTCGGTGGGTTTTGAAGAATGCTGTGAACACAACGCTGCAGGAGCGCACCGGCGTTCCAGTTTACAATGATGATCGATAGCTCTGCTCTCAAAACTTTCTCGGTATCCTGGCAAAGTCACACCAGTAGATCTTTGAAAGCGCTATTAATACCGTTTGAGTAGTAATGATAACGCAATGAGAAAAGCTCACTAAGAACGCGTGGCATCCGCAGGAAGCGGTTCCGAGGCAGCGCGGCGCGCGCTTCGAGGTGCCTAATCCTGCCCCCGAGATCTTGTTGTGCGCTTTTACTCTCGAATTCTCCGCTCCTGTTTTCGAGTCTTTGCTGCGCGCTCCGGGCGATCGCCAACATTTCCAGGTAAGGGTTAGACCGTCGCAGGGCGTTGCTGACGCCGGGCGTGGGTTGCTGTCGCGCTCGGGCCCCGATTTGTTGCCCGCCATGCTGGCGATATTTAACCAGAGGTTCAGGGATTGAAGATATTTCGGCCGCCGCGCCAATGATTAGCGCCAGCCACGCGTCGTGGATTAGTGGTAAGTCTTCGGGAATTGGGAGCCCAAGGTGTCGGAAACGTGCGCGAAAGGCCATCGTCGCCCCGGTCACGGTCGAGCCGGTCAAAAGTTCCCGGAAGGCGCCGACCTGTGAGAGCTGCTTTTGCTTTTCGTGACGGAAACCCAGGCTCTTCCAAAGCGTTCGTCCCAGGGGACGCGAGTTTTCATCAATCAGCTCGGCATCACTAAAAACCAGGCCAACCTCTGGCGCGCGCGCGAACTCAACTGCGAGGCGCTCGAGCTTGTGGGGCATCCACACATCGTCCTGGTCGCAAAGCGCGATCAGGCCTGCTCCACAGAGGCCGATAACGCGCTCGAAGTTTTTGATCAAGCCCAGTTTTGTTTCGTTGAGATATATCCGAACCGGGAATGGAGCGTCAGTCGCGAAACTTTCCACCAGGCGCAATGTCTCGTCGCTCGAGGCGTCGTCACAGACGATCAGCTCCTCAGGCAACAGCGTCTGCGCGGCAATACTTTCGAGCTGCTCCCCGATAAACCGCACGCCATTGTGCGTGCACATCGCTACGGAGAAAGCATCCGCCATCAGCTTTTCACAGTGCGAAAGGTGGGTAGGAGCGATCTCTTTCATTCATGACCAATTTCCCAACGTCAGGCCACTGAATCCCGAAGGTTGGATCGTCCCAACGAAACCCCCTTGAGCTTTCCGGCACATATGCGGCCGTCACCTGGTAGGTGACCTCAGTGTTGTCTTCAAGAGTCAGGTAGCCATGGGCGAAATCGCCAGGGATGAAAAGCAAGAGTCGGTTTCGCTCGGTTAGCTCTACACCGATCCATTGCTTGAACGTTTGAGAGTCGGGACGCAAATCAACTCCGACATCAAAGATTGCGCCACGCGTACAGCGTACGAGCTTGGCTTGACCGTGCGGAGTAGCCTGATAATGCATGCCGCGCAGTGTGCCAGCCTGTTTATTGTATGACAAGTTGGCTTCGATAAACTCGCTTTCAAGGCCTAGCGTTGCAAGTTCTGGCTTTGACCAAAGGCGAGCAAAAAAGCCCCGGTCATCTTCAAACAGATCAGGTTCAATTATGAAAGCGCCGGGAATTTTGGTGGCTTTAGGAATCATGGAAGCTGTAGACCATTTTTTAGTTTGGAAAGCCGGCTCTTTTGCCGTAACTGGAATAGGAGAATTGAGTGTCGGTTCGGTGCCAGAGCCGGGACGATAAGTGCGTAACGCATAACAAAAGAACAGATTGTAATCACGAAAGATATTCGAAAATGAGCTTTGCTTTATAAACTATTCGGTCAAATTCTCGTTTCAAACGCGACTGAATGGCAGTTTTAACCACTCGTATGAATGGTAAGCCTGCAGTTTGATCAGCCTTCCGACTAGTTGCCTTTCGGGGATTGATCTATTGGAAAGGCAAATTTTGAGGGACTTCAGGAGAGACCTCCTAGCGTTAGCCATGTCACCCTGCTGATAATAGGTTTCTGAAAGATACTGATAAGCTTTGGCCCTGGCGGCCTCGGTTGGTCTCTTGTACTTGCGATCAAGATAGTTGACCAAATGATCAAGCAATTCAGTAGAGTCTTTGACTTGCTCTAAAAGATTCAAAGCAGTCCAGAAGCCCCCCTGGTGAACCCTATAGACAGCCATCACTTCGTTCAAATATCCAATGTTGCCATGTTGAGCGTTCATAATATGAAGCGCCCAATCTCCCGTCATGGAAGTGAAAAACCAGTCTGGAAAATCGCCAAAGAGTCCCCGACGGAACACTGCCGAACAAGAAAATATGAAATTTCCACTTAGTAGATCTTCAAGTGTGAAGATTTCTTTTTTGGTCTTGCAGGAACTCCTTTGCGCTGGACTGCCGTCCTCGAAGAACATCGTAACATCATGAAAACAGATCGCACACTCCGGATGGCTATTCAGAAAGTCTACTTGTTTTTGCAGCTTATTAGGGTCGGTCCAGTAATCGTCGCCATCGAGCAAGGCAACGTATTCTCCTCGGCAAGCTCGCTGTGTTTCGACAAAGTTGAACTTCCCCCATCGGCCTAAGTTTCTATCATGAAGTAATAGTCGGATTTTTTCAGGATGGGCGTCTCTTAGTTCGGTGACAATTTCCCGGGTGCGGTCGGTAGAGCAGTCCTCGCCTATAACAATCTCATAATCGAAGTTGACCCTTTGATTCAGCGCACTTTCGACGGCCTGAGCGATATAATCTTCGTGGTTATAGGTCGTGATGCTGACGCTTAACTTCTTACTCATGTTCGAGTCAAATTGAGTGTGCCTCAGGCTCGGTCCCGGATTTCACCGTCGGAGTTGGTTCAAAACGGACCTGCGTTTGAAGGGCAACCAGGAACCAATATGTTGAGGTGAAGCTCTCTCACGCCGCTCAGCAAGGAAACCGATCGCAGATGCTTCGCGCAGACAATTAGCAGGTACTCCCGCTTGTCAGAGTAGACATGAGCAGCCAAAGAATCACCAGTCGGTTTATCCGCGGTCAGCGACGCCGATAATGTACTCCTCATCAGCTTCACTTCTTCTTCGCAATCGTTGGTCAACTTCGGGGCCGTTTGAAATAACGAATTTGATGATTTCGCAAATGGCGGAAATCTCGTTCGCCCCAACCGCGGTACCGGTAGGCAACGCCATCACCCGCCCTGCAAGCTGTTCAGTGACCGGCAGCATTAGCCCGGCGTGGGGGTAATAAGATCGGTAGGGCTCCATGCGATGACAACCAGGGTAGAAGTAACGACGAGCGAGCACATTCTCCGCGTGCAAAATCTCAATTAGCCGGTCGCGCGAGATCTGAGTTTTGTCTTCGTCGATTTCGAGCACCAGGTACTGAAAGTTGCACTTCTGGTCGTCATCGTAACGAATCATGGTCAGACCCTCGGTGTTCCCCAACTCTTGAGCGTACCGCAGATAGTTGCGGTAGTTGACATCGATAAAGTCCTGGATACTTTCGAGATTGGTCAGCCCCATCGCCGCCGAAACTTCGTTCATCTTCCCATTGGTTCCGATGTACTCGGTCCGATCGTAATCGGCGAACCCAAAGTTTTTCATCAGACGCATCTTGTCGGCGAGTTGCGCGTTGTTCGTTACGACGGCGCCGCCCTCCATGGTGTTAATGAATTTTGTGGCATGGAAGCTAAAAACTTCCGCGTCGCCGAAGCCACCGATCATCCGATCCTGGTAAGAACAGCCAAAGGCGTGGGCGGAGTCGAAGATGAGCTTGAGGTTTCGGCGCGTCGCGATCTCTTGCAGCGCGCTAATGTCGCAGGGCCGGCCGAAGACATGAACGGGAATAATAGCAGTCGTGCGCGGCGTTATCAGTTGCTCAACAAGGCTGGGGTCAAGATTGTAGGTGTGCCAGTCTATGTCGCAGAAAACGGGCGTGATTCCCTGCCACTGAAGGGCATGGGCCGTGGCGATAAAGGTGAAAGACGGAATGATGACTTCACCCGTCAATCCGAGTGCCCTAATGACAATCTCAAGCCCAATGGTGGCGTTGCACATGGCTACGCAATGCTTCACGCCGGCAATATCAGCGACGCGCCGCTCGAACTCGGCGACGTTAGAGCCAGCATTGGTGAGCCACCTGCGATCGAGTATGTCATCGATCCGCATAGCCAGCTTTTGCCGGTCACCAATATTTGGCCGGCCGACATGAAGCTTGTCATCGAAGGTCGGAGCGCCGCCAAAGACGGCCAGGTCTGCAATCGTGTTCTTGATCATGTCGCGAGTAGAGCCTTGT
>Ga0187893_10004879_pt1 | contig 24893 bp, 19 predicted proteins | sample MA1701074metaG_FD_139574 | JGI IMG/M metagenome (GOLD analysis project Ga0187893, IMG submission 139574) | White microbial mat communities from a basaltic lava cave in the Kipuka Kanohina Cave System on the Island of Hawaii, USA - MA170107-4 metaG ... | reverse complement strand
TCCCTGCGCGGAGGTAAGAAACATGTCCCGTCGGCAATGGTTGCAATCACGCTGGACAATCATCATTGCAATCGTCGGTCTTCCAATTGCGTCGTCGCCGTGGTCGTTGGCCGATCCCTGCGCCCCGCAGCCGCCGACGACCTCTCCGGTCGGAAATGCGGTGGTCATCGAATTCGAAGTCTGCGACCGCGGCAAGATGGCCGCGGTCGCTACCGACGGGCAGCGGTTCGCGGTGGTCTATGAACGCGCCGCCGCCGAAGGACCGTGCAACTCCTGGACGAGCAATTTGTATCTCGAACGCTTCAACGCCGATGGAAGCCGGCTCTGCGGCAGCAGCGACGCGTGCCCCACGCCGTTCGGCGGTCCGGGTGGCCGCCTCCGCTCCGGAACGCTGATCTAGATATCCATTCGGAATCGCCGCGTTGCCGTCTTGTGGGACAGGCGTCCCGCCTGTCCGCGCGCCCCCGTTTTGTGGCACCCGCCGCTCTGTGGCACCCGCCGCGGCGGATGCCCGCCTTGGCGGGCGCTGAACCGGCCCGCGGATTCCGCGCGACGCCCCGACGGGTGGCATGGGCGTCTCGCCCGTGAACGCCGACTTCGCGCGCCGGCGAAACCAGCGTTTCAGGGAAATTCAGGCAATTTCGGCTTTGTGCGCGAAACCTGGAACCGAAACCCCCGTCCCTGCGACCGGTCGGTCCGTTGTCCGCCCGCCTCGTTTGGATTCCCGCGTTCGCGCGATCGACGACTGCGAGCCGGCTCGATCCCTGTTTCTTGCCTCCGCGGTCGCAGCCGGTGCCCGGGAACGACGGTGCCGCCCCTTCCTTTTTGCTGCTGCTTGCATGCGAATGAAGGAACCTGCGCGGCCGACGCCCAGCGCGCCGGTCAAGGAAGCAGGTCCGCCACGTCGATCGGGCGGAAGAGAATCTCGGGCGGAGGGCCGAGCGGGTGGCCGGCGGTCAGGTCGCGGGCGGCGTGCGGCCAGGCGAATTCCGCCGGCGCGATGTTGAGCGACGCGCGGATCTTTTCCCCCGCGAACGGCAGAAAGGGCGCGAGCAGCACGCCCAGCGTCCGGGTGCAGTTGATGCACACGTTCAGCGCCGCGGCGCACCGCCGCGGGTCCGACTTGCGGGACTTCCAGGGCGCCTGACCGTCGATGTAGCGGTTGCAGGCGCGAAAACCGTCCATCACCCGCCCCAGCGCCGAGCGGAATCGGCACCCTTCCAAATCCGCCCCGACGGATTCGACGAGGCCCCGCACCTCCGCGAGGTGCGCGCGGTCGCCGTCGTCCAGGGCGTCGGCGGGCGGGACGCGCCGGCCGTAGTCGTCCGTGACGATCTTCTGCCAGCGATTGATGAAGTTCCCCAGCGTGGCGATCAGTTCTGCGTTGTTGCGCTCGACGAAGTGGTCGAAGTCCCACGCGGTGCGCTGCGACTCGGGAGCGACCGACGTCAGGTAATACCGAAGCGGGTCCGGGTCGAACGACTTGAGGTATTCCTCGATCCAGACCGCCGTACCCCGGCTCTTGCTGATCTTCTCCTCGTCCTTGCCCGGAAAGCGGATGTTGAGAAACGCGCTGGCGACGACGTTCGCCGGGAGTTGGTAGTGACCGCGGGACTTGGGCGCGGTGAAGCGGCTGCCCCGCGCGGCGACTTCGTCCGCGGTGAACTGCGTGCCCAGCAGCATCGCGGGCCAGATCAGCGCGTGAAAGACGATGTTGTCCTCCCCGAGGAAGTGAACGATCTTTACCTCGGGGTCCTGCCACCAGTCGCGGTATCGTTCCGGATCGCCGTCGCGGCGGGCGCAGAGTTCGGCCGTGAACGAGACATAACCGATCGGGGCGTCGAACCATACGTAGAGCACCTTGTCGGCCGCGTCCGGGTCGTCGATGGGGACGGGCACGCCCCAGGTCAGGTCGCGGGTCATGGCCCGCTCGGGCAGGCCGTCCTTGATGCGAGCCAGGGCGAAGTTCGTCACGATCGGCCGCCAGTCGAGCGAGACGAGGCCGAACCAGTCCGTCAGCATCCCCTGAAATTTGGCCAGTTGGAGAAACCAGTGGGTGGTCCGGCGGACTTCGGGCCGGACGCCGGTAATCACGCTCACGGGCTCGATGAGTTTGAGCGGATCGATGTTCTGTCCGCACGCCTCGCACTGGTCGCCGTAGGCGGCGGGCCGGCCGCACTCCGGGTGATGACACGTCCCCTTGACGTATCGATCGGGCAGGAAGCGCTGCGCCTTGGGATCGTAGAGTTGCGGCGTCGTGCGCTTGACGAAGTGCCCGTTGCGGTGAATCCGCGTGAAGAACTCCTGGCTGAAGCGCACGTGCGTATCAACGAAACCCGGCTGGTGCGTGCCGCCGTAAATGTCGAACTCAATCCCCAGCCCGCGAAAGTCGGCGACCTGTCTGGCGTGGTAGCGGGCGGAGAGTTCGGCGGGGGTCGTGCCTTCGCGCTGCGCGGCGATCTCGCTGGCCACGCCGTTGTCGTCGCTCCCGCAGATGAAGCGCACCTCCTCGCCCCGCGAGCGCAGGTAGCGAACATAGATGTCGGCCGGCAGATGCACGCCGGCGACGTGCCCGACGTGCAGCCGACCGTTGGAGTAGGGCAGCGCGGCGGTGACCAGGAAACGCCGGCTCATGAGCGCTGCGTGCTGCGAACGGTCCGATCATCCGCCGGCACGACGGGCGCGACGAACCCGCGGTCGCGTGCGGCGGGCGCCTGCACGCCCCCGGAGGGCGCGCCGCCCGCCAGCCGGCCGACTGCGACGCGCAGCGCGTCCGCGATGCCGGCCGCGTCCAGCCCGCATTCGGCCAGTTGCCCGGCCCGCGAGCCGTGCGCGACGAAGCGGTCCTCCGGCAGTCCCAGACGGATCAGCCCGTCGGTCGGCAGGCCCAGGTCGATTGCCGTCTCCAGGACGGCCGAGCCGAAACCGCCCGCCCGCGAATGGTCCTCGACCGTCACGACCGGCCCGCCGGATTGCAGGGCGTCGGCCACCATCCGCCGGTCGATCGGCTTCGCGAATCGCGCGTTGACCACGCGGACATCGAGTCCGTCGGCCGCAAGTAGTTCGGCGGCGTCGAGCGCCGCCCGGCACGTCGCGCCGTAGGCAAGGATCGCCGCATCGGTCCCCTCGCGAAGCACCCGGCAGCGCCCCAGTTCGAACTCCGGCGTTGACGAGTCGCCCGCACCAAGCAGCGGCTCGGGCACCTTGTCCCGCGGATAACGGATGGCGCACGGCTGGTTCAGTTTCAGCGCCAGGCGCAGCGCCGCCCCGATCTCCGGTTCGTCGACCGGCGCCATCAGCACCATCCGCGGCATTCCCCGCAGGTAGGCAATGTCGAGGAAGCCGTGGTGCACGGGTCCATCGCTCCCGACCAAGCCGGCCCGGTCAAGACAGAAGATCACCGGCAGTCCCTGGAGCACGACCTCCTGAAATACCTGGTCGAACGCCCGCTGGAGAAACGTGGAATAAATGGCACAGACGGGGCGCAGGCCGGCCTTGCACATCCCGGCCGCCATGTCGACCGTGCCGCTCTCGGCGATGCCGCCGTCGAGATAGCGGTCGGGGATCACCTGCTGGAACTTGTTGAGTCCGGTTCCGTCGGGCATGGCAGCGGTCAAAGCAAACACGCGCGGATCGTTTTTCGCGATCTCGATGAGCGCGTCGGCGAAAGCGGCGGTGAAACTCCGGCCGCCGGACTGCACTTCGACACGGCAGCCCTCGACCTTGAACGGGTTGGGGCTGTGGAACCGGCACGGGTCGGACTCGGCGAAGCCCGCGCCGCGGCCCTTCTGGGTGTGGACGTGGAGCAACACGGGCTGCGGGGCGTCGGCCACCAAGCGGAGCAGGTCGATCAGGTGGTGCAAGTCGTGGCCGTCGGTCGGACCGACATAGATGAACCCGAGTTGCTCGAAGATTTGGTGCGGCGAGACCGCCGCCTTGATGCCCTCCTTCAGGTGGTCCAGCGCGCCGGCCGCGGCCTTTCCGATCAGCGGCACCTGCGGCAGGAAGCGGTTGACGGTCCGCTTGATGTCCGAGTAAGTCGGGCCGACGCGGAATTTCGCGAGGTATTCGGCGAACCCGCCCTGCGTCGGGGCGATGCCCATGCTGTTGTCGTTGAGGATCACGAGCAGTTGCCGGCGCAGCAGGCCGGCCTGGTTCAGCCCCTCGAACGCCACGCCGTTCACGATGCTCGCGTCGCCCACGACGGCGACGACCCGCCCCGGCCGGTTGAGCGAGGCCATGCCGCGGGCCATGCCAACGGCCGTGGCGATGGCCGTGCCCGCGTGGCCGACGTTGAAGAGGTCGTAGGGGCTTTCCTCGATCGCGGGGAAACCGCTGAGTCCGCCCGCCTTGCGGAGCAGGTCGAAGCGGTCGTTGCGCCCGGTGAGCAGTTTGTGCACGTAGGCCTGGTGGCCCACGTCCCAGAGCAGCCGGTCTTCGAGGAAGTCGAAGACGATGTGCAGCGCGAGGGTGAGTTCGACGATGCCGAGGTTGCTGCCAAGGTGCCCGCCGTTCCGGCCGACGACGCCGAGGATGCGCTGGCGGATTTCCTCCGCCAGGTCGCGGAGTTGGGCGACGGACAGTCCGCGCAGGTCGGCCGGTCCGCTGATCTTTGCTAGCAAGTCGCTCATCAGCGATCCTCAAAGCCGCGGCGACCGGCGCCGGCCCGCGTTCCTGTCCGAGCCGCGGGCTGGTGCCCGCGGCTCAAAACCCTAGCCAACGGCTCAACACGGGCGTCGCACCACGAACTCAGCCAGTTCCGAGAGCGTCGCCGCTTGCGAGCCGAATATCAAGAGCGCGGACCGCGCGCGGTCCGCGTGTTCCCCGGCGAGCCGCCGGCTCTCTTCAACGCCCACCGCCGTGGGAAACGTCTGCTTGCCCGCGGCGGCGTCCTTGCCGCTGCGCTTGCCCAGCGCGTCGGTCGTGGCCGTCAGATCGAGCAGATCGTCCGAGATCTGAAATGCCAGCCCCAGTTCGTGCCCGTAGCGTGTGAGCGCGTCGAATGCGCGCGGCGGCGCGCCGGCCGCCAGCGCGCCGAGCCGGCAGCCGCATCGGAACAACCGCGCCGTCTTCAACTCATGGATACGTTGCACGCGGGCCGATTCGGCCGGGCAGCCCTCGCCATCGATGTCCTCGGCCTGCCCGCCAATCATGCCCGCCGCTCCCGTGGCCGCCGCGAGTTCCGCGGCCATGCGCACCGATACGTCCGCCGCGGCCGGCTGGTTCGCCAGCACGTCGAAAGCCCGCGCCAGCAGCGCATCACCCGCAAGAATTGCCAGCGCCTCGCCGAACAGCCGATGGTTGGTCGGCCGCCCCCGGCGCAGATCGTCGTCGTCCATCGCGGGCAGGTCGTCATGGATCAGCGAGAAGGCATGGACGCACTCGATCGCGACGGCCGCGGGAACGGCGGCCTCCGTGTCACCGCCGCACGCCTCGCACGAAAGCACGACCAGCGCCGGACGCAGCCGCTTGCCGCCGCCCAGGGCGCTGTAGCGCATCGCCTCGATCAGCCGGGCCGGCGCGCCCTCGGCGGCGCGGGACAGTTCGGCGTCGAGCGCGCGGTCGACCACCGCGCGGCAGCGTTCGAGCGTCGCGTCAATCCTCGCGGCCGTGCCGGTGGTCACCGTCTGTCCGAACTCGCCGCGCCGTTGGACGGCCCGCCGGGCCGCCGAATGGGCGGAGCGGCATTCTAGCGGCATCCCCGCAAGCCGGCGACAGGTTCGCAACGTGATGAGCGGTATCCGCGCGGGACCACCGGCAAACGGCCCTCGCGCCGTCCTTCCCGCGAAAGAGCGTCAACCCCGCGCAACAACGTCATTCACGTGCAAAAAAATGTCGTTCCCGCGGAAGCGGGAATCCATCGACGGACGATGCCGGACTCCCGCTTTTGCGGGTGTGACGGGATGGAGCATTTTCAGGCGTGACGGGCAGCGGCGACGCGGCTCGATCCCCGGGCGAACCCGTCAACAAAGATCGGGCCGGCGCACCGTTGACCGTCGCGGCTCAGGCCGGGGCCGCGGTTTTCAGCGGCGGGCCGGGGCGGTAGTCTGGTGCGCCGGGGCAAGGATCATCTTTGTCCCCACCGGGGATGCCCGCGGTCGGAACGGGCACGCATTTCGGAGACTCAGGACATGTCCTCCGGGCCGGGCAGCGGATTCGAGGCGGGCGATGGTTCGGGCGGCGCGTCGCATGCGGCGTATCACAGCGCCGAGCGGCAGTTCGACGACGCGGCGCGGATCCTGAACATCGGGGATAACCAGGTCGCCATCGTCAAGAGGCCGCGACGCAGCGTCATCGTCAACATGCCGGTCCGCATGGACGACGGCAGCATCCGCATCTTCACCGGCTTCCGCGTGCTGCATAACAAGGCCCGCGGTCCGGGCAAGGGCGGCGTGCGCTTCCACCCGGACGTGACGCTGGAGGAGGTCCAGGCCCTCGCCTTCTGGATGACGTTCAAGTGCGCGGTCGTGGGAATCCCCATGGGCGGGGCGAAGGGCGGCGTCATCTGCGATCCGGCCTCGCTCTCTGAGCGCGAGATGGAGAACATCACCCGCCGCTACGTGGCCGAGTTGTTCGAAGTGCTCGGGCCCGAGGTCGACATCCCCGCCCCGGACGTCGGCACCAACGCCCGCGTGATGGGCTGGATGATGGACAGTTACTCCATGCGCTCCCACCGCCACCTGCCCTCCGTCGTGACCGGTAAAGCGCTGGAACTGGAGGGGTCGGCCGGCCGGGAGGGGGCGACCGGCATCGGCCTGACGATCTGCGTGCGGCGCTGGGCGATGCACGGCGGCCGGTCGCTGCGCGGAATGACGGCGGCGATTCAGGGATTCGGAAACGTCGGCAGTTGGTCGGCGCGCCTGCTCCACGGCGACGGCGTGAAGATCGTGGGCATTTCCGACGTCAGCGGCGCCTACGTGAACGCGACCGAAGGCATCGACCCCGAAGCCGCGCTGGCCCACGCGCAAAAACATCGAACGCTGTCGGGCTTCGAGCGCGCCGCGCCCGTGACCAAACTGAAGAAACCGCTGGAAATCCTCGAACAGGACGTGGACATCCTCGTTCCCGCGGCGCTGGAGAACCAGATCACGGCGGATAACGCCGAGCGCGTCCGCGCGCGGGTGATCGCCGAGGGGGCCAACGGACCGACCGACTACGAGGGTGACAAGATTCTCCGCGAACGCGGGATCCCCGTGATCCCGGATATCCTCTGCAACGCGGGAGGCGTCACCGTATCGTATCTCGAGTGGGTGCAGAACCGGATGGGCTACTACTGGACCGAGCAGCGCGTCCTCGAGGACCTCCAGCAGATCATGATCCGCGCCTACGACGCCGTGCACCAGACCGCCGTCGAGCGCAAGATCAGTCTGCGGACGGCGGCCTTCGTGGTCGGAATCCGGGCGGTGGTGGCCGCTTCGGAACAGCGCGGGTTGTACGCGTAACGGCCGCCGAGTCGATCGACGAATCCAGATTTATCTATGCCCCGCCGCGCCCGCGCCCGAGCCGCGGCGCAGTTCGAACAGCGCATCGCGGATCATCTCGTCGTCCGGCCGCAGCACGTGGGCGCGTTCGAGGGCCGCCATCGCTTCTCCGCGCCGTTCGAGCGCGGCCAGCGCGGCGGCGAGATTGAAATGCGCATCCGCGTCGTCCGGGTGTAACTGGACCACCTTCCCGAAACAGGCCGCCGCCGATTCGGTCTGTCCCAGGTCGAGACAGGCGATTCCGCGGTTGAACCACGCCGAGGCCACCCGCGGCTGGAGTTCGACGAACCGCGTCCAGCAGTCGACCGCCTCGGACAGTTTGCCCTGCTGCTGGCACACCGACGCCAGGTTGTACAGCGCCCGCGCGTGCGCCGGGTCGAGCGCCAGCGCGCGGCGGAACTGGTCGGCCGCGGCCTCGAATCGTTCGGCCCGGCACAGCAGCACGCCGAAGTTGAAGCGCGTCGCCGCGTCGTCCGGCGGGCGGGCCACCAGCCGCTCATAGGCGGCGACCGCCTCGTGGACGCGGTCCAGCCGCGCCAGAGCCAGCGCGCGGCCGCGAAGCGCCGCACGGTCGTCGGGTGCGCGGCGCAGGGCGCGATCGAATTCCTCCAGCGCGCGTTCGGGCCGGCCGAGCCGCAGCCATTCACTTCCCGCCAGCGAGGCGGCCAGCGCGCTGGAACGGACGTTGGCCCGTGCGACGGCGACCGAATCGTCGATCTCCTCGGCCAGCGCGGGCAGGGCCCGAATGAACTTGGCTCCGCCGCGCCGCGCCTGGCCGCGCGGCTCCCGCTTTCCTTCCCGTGTCCCGACGAGGTTGCGGGATGGTTGCGGATCGTTCGCCGGCGCCGCCGGAACGGGGAACAGCCCGAGCGTCGGCGGCGTGGCGGCGAGCCGCACGGCGGCGCTGCCGGCCGAGCGCATGGCCAGCACATAAAGCAGGGCGACCCCGGCGCAGAACAGGAAACCGATCAGGAAGACCGTCCGCTGCGCCATGCGCGGATTCTGGAGCGGAGCACGGAGCGCGTCAACGCGGCCTCGACCGAGGCGCAAAAAAACCAGAGAGCATGGTCGGACGGATGAATAGAACTCCGGTCCGCTGCTCTCTGAACTTGTGCTTCCCCGCCATGTGACGCGGGCCTCCTTTCGAAGCACCCGCGGCATGTAAGGGCAACTTCAGGATAGCGCGCGGCGGCCGCGGCGGCAACGTTGGCCGACCGCGGCGATCGGGCTGGATTCGAACACCGCGCAACCTTACCGTTGCGGCCGCTTCGCCGCGTCCGAACGGCCTCGGCGCGCGGCGAGCGGACGCAGCGGTGCAACATGGTGGCGTCCGACGACATGGCGGCGCGGAACGTAGCGGGGCGAAGTTCCGCTTCGTTCATCCTCGGGCGGGCGACCGTCGCCCTGGCGATCGGGTATTTCATGGTCGCCGCCTGGTCCTCGGCGAAACACCTCGACATGCTCTGGGACGAGCGCGTCGACCTGGACATCGCCGCCGCGCTGCGTGCCCGGCCGATCCGCGGCGAGGACGCCCCGCTCGACGCCTCACAGATGCGCCTGCCGATGTACGTCGTCGCCGGCGCGACGGCCCTGCTGAACCTCGGCAACTCCCCACCCGGCGAACTGGCGGTCGCCCGCGGCGTCAGCATCCTGGTCGGCGCGGCGGCGATCCTCGTCACCGCGGCCCTGGCGCGGCGGCTCTTCGACGGGCCGACGTCGTCGCTGACGGCCCTGCTCCTGGCCGCCTCGCCCTATTTTCTGGCCTACGGTCGGATCGCCATGACCGAGGGCGACGTCTTCGTCGCGCTTTGCGTGCCGCTGGCGTGCCTGGCCCTGGCGCGATGGGCCGAGCAACCCACGGCCGGGCGCTGGCTGGCGGTCGGCATCTGTCTCGGGTTGGCGGTCGGGGCAAAGGCGCATGCGCTGGTGCTGGTGCCGGTATCCGCGGTCTATTTTTTCAAGCAGAAAAACGCTTCGCTTCGATCCCCCGCGCTGACGGCCTGGCTCGCGGTGTCCGTCGTCGTGGTTCTGGGCGCGTTCTTCGCGGTGTGGGCCCGGCCGGCGCTGGCCATCCCCGCGTGGCTGGCGACGGCCGTCTGCCTCGCGGGGCTGTGCGCGGCGGCGCGGCGCGGCGGACGATCGACCATCCCCCTTCCGGCCGGACGCCCGGGCGCGGCGGGAAGTCTTCTCGGAGTGCTCGTCGTCGCGCTGCTGACTTGCGTCGTCCTGATGCCCGAGCATCTGACGCAACACGGCATTGCCGCGGAACTGGTCCGTCGCGCCCTGCGCTGGGACCAGCGCATCCCGCTCGCCCTCTGGGACGACCACCTGCGGCTCTACGCCGGCATCATCCTGCTCAAGGCGACGCCGGCCGTCGGCCTCCTGGCGGCCGGCGGACTGCTCTACGGCGGCTTCCGCGAACAATGGGATCCCCGCTGGCGGCTGCCGGTGCTGGCCACCGTCTTCTATCTTGTCGCGTTGTGTTTCCTGCCGTTGCGGCAGTCATTTTACCTGATGGGGGTGTATCCGCTGATCGTGCTGACGGCGGCTGCCATCGCCATCGACCTCGTTCGCCGGGCCGCCGGAAATGGATCGTCTCCCTCGGCAAAATCGGGCTCGGGTTCGACCCCGTTCAAAAAAGCAAGGCAGATCCGCGGGACGGTGGCCGCCCTTCTGCTGGTCGGCGGACCGCTCGCGTGGCTGGGGGTCGAATCGGTCCGGGCCTATCCGGACTACGAACTCTACGGATACACGCAGGTGGGCGAGACCTGGCTGGGGCAGGAGTCGAAGGGATATCGAAACCTCCTCCAAACCAACAGCCACGGGGTCGAATCGCTGATCCGATGGTGCCTCGAACACGTTCGGCCCGGCAGCCGGGTCGTCAGTTGGCTGTGGGAAGATTCGATCATCCGCCGCATTCTGCCGGACGACGGGCGCTTTACCTTCGTAGGACGCGGAGTTTCCGAACACAGCGACACCCTCCCGCCGCCTCCGTCGCTGGATGACGCCGATTACCTGTTGCTCCACGTCAACAACCTCCTGGGTTACGGCGACCGCCCCCCCGACACGCCGCCGATGGTTCGGGTGATGGCGGATTTCGAGCCGGTCTTTGTTTTGCGGCGGGTCGGCGGTCGGCTCGAAACGGCCTGGGTCTATCGGCGGCGCGGGCCGGCCCGCCCCCCCGGCCGTGCACCGGGAGGGGTCCGCCGAAACCCGCGAGAATCCAAGAAAAACTGTTGATTTTCCGGCTCCAGGTCGGTACATTCCGGCTCGGTTTTTTGTGGCCCGCCCCGGCGCGGCCGGATCGATTGGGAATCGGTGTTCAGGAGTTACGATGGCATCTTCAATGAGCAAGTCGGCGTTGATGAGGCACCTGGGCGAGAAGAACGAAATGACCCGCAAGCAGGTCGTCGCGTTCATGGACTCCCTGGTGAACGTGGCCTACAAGGAGGCCAAGAACGGATTCACGCTGCCCGGACTGGGCAAGTTGGTGCTGGTCAACCGCAAGGCCCGCATGGGACGGAACCCCCAGACCGGCGAGCAGATCAAGATTCCCGCCAAGCGGGTGGTCAAGTTCCGCGTCGCCAAAATGGCCAAGGACTCGATCCTGGGCGGCAAACGCTGATTTAGGCCGGTCCGCGGCACACGCGCGCCGGCCGTTCCTTCAGGCACCCTCATCGATCGGTCTTCGCCCGGACCACTGCGCGGTGATCCGGCCCGCAGACGCCTCGCCCTCACGGTCGATGATCGACCGCCAGCCCGCGAACGCGCCCCGCAGTTCGCCGGGCCGCAGCAGGTGCGCGTCGCGCGCCGGCTTCCCGTATTGCTCGCGCTGCGCGGTGAGAAACGTCTCGTAGATGAGGAAGCCCCCCGGCCGAACCGCACGGCGCAGGACCCGCAGCAGCGGGCGGTGCAGGAAGTGAAACACGACCACGAGGTCGAACGAATCGCCGTGCAGCGCGGCCGCGTTCTCCAGGTCGACCCGGCGCGTTCGCAGCGATACTCCGTTCCGCGCCGCCAGGGCCGCCGCCTTCGCCAGCGCGTCCGGGAGGACGTCAAACGCGTCGACCTGCAATCCCGCCAGCGCGAGAAAGACCGCGTCGCGGCCTGAGCCGCACGCGAGGTCCGCCGCCCGCCGACCGTCCAGCCCGCCCCACGCCTCGGCGATGATGGGCAGCGCCTCTTCCAGCAGCGCATGCGGCCGCCACAGCCGCACGTGCGACGGCCCGCGCTCGATCGGCTCGCCCGGCGCCCCCTCCATTCCCGCCCCCGTCGACACGCTCCAGCGCCCCCGTGCGCGCAGCCACTCGGCCGCGCGGGTCGCGCGGGCCGCATCGGCGTCGACCACCGTCAGCGCCGTCCCGGACGGCGGCAGTTCGTGTATCCGCTCGTCCAGTTCCTCCAGCGGGATGTTCGCCGCGCCGGCGCGATGGCCTGCCTCGAATGCCCGCGCCGGCCGTACGTCGAGCAGCGCGGCCGTCATCGCCCCGCGCCCCCGTCGATCCAGAGCGTTGCCGCCTGCCGCCGATGGTCGCTGCACGGCGCGGTGGCCATGCGGTAGGTCGCGGCCTGAATCCCCGCCGACAGCCAGACGTGATCGATTGCGTAAAGCGGCAGCGGGACCGGCCACGAGTAGGGCCAGCCGCGCCCGGACGTCTCGTAGGCGTGCCGGAATTGCCGGCGCAGGGCGTCGAAGCGCAGCGAGTCGCGCGGGATGTTGAAATCTCCGGCAATCACCAGCGGCACGCGGCCGTCGCGCGCCTCGAGCCACTGCATGAGCAGAAACATCGGCGGCCGCCGGTCGCGGAACGGACTGGACGAGAAATCGACCGCCAGCAGGTCGAACGGCCCGCCCGGCGCGCGGATCCGGATCGACCACGCCCGGATGCCCGAGCCGGAGAAGCGGTCGGTCGGCTCGGCCGGGTAGCGCGAAACCAGGGCCATGTCCCACGCGACGAGCACCACGCCCTCCCGCACCACGCTCCGCAGGCGATCGTGCAGGTCGGGCGTGAACGGCGCCTCGGACAGCAGGCACACGTCCGGGCGCGCGTCGATCAGCGTCCGCCACACCTGGTCCACCCGAAACGCGCCGCGTGCGACGTTCCAGTGAACGAAGCGGAACGGCCGCGCCTCGGCCGGCGGCTCAGGCGGCGGATGCCACGAGCAATCGAGGACGCCGACCTTGGCGACGGCGGCTACCGTCGTCAGGACCATGAATCCACGGGCCGCAGATCGCGTCCGTCCGCGCGTCAGGATCAGCCACGCCGCCCCGACGCCGGCCATCACGACGGGCGGAAAATAGTAACAGAACGTCGTGGCCCAGTTGCGGTCGCGGGCCAGCGCGCCGACCCACCACGCCGCGGCCGCCAGCGGGCCTGCGACGCGCAGCACGACGGCGAAACGGAGCGGGCCCGGCGGGCGATCATCGGCCCCTTCCGAGTCCCGGGCTTTCTGCATTTCGGCACTTGTCTCCGTGTTCATCCGCCGTGGTCCGCTTGAGCCGACGAGCAGTCCGGCGCATGATGCCGCGCGGGAATGAAAACGATGGGACAAGAATCGTCGTTGCCCCGCTTTCGATTCGGGAAGACGCCCATGAAGCCGAAACTCTTTCGCGTCATCGTGCCCGTTTCCGACATCGAACGGGCGGCCGGATTCTACGCCGCCGTGCTCGGCTCGGCCGGGATGCGGGTCTCCCCCGGCCGGCACTACTTCGACTGCGACGGGACGATCCTGGCGTGTTTCGACCCGGGCGCGGACGGCGACGCCTACCTCCCCCGGCCGAACCCCGAGTGGCTCTACCTGGCCGTTGATGAGATTGACGCCGTCTTCGCCGCGTGCCGCGCGGCTGGTGCAAAGTTCACCGACGGCGACGTGCACGGCGACCCGGCGGGCAGGATCGCGGTGCGACCGTGGGGCGAGCGGTCCTTTTACTGCGAGGACCCGTTCGGCAACAAACTCTGCTTCGTGGACCGCGCGACAGTCTTTTTGGGGGGATGACGCGGGTGGCGCAAAGATTCTCTTTGCGCCCTTGCGGCCGGCGTGGTTCTCGGCCGCTCAGTTCGCGGTTTCCGGCGGGTATAATCATTCAACCGAGGGGACATCGGCGGAGGGAGGTCCGGGGTTGTCGCGCGCGGCTGTGCTTGTCTGCCTGGTTGTCGCCGCCGGCGCGGCCCGCGCCCGCGCCGCGGGGCCGGACGTCATCGTCGGCGACCTCCCGGACGTCTATCGCTGGGGCCGCGACGCAGCCCAGGGAATCACCGCTTATTCCATCGGCACCACCGCCTGCAACCTCGGCGACCAGAACGCCATCTGGGTCGCGAACACCAACCAGCACCCCGTCATCGCCCAGAACCTCTTCCGCCTGAAAGCCGGCCGCTTCGAACAGATCGGAATGTCCTGGCTCAAGCACAGTTTCGTTACCGTCGCCGAGGGACTCTGCGGCTTCTGCAACGGCCAGAGCGGGTCGGTCCTCGGCGTCGGCTGTTCCGACCCCTACGCCGGCTTCATCAACGGAAGCCAGAACCGCCTCGGCCCGCGCAGCGAGGTCAATCCGGCCACCGGCTACTTCCCCTATCCGTTCGGCACGTCGCCCGCCTCCGGGCTGCTGGCCAAACGGCTCCAGGTCCGCGATGTCGATCTCGACCTCGTCCTGAACGCCGGGGCCATCTACTTCCTCGAAGGCCAATACGTCACGCCCGACGACGCCGCGGCCGGAAACCAGAACAACAACGCCTCGTACCGCCGCTGCGAGGTGACCGACCGCGGCGGCACGCAGACCTACGAGATCGACCCGGCCGGTACAACCCAGCGGATGCAGCCGGCGATCCGGGCATGGAAAGATTTCGACCCGGGCGTGACGCTCGACCACGTCGACGTGCCCGGCGACGGGCGGCTGTGGGTCGGCTCGCGGGCGACTGACCTGGGCGGCGGCGTGTGGCACTACGAGTACGCGGTGCAAAACCTTACCTCGGAGCGGGCGGCGGGTTCATTCTCCGTGCCGATCCCCGCGGGCGCGACCATCTCCAACACCGGCTTTCACGATATCGACTACCACAGCGGCGAGCCCTTTTCCGGCGCGGACTGGACGCCGACCGTCGGCCCGGCGTCGCTGTCCTGGGCGACCGAGCCGCACGCGCAGAACGCCAACGCCAACGCCCTGCGCTGGGGGACGCTCTACAACTTCCGCTTCGACGCCGACGCCCCGCCGACCTCCGCCGCCGCCGCGGTCGGCCTGTTCAAGCCCGGGCCTGGGCCGGCGGGCGTCTTCGCCGTCGTCGTCGCGCCGGCGGCCGGCGACTGCAACACCAACGCCGTCCCGGACAACGCGGATGTCCTGAAAGGCACGAGCGGCGACTGCAACTTCAACGGCGTGCCCGACGAATGCGAACTCGCCGGCGACGACTGCGACGCGAACGGAACGCCCGACGCCTGCGAGTTGATCGGAAACGACTGCAACGCCAACGGCACGCCCGACGGCTGCGACGCCGCCCTGCTCGACTGCAACTCGAACGGCACGCCCGACGACTGCGAGTTGGCGGGCAACGACTGCGACTCGAACCGCGTCCCCGACGACTGCCAGTTGGCCGCCAACGACTGCAACGCCAGCGGCACGCCCGACCACTGCGAGTTACTCGACAACGACTGCGACTCGAACGGCCTGCCCGACGACTGCCAACTGGCGGCGAACGACTGCAACGCCAACGACACGCCCGACCATTGCGACGTCGTCGGCGTCGAGGCGGGCCTCAACAGTTACTCCAGCGGCGCGCTCGAACTCGCCGTGCCCGACAACCACCCGCCCGGCGCGATGCACGCGATCAACGTTTCCGTGCAGGGCGTCATCTCAGACGTCAACATCCTGCTCAACGTCTCCCACACGCGAGACTCGGACCTCGTCCTCTCCGTCGTGCACGCCGGCGTGACCGTTACGCTCTGCGCCAACGTCGGCGGCAACGGCCAGAACTTCAACTTCACATTCTTCGACGATGAAGCCGCCGTGCCGATCTCCTCCGGGTCGGCCCCCTTTAACGGCTCGTACCGGCCCCAGCAGCCCCTCTCCGCCTTCGACGGGCTGAACGTCTACGGCCCGTGGACGCTGCGGCTCGTCGATACCGCCCCCGGCGCTTTCGGAACCCTCAACAGTTGGCTCGTCAACGTCTCGACGGCCGCCCGACCCGCCCACAGCCCCGACGTCAACGCCAACCTGGTCCCCGACGAGTGCGAATGCCTCACCTGCCCCGGCGACCTGAACGGCGACGGCCGGATCGACGGCGACGACGTGCAGGACTTCGTCGCCTGTTACCTCGGCGGCGACCCGGCCGCGCCCGGCTGCGCGTGCAGCGACCTCGACCTCGGCAGCACTCTTGACGCAGCCGATGTGGATCTACTGGCCGACGCGCTCCTGGGCGTGTCGGACGGCGACCCGCTCTGCCCGTAATCCACGCGGGGATTGATTCCACCGCGTACGTCCGCTATAAGTCTTCGATCTCCCGCTCGATACGGGCTGATCGCCCCGCAGCGGCCGGCCGACTGAATCGCACCGTCCGCCGGACCGATGAAGGCGTGGCACGGGCGGTGCGTCCGTGTGCTCACTCGCCTGCGGCGAGTGCCGCAACCAGCGCCCCGGGGGAGATCGCCATGCCACGCGGAGGGACGGCCATCGCAACCGACTACGACCTCCAGCACTACCTGCGGCAGATCAACGAGGTCCGTCTGCTGACGGCCGAGGAGGAACGCGACCTGGCCCGCCAGATCGCCGACGCGGGCCGGGCCGCCGAGCGCTTCGCTCGGCGGGAATTATCGATGGCCGAGCGGCAGCGCGCGGAGGAACGAGGCCGCGCCGCCCGCGAGCGGATGATCCGGGCCAACCTGCGACTGGTCGTGACGATCGCCAAGGGCTACGCCAAGCGCGGCGTCCCCCTGGCCGACCTGGTGGAGGAGGGCAACCTGGGTCTGCTGCGGGCCGTCGAGGGCTTCGACCCCGACCAGGGCACGCGCTTCTGCACCTACGCCAGTTGGTGGATCAAGCAGGCCATCAAGCGGGCGATGATCAACGCCGTGCAGCCCGTGCACATCCCGGCCTACATGGTCGAGATGATCGCCCGCTGGCGGGAGGCGCAGACGGCCCTGCGCGACCGGTTCGGCCGCCCGCCGACGGTCCAGGAACTCGCCGAACAGATGCAGATGCCGGAACGAAAGGTGCGCATCATCAAGGGCGCGGTCCGCGCCCTGTCGTCGGGCAACCAGCGGCTGTCCTCCGACAGCGGAGCGGCCCTGAGCGAAATGCTCCCGGACGACCGGACGCCCGCCCCGGACGAGGCCCTCTTCGACGAGCGCGAGTCCGACCTGATCCAGCGGATGCTCGATCAGATCACGCAGCGGGAAGCGACCATCCTCCGCCTGCGATACGGGCTGGAGGACAACGAGCCCCTGACGCACAAGGAGATCGGCCGGCGCGTCCGCCTCACCCGCGAACGCGTGCGGCAGATTGAACTCGAAGCCCTCGCCAAACTCAGCGCGCTGATCAACGGCGAACCGCTCCCGGACGTGCCCGGGGCGGTGCTCCGCGCCCGCCGCCCGCGCACCGGCCGCGCGCGGCCCGCGCCGCACGCCTCCGAGTGATCGAACGCCCGGGGTTGAGTCGATAGATACTCCGGCACGCCGCTCGGTCCGGCGCGCACGACGGAACCACGCAGCATGACCGCCCCGCCCGCAGTCATCGTTCAGGCCGGCGCCATTCCCTTTCGACCCTCCGGACGTGCCGGCTGGGAAGTGCTTCTGATCCGCCGGCCGCACAAGCGCAAGTGGGGCATCCCCAAAGGCCTGGTCGAGCGCGGCCAAACGCCCCGCAGCGCCGCCCGCTGCGAGACCCTCGAGGAGGCCGGCGCGACCGGACAACTCTCCCGCCGCCCGGTCGGCGCCTACCGCCTGAGAAAGCCGGGCCGCCGGCTGCTGGTGCAGGTCTACCTCATGCGGGTGACCGGGACGGTGGACGACTATCCGGAACGGGAGATCCGGGAACGGGCCTGGTTTCCCATCGAGCGGGCCGCCGCCCGCGTATCGCGCCGCACGCTGGCCGATCTCATCCGAACGCTGCCGCGTTACGTCCGCTTCGGGCCGGGGAACCGCATCGCGTTCGCGGGGGACTCGCGTCCGCAGCCCGACTGAGCGACGCCTACCCGCTGTGATTTCCCCGTCTGGCCTGGTTCGGTTGCGACGTCGCCGCGAAGGCGGACGCCCGCCGCTCAGGGCGACGGGCCGGCGGCCGGCGGCACCGTTTCAGGCAGCCGGTCGAAGTACGACTTGACCGCGGACTGGTACGCCCGGGGCACCTGGTCTTTCCGCAACGCGTCCGTCGCGTCGCGCACGGCCGCCTCGGTCGCGTCCACCCATTCCGCGCGGGCCTCGCCGCGGAGTTGCTGCCCCTGGACGTACCATTGCCCGATCACCTGTCCCGGACGCTGGAGCACCTTCGCCCGCCGCTTGACGAAATCCACGTCGGCCGTCTCGGCGATCGGACGCTGACCTGCGCCGCGCCCGCGCCCGCCCGGCCCGTCGCCGTTGCATTGTCCGCAGGGCGATCCGTCCTCGCACCGGCCGGAGCCGTTGCAATGCCGGCACGGCGCGCGGTCCTGCGACTCCGCCAGCGAGTCCCGTAGTTGATCCAGCGCAGCCGACTTCGACTCGATCTCCGCCAGTTCCTGCTCGATCTGCTCCAGCGCGGACAGTTGCTCGGCCGCCTCGCCGAGCGACTCGGCGGCGTCGTCCGTCTCGCCCGCGCGGGCCGCCGCGCCCGCGGCCTGCATCAGCCGGCCCAGGTCGCGACAGGCCTTCCGGCTCTGCTGGTTCGCGCCGGCGGCGTTGCGCGTCCGCTGCTTGAGCCGCTCGATCTGCTGCTTCGACAGCCCCTTCTCGCCGAGCCGCTTCTCCAGTTCCGACAGCATTTTTTCCAGTTGCTTCGGATCCTTCTTTGCCAGGGCGTCGAGGACGCGCTTCAACTCGTCGTCGGACAGGCCGGACTTTTTCAGTTGCTCCGTGAGTTTCTTCTCGTCTGCGAGGTCGTTCAGCCGCGCCGCCAGTTCGTCCAGTTGGGCCGCCAGCCGCCGGACCTCCTGCGCGTCCGTCTCGCCGCGCTTGCGCCGCGCCAGTTGCTCCTGCATCGCCCGCACTTCGCGCTGGGCCGACTGAAAATCTCCGTCGGCCAGGGCCTGGGCCAGCCGGCCGGCGGGCGAACGGGCGTCGCGCGGGGCCTCGATCTCGGACAGCCGCTCGCGTGTTTGGCGCATCACCTGGTAGCGGTCCGTCTGTCCGGCCCGCCGCAGGTCGTTGCCGACCGCGTCCAGCCGCTTGATCGCCTCCCGCCGCAGGTCGGCCGGGTCGAGCGTCGCGTCCGGCGCGCGGGTCAGTTTCTCCATTTCCTCCAGCCCGGAGAGTCCTTCCAGGCCCGCGCCGGACGCCGTCTTCTTCAACGATTCGACCGTCTCCGCGAGGGACGCCTTGACGGCCGCCACCTGCGCCTCGCGCCCGGCCTCCGCGCGCCGCGCCGCCGCGCGCCCCAGCAGGTCAAACTCCGGCAGGAGCCAGCCGAGCAGAACCGCCGCACCCGCCGCCGACAACCCGCCGGTCAGAGACCGCGGCCAGCGGGCCGGCACGCACGCCGCCGGCCGAACCGACGCCACCGTCCGCTGCGCGTCCGCGCAGACGGCGCGGGCGAATTCGTTCTCCTGACCGACGCACCACAGCGCGCTGGACACGCGTTCTTTCAGCCCCGCCGCCCCGTCGAGTCGAACGGCCGCCTCATGGGTCGATTCCCTTGTTGCACGAAGCCACACCACCGATCCCGAAAGGGCAAGCGCGGCCCCGATTCCGGCGAGCGCCCACAGCGGCAGCGGCCACGAAAACGCCCGCTGGAGCAACAGGATCATCACCCACAGGCCGCTGGCGACCATCAGCAGGCAGCCGACCTGTTCGAGCCAGCGATTGACCCAAAGCCGGCGCTGCGTCGCGCGGACTTGGGCGGCGAGGTCGGACATCTTGCCTTCCCGGGGCGAGGCCGGCCGCTCGGCGCGGTTCGCCGAAGGGCCGGCAACGACGGATGATACGTCGCCGCCCCCCCCGCCGACAATCCGCCGGCGAATTGCGGGGCAGTCTATTTACAACGCCGCCTTCCCACGCCTATATTCGCCGCCGACTTTGGCGCGGGAACCCGCGCGCGGTCCGAGGGGCAGGATGTCCGCCCGCGATTCCATGACCGACCCGGGAACGGCGCGGCGCGGTTGGGTCGGGTGCGCCGCCGCCCTCGCCGGAGTCCTCGCCGGGACGGGCATGATGCAGCAGGGCGCGCGGCCCGTCCCTCAGCCCCTGCCGCAGGAAGGCCGGCCGATCCAGCGGATCGAGTTCATCGGCCTGACGCACGTCGCCGAGACCTACGCCCGCGCCCTGCTGAAGTTGAAGCCCGGCGACCCGTACGACCGCCGCCCGGTCGAAGACGACATCACGCGGCTGATCAAGTCCGGCAAGTTTGACGACGTCCGCGCCGAGCCGAGGATCGAACAGGACGCGCTGATCCTCGTCTTCCGCGTGGTCGAACGGCCCTTCGTCGAGGCGGTCGAGTTTTCCGGCAACCGGAAGTTCAAAGCCCGCGACCTCCAGGCGGAGGTGGAACTCTCTCCCGGCGCGCCGATCAGCGAATTCGCCCTGACCCAGGCGGTGGCCAATATCGAGCGGAAATACAAGGAGGCGGGCTACTACTACGTCGAGGTCACGGTCGACCGCGAACGGCTCCCCGACCGGATCGTGCGGTTCAGCATCAGCGAAGGGCCGCGCGTCCGAGTGCGGCGCATCCTGTTCGAGGGCAACGCGTCGATCCCCGCCGCTCGGCTTCAGGAAAAACTGGAAACCACCACCTATCTGTGGATCTTCCGCACGGGCGACTTCGACGAGGACCGCGCCGAGCGCGACGCGGCCTCGCTCCAGAACTACTACAAGGACCGGGGCTTCCTCGACGCCCGCGCGGGATACCAACTCGAGTTTGACCCGACCGGCCGCGACCTGGCCGTCACCTTCGTGATTGACGAGGGGCCGCAGTACCTTGTGCGCGAACTGAACTTCCGCGGCAACGCCGTCTTCACCAGCGAGGAACTCGCGCTGGCCCTGCGCCTGCACCCCGACGCCGTCTTCGACGCAGACGTGCTGAAGGACGACGTCCGCCGACTGGTGGAGCGCTACGGCGCGCTCGGTTACATCTACGCCGACGTCCGCACCGACTGGGCCTACGCCCGCGACCCCGGCTTCGTCGATCTCACCCTGACCATCTCGGAGCGCGAGCAGTTCCGGTTCGGGCGCATCGTCATCCGCGGCAACAGCCGCACCCAGGACAAGGTCGTCCGCCGCGAACTCCGATTCTTTCCCGAGGAGGTTTACGACGCCACGGCCGTCCGCCGCGCCGAGCAGCGCCTGGTCGAGACCCGCCTCTTTACCGAGGCGACGATCACGCCGGTCGGCAACCAGCCCGGCGTCCGCGACGCCCTGGTGCGGATCGAGGAGGCCGACGCGACCACCGTCCTGTTCGGCGTCGGCGTTACGAGCAATAGCGGGCTGGTCGGATCGATCTCCATCGAGAATCGGAACTTCGACCTGTTCGACCGGCCGCGCGACGCCCGCGAGTTCTTCAAGGGCCGGGCGTTCCGCGGCGCGGGGCAGACGCTGCGCCTGCTCGTCGAGCCGGGCACCGAGTTCACCCGCGCGCGGCTCGATTTCCGCGAGCCCTACCTGCTCGATCAGAACCTCGGCTTCGGCACCGGCGTCTATCTGTTCGAACGCGACCGCGGCGAGTGGGACGAGCGGCGCATCGGATTCAACGTCAGTTTCGACCACCGCTTCCGCCAGGGCTGGCTCGACAACTGGGCCGCCGAGGCCGCCTTCCGCTTCGAGAACGTCAACATCGGCGACACGGACTGGCTGACCGCGAAGCGCATCCGCGACGACCGCGGCGACCACTGGCTCACCAGCGTCAAGGGCACGCTCGTCCGCGACACCACCGACAGCCGCTTCCTGCCCACCCGCGGCAACCGCCTCACCGTCTCGTGGGAGCAGGCCGGGGCGCTCGGCGGCGACTTCTCCTTCGGCAAACTGATCGCCGACGCGGCGCAGCACTACACGCTGCACACCGACTCGTCCGACCGCAAGCACGTCCTGTCGCTGAGCGGGACCCTCGGGAACATCTTCGGGTACGCGCCCGTCTTCGAGCGCTTCTTCGGCGGCGGCATCGGCTCGATTCGCGGATTCGAGTTCCGCGGCGTCAGCCCGCGCGCCGGCTGGCGGGAGGACCGCGTCGGCGGGGACTTCCAGTTGCTCACCAACGCCGAGTATTCCTTCCCGCTGGTGGGCACGTCGGTCCGGGGCGTGGCGTTCGTCGACATGGGAACGGTCGAGGAGAACTTCGAGATCAACGCCTGGCGGGCCTCCGTCGGACTCGGAGCCCGCATCTACATCAAGTTTTTCGGCCCGATTCCGCTGGCGTTCGACTTCGCCTGGCCGGTGGCGAAGGAGGACGAGGACGACACGCAGGTCTTCAGTTTCTCGTTCGGCACGACGTTCTGACGACCGCCGGACGTGACGGCCGCCGCGCGGTCAGCACCGCGCCACGTCCCGGCACGAACCCGACGCTCGCTCACGCTTCGCGTCTCGTTTTCCGATCGTTGGTTGTTGCGTCGCGTATCCCGGTCGTTCGCTTACGCAGAAGGCGCCGGCGGCTGATCGGCACTCGGCGTTTTTTTGCGGCACGCCTGGTATCGCGGCGACACCGCCACGTAGGGCCGGCCGAGCAGCCGCTTGACCAGGATCACCTCGCCCATGTCGTTGCCTTCCAGCACGTGGCCGAGCCCTTGCAGCCCGTAGCCGACGGCGAGCAGCAGCGTCGGCCGCCACCACAGGTCCCACCGCCCCTCGGCCAGTTGCCACGCCGCCAGCGGGATGAACGCGAGGGTGAGCGGGATGCCGACGGCGTGGAGCCAGCGCGAAGCGGGGTGCTGGTGTCGCAGGAGCCAGTTGTCCAGCCAGCGGGGCATCGAACGCCTGAATCGAATCCTGGTTGCGGCCCGGATTGGACCCGACCGCCGCGCTACCGGGCGCGCAGCAGTTGCTCCTGGCGCAGGTTCAGCCGCGCCAGGTGCGGCCGAACCTGCTCGAAGAAGCGCAGCCCGTCGCGGTAATAGCCGGCGGTCGCGGCCACGCCGGGCACCTGCCGGGCCCACCAGTCGTTGAACGCCGCCATCAGCAGTTCGCGGACGTATTTGCTGACGATGCTGGCCAGCGCGACGGGCAGGTGGGCCGCCTCGCCGTTCTGGGCGAACTGGATGCGCCACGTTGCGGGGGCGGCGCACAACTCGTAGACGCTCCGGTCGGCCGTCTCCTCGTGCACGATCAGCCGCCGATCCTCGAACGCGGTCCGCAGCATCCGTCCGTACCGTCCGCGCGCGCCCTGCTTGTCGGCGAAGATGTAGAGCGTTCGGCCGGGAAAGGCGTCCGCCACGCGCTGGATCAGCCGCGTCGTCAGCGCGAACAGCACCAGGGCCTTGTTGCGCGTTGCGGCGACCATTCGGTTGTAACGCTGCTCCGCCAGCGGCTCGCTCAGCAGCCCCGTCAGCCGCGCGCCCTGCGCCTCGCCGTCGGCCCGCAACCGCCCGGCCGCCAGGCGCACGCCTCCCGCGTCGGCCGCGCGCGGCAGCGGCAGGTCAAGCGAGCCGTACCACGGTTGAGCCGCCAGCGCCGCCGTCGCGGCCGGGCAGAGCAGGTCGAGCAGCGCCGCGGCGGTCGGCGGCAGCCCGCGCCAGGCGGTAACGGCGGCCAGCGCCGAGCGCTCCAGCGGCCCCAGCCCCTCGGCCCGCTGGTACAACTTCTTGCTGTCGAGGATGGCGACGCGCCGGTCTCGCGGGCGCGGCGACGGCGCGACGCTCGCCTTCAGCGCCGTCCAGAGGCAGCCGTCGACCCGCTCGGCGGGCACCTCGAAGACCGCCGCGCTGACCACCAGCGGCCCGAGCACCGGGCCGTAGCCGGCCTCGTCGATCCCGGCGACCACCGCGCGCTGCGCCACGGCCCGATCATGCGGCGCGCCGCGCCCTTTCGCAACCGCCCCCCCGGTCGCCACCACCGTTTCGACGCGACGCCGAAGCCGCGCGTTCTTTTCCGCGGCACCTTGCCGCCGCGCGGTGCGGCTCGTATCGTCCCCGCCGGAGGCGAAACGTGGGACTCGCGCTCGATCGGCTCTACCCGTGCGACTGCATCGACGGTCTCGCGCGGGTCGAGGCCGGCTCCGTCCACCTCGCCTTCGCCGATCCGCCCTTCAACATCGGCTACGAATACGACGTCTACGACGACCGCCGCCGCGACCGCGAGTACCTCGACTGGTCCCGCCGCTGGATCGCCGCCGTCATCCGCGTCCTGCGGCCCGACGGGGCCTTCTGGCTCGCCATCGGCGACGAGTACGCGGCCGAACTGAAGGTCATGGCCACGCGCGAACTGGGCCTGTCGTGCCGCAGTTGGGTCGTCTGGTATTACACCTTCGGCGTGCACTGCAAGAAAAAGTTTACGCGCAGCCACGCGCACCTCTTCCACTTCGTCCGCGACCCGAAGCGCTACACTTTCAACGAGGCCGCCATCCGCGTGCCCTCCGCCCGGCAACTGGTCTACGCCGACCGCCGCGCCGACCCGCGCGGCCGCGTCCCCGACGACACGTGGATCCTCCGCCCCCAGGACCTGCCTGACGGCTTCGGCCCCGACGGCGACACGTGGTACTTCCCCCGCGTCTGCGGCACGTTCCGCGAGCGCGCCGGCTGGCACGGCTGCCAGATGCCCGAGCGGCTGCTGGCGCGGATCATCCGGTCATGCTCGAACGAAGGCGACGTCGTGCTCGACCCGTTCGCCGGCAGCGGCAGCACGCTGGTCGTCGCGCGGAAACTGAACCGCCGCTGGATCGGCTTTGAACTCTCCCGCCAATACGCCCGGCAGATCAACGACCGGATGAAACGCGTCCGCCCCGGCGACCCCCTCGTCGGCGCGGCCGACCCGCTCGCCAGCGTCCCGGCGACGGACTCACCCCGCGCCCGCACGCTGGAGGGGGTCAGGCGAACGGCGCGCCGCGCCCGGCTCCGCGCGGCCGCCTCCCACCGCGGTCGGTCGTCCGTGGCGACCGGCGACGGCCTGTTCGACCCGCGTTAACGCAAGACGGTCGGCCGCGAAAACCGAAAACGCGCCGGTCCGCAACCGGTCGGTCAGGGACACCCCAGGCCCAGCAGGCAGTCCACGACCAGTTGGATGTCGTTCGGGGTGAAGTCGAAACTGTTGTCCATATCCGCGCAGCCGCAGCCGGGGAAGTATGCGTCGCCGCGGGTGTAACACACGATGAACTTGTAC
>Ga0187893_10004877_pt1 | contig 24911 bp, 25 predicted proteins | sample MA1701074metaG_FD_139574 | JGI IMG/M metagenome (GOLD analysis project Ga0187893, IMG submission 139574) | White microbial mat communities from a basaltic lava cave in the Kipuka Kanohina Cave System on the Island of Hawaii, USA - MA170107-4 metaG ... | reverse complement strand
CGCCGTCAAGGCAAAAGGACACGGCGCGAAACCGCAGCCCTCCGCAGACTGCGGGCGGGGCATTCGCGCCCTACCACCACGCGGTATCGCTCTGCATGGCTCCAGTATCACGATGCGCCCAAGCGCCTAACGAAACCGACGGAATCGTGACCGATTCCGCTCCACTTGCCTTCGGAGCGGAACGCATGAGCGTTCCGTTTGGAGTTTTGTTAGCGGGTCTTCGTCTGTGGGTTTGATAGCGACTCCGAGCGCCACGTGACGTTCGATTCGCCTGTGGTTCCCGTCAGCACGCGGAAACCGTTTCTTCACTCCCCGCAGCACGGGCACACCTGCGGCACGAACACGGTCAGTGCGGCGGAATACGCGGTGCTTTCGTAACCGCTTCCGCCTTCGGTCGGCTTCTTGTGGCGGGCAACAATGAGATCACGAGTGCCTGAACGTGCACTTGTTCTTTGGGCTGGAAGACACGCGAAAAAAATTGGAAGAGTGGAGAGTGGATTACAACACCGTCCGACCGCATCGCGCGTTGGGGCAGATGAGTCCGACGGAGTTCATCACCGCACGGTCTGCACTACGGTCGCCTACGGCTCCCTGCGTGCGGACCGTGCGAACCCCAAAAACGCGGGGCTGCTTGGAACGCAAAACTTGAGCCGACACTGTCCAGCTTTGGGGGCGCGTCATTGCCGCCAAGACTCACTTTAGAAACGGTCCAGTTTTTGGGGGCAAGGTCACGATCGCAACCGACGAAGCGACGAATCAGCGAACGTAGGAATTGCCCAAAAAAGGCACAAAAAAGTTGTAGTGCGGTTGTCTCAGCCGTAGAGAACCGTAGCCTCGATGGGACGAGCGCAACTGCCAAGCGTTTGATCTGCTCGTCGTATCGTTTCCGTCTCGTGCGTTGCGTAGTGGATTCCTGGTTTTTCGTCTGCGGTTGCAGTTCTCAACTTCCCGAGGCGAGCCAGCCGCGGCTGATGAAATCGCTCATGGTCAGCGCGATGAGGATGGCGAGCCAGAAGAAACCTGCGGCGACGAAGACCCAGGTGAGATGATCGCTGTAACGGACGTGCATGAAATAGAGGATGACCAGCAGCGCCTTGCCGATGGCGATGGTCACAGCGACAGGCGTGTTGAGCGCGCCGAGGTCAACGAACGCGATCCACGTGGTAAGCGCTGTCAGGATTGCGAGCGCGATGAAAATTGCGAGATAAATTTTCACGGGGACAATGTGGTTTTTCATTAGTGCCTCCCAATCAGGTAAAGCAGCGGGTAAAGGAAAATCCAAACGATGTCCACGAAATGCCAGTAAAGTCCGCTGAGTTCGACGGGCGTGAAATATTCCTTTGAAAATCCTCCACGCCAGCCTTTCACGGTCAGCCACGTCAGGAGTCCGATCCCGATGACCATGTGGAATGCGTGCAATCCTGTCAGCACGAAATAAAACGAGATGAACACGTAAACCTGCTGCGTGAGCGTGCCTTCGTCGGCGAACGGCAAACCTGGGACGAGTTGTTCGTGGTATTTGTGGGAATACTCAACGGCTTTGATGCCGAGGAAGAAAAGTCCGAGCGCGATGGTGCAGAGCAAAAACAGGACGAGCGTTTTGCGCTTGCCGAGTTGCGCGGCGCGCACCGCCATCGCCATCGTGAGACTGCTGGCGATAAGTGCCATCGTGTTGATGCCGCCGAGCGTGATGTCGAGATGATGACTGCCCGCTGCGAATCCGTCTGGATACAGATTGCGATACACGACGTAGCCCGTAAAGAGACCGCCGAACATCATGATTTCCGTGACGAGAAACGCCCACATGCCGAGCGTGGACGCTTCGCGCTGTTGTTCGGCGGTGTCAAAATGATGCGCCACCGCCGCGATGTTTTTTTGCTCAGCCACGGGGCCTGTCCTCCTGTGTGTGAGGCGCATACGCATACGCCTCCTCGACGACGGGCGGTTTCGTGAAATTATCAGTTGGCGGAGGCGACGGCGTTTGCCATTCGAGCCCTTTCGCGCCCCACGGATTGGGACCAGCGGGTTTGCCGTAACGCATGGACCAAATGAAATAAATCATCGGGATGAGGTAACCGACGCCGAGGACGGACGCGCCCGCCGAGGACATGACGTTGAGCACTTGAAATTCCTCAGGATAAAAATGGTAGCGACGGGGCATTCCAAGATAGCCGAGCAGAAATTGCGGGAAAAACGTGAGGTTGAACCCGACGAAAATAATCAGCGCCGCGAGTTTCGCCCAGCCTTCGGAATACATGCGCCCCGTGATTTTCGGCCACCAAAAGTGCAGCCCGCCCATGTAAGCCATGATCATTCCCCCGACCATGATGTAATGAAAATGCGCGACGACGAAATACGTGTCGTGCACATGCACATCAATCCCCAGCGTCGCCAGAAATACGCCCGTCAACCCGCCGATGGTGAACAAGCCGATGAACCCGAACGCATACAGCATCGGCGTGTCGTAGGAGATCGAGCCTTTGTAGAGCGTCGCCGTCCAGTTGAAGACTTTGACCGCGCTGGGAATCGCCACCAACATGCTAAGCACCGAAAAAATCATCGCCGCATACACCGATTGTCCCGCGACGAACATGTGATGCCCCCACACGAGAAACCCGAGCACCGCGATGGCGAGACTGGAAAACGCTATGAAGGGATAGCCGTAAATGCGTTTGCGCGAGAAACACGTCACGAGTTCGCTGATGACGCCCATCCCTGGCAAAATCATGATGTAGACGGCGGGATGCGAGTAGAACCAGAAGAGATGCTGGAACAACAGCGGGTCGCCGCCGAGCGCGGGATCAAAAATGCCAACGCGGAAAAGCCGCTCCAATCCCACCATCGCAATCGTGATCGCGATGACGGGCGTGCCGAGCACCATGATGAGACTCGTCGCGTAATGCGCCCATATAAACAACGGCAGGCGAAACCAGCGCAGCCCTGGCGCGCGCATTTTGTGGATGGTGATGATGAAATTCAGCCCCGTGAGGATGGATGAAAATCCCGTGATGAAAATCCCCGTCGCCGTGAGAATCACGTGCGTGTTCGCGTAACTGCTGCTGTAAGGCGTGTAAAACGTCCAGCCCGTGTCCACGCCGCCCACCACGACCGCTGTGAACGTGAGCGAACCGCCGATGACGAAGATATACCAGCTCGCGAGATTCAGTCGCGGAAACGCGAGGTCGCGCGCTCCAATCATCATAGGTACGAGAAAATTTCCGAGCGTCGCGGGAATCGAGGGAATCAGGAAAAAGAAAATCATCACGATGCCGTGCATGGTGAAGAGCTTGTTGTAGGTCTCCGACTGCACGAGGTCGCCTGACGGCGTCATGAGTTCTAGCCGAATCACTACCGCGAAAATTCCGCCAAGCGCAAAAAACGCCGTGATCGTCGCCAGATACAGCAACGCGATGCGTTTGTGGTCGGTGGTCAGCAGCCACGATTTAATGCCGTAATCCACGTTCAAATAATGCTCGCGCGTCATCTGCTCGGGCTGCGGTCGGCTCGTCGTGTGGAAAATTTTCGTCGGCATTACTTCTTGTCCTCCTTGCTCGGCGCAGCACCGATGGATTTGAGATAGCTGATGAGGTCGAGCAACTGCTCCTCGTTCACCAATCCTTTGAACGTCGGCATAATCGGCTCGTAACCCGCCGTGATTTTCACGCTCGGATTGACGATGGATTCGCGCAGATAATTTTCATCCGCCACAATGGTCTGTCCCGTTTTCAATTTGACCTGCTGCCCGAACACGCCGTGCAACGACGGCCCGCGCGCGGTGGGGTTGGCTTGGTGACAAGTCGCGCAGCCGAGTTGCGTGAAAAGGCGTTGACCTTTTTCCACGGGCGTTTCGTCCGCTGCGCCGCCCGCAAGCCACTGCTGATATTGCGTCGCCTCCATCACGTAAATCCACCCGCCCATTTGCGAATGTTTCGTCCCGCAATACTCGGCGCAAAACAGGTGATACTTGCCTGGCTTCGTCGCCTCAAACCACAGCGTGGTGCAACGGCTCGGCAGCACGTCGTTCTTGATGCGAAACGCGGGCACGTAAAGACTGTGAATCACGTCCTCGGAAGTCATCGTCAACTTGATGGGCTGACCGAGGGGCACGTGCAGTTCGTTGATTTCGCGTTGACCCGTCGGGTGCTGAAATTTCCACATCCATTGTTTGGCAACGACATTGATTTCCATCGCGTTGGCGGGCGGACGGTTCACCTTGAAAAAAATCCCCGTGCCCCAACCAAACATGACCATCGTCAGTCCCAGCGGAATCACCGTCCAAAGCGCTTCCAATCGCACATCGCCGAAAATTGGCTTCGGCTGTTCGTCATCCGAGCGGCGGCGGTATTTGACGGCGAAATAAAGCACCAACAGAAAAATCAGCGCGGAAAAAAACACGCCCACCGCGAGCGCGAAATAGAAAAGCCAATCCACTTCGCGCGCCATTGTGGATGCTTGGTCGGGAAATAATTTGAAGCCTTCGTCCATGTTCAAACAGTGAGGATGGAGAATGGAGCATAGCGAATGGGAGCGGAACGCGTGAGCGTTCCGTCTGTCGCGATTCTCAATTCTCCATCCTCAACCCTCCATTCTCCGTCCCACGCTCCGCCTTCCTCCCGCGTCGAATCATCACAACGATGAAAGTCCCCAAACACAAAACCGTCAGCGCTCCGCCGACGCGAATCGCGTTCATGATCGCGAACCCGTATTTCCCCGTCGTCGGGTCGTAGCGATAACAGAACAACAGCACGCGGTCGCTCAACGCGCCGATTTTCCCCTCGGACGCCTCGACTAATCCGAGCCGCAAATCCTTTGGCGGATATTCGATGCCGTAGAAATACCGCGACAATTTCCCCTGCGGCGTCGTCACGATGATGGCAGCGGCGTGCGCAAATTGGCCGCTCTTCTCGTCGTAGACGTAACGAAAACCCACCGCTTGCGTCAGCGCACGGATGGATTCCTCATCGCCCGTCAGAAAATGCCAGCCGTTCTCCGCGCCCGCCCGACCGTATTGTTTCAGGTATTGCTGTTTCTTCGTCGCCGCGAGCGTCGAAGTTTCGCGCGGATCGAAACTCACCGTGACAACCGTGAACTCCTTTCCCACGTCAAACTGCAACGCGCGCAAACTGCGCAGTAACCCGTTGAGCACTTCGTTGCAAAGCATCGGGCACTCGTAGTACACCAATGCCAGCATCACGGGCTTTCCGTCGTAATAATCTCCGAGCCGAATCATCTTTCCGCTCTCGTCGCAAAACGCCAAATCCAACGGCACTTGCTCGTTGAGCCGCTGCTCAATGCCGATGTTTTTGAGCGTATCGGTCGCGTTTTGTTGTGCCGTGACGAAACTGGAGGATTGAAGATAGAAGATTGAGGCGAGCAAAAACGGAATCGTGACCGATTCCGCTCCCATTGGAGCGGAACGCGTGAGCGTTCCGTCAGGAACTCCCAAAACACGCTTCATTGATTTCCACACGCTCAACGGGAAACAAGTCATTCGGATGGTAACGCGAGCGTCCCGCTTGCGCAGATGGATGGGGAGCGCACGCGCCTCGCGTGCTGCGACGGACGCCTCGTCCGTCGCCTTTTTGTCAGCAGCTTTCCCGCGAGGGCGCGGAAAAGAACACGCGAGGGCGCGTGTGCTCCCCAACGCTGCTAATGCTTTTCCAATCCACACGCTCACGGCTTCGTCCCTCCATTTTCCATCCGCAATCTTCCATCCTCACTCTGCCTTGCTGGCAGCCCGCGCTCGCTCAACAACTCCATCGCGCGCTCAATCGGAATCCGCACAATGCCCGCGTCGGCGTCCACCCATTCGTAGCGGCGCAACAGCGCGTTCTCCTCGGCGCGTAGCTTTTTCAAATTCTCGGCGGGCGCGACTTGCAATCGCGGCTCGGGCGGCAATTTTGCTGGTTGCGCGAGCGGCGACGGCGGCTGCTCCATCCTCGCTTGACGCGCCGCGAGCCAATCGAACATCCATTTCATTAACAGCGCCGCCGCCAACACGCAGAGAAGCAGACCAATCCCGAACTTCGCGATGGCGCGAATATCCACGTCCTTGTGTTCGTGACCGTGCTCCGCGTTTTTGGGGTTCTCCTTTTCAGCCATGTTGCGCTTCTCCTTTTGCGCCGACAGCTTCCTCCGCGCGCGCATCGTAAAGCGGCACGAGCGGACGCGTCTTCAAAGTTCGAGCGAAGACGGCAACCCAAATCCCACCCACGGCAATCAGCGTCGCTGCGTCCAGCCAATGATCGCCGACACGTTCCGAGCGAAACGTCGGCGCAACGACCCAGAACAAATCCACAAATCGCAGCACGAACAACCCCAGCGCGATTCCTGCTAGAGCCGATGCGCTTTGTTTTGCTCGCCGCGACAACAGGAGCAAAAACGGTACGGCGAAATGCAGCACGATGAGCACGAGCGCGACGATTTCCCAGCCGCCATGGGAGCGATGCAGATACCACGGGATTTCCTCGCGCAGGTTGCCCGACCAGATGATGAGATATTGCGAAAACCCGAAGTAAGCCCAAATCATCACGAACGTCAGCAGCAAGTTGCCGAGGTCATGAAACGATTGAGGCGTCATGGTTTCGGACAACGGTTTATGGTGCGCGAGCCACGCCGCGACGACAATCGCAAATGTCAGCCCTGCCAACACCTGGCCGACGGCAATCAGCAGCGGGAAAATCGTCGAGAACCAATGCGGTTCGAGCGACATCACCCAATCAACCGTCGCGAATGTGACGGTCAATCCATACAACACCAACCCGAACGCGCCCAGCGCCTGAAACCGTCGTGCCATCGCGGGGTCGCGTTTTTCGTCTTGTTTCAGCGACCATTTGTTTGCGAGCCGCGACAAACCGATCCAGACGCCGAAATAGACGACGGCGCGCACGAGGAAAAATGGAACGTTCAGGTATGCGCTTTTGTGTCGCAGGATTTCGTCGTGCGCGACAACGTCGGGTTGCGACCACGGATAAAGCTGTTTCATGCCCAGTAGCAGCGGCAGAAAGAGAATCGCCAGCAACGGAAGCGTTCGCGTCCCTGCTTCGAGCAACCGTCGAATCGAAAATCCCCATCGTCCGCCCGTGAGGTGGTTCAGCAACAAAATCGGCAGGCATCCCAGCGCGACACCGAGCCAGAACAAATATGCGACGAGATAGGAGCGGAAAAATTGTTCGCGATCCACAAACACGCCCGCTAGACACACCGCCACGCCGACCGCTGCGACAATCAAGCCGCGTTTCTGAGCGCGCTCCAGCGATCCTCGGACGGGCTTGGGAATGGAGTCGTGTTCGTTCATGGTTTGGGTTTCAACAATTTTTCCCGCTCGTTCTCTGGCACGTCCCCGATTTTCGCTTGCTGGCTCAACTGCAACGCGCGGATATAGGCGACGATTGCCCAGCGATCGTCTGATGAAAGTTTGTCCGAATAACTCGCCATCACGCCGAACCCGTTTGTGATGACATCGTAGAAGTAGCCAACCTTCGCCTCGCGCAGTCGGTCAGTGTGCAACGACGAAGGCTGCCGAAACCCACGCTGCACGACCATCCCGCGACCGTTGCCAACGCGGTCGTGACACGCGGCGCAATGAATGTCGTAACGCTCGCGTCCGCGCTGCAAAATTTCCGAAGTGACGGTGAATGGAAACGTATCCACGACCACGCCGTCCACTTTTCCGAGATACAGATGGTCGTCAACGCGCAGTTGTCCGCGCGCCACCGTTCCCTCGACGGGCGGACGCGCGGAACGGCCATCCTCGAAGAACGCCGTTTTCTCCAGCGGTTCGTAGCGCGACTGGTCGCTCATATCCTGACGACAACCTGATACTGCGAAAATTGCGACCCCAATTAGAACCCCAAACAAAGCAGACGGAATCGTGACCGATTCCGCTCCACGTTTCGGAGCGGAACGCGTGAGCGTTCGGTCGGGCGTGCGCCTCTTCAAATCCTCTCTTTGACTTCGCGTTTTCATTTCAATGCTCTACTTCATAAATGCCGCTGGGTTTGAAATTGCCCAGAAATTCCTTGGTTTTCGCTCGGTCGAATTTTGTGTCCGCTGCTTCAATGCAGAGGAAAAACCGCTCGCGACTGGCTAGTGCGAAACGCTCGACATTGAAAAGTGGATGGTGCGGATGCGGCAGACCATTCAACGCCAACATTCCCAACACCGCGGCGATTGCCGCAAACAGGATCGTCAACTCAAACGTCACGATGATGAACGCGGGCCAACTGTTCAGCGGGCGTCCGCCGATGTTGAGCGGATAGTCCACAACCGACGCGTAATACTGCATCCCGAAACCCGTCACCGCGCCGAGTAATCCGCCAATCAGCACGACGAGTGGCAGGCGCGTGTGTTTGAAACCGACCGCCTCGGACAAGCCGTGCACGGGAAACGGCGTGAACGCGTCCATTTTACGATAGCCTTCCTTGCGCGCAGTGTTCGCGGCTTCCAACAACGATTCAGGCGTCGCGAATTCCGCGAGCAATCCGTAAATCTCCGTTTTCTTTCGCGGCTTCATTTTGGTTCGGTGGAGAGCATGACAAATCGGACGGAATCGTAACCGATTCCGCTCCACTCACGCATCGGAGCGGAACGCGTCAGCGTTCCGTAAAGGTTGTTATCAGGCGCTTTCATTTTTTTTCTCCTCCTCCGACGGAACGAGGGTGCGCATTTCAAAAATCGAAATCATCGGCAGAAAACGGATGAACAAAAACAGCAGCGTAAGGAACAATCCGATGGAGCCGATGTAAGTCGCCCAATCCCAGAACGTCGGGTAATACATCCCCCACGACGACGGCATGAAATCGCGGTGCAGACTCGTCACGACGATGACGAATCGTTCGAGCCACATGCCGATGTTGACGATGATGGAGATGACAAACAGCAGCGCGACGCTCGACCGCACCCGCCGCAGCCAGAGCGCCTGCGTCGCCACGACGTTGCACAAAATCAGCGCCCAATAATACGGCGCATACGGGCCTTTCATGCGGTTGAGAATCGTGTATTGCTCGAAACCGCTGCCGCTATACCACGCCATGAACGTTTCCGTCATGTAGCCGTAGGCGACGATGAGACCCGTCGCGAGCATCACCTTCGCCATGTTGTCGAGATGCCGCATCGTGATGAAATCCTCCAGCCCGTAAACTTTTCGGATGGGGATCGCCAGCGTCATCACCATCGCGAATCCCGAAAAAATCGCGCCCGCGACGAAATACGGCGGAAAAATCGTCGTGTGCCAGCCAGGGACGTTCGAAATCGCGAAATCAAAACTCACCACCGTGTGCACGGAAACCACGAGTGGCGTCGCCAATCCCGCGAGTAGCAGATATGCGGTTTCGTAACGATGCCAGTGCCGCGCCGACCCGCGCCAACCCATCGCGAGAAAACCATAGATGTGTTGCGCGAAACTGTTTTTCGCTCGGTCACGCAACGTCGCGAGGTCGGGAATCAACCCGACAAACCAGAACATCGCCGAGACCGTTGCGTAAGTCGTGATGGCGAACACGTCCCACACGAGCGGACTGCGAAATTGCGGCCACAATCCCATCGTGTTCGGATAGGGCAGCAGCCAGTAAAACACCCACGGCCTGCCCATGTGCAGCAACGGGAACAGCCCCGCGCACGCGACCGCAAACAGCGTCATTGCTTCCGCGAATCGGCTGATGGAAGTGCGCCATTCCTGCCGCATTAACAGCAAAATCGCCGAGATAAGTGTGCCCGCATGCGCGATGCCGACCCACCAGACGAAATTCACGATGGCGAATCCCCATGCGACGGGAACGTTAACGCCCCAAATCCCGACACCACGCAACAGCAGATAACCGACCGCGAGCATGAACAGGTTGAACAGCAAAAACGAGATCGCGAATCCGACGAGCCAGCCGCGCGGCGTTTTACGACGCAACACAATCGCGCTGATTTTTTCCGTCACGCTTGCGTAGGTGTAACCTGGCTCGATGACAGGCTCGCGTTCGGGCGGCGGCGTTGTTTTCTTTTCGTCAGCCATGTGATTCGTTGTGTGCGGAGCGGAATCGGTACCGATTCCGTCCTTTTCCCTGCAACTGCGCGGACGGAACGCTTACGCGTTCCGCTCCTCGGAGCGGAATCGGTAACGATTCCGTCCTTTTCCCTGCAACTGCGCGGACGGAACGCTTACGCGTTCCGCTCCTCGGAGCGGAATCGGTAACGATTCCGTCCCTTTCCCCTGCGCAGAGTCAGGCTTCTGCTGGTTTCGTCTGGCGCTCCAACTCTGGATTCGGATTCCGCGCGCGCGCCAGATACGTCGTGCGCGGTTTTGTGTTCAACTCGGTCAAAATCCCGTAATTCAGCGGCGACGCTTTCCATTTCGACACACGGCTGTTCGGGTCGTTGATGTCGCCGAACACAATCGCCTCCGACGGACACGCCTGAACGCATGCGGGAACGATTTCGCCGTCGCGGATTTTGCGGTCACTTTTTTTTGCGCTGATGCGCGCGGCGTTGATGCGTTGCACGCAATAGGTGCATTTCTCCATCACGCCGCGCGTCCGCACCGTGACGTTCGGGTTGCGCATCAATTTCAGGCTCTCGGTTTTTTCGTCGCTGTATTGGAGAAAATTGAACCGCCGCACTTTGTAGGGGCAATTGTTCGAGCAATACCTCGTGCCGACGCAGCGGTTGTAAGTCATCTCGTTCAGCCCCTCGGCGCTGTGCGAAGTCGCCGCGACGGGGCAGACCTGCTCGCACGGCGCGTTCTCGCAATGCATGCACGGCACGGGCTGGTGGTGCGTCTCAGGATTTTCCAACGCGCCCGCGTGATAATGGTCCACGCGAATCCAATGCATCTCGCGCCCCATGAGCACCTCGTCCTTGCCGACGATGGGGATGTTGTTCTCCGACTGGCAACCGACGATGCACGCGTTGCAGCCGATGCACGCGCCAAGATCAATCGCCATGCCCCACGCGTAACCGTCGTATTTGAATTCGGGATAAAGCGTCCCCTTCGGCGGTTCGTGCGCGATGTGTTGCGCGAATTTCGGGTCGGCTTTGAATTCCGCCAATGTGCCCGCGCGCACGAGATGGCGTCCTTCCATCATCTGATGATGCTGTGTGCAGGCGAGGCGATGGCGTTTTTCGGTCGGCGAAATTTTCACGTCGTCCGCGAACCACGACGCGTCGCTCGTGCGGAATGCGTAAGCGTCGAAACCAGTCCCCGAACCGACTCGCCCCGCTCGTCTGCGTCCGTAACCAAAATGCACCGTCACGCAATCATCGGGCTGCCCTGGCAAAATCCACGCAGGCAACATCAGCGTGCGTCCGTCGCGCTGCAATTCCACCATCTGCTCGTTGCGAATTCCCAAGCGTTCCGCCGTCGCGGGACTGATGAACGCAGCATTGTCCCACGTCAGCTTCGTCAGCGGTTTCGGCAATTCCTGCAACCAGCCGTTGTTCGCAAATTGTCCGTCCCAAATCGTCGAGTCGGGACGGAAGATGATTTGTATTCCCGATGGCTTCGGAGATTCCATCGCGGGAATCGTGTGCAACTCGACTTTCTTTTCCGCAAACGTCGTCCCTTTCACCACGCCATCGTGCAACGCTGTCTGCCATTGTTTGTCATCGTCCAGACCGTGCGTCTTCCAATAAGCGCGCACGATGTCGTGACCGCTACGCCCGCGCTCGCCGATGACCGCCGCGAGAAATTCATGCGCGGACTTGCCCCGATACAACGGCGCGATGAGCGGTTGCTGGATCGTCGCCGTCCCATCGAACGCGCGCGCATCGCCCCAGCTTTCGAGAAAATGCGTTTCGGGCAGATGCCAATGACAAAGTTCCGATGTCTCATCCTCGTAGAGCGAGAGGTGGGCGCGAAAGCCGACTTTTTTCATGCGCTCAGCAAAATCCAAATTCGCAGGCGCAGTAAAAACAGGATTGCCGCCGAGAATCAGCAGCGTCTCAACTTTGCCCGACTCCATTGCCGTCGCCAACTCGCGCAGCGATTGCGTTTGACCGAGGGGCGCGGCTTGGATGGGGTCTATATATATAATGGTGCTGCCGACGTTGCCGAGCGCGTGGTTCATCTGGTGCGCCAGCGCATGAACGATAGGCGGTTGCGATTCGCCTGCGAGCACGATGCTGCGCCCCTTGTGGCTGAGGAGGTCGCGGGCGATGCTTTCGAAAGCGGCTAAACTCTTGAGAATCTTAATGGGCGGTTCGCTGAGTTTTTCCAACAACGACGCCAGCATCCGCGCGCATTCATGCACTTCGCTCGGCTTCACGGGAAACCGATGGTCTGCCATCGCGCCCGTGTTTGTCGGCGTGCTCTCAAACACGTAGAGGCGATTCATTTCGGTGTTCGATTCGCGCACACGACGGCGATGGATGAAATCACGCGCGTAACGCAACCGTCCCGCGCCCCACATCAGAAAATCCGCGTCGAGCGACACAATCACGTCGGCTTTGTCGAAGCGGTATCGCGTCTCGACAAATTCGCCAAACGCCAGGCGCGCTCCCTCGCGCGTGTTATCCAAACCAACGGGCTCGTATTGATGCCATTTCGCGGCGGGGAATTTTTCCAAAACGACGCGCAACTGCTGCGCAAGCGTCGGTGATGTGACCGTCTCGGTGAGAATCCGCAAACCTGCGCCTTGCTTGAGTTTTTGTTTTTCAAGCTCCGCGCCAAGCGCCGCGAAGAATGCGTCCCAAGTGTTGATGCGCTCCGCCTGCGTAACGATTTGCGAACGGTCGGGATCGTAAAACGTGAGGATGGCGGCTTGCGCGAACACGTCCGTCGCACCCAAACTCGCGGGATGCTCAGGGTTGCCTTCGATTTTTGTCGGTCGCCCCTCGTGACTTTCGACGAGCAGACCCGTCGCGTAACCGCCCAGCGTCATCGCAGTCGCGTAAAACAACGGTTTTCCTGGAATCAGGTTTTCGGGCGGCTTGGCGGCGTAAGGGACGATTTTTTCCTCGGGCTGCCGCGTGCAGGCGCTGAGTCCCGCTAGTGCGAGCGATGCCGCTATGATTTTCAGGAATTTGCGTCGGCTGAGTTCATTGCCCCATTCGGAGGCGCGCTCAGGAAATTCGCGGTGGAGAAATTCCTGGAACTCCTCTGTCTCCGCGAGTTCATCAAGACTGCGCCAGTAAGCCTTGCCCTTCATTGCGGCGAGCCGTGCGCGAGCTGCGGCGAGGTCGAGGCGTTTGGGTTCGATGGCGCTCATTTGTTACCGATGACACATGGAACAGTTGGTGAGTTGACTGGTCTTCACGCCGAATTTTTTCACGAGTTCGCGGCCGAGTTCGGCGTGATTTTTCGGTGGCTGCCAGTTGGGATTGAAGACTTGTTCGCGCGGGCCGATGAACATTTCGGGGTTGCGGTGGCATTCGAGGCACCATTCCATTTGCAGCGATTTCTCGCGCCACATCAGCGGCATCTGATCCACGCGACCATGACAGGCGACGCAACTCACGCCCTTTTTCACGTGGATGCTGTGATCGAAATAGACGTAATCGGGCAGATCATGCACACGCACCCATTCGATGGATTTGTCTTCGCGAAAACTCGCGCGCACGGGTTCGAGCATCGGGCTGTCCGCCCAGATTTGGGAATGACAACTCATGCAGGTCTTCGTGGACGGCATTCCAGCAAACGCAGAATCCTCAACGGAAGTGTGGCAGTAACGGCAATCAATCCCCATGCCTTCGACGTGGTGTTTGTGGCTGAACGGCACGGGTTGGTCGCGCACCACGCCCGCTTCAGTGATGTAAGGTGAACGATTGATGGCGAGGGAGACCCAGGCAATGCCAATCAACAGGAATACAGCGCCGAAGATGCTGACCTTCGAGATCGTGTTGGTGCTCGGATGAAAAATCTGCGCCATCGTCGTTCCTTCCCCGACTGTGGCCGCATTCACGGCACTGAGATGAACCATCAAGTCGTAATCGTCGCGACTCGCGGTTGCATCCGCTTGCAAATAGATTCACACACGGCTCTCTGACAGGCAATCCATTTTGAAGTTCATGGCGATTTCAGACAACGCGCGATTTACGAGCAGGCGTAAAAAGAACCCACCTCTCGTCTCGCAGGAGACATCCTCCTCCATCGCATTCACTCCAACGCGTTGAGGGGCGAACAACATCAAGCAACCCCAACGGGGGCAACGGTGTCATTTTTTCCGTATGACACCGCGAGCCAGCCGTCCACCCGCGTCGCCCGTCGGCTGCGAGGTGAAGTCGTCCGCTTTTTCATGCACAATGACGGAGCGACCGATGATGGAAGCCGCGAGGTCAACTTTGCCAGCTAGTTTGAAGTCGCGGTGATCGTTGCCGTGGTTGCCCCGCATCAGGTCACTGTGGACGGCGTCACCGACTCGGATGACGTTCGTGTTGGACTGCTGGCAGGGCTGACGGAACGCTCACGCGTTCCGCTCCGAGAAGGGTTGGAGCGGAATCGGTCACGATTCCGTCCTCGCGTCTGAGTAATCTCGAGACAAATAAGTGCAACTTTTTCATCGGATTTATTCTCTGAACGCGGTCTGCGATTTCCAAAGCGTCCGCGCGACAGCAGACCAAACGACGCGAAGACACCACGACTGCGATAGGAGGGAGATGTAGCCGCAGGGTAGCGCAAGCTTTCCGCTTGCGATGAAATTGGATGGGCAAGCTGGAAGCTCGCCCTACCGTTTTAGCGCGCAGCTACGCATCCAGAGATTTCGGCGGCGGAGTCGGAGGAGTTGTCGAAAGAGAAATCCAGTCAAACGAAGCGGACATTTCAAACCCGTCGCGCGGTGTGACAACGACCAGCGCCGCGATGGTCAATGCCAATGCTGTCTTCATTTCAGTTCCTTTTTCGTTGGTTGAATTTGGTTTGGCGGAAATTGGGTGCACGATGCTCAGTGCGACCGTCCCGATGTCGTTTCCATCTCGTGGAATTGTTCCGAAAGCTCGCTCCATCTCTTGCGCGGCGGAGGCGGACCTTCGACCCATTCCACCTGACGCCCGCGCCAGAGCGAGTAAATGGCGGGCACGATTTCCAGCGTGAGAATCGTCGAGGTGATCAGCCCGCCCACCATCGGCGCGGCGATGCGGTGCATCGCTTCGGAACCCGCGCCCGTCACCAGCATTGCGGGCAACAGCCCGAGGATGGTCGTGCTCACCGTCATCAACTTCGGGCGAACGCGCTGCACGGCGCCATAAGTGATGGCTTCAAACAAGTCGTGCTGCGTCTTCATCCGCCCCGCCTTCTGATACGCGTGAAACGCCTCCTCCAGATAAACAATCATCACCGTGCCCGTCTGCGCGGCAAGTCCTGCCAACGCGATGATGCCGACCCACACCGCGATGCTCATGTTGTAGTCCAGCAGATAAAGCATCCAGAAACTGCCCGTCAGCGCGAACGGGATGGACAACAGGATGATGGACGTGGCGGCGACCGATTTGAAGTTCATGTAGAGAAGCACGAAAATCAGGATGAGCGTCACGGGCAGCACCAGCTTGAGCCGTTCCGCCACGCGCAGCATGTATTCATATTGCCCCGTCCACACCAACCGATAACGCGGCGGCAACAGACCCGCGTTCTCAATCTTCTCGCGCACCGCTTTCTTCGCGTCGTTGACGTAACCGCCGATGTCGCGCCCCGCCACGTCCACATAAACCCAGCCCGTCAACATCCCGTCTTCATTCTTGATCATCGGCGGACCGCTGGTGATTTTGATGTCGGCGAGTTGACCGAGCGGCACGTGCATCAACGAGCCGCCGCCCGACTGCGCGCCCGCCATGCCCATCTGACCGTTGGCACCGCTGGGCATTCCGCCCATTCCGCCGTTCATCGTCACGGGCACAAGCACGCGCTTCAATTTTTCGGGGTCGTCCCGCAACTCGCGGCTGTAGCGCACGTTGATGCTGTAGCGCTCGCGCCCTTCGATGGTGCGGTCAATCGCCATCCCGCCAATGGCAAGTTCCACGCTCATCAGCACGTCCTCGACGTTCAACCCGTACCGCGCGATCTCGGCGCGTTTGGGGATGATGTCCAGATACAACCCGCCCGTGGTGCGCTCAGAAAACACGCTGCGCGTGCCGTCCACCTCGCGCAACACCGCCTCGACGTGCTCGCCGAGCTTGGAGATTTCGTCGAGGTCGGTGCCGAAAATTTTGATTCCCACGGGCGTGCGCACGCCAGTGGAGAGCATGTCAATGCGCGTCTTGATGGGCATTGTCCACGCGTTGACGTTGCCAGGGATTTTCAATGCGGCGTCCATCTCCGCGATCAATTCGTCCCACGTGATGCGCCGCGTGTCGGGCCAGATTTTTTGCAGCCAACCCTTCAACCAATCAGGCGCCCAACTCGAATACCAGCGCGGATGCGGTTGCGTGCGCCATTCGCTCTCGGGCTTGAGTTGCACCACCGTCTCAAACATCTCCATCGGCGCAGGGTCGGTGGCGGTCTCGGCGCGCCCCGCCTTGCCGTGGACGCTGAGCACTTCGGGGAATTGTTTCAGGATTTTGTCCTGTATCTGCATCAACCTCGTCGCTTCCGTGATGGAAACGGTCGGCAGCGTCGTCGGCATGTAAAGAATCGTGCCTTCGTTGAGCGGCGGCATGAATTCCGAGCCGAGATGCTTGTAGGCGAACCACGACGAGGCGACAGCGGCAATCGCGACGGCGATGCTCAACAAGCGGCGCCGCATCAACAAACTGACCCACGGGTAATAAAGCCGATGCAGAATGCGGCTGATCGGGTGACGGCGTTCGGGGATGACCTTCTTCGCCGTCATCAACACGATGAGCGCGGGTCCGAACGTAATGGACAGAAACGCCGCCCACGCCATCGAAAACGTCTTCGTGTACGCGAGAGGCTTGAACAGCCGACCTTCCTGCGCTTCCAGCGTGAACACGGGCATGAAACTCACCGTGACCACCAGCAACGCGAAGAACAGCGGTTTGCCGAGTTGTTTGCACGCGCCGATGATGATTTCCTGACGCGCCCGCCTGTCGAGGTCGGGCGGCGCGTGCTCAAGTTTTTTGTGGACGTTCTCGACCATCGCCACCGCTTCGTCCGTCAACACGCCGATGGCGATGGCAATGCCGCCCAGCGACATGATATTCGCCGTCAATCCCATGAAATACATCGGAATGAACGAGAGCAACACCGCGATGGGCAGCGTGACAATCGCGCGCGCCGCGCCGCCGAAATCGAGCAGGAACACGATGATGACAATCGCGACGATGATGGATTCCTCGATGAGCGTGCGCGTCAGCGTGCTGATGGAACGGTTGATGAGTTCCGAACGGTCGTAGGTGGTCACGATCTCGACGCCTTCGGGCAATGACGGTTTGATCTCTTCCAGCTTCTCCTTGATGCGCTCAATCACGGTCAACACGTTCTGCCCGTAACGCACCACCACGATGCCGCCGACCGTTTCGCCTTCGCCGTTGAAGTCCCCTGCGCCGCGCCGCATCTCGGGACCGAGCGCGATGTTCCTCGCAACATCGCGTAGCAAAATCGGCGTCCCGAAATCGTCCGCGCCGACCACCACGAGCCGCAAATCCTCCAGCGCCTTGATGTAACCGCGTCCGCGCACGATGTAGGTCGTGCCGAAGCGGTCGAGTTCGCGCCCGCCCACATCGTTGTTCGCGCTGCGGATCGCGCTGACGACGCGGCTGAGCGGCAGGTCGTAGGCGACGAGTTTGTTCGGGTCGAGTTCCACCTGATACTGTTTCTCGAATCCGCCGAACGCGGCGACCTCCGCCACGCCCTCGATGCTCTGGAGCCAGTAGCGCAAATACCAATCCTGAAACGAGCGCAACTCCGCGACATCGTGTTTGCCCGATTTGTCCACGAGCGCGTATTGGAACCCCCACCCCACTCCTGTCGCGTCGGGACCGAGCGTCGGCGTGACGTTGGGCGGCAGTTGTCCCTGCAATCCCTGCATGTATTCCATCACGCGCGAGCGCGCCCAATAGATGTCGGTGCCATCCTCGAAAATCACGTTCACAAACGAGTAGCCGAAGAACGAATAGCCGCGCACCACCTTCACGTTCGGCGCGGCGATGAGCTTGGTGACGATGGGATACGTCACCTGGTCTTCCACGAGGTCGGGGCTGCGCCCTTCCCATTGCGTGAAGACGATGACTTGCACGTCCGAGAGGTCGGGAATGGCGTCGAGCGGCGTGTTGCGCATCGAGTAATACCCGCCCAGCGTTAGCGCACCCACGAGCATGAACACCATGAATTTGTTGCGCGCGCTCCATTCGATGATGCGCTCGATGAGTGATTCTTTGTGTGTGATGGAATCCATTTTTTTGAAACCTCCGCGCCTCGGCGGTTCACTCAATGCTGATGCGCTCCCGACGCGCCCATGCCTGAAATTGCCGCCTTCAACTGGCTTTCGGAATCAACGAGGAACAGAGCGCGCAGGACGACGCGTTCGCCTTCCTCGACGCCCTTGAGCACTTCGTAATAATCATCCGTGCGCGCGCCGATTTTCAGTTCGCGCGGCTCGAGCACGCCGCCGCCCTTGTCCACGAACGCCATGAACCGCTGCCCCGTGTCAATCACCGCGCTGGCGGGCACCGCCAATTTCACGTCGCCGTCGAGGTCAAGCCCCACGTCCACATACATCTCGGGCTTGAGCCGCAACTCGACGTTCTTCGCCTCGATGCGCACTTTGACGGTGCGCGTCTTCGGTTCGAGATACGGATAGACGTAGGCGATTTTGCCCAACACGGGTTTGGAGCGCGCATAACTCGCCGTCACGAACGCGCGGTGCCCGACCTTGACGTGCGGGATGTCCGATTCATAGATGTCGGCGTAAATCCAGACCGTTGACAAGTCCGCGACGCGATAAAGATTTTCGCCCGCCATCACCGCCTTGCCCTTCAACGCCGTCTTCTCGATGACGTGCCCGTCGAACGGCGAAACGATGGTCAGCGTTTTCGTGATTTCGCCCGACTGCTCCAGCCGCTGGATTTGTTCGTCGGTGATGTCCCACAGTTGCAACCGACGCCGCGCCGACGCGAGCAGCGACGCGCCATTTTCGGCTGCGCCCTGCGCGCCGCTGTCCGTCTGCTTTGCAACCGCGCGGTGCGCGACAAGGTATTCCTCCTGCGCCGAGACAAGTTCGGGGCTGTAGATGTCGAGAAGCGACTCGCCCTTTTTCACGAACTGCCCCGTCGTGTCCACGTGCAACTTCTCGATCCAGCCCATGACCTTCGTGTTGATCCACGCCACGTTCGGTTCCGCGAACGCGACGCGCCCAACGGTGCGGATGGACGGCTGGATTTGGCGTTTCTCGACGGTCGCCGTGGTCAACCCGATGAGTTGCTGGCGCTCGGGCGAAACCTTGACCGTGACGCGCCCCGCGACCGCGGACATTCCGCCGACATCTCCACCGTCTTCAATCGGCACGAGCGCCATGTTGCAAATCGGGCAATCGCCTGGTTTGTCGCTCACGTAAGTCGGGTGCATCGGGCAATGATACTTTTGCCCCTTGGCGCCCGCCTTCGTGTGGGCGCCGTGGTCTTTATGTTCAGGCGTGTGTCCGCCGTGAAACATTCGTCCCGCGATGAACGCGGCAACGATGAGCAACAGCGCGAGCCAGAACCGCCAGTTTTTCATTAACGTTTTCATGTCATTGACCTCACTAGTTGTGGACTTATTTTTTTTCTTCCTTCTGCGGTTTGACGTTCTTCAAATTCGTGCCGACGGCGCGTTCGATCCGCGCCAGTTGCATTCCGAGGTTCGCTTCCGCCATCGCGAACATCACGCGGGCGTTGAGCAGAAACCGCTGGCTCTCCAGCAGGTCGAGAAAATCCACCTTGCCCGCTCGGTAACCCGCTTCGCTCGCGGCGAAGCGCGATTCGGCCTGCGGGACGAGCGCCGTCCTGTAAAGCTCCACGGTTCGACGCGCGGTCTGCAATTTGAAATGGGCGTCCCGCACTTCAAGCGCGATCTGGCGCAGGGTGGCTTCGATTGAAGCTTCGCTGGACTCGATCATCTTCTCGGCCTCGCGCACCCCCGCCTTGTATTTCGAACGCCAGATGGGCAATTCCACGCCGACGGTGAACATCACCATGTCATCGCTGTCGCGAAAACTGCGATACTCAAGGCCGAGTTTGTAATCGGGCAGATATTCCTTGCGCATCAACTCGCGCTCCAGGACGTGCCGTTGCCGTTGGGTCTGGGCGTGGACTGTTTCTTGCCGTGTTGCCTCGGCCAGCCTGAAAAGTTCTTCGAGACCCATGTTGAGTTTGTCGTCGGGCGCGGTGACGGCGAGGCCCAGCGCTTCGTCGGCGCGGCGGTTGAGCAGCGTGTTCAACCTGGCATTGATGGTGATCTCCTGCTGCTCCAGTTCCAGCAGCCGCGCTTCCACCATCGAGGTTTCCGCCTGCGCCTTGAGAACGTCCTGCTGGCTGACCTCGCCCGTCGCGTATTTGGTCTCGGCGATTTTTTCCAGCCGCTTCAACACTTCCCTGTCCGCGCGGGTGAAGTGCATCGCCCGTTGCACCCCGTAAAGGTCGAAATACCCCTCCTTCGCCATCAGCACGACATCGCGCGACATGATCTGAAATTCGTGTTTCATCATTTCCGCGTCGTTGGCGGCAATCGAGCCGCGCAACGCGCGTTTGCCGAACCACGGGAATTGTTGCTCGATCTCGAACCGCTTTTCGTTGGTGATCGGGAAATTGCCCTTGTCACGCGCATCCATGCCCCGATACATCAACATCGGGTTGGGCAGCGAACGCTCCTGCGCGGGGCGCTCAAGCATCGCCTCCCACTTCGCGCGCATCGCCTTAAGTTGCGGGTTCTCCCGTAGCGCGTCCTCGACCAATTGCTCCAACGTCAGACTCCGCGCCACTTCGCGCGTCTGCGCGCACGCGCCAACGACGCCGAAGCACAGCGACGCAGTGATGATTGCGATGAGTTGTATTTTCATGGTGTGGTCGTTCAGTGACTGCGGTGGTGATGTGCGGGCGGCTTTGGATTGGCATTTCCGCCGCCGAGTTTCCACGCGACGGTGCCTGCGGGGTTTTTGTAATCGCCTGGGTCATTGTAGTTGGCGATGCCGTCGCGCACTTTTAGAAGCGTGAACATCCCGCCCATGCCAATCGCGCCGAACTGGCCTTTGCCCGCCATCATCGGCAACGTGTTTTTCGGGCCTTGCATGTGCATCTCCGCCATCTCGTGCATGCCGTGGCTGCCCATTTCCATGTAGCCGTCCATGAGCTTGTTGATTTTTTCCGTGACGGGTTTTTGGTCAACGCCGATGACGTTGGGAATTTCGTGTCCCATCGCGTTCATCGGGTGATGCAGCAAATGACAATGAAACGCCCAATCGCCAAGCGCGTCGGCAACAAACTCGACGGCGCGTGTTTGTCCTGGCGCGACCCACACTGTCGTCTCAGGCCACCACGCGCTCTGCGGAATTTGTCCGCCGTCGGTTTCCACGATCCAGAAGCGATGCCCGTGCAGATGAATCGCGTGCCCATGCTGACCGATGTTGCCAAAGCGCACACGGACGCGTTGATTTTGTTTCACCACCAGCGGATCAGTGCCAGGGAAGACGCGGCTGTTGAACGAAAACAAATTGTGGTCTTCCATGAACATCGGGTTCGGCGTCGCCGCGCCTGTCGGCACGTGCCACTCGTGCAGGAAAATCGCGAAGTCGCGGTCAATCTGCCGTTCGGGTTGTTTCGGGTGCACGATGAGAAATCCCATCATCCCCATCGCGATTTGAATCATCTCGTCCGCGTGCGGGTGATACATGAACGTGCCGTGCTGTTTGAGCGTGAATTCATAGACGTAAGTTTCGCCAGGCAAAATCGGCGGCTGCGTCAAGCCCGTCACTCCGTCCATCCCATTCGGCAAAAAAATTCCATGCCAATGAACCGTGGTTGGCTCTTTCAATTTGTTCGTCACCAGAATCCGCACGCGGTCGCCCTCGACGGCTTCGATGGTCGGGCCAACGGTGCGCCCGTTGTAACCCCATGCGTTGACCGTCATCCCTGGCGCGACTTCGTGTTTGATTGGCTCGGCGATGAGGTGAAATTCTTTCACGCCATTTTTCATGACGAACGGCAGCGTCACGCCGTTGGGCGTGGTGACAGGCGTGAATTTGCCGCCTCCCTGCGCGGGCGGTTCATCGGCGGCTGCGCGCGGCAGGAACGAATCGAACCGCGTGAGCAACGCCGAGCCAGCCGCCGCGATGGCAGCGGTGGAAATAAAACCGCGTCGTGTGAGTGGTTTCATGGTTGGTTTCTCCTTTGACTGTTGTGAGTTTGTTCGTTGACAAGACTTTTCAAACGTCGTGTTGGTTGCGCCACCACCCCGCTCGATTCGATCAGAGCGCAGAAATCCGCCGCGATGGGAATTCGCCGCGCGGACATTCGCCGCCATCGGGAGAGCGACTTCTTCAATGCGTCGTGAAATGCGTGCAACTCGTTCAACCGCTGCTCGGTTTCGGAGAGCGTCGCTTCCGCGATGGCAATGACGCACTGGCATGTTTCTTCGCCGCGTCCGCGAAGATTCAGGATACGATGAATTGCCTCCAGCGAAAACCCAAGCGCTTGCGCTTTCTTGATGAACCGCAGTTGTCTCAGCGCCGCCTCACCGTAAATGCGATAGCCGCTGGAAGCGCGTTGCGGCTTCGGGAGAAGGCCGCTCCGCTCGTAAAAACGAACGGAGTCGGGCTTCACATCAGCCAACTGTGCCAACTGACCTATGAGGTATTGTTTCGTCCGCATTTCAATTTTCGGTGTTACTGGGATTTGGGTTTTACTGATCAAGCCATTGACGAATGGGCAATGCTGCGTAAGCCATGAACAAACCGACGACAAATAAACTGGCGGAAATCCACAACACGATTTTGTTCAACCGCGAAGCCTCCTCGCAAGCCTTGCCTCCGCCAGTCGCGCAGGCAACTTTACCGCGAGGCCGATAGACGAGGAAAAAATTCAGCCCGATCAGCAATCCCGAAATCGCAAACAGCCATTCCTTATACCGCGACAGTCGCACCAGCCACGGCACGGTGGAGACCAAGGATGCGACCGTCGCGCCAGCGCCTATCGCCACCAGCAGAGACGGGAGAGCGCAACAAAGCAGCGTGCCAAGCGAAGCAAACAGTGAGAAAAAATTTGAGAGTTTTTGTCTCATGGCGGTCAGTTCTCCACTGGCTCTTTCTCGACCCTGATTTCCAACACTTGAACTGGGGGAAGCTTGGCTGGGTCGGTCGGCACGTGACCGTCCACAACAACTCTCTGTCCCGTGGCGAGCGTCTGGAGATGTTGCCATTGTTCTTTTGCCGATGGGGAGGCCGCCAGAGCGTATTCGCCTGAGTCGCCTGCATTCAACAAAAGCGTGCCGTCCTTGTTGAACAATCTGCCCGCCACACGGATACGAGCGTCCTTTGGCGAAAAGCCGTTCTTTCGCACCGTTTCCTGGATTTGCCGCAAAGTGATTTTACTGTCGGGCGCGAACTTAACAACCGCTTCGCCTTTGTTCAGGCTCACCGTCGCTTCGGTCACGCCCTGCATTTTTTTGAGGCTTGAACTCAAGCCATAAGCGCACACGCTTCAATCCATGCCAAAGACTCGTTGTTGGACCGCTTGCAATTGCCCCAATGCAACCGTTGCGCTCAGCAGAAACGCTGTTCCTGCTGAGGCTATGAGCGCCATGATTTTACAGGGTGTGATTCGATGTTTCATTTGTCTCCCTTCCTTTCAAAACCAAACAGTGACTGAAAGCTTTGCGCGAAACTTCTCTTCGGACTGGCTGCCGTTCATTTCCTGACGCACGGGGAACAAGACGCCCACCTCGATTCCCCACCTTCCGTAAAGTCCGAGCACGGTTGGACCGACCATGACTTTTTCCCCGCCGCTATTGGGGTTCATAACGCCGCCAATTCGGTCGCGTTGCGGAAATTCTGCCAGCCCTTCGATGAACAACCGCCAATCGGGTTTTGGAAAATCCTCACGAAACAGCGGCGGGCGCCATCCAAGGACGGCGCTGAGATAGGGCAATTCCCCGAGTTGGTCATTGCCTTCGCTGAAATAATGCTGGTAGCCAGCGCCCACCCACCCGTAAACCGTCCTCGACGCCCAGCCCGTCACCACAGCGGTGTTGAACGACGGTCCGACTTTCACTCCCCCGCGCCTGTCTTCTGTCGGCAATGAGCCGCCGAGCAAGAGCGTGGCTTCAAACCGATCCCCAACATCAGGCGCTTGACGATGAAATCGCCAAAACACTGATGCCTCCACGTCGCCGAACGCGCCCATCATGCTGCCGACCCGTGTGCGCGGAGGATGCCGCAGTTTGTCAACAGGGGGCGACAGCGGAAACGAAACGTTAAACTGCAAATCTTCCGTGATGCCGTATCCAAGCATCTCGCGGAACATCAAGACGGTGCCCTCGTCCGTTCCCAAACTCATCGCGGCGGTGTCACTGCTCCATCCCCCCTTGGCGAGAGTCGGCGGAGCAAGCCCGAATCCTGGCCCGTGCCCGTCCGCCAACGCCGACGCCGCCATTCCTGCCAGCGACAACGTCGCCGCGATGATCTGAATCCAGAGCTTTCTCATGGTTTTATCCTTCCGCTTCATCGGCGCAACAGTTCGGCTTGTGCCTTGGTAAGGCGGCCCTCGAACACGATCTGGCCGTCCACGACGACGGTCGGCATCGCGCGCACGCCGTAACGGTTTGCCTCGTCGCAGCATTCAGTCCCGCCGCAACGGCGTTCGACGACTTCGCAACCGCAACCCGCGACCGCTTGTTTGACCAGCGCCAATGTCTCGTCGCACAATGGACAACCCGCCGTGAACACTTCAATTTGTCTTTGATTTGGCATGTCGTTACCTCGCTTTCTGTTTGCGGTTCACTCTACGCTTTGGAGTCGAGTCCAAGGTCAAGCCGTGGCGTGCAAATTTAGTGTTAATGTTCGTGTTTGGGT
>Ga0187893_10004876_pt1 | contig 24911 bp, 23 predicted proteins | sample MA1701074metaG_FD_139574 | JGI IMG/M metagenome (GOLD analysis project Ga0187893, IMG submission 139574) | White microbial mat communities from a basaltic lava cave in the Kipuka Kanohina Cave System on the Island of Hawaii, USA - MA170107-4 metaG ... | reverse complement strand
TGCAGCTTCGCCCCCAGGCTCTCGACCGCCGGCCCGAGGTAGGAAGCCACCGATGGGTGGGTCGCATCAGCTACGAGGCTGTTGGCCTGGATCTCCTGAAAGGTTGGGATCTCGGCCATGTCGATGACGTAGGTGATGGCGATGCCGTCCGGCTCCACCCGCAGGGCGCTGTAGTGACTGATCGAGAAATTGCCGAGAGGATGCGCCTGCGCTGTTCCCTGGGTCAGGCCCCCCGTGGCCGGCACCACGGTGAGAGCCAGCAGTACGAGCACGGCCACCATCCAGCGAATCCCCTTCATGCTTCCCTCCCCGAGAGTGGGCGAACCGGGGGAGACGGTCGGGCATGATCGTCCCCCCGCCAGCTAGTACGGCAGGAGGGCGAGATCCGGATGTGCTCTTCGGAAAGATCGGCCGGTCCGAAGACTACGACCCCTGGCATAATACTCTCCGGGGACAACCCGAAACATCGGTGACGGCGTGGTGGAGGTGGTGGATTGAGCCGAGACTTGACTTCCCAGCGTGCCGCCGAGCTAAGGATCCCTCGATGAAGGCCGTGTACATTGCCGAGCCCGGCGGGCCGGACAAACTCATTTTCGGCGACCGTCCCGACCCACAGGCAGGATCCGGTGAGGTCACCGTCCGCGTCAAGGGGACCGCCCTCAATCACGCGGATCTCAGCATTCGCGCCGGCCGGTCGCCGACGGGCGGCCTACCGCGCATCCTGGGACTCGACATCGCTGGCGAAGTGGCGCAGCTCGGGTCCGGGGTGACCGGGTGGCGAGAGGGCGACCGGGTCGTGGTGGAGAACCGGGTCAAGTGCGGTACCTGCGTGCCGTGCGTGCTTGGACGCGACGAGTTCTGCGAGGGACAGAAGCGACTGGGTGGCGAGCTCGATGGTGGCCATGCTCAGTACTGTCGAGTCCCCGCCGCCAATCTGCAGCGCGTCCCGGACTGGATGGGATTCGAGGAGGCGGCGACGCTTCCCCTCGCGGGGCACACCGCATGGCATTGCCTGATCGAGCGCGTCCAGCTGCAGCCCTGGGAGGACGTTCTGATCCACGCCGTCGGGAGCGGGGTGGGCAGTTTCGGGCTCCTCATGGCCAAGGGCATCGGGGCCCGCGTCATCGCCACGGCGGGAAGCGATTGGAAGCTCGAAAAGGCCAAGGAGCTCGGCGCGAATGCGCTGATCAACTACACGACCACGCCGAAGTTCAGCGGGCGAGTCAAGGAGCTCACCGACGGCCGCGGCGTGGATGTGGTGTTCGACTGTGTCGGTGCCGCCGTATGGGACGAGAGTCTCGCCAGTCTCAAGCCCGGCGGTCGGCTGGTCATCACCGGGACGACCTCGGGAAGCCAGATCCCGTTCAGCCTCTCGCTTCTACAGGGCCGTCCACTGACGCTGATGGGGAGCGGGGGGCGGAGCCGCCGCAGCTTCGCGGCGATGATGCATATGGTGCACTACGGGGGCCTGCGCGGCGTGGTGGGGCGGACATTCGAGCTGGCCGATGCTGCCCAGGCGCACGAGGTCATGAGCGGCCGCGACTTCTTCGGCAAGCTGGTCCTGCGCGTGCCGTAGAAGCGTCGTCAAGGAGGATGAGTGATGGGTCAGATCCTGGGCCTCGGCATCACCCACTACCCGCCGATGTCGTACAAGGGCAACATGTCGAGCCGCATCAAGCTGCTCCAGGCCGACCCGCTGCTCCCCGAGCGCCTGCGCTCACCCGAGAACTGGCATCCCACCATGCGGGAACAGTGGAGCACGGACGAGGGATGGAACCACTCCCAGAAGCACCGGGATGACCTGATTCACCATTTCCGAAAGGTCCGCGCCGAGCTGGATGCGTTCCGGCCCGACTTCGTGTTGCTCTGGGGCGACGATCAATACGAGAACTACCGAGAGGACTGCGTGCCGCCCTTCTCGGTGCTCGCTTACGATTCGGTCGATGTGCAGCCTTGGAAGGGGCATGCCCGCGGGGAGAACTGGTGGGACGAGCCCGCCGACAAGACGTTCACGATCATGGGCCACCGGGCTGGCGCCAAAACCCTGGTCTCGTCACTGCTGAGCGAGGGAATCGACATCGCCTACGCCTACAAGCCCCTGCACCATCCGCTCGGTCACGCTTTCGTAAACTCGGTTCTCTACCTCGACATCGACCGCAAGGGGTTCCCCTACCCCGTGGTGCCGTTCACGGTTAATGCGTACGGCCGCTGGCTGATCGGAGCCCACGGGGCACCGCTCACCCCCTCCCAGGCGGCGAAGCTTGGCCCGCCGGCCGACCTGGACCCGCCAGGTCCGCAGCCGTGGCGATGCTTCCAGGTCGGGGCGGCGGTGGCACGGGCGCTTACCCAGAGTCCCTGGCGGGTAGCCGTGATCGCCTCCTCGAGCTGGAGTCACTCGTTCCTGGTCGCCAAGAACTCCCTGATGTTCCCGGACGTCGGGTCGGACCGGCGCTACTACGAAGCGCTGCGCGACGGGGACTGGGCCACGTGGCGAAACACCCGCATCGAGGAGGCCGAGGACCGTGGCCACCACGAGCTGCTGAACTGGTTCTGCCTGGCAGGCGCGATGGCAGAGCTGGGGCGCCGGCCTGACGAATCAGTGTTCCTGGAGTCGTGGATCACGAACTCCGACAAGGTCTTCGCGGTCTTCCGGCCCTAGCGCCGTCGCGAGGGTCGGGGAGACCGCAGCCGCGAAGTTCAGGCCGCGGACGAGGCGACGTGGGACAGGGCGGACCGGAGGAAGGCGGGATCGAAGATCCGGTCGGCCATCACCTGGCAGCGCTTCATCAGACGGTGCTCGTCGGGGTGATAGTCGGCGATCGCGTTGTGGAGCGTCCCGATGTGGTCCCACACCAGCACGTCACCCTCGGTCCACCGGTGCGTGTACTGGTACTTCGGTTGGAGCTGGTGGGCGAACAACGTCGCCAGCATGCGGTCGCTTTGCGCTTCGTCGAGCTCGTTGATGCGAATGGCGTAGCCCGGGTTGCAGTAGAGCACGGTCCGGCCGGTGATGGGGTGGATCAGGAAAAGCGGGTGGACAGAAGGCGGGCGCCTCTTGCGCTGCTCCTCGCTCAGGGGCCCCCGGGTACTCCCCGGCCGGCGCCGCATGTTCTCCCAGAACTTGTTGAAGTCGTGCGTCGCCGTGGCGTGCTGGAGTCGTGTCTTGACGTCGGACGCGAGATCCTCCCAGGCCGCCTGCGTATTGACGAAGACCGTCGCTCCCAGCACTAACCCGTCGCGGCGAGGGACCTTGACAGCGTAGAGCACGTTCAGAAAGCCGATGGTCTCGTTGTAGGACATGTCGGTGTGCCAGTCTTGGCCGGCATCGGCGAGCCCGATCGCCTCACCGTTCTCGACGATGTTCGAGAGAATTCCGACCTCGGGAACCCCCGGCTCATGGTGCCGTCCGGTGAGCATGCCCTGGATCCGGCCGAACCGCTGGGAGAAGTCGCGCAGCGCGGTCGCCTCCAGCCGCTGATCGGGGAAGCACAGCACGCCGTGACGCCCCAGCGCCAGCAGAATCGCCGCGAAGTCCGCGTCGCTCAAGGGCTTGGCGAGGTCGACCCCCCTGACCGTCGCCCCGAGGATCTGTCCAGTCGGCTCGATCACCCGCATGCTCGCCTCCCTATGTGGCGTCCGGATTATACTGCGCCAAGCGCATCCTCAAGGAGAAGCCGGTATGGACAAGGCTCACACTTCAGCCGAGACAGCGCGCGTGAAGCGGCCGCGGCGGCTACACCATGCGGCCTGGGTTACGCGCGACATGGAGGCGACGCGGCACTTCTATGAAGACGTCCTCGGCCTGCCCCTCGTGGCCACCTGGGCGGAGCGAGCGCCCCTGGGAGGCGGCGGGGTGCGCGAGTACGTCCACACGTTCTTCGCCTTCGCCGACGGCGGCGCGCTGGCGTTCTTCCAGTATGCCGACCAGGCTGACCGCCCGGTGGATCTCAACTCGCCCGGCCACCTGGCCTTCGAGTGCGACGCCGAGACTCAGCGCTGGATCAAGGAGCGCCTCGAGGCCAATGGCTATGCGCTGCGTGTGACCGATCACGGGTACTGCGTGTCGCTCTACGTGACCGATCCCAACAACCTCCGGCTCGAGTTCACCGTCGACCATCCGGACGTAGAGCGCATCAACACACACCAGCGCGAGCACGCTCACGAGGACCTCAAGCGCTGGCTGGCCGGCGACCACACCCCCAACAACGATGTGCGGCCCCACTAGCAACCCCGGCCTCATGAAGGATGGCTTCGGGGTCGCGAGGCGCCCGATGCCGGACGCCTCGGATCCGGGTGACCGTCGTCGCCCGAGCGTCACAAACTCCCTGCGGGTAAATAGTGACTGGGCTTTTTTTACGCCCTTTTTACGCGCTTCTGTTGTTAGCCCTTCTTGACAGAGAACTCACGTTCGGTTTACATCTGTGTTCTTGGAGGGAGGGTCCGCATGACAATTTTCCCTCGGTTACTTCGGGAGGTTATCCTCACGCCCGCCTCGCCGCGGTCGCGGGCTAAGCACCACGGGCGTGCCCTGCTGACTCAGAAGCTCTTGATGGCGTTGTGGCTCCTGGGACTCAGTTCGGTTCTCCCGTTGTTCTTCACCGGGCACGCCAACGCCGAGAGCTGTGCGAAGGACGTGCCTGTCCCCGAGCAACGAGGCAGCACCCGCGTGGTGCAACTGGTCAACTGTACTGACCAGACGTTGCTGGGCACCGCGAACGCGGCCCATCGCGCTGGTTTCGACCCGACTCCCGTGTTCCCGCGAGAGGGAACCTGGGTCATGGAACCCGTCGGGTCGGGTAAGAATTTCCTGACCATCGACATACCGCAACAGTGGTTGTCCACAGGCCCCGCGGGGAGTCTGGGGCCGATTCTCTGGGCGCGAACAGGTTGTCGATATGATGTCGCGGCGGACATTGCTCAGTGCGAGACCGGGGGTTCTGGCGGCAGGTACGATGTCAGCAAGGCCAAGCTGGGGCCGCCCGGCGGCGCCACCATTACCGAGTGGAACTTCGCCCAGCAACTGCCCAGACAAGGGGGCGGGACCTACCTCAGAGATAATTTCGACATCAGCGCGGTCAACGGTGTGAACCTCACCGTGGACATCGAGCCCGTGGGCTGCAGTGCTTTGGATCCGGGCAACCCGCAAAGCATCACCTGGCTGGTTCCGAACGATAAGATTCGTAACTCTCCCCTTTCGGTCCCTGGACAGGATTTGCGTGCCGACGCGAACTGTCTGCCGGATTTCCGGCTCAAACGCTCCGACCTGACGGGGATCCCCAAGCCCCCCTTCAACCAACAAGTCTTCGGGTTTGTCATCGTCGATGACAACGGCCAGCCCCAAGGCGGGGACCGTACGGTGGCGTGCTTCAACAATTGTGGAAAGTACAAGTTCCCGCTCGAACCGCTCCCCACCTGCGACCTGTCCGACCCCAAATGCCTCGGTTGGAATGTATTTTGTGCCGGTAATGGGACCAAGTACGGACAGCCCTGCACGACTGACGCCGACTGCCAGCAGCAGAGCGGGGTGCACGCTTCGTGCTGGCAAAATCCCGGCAGCGCCACCAACAACACCTGTCAGCTCCGAGGCTTCATCGCGGCCGAGACCTGTCCCGACGATGTGTGCACCTTCCCGTACGGCTATGTCAATCCCTTCACGAACATCCGCACCACGTCGACTCAGCCTCCACTCGGTCATTGCCGCGACGTCTTCCCCAGTAACACCGATTCCCAGTGCATTGGCGAAGATAGGGTGCACAAGGTCTTTCCCCGCGCGTATAGCTGGCCCAACGATCCTCAGGTGTACGATTGCGACGCTCAGCTCTACCGAGTCGTCTTTGCCCCAGGGGGCACCTCCGTGCCTATTACGCCCGCCCAGAATAGTTTGCCGGCGTGCGTTCGTTTGCCGAAGATATACGGCTACAACGAGCAAACGCTCGTCAACTGCAGCGTCCCGGTCGCCGCGGGTGCGCAATATGCCATTGCCCATCCGGCTGGGTCTGGTCAGAATTGGGCTTGTAACCTCGGGGCCGGCGCCGGGGACGAAGGCGTCATATGTTCATGGAACGCAAGCAGAACCAATCCGCCGGGTGTTTTCGTCGGAGATCCGCAGAAGCCAAATTGCGTGCAGGAGAGCCAACAAGCCCTGATCGGGACGTACGGAAGTCTCAAGAACGCGGCCACCCAGTATGGATTCCCGCCTGGTTTCGGAAACGAAGGGAACCTCTCGAACGCTATTACGTCTTGGTGCCGTTCAAGCCTTTGACGCGCCCGTCTGGCGACGGCGGCCGTGATGCGATGCCCTGGGGCCAGGTCAGGATGGGCTGACTGAACAACCGCTCGCCACCTGTCGCCGACCGTGCGTCTCGGGCTCAGCGGCCGTCAGGGTCGCGATAGTGGCGGAGCAGGTACACCATCAGCTTGGTCTTGTCGGCGGGCGGAATCGGCGCGCCGTACTTGATCATCCGGTCGAGCGTCTCCGACCAGCCCTGGGGACCAAGGCGCTGCTGCACGGCAATCTCCACGCTGTGGCAGATCACGCAGCGCATGATCAGCTCCCACCCCGGGGTCTGGGGAATGGGAACTTCCTGGGCCGGGGCCGTCACGACGGAGGCGGGGGCCGCCCCGGCGCCGAGGGCCAGGGCGGCCGCGACGGTGGCGTTACGCCACGTCGACCTTGACGCCATGGATGACGTTCCACCGGTACCCGAGCCGGTTGAACGCGCGCGCGACCGGCTGGACACGACCAAGGCTGTCGGTGGCGCGCGCCATCAGCATCTGGGGGCCCGGCGTGGCATCCCAGCCGAACTCCCACTTTCGCCAGGAATAGCGCTGCCAGGTCCCCACGAATTTCGCCGCCTTCCAGGTCTGCCCGCCGTCGGCTGAAAGGTCGATGCCGGTCAGCTCACCTTCACCGGTCCAGGCCCAGCCCCACACCGTCGTCGGTCCTGGCCGCAGCCGGCTTCCCTCGGTGGGGCTCACGATGAGGGACTTCACTTCGAGCGACTGCAGGGAGTAGATCTCCTTGTCGTTGTCGACCCGTGGCGCCGTGTAGTTCGACTTCATGTAGAACCCGTCGAATTCCTCGGGTAAGAGCGCGATCCGCTCGACCCACTTGATGGAGGCTGACCCCACAAAGCCGGGCACCAGCACGCGGGCGGGACCCCCGTGCAGGTGGGGCAGCGGCTTGCCTCCCATCTCGAGCGCGATGATGGTGTGCGAATCCCACGCCTTCCACAGGGGAATGCTCCTGATGAAGTCCGGTGCCTGCGGGGTCGGTGGCTTGTCGGCGCCATCGAAGGCCACATGGCGTCCCCGCGATCGGACCTTTGCCATGGCCAAGACGTCGGCCAGTCGCACGCCCCTCCAGGACTGGTTGCCCACGGCGCCGTATTCCCACTGGATGCCCGAGGCGCGCGGCCGGTGGAAGGCGCGGCCGTTACCCGCGCACTCGATCAGCGCATCCTCGCTCACGAGGGGGAGTTTCCGGAGGTCGTCGAGGCGCAGCATGAGGGGCTGATCCACCTCGCCCTCTACCCGCAGCACCCACCGGGCCGGATCGATGCTGGGGGCTTCGAGATTGTTGCGGACGAAGAAGAGCCCGTCCGGGGTGTCGTACGACGTCAACTCGGCGAGGGGGGTCTCGAGGTTTATGGGGCGAGAGCTACGGACCGTCAGCCGTTCCTTGCCGGGGATCGTCGGCGGGGGCGCGGCGGGCGTTTGCCCGGTGGCCGACGGCGCTCCGGCCGCCAGCACGGTCATCCCGGTGGCGATCATGAACCCGCGCCGAGTCATTGGCCACTGCGCCGCGCCCTCTTGGCGGAGATCGATCTCGTCCATAGGTTCCTCCTTCGCGCGTTCAGGGTAGCGAGCCCAGGGGGGCCAGTCCGAAGCGGGTAGCGACCTGGCCGAGGCGCGTCCAGGTCGCCGCTTCGATGGGGATGCCCTCGCGACGACGACGTTGCTCGGTGCGGTACTCGATCTCGCCGGGGTAGAGCACTTCTTCGAACCCGTCGGCGGGCGGCGTCGCCTTGAGGTACCGCACGAAGGCCTCCACCTCGACCTTGAAGTCGGTGGGCGCGAAGGCGCGCGGATCGACTACCAGCATGAACGTCCCGTCGTTGTGGCGTCCCTGGGGATCGATGCCGAAGCCGAGCCCCGGTAGCACCGAGGCCAAGGTCTCCACTGCGAAGGACAGCCCATAGCCTTTGTGACCTTCCGGCCCCCCGAGGGGGAGCATCACGCCACCCTCGAGCTGCGCGTTGGGATTGGTGGTTGGTTTGCCGTCCCGGTCGAGCAACCAGCCGAGCGGGATGGGTTTCCCTTGGGCACGGGCCAGGTTCAGCTTGCCGGCGGCGACGGCGCTGGTCGCCATGTCGATGAAGACCGGGCCCGGCAGCGCGCTCGGAAACGCGATGCAGATGGGGTTGGTTCCCAGTCGAGCCTCGCGACCGCCGAAGGGGGCGACGGCCTTGGGACTCTGGCCGGAGTCGGCCATCATGAGGCCGATGAACCCGGCGCGGGCGGCCATCAGCGGATAGTCGGCGAGCCGCCCCACGTGGCTCTGCTCGCGGATCGTTCCCGCCGCCAGCTGCGTCTGCAGCGCCTTGGCAATGAGCCGTTCCATCGTCCACTCCGAGACGACCGGGCCGAATCCCCATCGTCCGTTCACGGCCAGGGTCGCCGCCGACTCCCTCAACACGTCGGGGCGCGCGGCGGGCATGATGTGCCCGCGGTCGATCCGATCGACGTAAGTCGGTAGCAGCACCACACCGTGCGAATCGTGTCCGACCAGGTTGGCGCCGACCTGGTGCGCGGCCACGATGCGCGCATGGTCCACCGGTGTCCCCGCCGCCTCGTAGACAGCGACGGCAAATGCAGTCAAATCATCGGCCCCGACGTTCGGCATATGCCCTCCTCACAGCTGGCTCATCTCCGGTAATCCTAGAACACCTCCGCGAGCTTGTGGCACCATTGCTCCTGCATCGGAACATGACACTCACGCGCGAGCTAGTTCGGCGATTCGAGCAGCACCAGGCCGATGCGGTCGAGTCGCTGCTGACACACAGCCTCACCATTCCCAATAATCCCGAAGGCTACGGGGTGTAGCACGAACCAGATGGCCTGCGGCCTGTCGGTCGCCTACACGACGGCCGTCTGGCGCCAGCGCCCCGAGGCGATGCCGATGAATCGCCCAGCCAGACGAGGCCGGCCCCTTCGCTCTGGCTCCTAACGCGCCGGGAGCGTATGCTCGGGTCCGAACCACGACGGAAGCGGCGCGAGGGGCGTCATGGACTTCGGCTATTTCACGCTCAGCGACAATCATTACCTGAACAACACGCGGGCGGCCAATCAGTTCGTGGCCGACATCACCGCCGAGGCGCTCTACGCGGATGAGCTCGGCATGCACTCCGCCTGGATCGGCGAGCATCATTTCAGTTCGCTTGGCGTCCTCTCCTGCCCCGATCTCGTGCTGTCGTACGTCGCGGCCCGCACCCGGCACATCCGGCTCGCGCCGGCCGTCACCGTGCTGCCGCTCCATCATCCCATCCGCGTGGCCGAACAGTGGGCCACGCTCGATCTCCTGAGCGGAGGCCGCGTCGAGTTTGCCGCCGGCCGCGGCTACGACCGGCGCGAGTATCTGCCCTTCAAGGTGTCGTTCGAGGACAATCAGGGCCTCTTCGAGGAAGGCATGGAGGTCGTCCGCCGTCTGTGGGCCGCCGACGGCCCGATTTCCCACCGAGGGCCGCACTATGCGTTCGAGAACGTCTCGATCACCCCGAAGCCGGTCCAGCGGCCGTTGCCGGCGTACGTGGCCTCGTTCTCCAAGCCGTCCATCGAGCTGGCCGCCCGGCTCGGGTGCGGCTTGATCGTGGCCCCATTCGCCGCCACCATGAGCTACGGCGGGCTCAAGCAGGTCGCCGACCTCTATCACGAGGCCTGCGCCAGGCACGGCCGGCCGCCGGGCCGGCTCATGTGCAGCTACTTCACGCATTTCGCCGACAGCAAAGACGAGGCGGCGGCGCAACGGGGCCGCCAGATCCGCTATTACAAAGAATGCGTCATCCCCGCCTTGCCGGGTGATCCGCGCACGGCGCCGCCCAGCTATCGGTACTTCCTGGCGATGGTCGAGCGCCTGCATCAAGTGAAACCAGAGGACCTCAGCGAGAATTCGGTCCTCCTCGGCTCGCCCGCGCAGATCACCGACACCCTCAAGAAGGTCGAGGCGGCCGGTTTCGCCGAGGTCATCCTGTACTTCAACGTGGGGCTGAAACCGCATCAACAGGTAAAGGAAGAGATGCATCGCTTCATGACCGAGGTGGCGCCGGCTTTCGCGGCCGCGCCGGCGCCGGCCGCCCAGAAGATGGTGCCGGACACTTCGAGACCCCACGCTGGAGGATAGGCGATGACAACCGCGGCCGAGGCAGCGCTCCTGGTCCTCCGTGGTGCCAAGATGGCGCAAGCATGACGCGCGGTTGACCGAGGCGTTTCGCGGCGTTTCCCAGACGCTGCTCGATCGGGCCGGTGTCCACACGGGGCACCACGTCTTGGACGTCGCCTGCGGGACCGGCGTCAGGGCATGCCTATTTTGGCGATCGAAATGGCGGGCCCGCTCGCCTCGCTCTACGCCAGGCCCCCCCGGGGGACAGGCAACGCGCCTACGCGGACGACGTGGCCGCGGAAGCGGAGCGGCAATCGGTGGGCTGGCCCGGGGTGGCCCTGCCGGGCGTGACCTGGATCGCCTCCGGGAGACGATAACGCGGCCGCGCAAGCAGCACGCGCACAGGTCTCGCCGCTCACCGCGTCTCGATGCCCGTCACCGCACCACGACCGTGTCCGGAAGCCCATCGAAGTCGGCGTCTCCGGTCACGAGCGTCGCCCCGAATCGCCGAGCGGTCGCGTAGACGAGCGAATCGGCCATCGCCAGCCCGTGGACCAGCGAGATATCGGCTGCCTCCAGCGCCAGAGCCTCATCGACCGCGGCGATTGCCGCCCGCCGGAGAGCTGTGACGGCTTCCACCGCCCGTTCCTCGGTGAGGTCTCGCCGGATCACCTTGTAAACCTCGTAGACCTCGATGGCGGAGACGAGGAGGGCTTCGCGGCCCTCGATGTACGTTGCGAAGCGGTCGGCGTTCGGGCGGCTGGCCAGGTACTCGATCCAGCCGCTCGAATCGACCAGGATCAGTGGCGGTCCTTCTTCTCGCGAAGCCCTCTGGGGCTCACGCCCCGGGCGATGCCTCGATACGCAGCCAACGGGCGTTCGGGGATGAGGAAGATCACCCCGCCCTTGTCGACGACGGTGATCCGCATGCCGGGACGGAGTCGCAGACGCTCGCGGGCACCACGGGGTACGACGAGCTGATACTTGCTCGAGAGCGTCACCGTCTCCATCGTCTTACAAGAATGCTATCGATCACGACTCAGTAAGTCAAGCGGTTCTGGGTCCCGCCCTAAGGGCTGTTCTGGCAGTCGTTGCCCCCCGCCCCGTCGTTGAAGGCGCAGCTCTGGCAGGCGACCTTGTTGCTGCCGTGTACACTGACCCAGCCAACCAGGCGCGCCCCGCCTGCGTCACCGCCGTTGGAGATCCTGATCCGATCATCCACACCCTTCGTTCCCCCGATCGCGTGGGTGAAGCTGAATGACCCATTCGACGCGATCGGAAACTGGACCCAGTCCCCGTCGCTGAACGTGACCCGCACGAATCCAGCCGGCCCGGACGAGTGCGCGCTGACACTCCCGTAGAAGGTGGCCGGGCCCTTCACCGTGCACTCGGCACCTCCGTTGGGCGGCGCCTCTGTCGCCGGGTTCGTTCCATCGAAGAGCGCAAAGTCGCTCTTCTTATTGTTCTTGTTGTTCCTGCCCTTGTCGTCGTCGTCATCATCGGCTCGTGCCACGGTCAGCAGTCCGCAACACACTACGAGTGCGATACTCATCAAGACAACCGCTGTCGTCGATCCCCGTCTCATGGGTTCCCCCTCTTTCCTGGATCTCCCGTCGGTGCCCGTGGTCGCCCCCCCGCTTTGGCGTGAATGCATTTGGCGTACCCACGGCCACCTGCGCCGAGGGTGCGCTTTCGGGTTGATCGGGTAAGATTTGCCGGCACCCGGTAGGCATTTGTTTCCCCCGGGATAGTCGTCGATGGTCGTATGTGAGGACAGTGATCGAGGTCGACCTTCAAGTCTTCGACTGGGCAACGATCGAGCGGCGCCGCAACAGCCGGAGCTCTTCGATGTGTTCTCGAGCGGCTTCCCTTCGACGGGTCTCGACCCAGCGCTGAGCGTCCTGGTCGGGTGCACCTATCCCGGCTGGTGGTGCCCCGAAGAGGAGCAGCAACTTGGCGGTGAACTGGCCCGGGAGACGGACCTGAGGAAGCGGAAAGCCATCATCGACAGCATCCAGGTCCTCTTCTACGAGGACGCGGGGCAGGTCAAGTTCGGCGATCTGCTCTCGCTGTCTGTGATACGCAAGGAGCTTGGTTCGCCGAGTTGGATCGCTTCGCCGATGTGCCGTTCATGGAGGACGGCCGCTGTCAACCCCCCATGCCGGAGGCCGAGGGCCTGTTCGAGTGACCTATCTCCTCGACACCAACGCGGTCATCGCGCTCCTCAAGAACCAGCCGACCGACGTCCGCCGCCGCTTGCGACGCGCGGTGACCAGACGCGCATCGATCACTGTCTCGTCGGTCGTGCTGTTCGAGCTTTGGTCTGGCGTCGCGCGAAGCGAGCGCCGCCGCGAGAATACCGAGCGGCTGCGTGTCTTCCTCTCGGGCAACGTCAGCGTCGTTCCCTTCGAGGAGGAGGACGCCGCGACCGCCGGCCGTCTGCGGGCCGCGCTTGAGGGGCCGGGAACGCCGATCGGACCCTACGACCTGCTGATTGCCGCCCAGGCGCTCCGGACCGGCGCCATGCTTGTCACGGCGAACAACTCGGAATTTCGCCGCATGCACGATCTTGTCTGCCAGGACTGGACCTCTAAAGCCTGACGGCGGCACCCCGACCGGTATCCAGGTCGGTGCGGAGTGCCTCCGCCGCTGCCGTCACCGGTCAGTCCCAGTTGTTCCCGAGATCGGTCGGTCTCACTACCAAGCCGAACCCGAATTGGTTGTGTTGGTGGAGGCGGTGGGAATTGAACCCACGTCCGAAAACCCTCAGCCGCAGGCGTCTACGTCGATAGCCGGTTGACTTGACGTCTTTCTCGCCCCTCGACCGTCCAGCCGGCAGGAGGATCGAGGGGCCAGCCTCATTGTTCTCGCCCTTCCCCTGAGACAGGGTTCAGAGCCAGCCACCGGAATATGATGCCCGTTCCCGGACCCCGTTGGCCCGATCCGGCGGACACTGACGGTTGTTAGGCCGCCAGAGCTAGCTGAGTGTCGGCAGTTATGCCGTTCTCTCTATTTAACGAGGGGAGAGAAACCTCGAGACGCAGCCTGGACCTCACTGGTTCCCGTCGAAACCTGTCGCCCCCTTGCCCTACGATGTTCTGGCTACCACTCGCGGCGACTGCCGCGTGACGCGCGGTCCATCTCGCGCGCAACCTCGCGCTCGCGCAGCGACGACCGCTTGTCGTGCAGCTTCTTGCCGCGCGCCAAGCCGATCTCGACCTTGGCACGGCCCTGCTTAAAGTATAGACGCAGCGGGACGATCGTCAACCCACGCTCGGCCACCTTGCCCATGAGGCGGGCGATTTCGTTGCGATGCAGCAGGAGTTTGCGGTCTCTCTCGGGCTCGTGGTTGGCGTCGGTACCATGGCTGTAGGGGCTGATGTGGCAGCCCCGCAGCCATGCCTCGTTGTTGCGGATCGTGGCGAACGAGTCCTTGAAGTTCACCTGACCCGTGCGCAAGGCTTTGACCTCGGTCCCGCGCAGGACGAGCCCGGCCTCGATCACTTCGAGGATCTCGTACTCGTGCCGCGCCTTCCGGTTGGTGGCGATGCTCTGGTTCTTCTCGTCGGTCATGTCATGCTTGAAACGTCAGCCGACGCGGCGGTATCATCTACTGCTCGCCCGAGCCGTGCCGAAGTGGCGGAATTGGCAGACGCGCATGATTCAGGGTCATGTGCCCGCAAGGGTGTGGGGGTTCGAGTCCCCCCTTCGGCACCAGGATAATCAGGGCCTTACCTCAACCCTTCCCTCTGAGTGTATCCCCTCCTGAGTGCTTTGTGCTGACGTTGTGCTGAGCGGATCGGCTCGGCGCTCGGTCTTCGCCACTTCCTGACGCAGGTGATCCGGCGCCAGGTGGGCGTAGCGAAGGTCATCTTGATGTCCCGGTGACCCAGGATCTCCTTGAGGGCCTGCCGGCTCCCGCCTCGCATCACGAACCAGCTGGCGAAGTGGTGGCGGCAGTCGTGGAAGGTGAAGTCTCCGAGCCCAGCCGCCTCCACGGCGTTCTCAAAGCCCGTCCGGATGCTCTCGAGGGCCCAGCCGCGTCCCTCCCGAGGACCTGGCATCCCTGCCAGGACGTCGTACACGGCCTGGCGCATCGGGACTTCCCGCCGGCGGCCTGACTTGGTGACCTCGAGCCGGAGCACGCCGCGGCTCAGGTCCACACGGTCCCAGGTGAGCCCGAGCAGCTCCCTCGGCGGAGGCCGCTCTCCAAGGCGACCGTGACGATGTTGGCGAGCTGACCGCTCCTGGCGGACCGACAGGCCTTGAGGAGACGGGCCTCGTCGTCAGGCTCAAGCCAGCGGATGCGGCCTTCGGGCTCCCGCTCCATCCGGATCCTCGGGACGGCCGGCAGGACCTCCCACTCATCGCGCGAGCTGGAGCAGATGCCGGAGCGGCGCGAGCGGGCGGTTGATGGCCGCTGCCGAGTACGGCTCCTTCGTCCTGGAGCAGGTCGCGCCGAGGCGCTCGGCCTTCCACGCGCTGATCCGGGGGCGGTGATCTCGGACAGCGGGGTATCGGCACCAAAGGAGGCTTTGAACGCGGTCAGGTGCCGCTCATCGTCCTTGAGCGACTTCTTCCGCGACTTCGCCTGCAGGTAGCGGGTGATGGCCTCGCCGAACGAAAGCGACGCTGGCGCCGCCGGGGCCTTCGGCACATCCTGCTCGAGGATCCTCGCCGCGAGGGCCTTCTGCGCGTCCTCCTGAGTCCAGGCCGAATTGAACTTGCGCTCCTGCGTACCCTCGACCGGGAGCGTGTAGCCCCAGGCCGTACGCTTGACCCGCCTCGGGCCGCTACGCCAAATGCGTTGGGTGACGTCACCCACTTTACTACCCCTTTCTCCGCTTGCGCGATGGCAACGGCAATCCGAAATGCGTCTGATAGGCTTCCTCCGGCCTCTCCAGCACCCGCCGCGGCCTCCGAGCCCCTTGGTGCCACCCCGACAAAGCAGCCCGAAGAACCTCGCGCGCGAGAGGCTCTAGGGCGGAGGCAAAACGCTCCAACACAACGGCGTCCGCGCGCGCGACGAGCCTGTGGACAATAACGCCGTTCCTCATGTCCTTGATCGACCTGAACTGCGCCCGCAGAGCCTCCCAGCGCGTATCGAGGAACGCTTTCTGGTTCAGCTTCTTTTTCATCCGGCTGAGCCTCTGCGGGATAAACTGCATTGGAAGCGCAAAGAGCCACTCGACGTCCCCCTCCGCAATTTCCTCAAGCACCTTCCAGTACGCTTCCAAACGTTCGTCCGCGTCGTACGCACCTTCAGCGCGGCTAAAGTGAACCAGTGCAAGTCGAATCCGAAGAGCCAGATCGTCGTCAGCTTCCAGCAGGTCTTGCCACGTTTTGAAACTCTCCTCCCAATCACCCGCTGCACGGCCCAAAGGCACAGTGCCCCGTGAGCCTGAGGGCGTCCACCGATCCTCTTCCTCTCGCCGCACGTATGCGTAGTGCATGATTTGAACCTCAATAGGCGTACGGCTTGCGACAGCGACAGCAGCGAGCACCACTCGAAGGCGCTTGCGGCACTCGTGAATAACGGCGTCATGGTTTTTCCCGGCTACGCCAGTGAAAACCGCGTAGCTCATGCCCTCCTGAGCGGGAGCATACGGAATGGGGGGAGGCGTCTGCGTGATGGTCAGTCCGTAGGCCGTTGATGTGGTCAGATCATGGGGCGTCGCGCCCCGAAGGACCAGCACGACATCGTATGGACCGCTCGCAAGCCATCGGGGGATCGCTTGAAATGCTCTTTCCTCAAGAGCCCCCCGGCTACTCGCCGTGGCGAGGTAGGCCTGCATCTTGCGCGCCGACACGTCGGCGTCCACGGCCTCCAGGTGGTGACCGATCGCTTCCTCAAGTGTCTGTTCCCGAATCCATTGTTGGTATCCCCGGTCCCGCATGGACGGGAACGCTGTCAATACGCGTTCCGTCACAGATTCGATATCCGGAAGCGTCAAGCTCCCGAGAGGCTTGTCGAGCACCGCCTGCTCGTTCGGCGGCAAGCTGTGCATCGCGTCTTGCGCCTGGCGAGGCCAGTCCTGGCCCCACTCCTCTGGAGGCAGGGCCCTCTCCTGGCCGATCCGGACCCGAAGTGTTTCCGTTGGAGTGAGAAGAAGCTCGCGCGCCGTCACTGCAGAGCGATAGGACTTCAAACTCCAGAGGAGGAAATCGACCCAGACCGTCTGTGCTATTCCCCAAAAGATGAATTTCCAGCTCCTGGCTGGGAGCATCGCGACGGCGTCGCGCGTGGGACTCTTGGCGACCGCGAGAATAATGTCGAAGCGATGGTCGGCGATCTCAACAAGTACGGCGCGCCTTTCGCCAAACGGCCCCGTCTGATAGAGATCGCTCAGGAGCTTCGCTACGTGCCAAATCGCCTCTCCCCCGGCGCCCTGCGGCAGGTTGGGGACTTGGAGTGCGTTTCCCGTGGTCGCTTTGCGCCCTTTTCGTTCATAATATCGCGTGAACTCATCACACCCCGGGTTGCACCAGGCACCCGCCAACCCGTAGTTCTCGATGAGTCGGTCAAGAACTGTCTCGAGGTACCTACGGCAGAACTCGAGCTCGGCGCCGGCGAGGGTGAAGCCATCGCGCGCGGTGATCGTGAGGCACTCGAGCGGGACGGCCATGGGCGCGGGCTGCTGCTGGTCCGGTGGACCACTCGTCGTCTTCCGCTCTGCGGCCCCGGGGCCGCGGGTCTGAGTACCGGACGGGACAGGCACGGGACTTGATACACTGCTCTTGCTCATCGCTGCGTCTCCTTTGCGGGTGTGTGGTGATGGGCCACGCCGGGGGCGGTGTTCACGCACCGTGCCTCGGCACCTCTTCACTTCTTCTTCCTCCTCCGCTTCTTTGCCCTGGCCTCATGTTGGAGCCTCACGAGGAGGCGAGCGACGGGCTCGGTTATCCGCCGCGTGCCCGTTTCCCAACGCGCGACAGCTCCCCGCCTGACGCCGAGCGCCTCGGCCAGCTCGGTCTGCGTGAGACCGAGCTGCTTGCGGATCACCTTCAGCTCGTCGGGGTCCACTTATCGGAATGTACCCGGAGGGCACAGGGCCGTCAAGTCCTATTTTCGGTCTGGAGATGCCCCTTCGGCGCCTTGCCCTGACCAACACGCCTGTCAGGTTCTTTTGCGGACTTTTCCGGTTGTATCGCACCCATCGCGGCCAGACACTGACGGAAAGAGAGACGCCGCCGCACACCCATGACAAGAATCGAGATCACCCTGGAGCGCGCCGCCATCGTGGCGGTACTCGAGGAGCAACAACAGTTCTGGTTTCACGACAGCCCGCCACTGCCCAGGGCGCTTGACACCCTCCGGGCCGCGCGAGCCGGCCTGCCGGATGCCACTCCCGCCCAGCGAGCGTCCACCAAGTGCACGATGTGGCTCGATGTCGGGGAGGCGATCGGGCTCTGCGAGTATTTCGAAGACTGCGCCGCCATTGCCCAGAAGTACCCGGACGCGCCCGTGCGGGAATTGGGAACGATTTTCGAGCGGGCCGCGCGCGCAATCCAGGATGCCCTCGCCGCCAGGACCGGGGTCAGGCGAGGCGAGCGTCCCTCGTAGGTCGAGGTTTCTGGAGGTTTCCTTGGAAAACGCGATTTCCAGAGGAGCATCCCTTCCCCGCCACGACGGGTCACCGTCGGCGGGTTGAACGACTCGACGGCGTCCTCGAAGACGGGCTTGGGGATCTTGGCCACGCGAAGGGCGGTGTTCTTCTGGCGCTCGCTCATACCCGCAGCGGCGGCGGCCGGCGTACGGCTACTGCTACTGACGGCGCCGACATAGGCGGATCCTGCCCGCGTGCTCGCATCGTGCTGGTTCTTCGCGGGCCTGATCTGTTCCAGCAGCTCCCCTCCCCGGGTCCGCCTGGCCGGCTATAACCAATCCTCAGGCCGCTTCCATCTCTCGTGAAGAACCTCCACCACGATGCCGTTGGTCTCAAGCAACCTCCGAAATGACCCCGGATGATCACCGCCGCACACGAACAGCACCGGCCACGTGTCCAACTCGAGTACGCACTGCAACCAGCAGCTCTCGCGGATGCGGTCCGCGGCGGCGACCTCGGGGTCGATCCCTCCAGGAGGGTGCGTCTTGCTGGGTTCAGCGATGCCGAGCGCCCGCTGTTCGTCGCTAGTGGGATCGCAAAGGCGATGGCTGAGGGACAAAGAAGTCGCGACCTGTTTACAGACAGATTGAGCGGCGCGGAGGCCCTCGGAGCTCATCTCCTCGGCGATCGCTTTCACGTCTCGTTCCTGACAGGTCCGCTCAACAAAAGCGCCAAACTCATCGGCAGCCGGAGTACCAGCCCGTTGGTAGTAGTGATTTGTCCCGATGAGGAATGCCGTCCTTGACCGGCCGGGTGGCATCTCGGGATACTAGCCAATCACACGCTCACCAGGTCCAATCCAGCAGCTCCGGCGGCGGCCAGGGGTGCAGGTTGTAGGGCATACAGTCTGGGTAGAAGATCGCTCGCGGTGTCGTGCATCTCCAACGTTTCCTCAAGTCGAACAGCCTTTTGGTGACCTCCTCGAGTTCGGCCCGGAACTCCTCCTCCTTGGTCGCGACGGCTTGGGGCGTGGGCGGTGCGAGTATGGGCACCTTCGCGCACCCGGCGGCCACGAGGGCCAGCGCGAGCCCGCACGTGAGCCTCCTACCCCTCATCCCGGGACCGTTCCCGGCGACTCCGGGATAGTGAGGGTGTCGCCAGCCCTGAGTATGAGGTTCTGGGTCAGGTCGCCTTCATGAAGGAGTCGGTCTAGGTCGACGGGCGTTCGCGTGGAGCCGCGAATCAGAAACGCCTTCTTGGCGTCGGCGCCTGGGGCCAGGCCCCCAGCCAGGAACAGGGCGTGCAACACCGGGAGCTGCTCGTCCTTGATGGCGTACACGCCTGGCTTGGCAAACCTGCCCAGCAGATAGATCTGAGCATCTCCCGCGTCGCTGGCGGTTGCCGTCTCCGGGACCACGATGACGTCCCCCGTCTTCAGGGGAATGTTGGCGCTGAGGTTGCCTTCCTGAACCAGCTTGCCCAGGTCGACCGGGATCTTCTCATTGCCTCTGATCAGGTAGGCCGCCGCGAGGTCGGCCTGACACCGCGGCGCCCCGGCGCGAGCTTCAGAGCCCGGCGACACGCCCCGGGCGCGCTCGAGCGCCTCCAGGAGCGGCATCCCGGACCGAAGCGGATGAACGCCCGGCTTCGCCACGCACCCCACCACGTGGACGCGATGGTTCTTGGTGTCCTTGAGCCGCACGACCACCTTGAGGTTGCTCACCGAGGCGGATAGCCTTTCCGTGAGCACATCGATGAGCTGAGGGACAGTCAGGCCCGCCGCCTTCACCTCACCGACCAGCGGGAACGACACCTTGCCATCCGTGCGTACTGTGACCACGTGGTCGAGGTTCTTGTTGCCCAGGACGGTGATCTCCAGAACGTCGCTCACTCCGACGACGTAGTCCGCATTCGGCTCAGCCGGAGGGTCGGTTGGCACCAGCACTGACGTCATGATGGCGACCGGGCCAGTCGGTATGTCCTGGCCCTGTGGACTCGTGCTGGGGGGCGCCGGCGCGAACAGTCGGAGGGCCTGGAGGAGGGCTGGCGTGGACGCCAGGTGCGGGATGATCGCGAAGGCGGATAGCATGCCAAGCGCGACGATGAGGGCGACCGCTCCGATCATCATGGCGCGCGGCGTGGTCGGGCGCATCTTCGAAATGGTAGCCGAGGGGCACCGGCTCTGCACCTCACACAATCCCAAGCGCCGCGTAGGCACGGACCGCCCAGGTGTGGAGCCACGCGGCCCGAGTCTGAGCCTGGCGGCGCCGGCTCAGCTTGGCCCGACATCGCGCGGAAACATGCCAGTTGTCTGGCGCGGGCGAAGGAGAGCGCCGACGAGACATTCAGCGGAGAGGTGGCAATGGCCAATTCCCTGCCAGCCGCTCGGTCTTGATTGAATCGAGCTCCGTTGCCGAGATCTTGTACTTGGTCAGTGGTTCCCGCTCGTACTTCACCCGTAGGCGTTCATTCTCCTTGTGGTTGCGTCGCAAAGCGCCCTTCCAGTCGTACGTACGTTGCTTATTGGGAGGCACACTCATCAGATCTGTCGGGTACGCTGCGTTTGCCTCCCTTCACGCCCTATCCTGGGAGCTGACCAGTGCTCCGTAGATTTCCCGCCGCTTAGCTCTAACGGAATACGGACTCGCCTGGGGCTAGGGGCGTGTGCTGCGCAAAGGCGATCTCACCCTGCAGTTCTTCACGACACGCCGGAGGACATTCCCTCGCAAGAACTGCGCGTGGAATGCTTCGTCCCGGCCGACGCGCTCGTTCGGCGATTGGCCCGCTGGCGCCGACCATGATGCCACGCTCACCTTTCATGCCCTCATCGCACCTCGACCTTCCCCCCCAGACGCGGGAAGACGCCATGCTCCGAAACTTCGGTGTCGCAGCGCACTCGGCCCGCCGCGTCGGCAAAACCACACTTCACGTCGCGCCAACCCAACGGAGTGCCTTCCGCACCCACCACCGGGACCCGTATCTCCGGAAGGGTTCCGACAGGAACCCCCGAGAAGAACCCGCCGATCGTGAAGCTGCCTTGACTCTCGAACTGTAAGCACGCGCCCAGCCGGCGGCACGGCCCGGGTGCGATCTCACCGGTAGCGATCACGCTGCGCACGTCGGAGGCGCGCAAGGTCACGTGGCAGAGCGCTCCGGGGACCCGGCAGTCCACCGGGGGGGGCGCCGACGGCGGGGGGCAGGGCGCGTTCCCCAGCAGGACACTCACGGTGGCAGAGACCCGGCTCACTACCGCGAGGTCAACAACGCCGTCATTCGTAAAGTCGCCGGAGCGTATCGCGGTCGTGCCGTTCCCCGCCGTGATGGGTGAACCCGGGGCCTGGGTGAACTGCCCCTGGCCGTTTCCGAGCAAGATCGTCACGTTGTTGGATCCGATGCTGGCCACCGCCAGATCGGGCGTCCCGTCGCGGGTGAAGTCGCCCACCGTGACGTCGACGGCGGCGTTGCCCGTCGCGATGGGCGACCCCGAGGCCTCGGTGAATCGGCCGTTCCCGTCGCCCAGCAGGATGATGATGCTGTTGTTGGACGTGGTGGCGATGTCGAGCTGGCCATCGCCGTTCAGGTCGCTCACGGCAAGCCCCGCGGGGCTGTCCACGGCGATGGGGGAGTCGGGCGCATTGGTGAACTGGCCCTGCCCGTTCCCCAGCAGGATTGCCAGACTATTGCTGAACTCGTTCGACACGGCCAGGTCGAGTTTCCCGTCGTTCGTGAAGTCACCGAGCTGGACCCCCGCCGGACCGACCCCGACGGCAATGGGCGAACCCGCCGCCTGGCTGAACTGCCCCTGCCCGTTCCCCAGCAAGACCGTCACACTGTCGGAGTTGAGATTCCCGGTGACGAGATCGGGCTTTCCGTCATTGTTGAGATCGCCCACCGCGATCGAAAACGGAAGCAGCCCCACCCCGAACGGCGAGCCCGCCGCTTGGGTGAACTCGCCCTGTCCGTTCCCGAGCAGGATCGTGACGTTGGCGTCTGCCGCGTCGACGACCGCCAGATCGAGGTTGCCGTCGGCGTTGAAGTCAGCTCCGGCCACGGCGACGGGCTGGCGTCCCACGCTGATGGGCGAGCCGGGCGCCGGGCTGAACTCCCCCAACCCGTTCCCCAGGAGAATCGACACGGTAAACGAGAGCCCGTTCGTCACGGCAAGGTCGAGCGGCCCGTCGTTGTTGAAGTCTCCCACGGCTACCGCCCCCGGAAAGGTTCCGACCGTGATGGGGGACCCCGCGGCCGGCGCGAAGCAGGCGGTCGTCGTGGTGGGTGTCGTGTTCAGCAGCACCGACACGTCGTTGCCTCCGGCATTCGCGGCGGCTAGATCCAGCGCGCCGTCGCCGGTGAAGTCTCCCACCGCCACCGCCTGCGGATTGAATCCGACCGCGAGTGGAGAGCCCGCGGCCTGGCCGAACTGGCCGAATCCGTCGCCGAGCAGGACGATCACGGCTCCGGAGGCCGCGTCGACCACCGCGAGGTCGAGATTGCCGTCACCGGTGACCTCTGCCACCGCCACCGCCTGCGGGCTGCTGCCCGCGCCAATGGGAGAGCCCGGCGCCGGGCTGAACTGGCCTTGGCCAGTGCCCAACAGGATCGTTACGGTCCCAGAGCCTGCGTTGACCACGGCGAGGTCGAGATTCGAATCGCTGGTGAAATTCCCGACCGCCACCGCTTGGGGCCCCTCCCCCACCGCAAAAGGCGAATTGGGCCCAGCACTGAACTGCCCTTGCCCGTTGCCCAGCAGGATCGTCACGCTGGCGGAACGTCCATTGGTGACGACGAGGTCGGACGAGCCGTCGCGGTTGAAGTCTCCTACCGCAATCGCGGTTGGGCCACCCGCCACGGTGATGGGAGAGCCGGCCGCCTGGCTGAACTGCCCTTGCCCATCGCCGAGCAGGATCGCCACACTGTCGCCACCATTGGCGGTCGCCAGGTCCGGTTTTCCATCCGCATTGAAGTCGCCGGTCACCACGACCAGCGGGTCGCCCCGCACCGCGACGGGAGAACCGGCCGCCTGGCTGAACTGTCCCTTGCCATTTCCCAACAGGATCGTGAGCGTGCTGGACACCAGGTTCGTCACGGCGAGGTCGAGAAGGCCATCCTGATTGAAATCGGCGACCGCGATTCCCGTGGGCCCGCTGCCCACCTCGATGGGCGATTGTCCGGCTTCGGTGAAGCCCCCCTGCCCGTCACCGAGCAAGATCGTCACGTTGTCCGAGATGAAGTTCGCCGTGACGAGGTCGACCTTGCCGTCGGTGTCGAGGTCCGCGGAGGCTACTGCCTGGGGGAAGCTTCCCACTGGAATCGGGCTGCCGGGGCCGGGCGCGAAGCTGACACTGGCCTGCGCGTGCACGCGCAGGGTCGCCGACACGGACACCAGGGCCAGCACGAGGAGCACGCCGACCGTCCGCGTCCCCGCGTGACGGGCTCGGCAGCTTCTGACGATCCTGCCGCTGCTCCTCACGGATGGGCTCGGTGCGGGCACGGCGCTCGGGTCCCGCTGGACACCGGGCACGTCGCGCGGACGCGCACCGTGTCGCCGTGCCGAGGAAAGACACCGTGCTCTTGGAGGATCGTCCGGCAGCGCGCCTGTCCCGCCGCGTTGGCGGGCTCGCACCGCAGCTCACGCGTCCCGAGGGCGGTTCCCTCCGCGCTCACGGTCGGTACCCGGAGCACAGGAGTGTACCCGGATCCCAGGCCTCCGATCGTCCCGCTGACCGTGACGCCGTCGCGCGTTTCGAACACGAGGCAGCTCCGCTCTGCCGTCGCTGGGCACGGACCGGTCTCGATCGAGCCGGCAAATACCACTGTCCCTCCCGTGCCGCCGCTTTCCCGGCGCTGGGTGAGCTCGGCTCGACACACCGCCCCCGGGGCGACGCATCCCGTACCGGGCGCCGGAGCCATCAGAGATGGCGGCTGGACGAACGTGATCCCCATCGGCTGGTTGAAATTGCCGCCGGTCGCGACGACGGTCTGCGCTCCGGTGACCGGGTCAACACGGATCACGCTGCCCGGGATTCCGCAGCACGTATTCGAATCGGCAACGAACAACTGGCCGCCCGGCGCCACCGCGATGCCGCCCGGTCCGACGAACTCGCCGCCGCTCGAGATCAGCGTCTGCGCCCCCGTGCGCGGGTTCACGCGAACGATGCCGAGCGCCGAGCCGGAGGGACACGCCGGCCGCGTTTGGGCCGGGCCGAAGGTGACGAACAGATCGCCCCCGGGAGCCACCGCGATGTCGCTCGGGCAGTTAAGATGATCGCCGCGGGTGATCACCGTCTGGGCGCCGGTTGTCGGGGTCAGCTGGACCACCAGATCGGCCGTTTGTGGGCATCCGCCATTGAGGACCATCGGGGCGCCGTTCGACGCGACCGCGAGACCCTCGAGACACGTGAAGTTATCCCCGCGGGCGATCACCGTCTGGGCCCCGGTCGTGGGATTCACCCGGATCACCACATTCGGAACGTCGGGACACCCAGCGGAGAGAAACAGGTCGCCGGTGGGCCCGACCGCAATGCCCGAGAGGCAAGAGATGCTGCCGCCGCTCGCGAGCACGGTCTGCGCCCCTGTGATCGGGTTGACGCGGATCACCCCACCCGAGCCGCCGCAGCAGCCATAGTCGGCGACGGCCAGATCGCCGACCGACATCTGGACGATACCGATCGGGGCGGTGAAGTGGCCCTCACTGGAAATGATCGTTTGCGCCCCCCTGACCGGGTTGACGCGGATCACCCCACCCGTTCTCCCACAGCACGATGGGTCGACCACGAACAGGTCGCTGATCGCGCGCTGCGCGATGCCCACGGGTGCGATCAGACTGCTCCCACTGGCCAGCAAGGTCTGCGCTCCCGTGGTGGCGTTCACCCGGATCAGGCCACCGGTGCCGCCACAGCAGGTGAAGTCGGCGATGATCGGATCGCCCCCGGCGAATACGTCGATCCCCGTCGGTGTCGCGAAGATTCCGCCGCTCGAGATGAGCG
>Ga0187893_10004875_pt1 | contig 24919 bp, 27 predicted proteins | sample MA1701074metaG_FD_139574 | JGI IMG/M metagenome (GOLD analysis project Ga0187893, IMG submission 139574) | White microbial mat communities from a basaltic lava cave in the Kipuka Kanohina Cave System on the Island of Hawaii, USA - MA170107-4 metaG ... | reverse complement strand
GCGGTGTTGACCGCGTCGCCGAAGACGTCGTTGCGCTCCTCGATCGCCGGGCCGGCGTGGAAGCCGATGCGGATGCCGAGCTTGACGTCGCCGATCGCCGGCAGCTCGTCGGTCTTCGTCTGCATGTCGACCGCCGCCTGGAACGCGGCGTCGGCGGTCTCGAACACCGCCATCACCTCGTCGCCGATCGTCTTGACGACCCGCCCGTGGTTGGCGGCCACCGTGCGCTTCAAGATCTCGAGTACTGATTCCACCGCGGCCAGGGCGGCGCGGTCACCCAGCTTCTCGTAGAGCGTCGTGCTGCCGCTTACATCGGCGAACAGGATCGCAAGGTTGCGTGTCGCGTCCGTCACCCCTCACCCTCCCGCGCCCCGCGGCGCGGGACCTCTACGCCGCAGCGCGCTCCTTCTTCTGCTGCTTGAGCTGCGCCGCCTTCGCGTGCATCGAGGCGTACGCTTGATGCGCAGCCGCCTCGGCGTCGCCCACGTGCACCGGCAATCCCATGTCGGAGAGCACCGAGCCGAGCGCCGCGAGGCAGAGCATGACATTGTCGGGCCGGCACGAGTAGCCCATGATCCCGAAACGCCAGATTTTCCCCTTGAGCGGCCCGAGGCCGGCGCCGATCTCGAGGCTGAACTCCTCGAGCAGCGTCTTGCGCACCTCCGCCTCGTCCACGCCCTCCGGGCAGAACACCGCGTTCATCTGCGGCAGCCGGTGCGGCTCCTTGACCAGGTACTTGAGCCCCATCGCCTCGAGCCCCGCGCGCAGCGCCATGTAGTGGCGCTGGTGGCGGGCCCACGAGTCCTCCAGCCCTTCCTCGCGGATGAGGAGCAGCGCCTCGTGCAGCGCGAAGAGCGAGTTGGTCGGCGCGGTGTGGTGGTAGGTGCGGGTGGTCGCGTTCCAGTAGCCGAGCAGCAGGTTCATGTCCATGAACCAGCTGTGGATCTTGTCCTTGCGCGCCTTCACGTGGTCGACCACGCGGTCGGAGAACGACACCGGCGAGAGGCCGGGCGTGCACGAGAGGCACTTCTGGCTCGCCGAGTAGATCGCATCGATCCCCCACTCGTCGACCAGCACCTGCGTGCCGCCGAGCGAGGTCACCGCGTCCATGATCACGAGGGCGCCGTGCCGGTGCGCGATCTCGGCGAGGAGCTTGGCATCCGACTGCACGCCGGTGGAGGTTTCGGCGTGCACGAACGCGACGACGCTCGTGCCGGGGTTCTTCTTCAGCGCGTCCTCGACCTTGTTCGGGTCGACGGGCGCGCCCCACTCGTCGTCGACGATGACGGCCGAGCCGCCGCAGCGCTCGACGTTCTCGAGCATCCGGCCGCCGAACACGCCGTTGCGGCACACGACGACCTTGTCGCCGGGCGCCACCATGTTGACGAAGCAGTACTCCATCCCGACCGAGCCCGGCCCGGAGATCGGAAAGGTGAGCGGGTTCTTCGTCTGGTAGACGTAGCGGAGCAGGCTCTTCAGCTCCTCCATCATCTCGACGAAGACCGGGTCGAGGTAGCCGATCGCCGGCTGGCTCATGGTCGTGAGCACGCGCGGATGGATCTCGGTCGGCCCCGGGCCCATCAGCGTGCGCTGCGGCGGGTGGAACGAGAAGATGCGCTTCGCCGGTGCAAAGTCTTCCATTGTGTCGCTCCCTGGGATGGACGACCCGAGGAAGGCGCCCTCGGGCCTGGACTTCACGCGGACCGGCTTCTTCGCCGCCGCCTCGTTGAGGATGTCGGTGGCCGCGATGCGGCCGCCGGTGACGCGCTCGATCTCCATCGCCCAGCGCGCCGGGACGTAGCCCGACTTCACCCAGTTGTTGACGACGGCGCGGTCGAGCTGGAGGCGTCGGGCGACTTCGGCCTGACTGCCGAAGAGGGTGACGAGACGCTCGGCGCAATTCATGGCGCCGAGAGTGCCATGACAAATTCAGTTTGACAACCCGAAATTGATGATCCGGGCTGACCAGCGACTAAGGAAAGTCCCTCCAGATCAAACAGTTACCCACGGCACCGCTTCTGGACCCGGGACGATCGGGCGTCCCGGGGATGCCATTGAGCGCGCCCTACTGCTTTTGCTGCTGCTGCTGGGCCTGCTGCCTGCCCGTCTGAACGCCCCGGTCGTAGGCCTGCTGCTGCTGCTGCCTGTTCCGGTCGACGAGGTAGCCGGTCGCGGCGCCGGCCGCCGCGCCCGCCGCGGCCCACCACCAGTCGCCGGTGATCGCGCCGACCGCGACGCCCGCCACGGTGCCGATCGCGCCGCCGGAAAGGACGCTCTGCTCCTGCTGGCTCATGTTCGAGCAACTGCCGAGCAGGAGCGTGGCGGCGGTGCCGCAGGCGATGATCTGTTTGCGGTTCATTTTCGATCTCCTCGAGTCAAAGGTCGCGGCTACCGCTTGCACGGATAGGCCTCGGCCGCGAACCGGAACAGCGTGTCCACCGCGCCGGCCTGCATGTATTGCGGACGGGCCTTTGCCCACACGACGAACGCATCCGCCACCTTGGTCCGGGTGAGCGTGGTGTCGGACGAGCAGATCTCGCGATCGAGCGGCGCGGTCGACGCGATGTAGTAGCCCCAGGCTCCGGCGAGGACGCCATGGCAGAAGGCGATCGCGCTGGCGTAGTCCCCCGCCGACGAGGCGGTCGCGCAGAGCGTGACGAGATCGCCGGTGTGGCGAAGCTGGTAATGCGCGGGTTTCTGCTGGGCGTACACCGGTGCCGCTGCGAGCCCCGCCAGCGCGAGCGCCGCAATCCTCATTCCGTTTCGCATGTCTCGTGCTCTCCTTTTGATCCGATTCGTGCCGATCCGGCGTTGCAGCCCTTCGCGGCGGACGCGAGTATACGGCGGGCGTCGCCCGTCAGCCGCGCGTCAGCTGCCCGCCGGCGGCGGCGCCGCAGCCGGAAGGCACTCGCCGTCGAACGCGCGATCGCCGTGCGCACTCGCTTCGCCCGTCGCGGCCACCGCCGCGAAGTCGAACAGCGCCCGGTCGAGCAGGTGCGAGGGCGCGACGTTCGTGAGCGCGCGGAAGATGCTCTCGACTCTTCCCGGGTGACGCTTCTCCCACTCGCGCAGCATCGCCTTCGCCTGCGCGCGCTGGAGGTTCTCCTGCGAGCCGCAGAGGTTGCACGGGATGATCGGAAACCGTCGCACTTCCGCCCACGCGGCGAGATCGGCTTCCGCGACGTACGCGAGCGGCCGGATCACGACGTGCCGCCCGTCGTCGGAGGCGAGCTTGGGCGGCATTGCCTTCAGCTTCCCCCCGAAGAAGAGATTGAGGAAGAACGTCTCGAGCACGTCGTCCCGATGGTGGCCGAGCGCGATCTTCGTCGCGCCGAGCTCGCCGGCGACGCGGTAGAGCACGCCGCGCCGCAGCCGCGAGCAGAGCCCGCACATCGTCGCGCCCTCGGGGATCACGCGCTTCACCACCGAGTAGGTGTCCTGCTGCTCGATCCGCCAGGGAATCCCGAGCTGCGCGAGGTACCCGGGCAGCACGTGCTCCGGGTACCCGGGGTGGCGCTGGTCGAGGTTGACCGCGACGATCTCGAAATCGAGTGGTGCCGCCGCGCGCAGCTTGAGCAGGACGTCGAGCAGGCCGTAGCTGTCCTTGCCGCCGGAGAGGCACACCATGACGCGATCGCCGGCGCGGATCATGTCGTAGTCCGCGATCGCCTCGCCGGCGAGGCGGCGCAGGCGCTTCTCGAGCTTGCCCGCCTCGTAGGCGGCCTTGTGGACCTGGCGCGCGGTCGGCGCGTTCATCGGCGTTGCTCGCATCCCGTCGCTGGTTCCGGTTACAGGTTCACGCTCCGCCCGCCGTCCACCGTCACGATCTGGCCGGTGACGTACGGCGCCTCGGCGACGAGGAAGTAGACCGCGGCGGCCACGTCCTCGGGCTCCCCGGCGCGCTTGAGGAGCGTGTGCGAGATCACGCGCTGGCGCGCGAGTTCGTCGAACGAGCCGTCTTCGGGCCAGAGCACCGGCCCGGGTGCGACGCCGTTCACGCGGACCTCCGGCCCGAGCTCGCGCGCGAGCGTGCGCGTGAGGCCGGCGAGGCCCGCCTTCGCGATGCTGTAGACGACGTAGCTCTTGAGCGGCCGCTCGGCGTGGATGTCGGTGATGTTCACGATGCAGCCGCCGGCCGCCTTCAGGTGCGGCGCGGCCGCCTGCGCGAGGAAGAGCGGCGCCTTGAGGTTGGTGCCGACGAGGTCGTCCCAGTCGGTGAGCTTGATCTCGCCGAGCGGCGTCGCGTGGAAGGTGGAGGCGTTGTTGACGAGCGCGTCGAGCCGGCCGAAGCGCGTGATGGTCGAGCGGACGAGCTCGGGCAGCTCGGCGGCATTGAGGAGGTTCGCCTGCACCGTCGCGGTCGAGTTCGCGCGCGTCGCGTTCAGCGCCTGCTGCAGCTCGACGCTCTCCGCCTTGGCCGAGTGATAGTGCAGCATCACGTTCGCGCCGGCCGCGTGCAGCCGGCGCGCGATCGCCGCGCCGACGCGTTTCGCGCCGCCGGTGATGAGACACACCTTGCCTGCAAGGCTTGCGTCGGCCACGCGGTTTCCCCCGCCTCCGGGCGAGGCATTCGATTTGCGGATTCTACTCGATGCGAGCACCATTTCCCCCGCATGGCGAGCCTTCCCGAGCCGTCCGCCGACGCCCGCGCGCACAGCGCGCACGTGGCCGCGCACATCCGCGCGGCGATCGCCGCCGCGGGCGGCTGGATCCCCTTCGCCCGCTACATGGAGCTCGCGCTCTATGCGAGCGGTCTCGGCTACTACATGGCCGGTGCGCGCAAGCTCGGCGCCGACGGCGACTTCGTGACCGCGCCGGAGCTCGGCCCCCTGTACGGCCACACGCTCGCGCGCGCCGCCGCGCAGGCGCTCGAGTCCGCCGGCGACGAGATCCTCGAGATCGGCGCCGGCACCGGCGCGCTCGCCGCCTCGCTCCTCGAGGAGCTCGAGCGCATCGGGCGGCTGCCGCGGAGCTACCTGATCCTGGAGCTTTCGCCGGAGCTGCGCGCGCGCAGCCGCGACACGCTCGCCGCGCGCGTGCCGCACCTGATGGAGCGCGTGGCGTGGCTGAACGGCCTCCCGCCGGCGGTGAGCGGGTTCGTCGTCGGCAACGAGGTGCTCGACGCGATGCCGGTCCACGTCGTGCGCGCGCGCGCGGGCGCCGTCGAGGAGGCAGGCGCTGCGCTCGGCCCGGGGGATGCGTTCGAATGGGCTTACCGGCCGGCGACCGGCGCGCTGGCGCTGGCCGCGCGCGAGCTCGACCTCGCCGACGGCACCACCACCGAGATCGGCCTCGCCGCGCGCGCGTTCGTCGCGAGCCTCGCGCGCGTCCTCGAGCGCGGCGTCGCGCTCTTCGTCGACTACGGGTTCCCGCGGCGCGAGTACTACCACCCGCAGCGCGCCGCGGGCACGCTGATGTGCCACTACCGCCACCGCGCACACGCCGACCCGTTCTTCCTGCCCGGCCTGCAGGACATCACCGCGCACGTCGACTTCAGCGCGGTCGCGGCTGCGGCGCGTTCGGCGGGCGCGGAGGTGCTCGGCTACACCACGCAGGCGCAGCTGCTCCTCAACTGCGGCCTGACCGAGGTGATGGCGCGCACGCCGGCCGAGGACGCCGCGCGCTACCTGCCGCTCGCGGCCGCCGCCAACCGGCTCACCAGCCCGTCGGAGATGGGCGAGCTCTTCAAGGCGATCGCGTTCGGGCGCGGCGTCGCGGGCGATCTCGCCGCGTTCCGGTCGGGCGACCGGCGGCAGGCGCTGGAGTGATCGCCGTCCGGTCCGCCGCCTGCCTCCTCGCGGCGATCGCGCTCGCGGCCGCGGCTGCGACGTCGACCGCGGACTTCGACCAGGCGGTAAAGGACGCCCGCGCACGCTGGGAGGCGAGCCCGCACGGCCCGCTCCTCGAGCGCATCCTGCCGCCGACCTTCGAGCCGTCGCAGCTCCCCGAGCCGGACTCGAGCGGCGCGCGGCTCGTCGTGCAGTACTGCGTCCAGTGCCACAACCTCGCCAACCCGGCGATGCACGACCCGCAGAAGTGGCCGGGCGTCGTCGACCGGATGGTCGTCCGGATGAACGGCCGGGGAAACTTGGGCGAGCTGATGAAGGAGATGATGGCCGGCGTGCAGGCGCCCTCCGCCGAGGAGGAGAAGCTGATCGTGAGCTACCTCCGCAAGCACGGCCAGCGCGCGATCGACCCGAAGCGCTACCCGGAGCTCGAGCGGCCGTCCGGCCAGTCGTTCAGGCTCGCCTGCGGCCAGTGCCACGTGCTGCCCGACCCGCGCCGGCACACCGCGGCCGAATGGCCGGCGGTGGTCGCGCGGATGGAACAGAACATGGCGTGGATGAACCGCGTCGTCGGCACGCAGGGCAATCCCGCCGAGCCGCAGCTCCGGCTCGACGAGATCCTGGGCTTCCTGCAGAAGCACGCGCGCAGGGGCTGACTCGCCTCGGCCGCGCGCCGCGGGCGGCACCGCGCCCGCGCGCTCAACCCCCGCCCGTCCGTCGCCCGTCAGTTCGCGCCGGTGAGCCAGCCGACGAGCCGGTCGGCGGCGCGCTGCCAGCCGGGCTCGAGCACGACCGCGTGGCCGACGTCGGCGAGCGTCTCGGTCCGCAGGCCGATCGCGGCGAAGCCGGCGCGCGACTGCGCGAGCGGGAAGAGCGCGTCGCGCTCGGCGAGCAGCACGAGCATCGGCGGGCGCTGCATGCGCCAGCCGAGCGGCAGGTCGAAGAGCGTCATGTCCCAGATCGCCCGCTGCGACTCCGTCTGGAAGCGCGGGTAGTACTCGACGATCTTCTCCGCCGGCAGCGGGCCGGCGAAGAGCGCCCGGTGCATCGCGTCCATCGACGCGCGCCCGGTGGCGAGCATCGCGTTCAGCTCGACGAGCAGCGCCGGCTGCGCGAACGCGAGCGTGAGGGAGGCGGGCAGCAGGCCGTGCGGCGGCACCGGCGCGACGAGCGCCGCCGCCGGCGCCGTGGCGCGCTCGAGGTACTTCATCACGACCAGCGCGCCCATCGAGTGGCCGACGAGCACCGGCGTCCCGCCGATCGCCGCGACCGCCTCCTCGAGGTCCTCGACGAAGTCGGCGAGGCTCGCCCAGGTGAGCGAATCGCGCCCGTAGCTCGCGCCGTGCCCGCGCAGGCTGAGCGCGTACGACGGGAAGCCGTGCGCGGCGAAGTACGGGAGGAAGTGTTCGGCGAAGGTCCACGCCCCGGCGAACGCGCCGTGGACGAAGAGGAGCGGCGGCCGCGCGGTCTCCACCTCGGGCAGCGCCTCGAGGATCTCGAGGCGCGCGGAGAGCGCGGAGCGAAGGACCGCCGGCATCTACCCCGGAACCGCCATGCCCCGCTGCACCGCCGGACGCGCGCCGATCGCGTCGAACCAGCGCTTCACGTTCGGGAAGGTCGCAAGGTCGGTCTTGTGCCACTCGTAGCGGGCGACCCAGGGATAGGTGGCGATATCGGCGATCGTGTACTCGCCGCCGGCGAGGTAGCGCGCCTCGCCGAGCCGCCGGTCGAGCACGCCGTAGAGCCGGTCCTTCTCCTTCACGTAGCGCTCGATCGCGTACGGCACCTCGACCTTCGCCGCGCGCAGGAAGTGGTGCACCTGGCCGTACATCGGCCCGACCCCGCCCATCTGGAACATGAGCCACTCCAGCGCCGCGTACTTGCCGCGCGCCGAGGCGGGCAGGAACTTCCCGGTCTTGCCCGCGAGATACACGAGGATCGCGCCCGACTCCATCAGCGCGATCGGCGCGCCGTCGGGGCCGTCGGGATCGACGATCGACGGAATCTTGCCGTTCGGGTTGAGCTTCAGGTACTCGGGCGCGAACTGATCGCCCTTGCCGATGTCGATGCGGTGCACGTTGTACCGTAGCCCGCACTCCTCCAGCATCACGGACACCTTGCGCCCGTTCGGCGTCCCCCACGTGTACAACTCGATCATCGCGATCATCGCCTCGCTCTCCTCGCGCGCTTTTCGCACGGCGCGCGAGTCTAATACAATCGATTGCAAACCCCAATGATCCCGCGCATCCCGTGCTGAAGTGGCTGGTGACCGTGGCGGTCGCGCTCGTCGTGCTCGCGGCGCTGTCGCCCTGGCTCGCGCGGCTCGGGCTGGGCCGCCTGCCGGGTGACGTGCGCGTGCGGGTGCAGGGCCGCGACTACGTGCTGCCGTTCGCGACGACGATCCTGCTGTCGCTCGCGCTGACGGCGATCGCGCGGCTGTTGTAGCGCCGCGCGGGGCCCCGCCGGGCGCGGCGGCGCTACGACTTCCCGCGCGCCGAGCGCTTCGCGTCGAAGTAGCGCCGCAGCTCGTCCTCGCTCAGCTTGCCGTCGTGGTTGGCATCGATCCGGTCGAACTTGGCGCCGATCCGCGGCAGCGCCTTGTCGGCTTCGCTGCGGGAGAGCACGCCGTCGCCGTCGGCGTCGGCGCGGCGGAAGTGCTCGCCGAACCCGCCCTCGCCCTTGCGGTCGGCGCTCTTCCGGCCCGACTGCCAGGCGCGCAATTCGTCGGGCGAGAGGCTGCCGTCGCGGTTGCGGTCGATGTCGTTGAAGCGCGCGGCGTAGCCCGGCAGAGCGCGCTCGACCTCGGCGCGCGAGAGGACGCCGTTGCGGTCGGTGTCGGCACGGGCGAAGCGGCTGTCCTGCGCCGCCGCCGCCGGCGCCGCCGCGAGGAACGCCGCCACCGCGATCCGCCGCGCGAACGCGGCGGCGGGCGCGGTCGCGGCCCCGGTCATGACGGACGAAGCGCGGCGATGCGCGCGGCACGCACCGCGGCGCCGATGTCGGGCGGATTCGTGGCGGCGATCGCGCCGGCGTCCACGCCGCGCGCGATCGCGAGCGCGCGCAGGAGCACGCTCTTCCGGCCGGCGTCCGCGTCGCCGGTCGCCGCGGCGTCGCACTCCACGGCGTCGCCCAGCGCCTCGAACCGATCGGCGCGCCGGAACGCGTCGGCGCGCTCGAGGAGATCGACGAGCGCCGCCGGGTCGAGCGCCCGCACCGCGCGCATCGGCGCCGACCAGCGCGCGGCGAGCACCGCCAGGTCGCGGCAGTCGGCGGGGGCGCGCAGCCGCGCGGCGGCCGCGTCGGCGGCCGGCTCCGGAGCGCCGGCGAAGAGCGCGGCGTAGCGCGTCGGCAGCGGCGCGCCGAGCGCCGCCGCCCGGTCGAGCGCGCCGAGGGCGCGCGTCGCATCGAGCGAGCGCCATTCCGGCAGCACGCGATCCAGCGCGCCGCATGCCTCGAGCGCGTCGAACATCCGCCGCGGCGCGGATTCCATCAGCCCTTGCGCGAGCTCCTGCCAGACGCGCTCGGGCACGAGGGCGTCGGCCTCGCCGTCGGCCACCATGCGGCGCATGAGCGCGAGCGTCTCCGGCGCGATGCGGAATCCGAAGCGGGCAGCGAACCGCGCGACGCGGAGGATCCGCACCGGGTCCTCCACGAACGCCGGACCGACGTGCCGCAGCATCCCGGCCTTCAGGTCGGCCGCGCCGCCGAACGGGTCGATCAGCGCGCCGGTCGTCTCGTCCTTCGCGATCGCATTGATGGTGAGGTCGCGGCGCGCGAGATCGTCCTCGAGCGTCACGTCGGGCGCGGCGTAGACGGTGAAGCCCTTGTAGCCCCGGGCGGTCTTGCGCTCGGTGCGGGCGAGCGCGTACTCGTCGTGCGTCGCCGGGTGGAGGAAGACGGGGAAGTCCTTGCCGACCGGCTTGTAGCCGAGGCGCTCCATCTCCTCCGGCGTCGCGCCGACGACGACGTGGTCGCGGTCCTTGACCGGCAGGCCGAGCAGCTCGTCGCGGACCGCGCCGCCGACCCGGTAGACCTTCATGGCGGCCGGCGGTTGAAACCCGGCCTACCGCGGCGCTGCCGCGTACGGCTCGTCGGGGGCATAGAACTCGGGCTCGGCGAGCGCCGCGGCGCTCCACTCCCGGACCGCCGGCAGCGCGAGCACGGCGTCGGCGTAGCGGCGGGCGGCCGGCGGCAGCTTCACCGCGTACGTGGCGAAACGGCTCACGACCGGCGCATAGAACGCATCGGCCGCAGTGACGCGCCCGAAGAGCATCTCGCCGCCGCCTCCGAACCGCTCGCGCGCGCTCGCCCAGTTGGCGACGATGCGGTCGATCTCGCGCTCGACCTCCGGGCTCATGCCCTTGCCGGGATGGTTCGCCCGGATGTTCATTGGCATCGCGCTGCGCAGCGCGCGGAACCCGGAGTGCATCTCGGCGCAGAGCGACCGCGCCAGCATCCGCGCGCGTCCGTCGGCCGGCCAGACGCCGCGGTCGGACCAGCGCTCCGCGACCGCCTCGGCGATTGCGAGCGAGTCCCAGACCGGCTCGCCATCGAGCCACAGCACCGGCACCAGCCCCGACGGCGACCAGCGCGCGATGCCCTCCCGCCAGGCCTCGCTGTCGAACTTGAGCTGCACCTCCTCGAAGTCGATGCCGAGCGCGCGCAGCAGCACCCAGGGCCGCATCGACCACGACGAGTAGTTCTTGTTGCCGATCACGAGCGTCGGTCGGGTCGTATCTCCGGCTGTCGGTCGGGTCATATCTCGCGCGCCTTCCGGCCGGCGTAGTAGCGGAACACGCTGTAGCGCGAACGCGGGTAGACCCCCTTCAGGTAGACCGGCGCGATCGCCTCGAGCGGGGTGGGCTGGAGCCCGAACGGCAGCGGCTCGGCGGAGACGCTGTCGACCTTCATCGAGTGGAAGTTGTCGCGGCTGAGGAGCTTCACCGGCGCGAATTCCATCGCCCACGCCTGGAGCCAGGAGAGCCGCGGCCCCAGGCCGATGATCGGGCGCGGGTGGCCGGAGAGCTGGCCGGCGTACTCCACCAGCTCGCGCAGGGTGTAGACCGTCGGCCCGGCGAGGTCGTAGGCGCGGCCCTCGGCGTCGGGGTGGTCGAGGCTCGCCACGATCGCGGCTGCGACGTCGCCGACGTAGACCGGCTGGAACTTCGCCTCCGGCGAGCCGAGCAGGATCACCGGCAGGAAGCGCTCGAGCTCGGCGAAGAGGTTGAGGAACCGGTCCTCGCCGCCGAACACGACCGAGGGCCGGAAGATCGTGGTGGCGATTTCGCCGCGCGCGGCGACCACCGCCGCCTCGCCGTCGGCCTTGGAGCGCAGGTACTCGCTCGGCGAATCCGGCGCGGCCTTGAGCGCGCTCACGTGGACGAGCCGCGGCACGCCGGCGGCGAGGCACGCGCCGATCGCCTTCGCCGGCAGCTCGGCGTGCGCGCGGGCGAAGTCGGGGCCGTAGGGGACGCCGCGGCGGCCGTGCAGGACGCCGACGAGGTTGATCAGCGCGTCGCAGCCGTCGGCGAGCCGCGCGAGCGTCGCCGGATCGTGGACGTCGGCCTGCACGACGTCGACGGTCGGGAGCGTGATGAGGTGCTTCGCGCGCTCGCGCCGGCGCGCGGGCGCGACGACGAAGTCGCCGCGCTCCACGAGCTTCTCGACGACGTGGCGGCCGATGAAGCCGGCGCCGCCGAGGATGCAGATTCGGGCCATGTGAGGAGGGGGTGGGCGCCGCTTCAGCCGGAGTCAGCCGGCGAGAATCTCCGCGCGATCCGCCGCCGGGGCTCCGCCGGCATGACCGGCAGGGCCCCGCCGCGTTTCACCGGCGAACCGGTTGCGGCGCGGCGGACAGGCACGCGGTCATTCTACCGCCGCCTGTCCGGTGATCGTCGGCGCGTAGCCTTCGCCCGCGTGGCGTCCGGGAATCGTGCCGAGGCGCGCCTTCAGCGGGCGCGGCGGGCCGCCGTAGAGCGCCGCGTAGTACATCGTGTTGAAGAGCACCTGCTTCACGTAGTCGCGGGTCTCGTTGAACGGAATCGACTCGGCGTAGATCGCGCCTTCGAGCGGCCGCTCCGCCTTCCACTTGCGCGCACGCCCCGGGCCGGCGTTGTACGCCGCCGCGGCGAGCACCGGGCTGCCCTCCAGCTCGTCGAGGACGTAGCGGAGATAGGACGTGCCGAGCGCGATGTTGACCTCGACGTCGTTCACCTGCGACGGGGCGAAGTCGCGCAGGCCGTTCCGCTTGGCGACCCAGCGCGCGGTCGCCGGCATGAGCTGCATGAGCCCGGAGGCGCCGGCCGACGAGCGGGCGTTGACGATGAAGCGGCTCTCCTGCCGCACCAGGCCGAGCACCCACGCCTCCTCCAGCCCCTGGGTGCGCGAATGCTGGGTGAATACGTCGCGGTAAGGCGCGAGGAACCGCATCTGGAAGTCGTGGATGCCCACGGTCCGGTTGGCGCTGTTGATCGCGCGGTCCCAGAGCTCGTTCCGCTGCGCGAACTCGGCGGCGGCGAGGAGCTGGCGGTCGTCCATGCCGCGCAGGGTCCAGTTCCACTCACGCACCGCGTCGAAGCGCACCTCGCGCGCGGGGTTCGCGGCGAGTCCGCTCGTGTCGAGGCGGAAGAGCGCGAGCGCGCGCTGGAGGCCGGGGTTCGCCGCCGCCTCCCGCACGTCCTCCGGTGTCGGCTCGTAGCCGCGCGGCGGGAGCACGAGCGGCCGCTCGAGCTCCTCGAGCGCGAGCTGGCCGTAGAAGCCGTGCTCGCCGGCGATGACGGCGAAGAACTGATCGGCCTCGGCGCGCGCGCCGGTCGCGCGGAGGCTCCGGCCGGTCCAGTAGGTCCATGCGGGGTCGTTGCGCGTGAGCGGGCTCATCTTCTCGATCGACGCGCGCACGTCCGGCCAGTCGCCCGCGCGGAGCGCCGAGCGCACGCGCCACTCGAGCTGCTCGTCGAGGAGCACGGCGCCGTCGGCGTTCGCGAACCACTCGCGCGCGCGCGGATCGTGGTTGCGTGCGGCCTGGGTCGCGAGCTGGCCCCATACCCAGGCCTGGTCCTCGGGCGGCAGGAGCCCCTGGAGCTTCTTCGTCCAGAGGCTCGCGGCGAGCGAAACCTCCAGCCGCGATTGCCGCGCGAGCGCGAAGAGCACGAGCTCGCGGTTCGCGCGGCGCTTGAAGTCGAGCTTCTCGGCGCGCTCGAGGAACCGCGCCGGCTGGGTCCGGATCGAGTCGAGCGTGCGGTCGTCGGGCTGCTCGTTCGCCGGCAGGTAGTCGAGCGTGCGCTTGGCCGCGGCCACCTGGCCTGCCTGCAACAGCAGGCGCGCGCGCTCCCAGACGTGGCGCACGGTGAGCTTGCCGGCCTCGATCTCGGCCTCGGCGATCGGCACGCAGCCCCCCGGCAGCTCGCGCGGGCTCGCCCAGACGCGCCGGAACTCCTCGACCGCCGAGCCGTCGCCGCGGCGCCAGCGCGACTGCAGGGCGTAGCAGGTGGTCTCCGCGTCCTCGTTCACGAGGTTCGGAAACGCGGCGTCGAAGATCTCCCACTGCTGGCGCTTGCCGAGCACGACGAGCCAGTCGCGGCGGAGCTGCTCGGCAACATAGGTCCCGGTATAGCGGCCGAGGAAATCGCTCACCTCGCCCGGGGCCGCCTGCTCGAGGCGGAGTCTCAGCTGCCAGAACTCGGCGTATGGTTCGAGGATGTGGCCCTTCAGCGCGCGCGCGTGTGGTGCGAGCACGGCGGCGTTGTTCTTCGCGGCGGCCTCGCGCGCGGCGAGGTAGTGCTGGTCGGGCGTGAGCCGCGCCTGGGCGTGCGCGGCCGGCATCGCCAGGGCCGCCGCGGCAGCCACGGCCGAGGTGAGAATTCTCAACATCATTATTATGTTACCCAACAAACTTCACGCAACCTATGAAGGATAGCACACGCTCCCGCCGCACTCCCCGAGGGCCCGCCGTGCGCGCGCTTCCCATGCGTCCCGCCGCATGACTCCGGACGAGCTTAAGGCCTGGCGCCGTGCGACGCGCGAGCGACTGCTCAACGCGCGTGTCGCAGTGCCGGCCGACACGCTCGCGCGCCACCAACAGGCAATCGACCTGCACCTCGCGCGCGGGTTCCCCAACCTTGCGCGCGGCGTGGTCGCGTTCTGCTGGCCCTACCGGAACGAATACGACGCGCGGTTCCTCGCCCGGCGGCTGCGCGAGCGGGGCGCGGTCACCGCGCTGCCGGTCGTCGTCGCGCCGAAGACGCCGCTGGTGTTCAGGGAGTGGCACCCCGGCGTCCGGCTCGTGCGCGGGGTGTACGACATCCCGTACCCGGCGGAGGGGCTGGCGGTGCAGCCGGAGACGGTGCTGCTGCCGATGCTCGGGTTCGACGATGGCGGCTACCGGCTCGGATACGGCGGCGGGTTCTTCGACCGGACGCTGGCCGCGGCACCGCGCGCGCCGACGGTGATCGGAATCGCCCACGAGTTCGCGCACCTCGACACGATTTACCCGCAGGCGTACGACATCCCGATGGACTGGGTGGTGACGGAACGCGGCGTCTACCGCCGGGATGGCTCTCGGCTCGAGTTCCTCGGCGCGCCGCTCGCCGGCGACCCGGGCGCGCTCAGCTCGCCGGTGTGCTACGCGGACCAGGCGGCCGAGACCGCGAAGTGGTCGGACGCGATCCGGGCTTCCGGAGCGAAGCTCGACTGAAGTCCCGATGTTCGTCGCGCGCCCGCCGCGCAGGTGCAGCTACGCGACCAGCCTGAACCCGACGACGGCGAAGTGGTGATCGAACGCGAAGGCGAGCCGGATGCGAGCGCGCTTCATGATGGCGAAGCTCGTCGCGTCGACGGCCGAAAGCTTGTGCAGGTCCTTGCGCCGGAAGTACTCCCAGGACTGCTGGAGATCGCGCAGCTCGCAGGTCAGGATCGTTACCGTGCCTGGTTTGTAGATCGACTCCTTCCAGGCAAGCGCGACGTCGCGGTTGGCATTGCGCTCGAGGAACGTGAACGTCTCGATGACGACCGGCATGGAGGTGTGCACCCTGGCGCCCGCTCCACGCAGAGCGCTCCACTGCTCCCGCGCCTGCGCATGCAGCGGGTCACGCGACAGCGCAAGGGCGATCCACGCGCCGCTGTCGACGAAAGCGGCTTCGCCCTGCCGCATCAGGGTTCGTCGTGAACGCTGTCGTGATCGACGGAGGTCCGCCTGGGCTGGCCGTCCCAGATGGCGACCGGGCCCGCAGCGGCCTCGGGCTTGAGCACGACCTTGCGGATCGCCTCGCGGATCAACTCGGCGACGCTGCGCCCGGAACGGGCGGCGGCCTTGCGCAGCGCGTCGAGCTCTTCCTTCCGCAGATAGACCTGGGTTTTCTCCATGTATGTCACTTTATGGAGACGAATGACATACGTCAAGCCCTGCCCCGCTCGGCCCCGAAACTGTGCTTCCGCGTGCCCGGACCGAAGGGTCAGTCGCGGGCGACGGCGTCAGCGCTTCAGCGCGAGCGTGAGGCCGTCCCCGATCGGCAGCATCGACAGCGTCACCCGCTCGTCGCGGTGGATTTTGTCGTTGAGCGCGCGCAACGCGAGCGTGTCGGCACTGCGCTTCTTCGGGTCGGCCACGTCGCCGCCCCAGAGCACGTTGTCGATCCCGATCAGCCCGCCGCGCCGAAGGAGCTTCAGGCAGCGCTCGTAGTAGCCGTCGTAGCCGGTCTTGTCGGCGTCGATGAACGCGAAGTCGTAGGCGCCCGCCCCGCCCTCGGCGAGCAGCCCGTCGAGGGTGCCCGTCGCCGGCCCGATGCGCAGATCGATCTTCCCGGCGACCCCCGCCTTCTCCCAGAACGGCTTCCCGACCGCGGTCCATTCCGCGCTCACGTCGCAGCAGACGAGCTTCCCGTCGGCCGGCAGCGCGGCCGCGACCCACAGCGCGCTGTAGCCGGTGAAGGTGCCGATCTCGATCGCCCGCCGCGCCCCGATCGACTGCACGAGGAGCGCCATCAGCTGCCCCTGCTCGGGCGAGATCTGCATGCCGCCGTACGGCAGCTTCGCGGTCGCGGCGCGCAGTTCCGCCGCCGCCGCCGGCTCGCGCAACGAGTGCTCGAGCAGGTACTTGCGCACTTTCTCGTCGATGCCCCAGGTGCGCCGCGACACGCCGGTCACCTGCTGCCGAGGAAGAGCCGGTAGGCGGGGTTGCGCGACTCGTCGACGTACGGGTAGCCGAGCTTGGCGAGGAACGCGCGGAACTCGCGCATCTCGCGCGGCGGCACCTGCATGCCCACGAGCACGCGGCCGTAGTCGGCGCCCTGGTTGCGGTAGTGGAAGAGGCTGATGTTCCAGTCCGAGCGCATGTTCGACAGGAACTTCATCAGCGCGCCGGGGCGCTCCGGAAACTCGAACCGGTAGGTGAGCTCGTCGCGGGCGAGCGGGGCGTGCCCGCCCACGAGGTGGCGCACGTGCAGCTTCGCCATCTCGTTGTCGGAGAGATCCAGCGTGCGCAGGCCGTGCCGGCGGAGCGTCCGCAGGAGCCGCGCGGTCTCGTCGCGGCGCCGCACCTCGACGCCGACGAAGACGTGCGCCGCGACCGGATCGGCCATGCGGTAGTTGAACTCGGTGATGTTGCGGTTGCCGAGCGTCGCGCAGAACTTGCGGAAGCTCCCCGGGCGCTCCGGGAGCGTGACCGCGATGAGCGCCTCGCGGTGCTCCCCGACCTCCGCGCGCTCGGCGACGAACCGCAGCCGGTCGAAGTTCGCGTTGGCGCCGCACGCGATCGCCACGAGCTGCTTGTCGCGCACGTGCGTGCGCTCGACGTAGGCCTTCGCGCCGGCGGTCGCGAGCGCGCCCGCCGGCTCGAGGATCGAGCGCGTGTCCTCGAACACGTCCTTGATCGCCGCGCAGATCGCATCGGTGCCGACCAGCACGATGTCGTCGACGAGCGCGCGCGCGATGCGGAAGGTCTCCCTGCCCACCTGCTTCACTGCGACCGCGTCCGCGAACAGCCCGACGTGCGGCAGGACGACGCGCCGACCGGCCGCGATCGAGCGGGCCATCGCGTCCGAGTCGACCGGCTGGACGCCGATCACCTTGATCTCCGGCTGCAGGCGCTTCACGTAGGAGGCGACGCCCGAGATCAGCCCGCCGCCGCCGATCGCGACGAAGACGGCGTGGATCGGCCGGGTCGTCTGGCGCAGGATCTCCATCCCGACCGTGCCCTGGCCGGCGATCACGTCGGGATCGTCGAACGGATGCACGAACGAGAGGCGCAGCCGGCGCTCGAGCTTCCGCGCGTGCTCGCGGGCGTCGCTGTAGGAGTCGCCCTGCAGCACCACTTCCGCACCGCGCGCGGCGACCGCCTCGACCTTGATCCGCGGTGTCGTCACCGGCATCACGATGACCGCCCGGCAGCCGAGCTTCTGCGCCGCGAGCGCCACCCCCTGCGCATGGTTGCCGGCGGACGCCGCGATGACCCCGCGCCGGAGCGACTGCGCCGGCAGGTGGGCCATCTTGTTGTAGGCGCCGCGCAGCTTGAACGAGAACACCGGCTGCATGTCCTCGCGCTTGAGCATGAGCCGGTTCCCGAGGCGCGCGGAGAGGTTCGGCGCGAGCTCGAGCGGGGTCTCGACGGCGACGTCGTAGACCCGGGAATTGAGGATGCGTTCGAGGTAGTCGATGGCCATCGGGGCCGGCGTCCGGGCGCGCCGGGGGCCGCTACTCTAGCAGGCGTGTGACCGATTTCGCGCCGGCGGGCCGGCCGGCGCGTCCGCCCGCCGCCCGGCCGCCGTAGCGCCAAGTAAGCCCTGTGAAGGGGCGCACTCCCCCGGTTATCGTCGCCTTCCGGAAGGGGTCGTCCACCGGGTTCGCCGAACAAGAACGGGAGAGGAAGCGATGTCCCTGCGGCTGAAATTCAACCTGAGCCTGCTCGCCGTGATGCTGCTCGGCCTCGGCGTGAGCGGGTATTTCCTGCGCGACCTGCTGCAGAAGAACGCGCGCGAGGAGGTGCTGCACGAGGCGGGGCTGCTGATGGAATCCGCGCTCGCCATCCGCGCCTACACGGTGGACCACGTCCGGCCGCGCCTCTCGAAGCTCCCCGACGAGGAGTTCATGCCGCAGACGGTGCCGGCCTTCGCGGCGACCGAGACGCTCGCGACCCTGCAGAAGAAGTACCCCGAGTACGCCTACAGGGAAGCGACGCTCAACCCGACCAACCCGCGCAACAAGGCCGAGGCCTGGGAGGCGAAGATCGTCGAGGGGTTCCGCGCTGACGGCGCCCTCAAGGAGTCCCACGGGGTGCGGACGACGAACCTCGGACCCATTCTCTACGTCGCGCGCCCGATCAAGATCACGAACGGCGCCTGTCTCGCCTGCCACAGCGAGCCGGCCAAGGCGCCGGCGTCGCTCCTGCGCACCTACGGCGACCAGTCCGGCTTCGGCTGGAAGCTGAACGAGACCATCGGGGCGCAGGTCGTCTCGGTGCCGATGGCGGTGTCGATCGAGCGCGCCCGCGTGACGTTCTATACTTCGATCGGGGCGCTGATCGCGATCTTCGTCGCGATGTTCGTGATCCTGAACGCGATGCTCGACCGCCTGGTCATCAAGCCGATCGTGCGGATGTCGGCCGCGGCCGACGCGATCAGTGGCGGCAAGTTCGACCTCGCCGCGCTCGACGCGTCGGGCTCGGACGAGGTGGCGCGGCTCGCGCAGTCGTTCAACCGGATGACGGCGAGCCTCGCGAAGGCGATGCAGCTCCTGCGCGTGAAGAAGTGAGCCGGCGCGCCGGCCGCGCGCCTTGACGGGAGGCGGAGTTGGCGGCGAACAGGGACGACTGGCTGAAGGCACTCGCCGACGCGGCGGCGGCCTCGCTCGGGCCGATCGCGAGCATCCTGATCGAGCAGGCGGCCGAGGACGGCGCGCCCTTCGACGACGTGCGCCGGCGGATCGCGATCCAGCTCGATGACGCAGCGCGCGCGAAGTTTCTCGCTGCGACCGACCCGCTCGCCGCGGCGGCCCGCTCGGTCCCGGCTCGCGCCGAAGCCTTGCGCGTCGCGCCCGCGCCGCCCAAGCCGGCCACCCCGCGGAGCGACATGCTCGACGGACGGGACCCGGCGTTCGTCCAGTCGCTCGCCGCCGAGCTCGCGAAGCGCCTCGGCCCGCCGGGCGAGGCGATGGTGCTCGAAGCGTCCCGGCGCTGCCGCACCAAGGTGCAGCTCTGCATCCGGCTCGCCGCCCAGGTCGCCGACCCGGAGCTGAAGGCCCTGCTCTCGAAGCTCGCGCTCGACGATCCGCGGTTGAGCGCTACCCGCAAGACGTAGCGATCCCGCCGCCTTGCCCGACTGGCTGACGCCGGGGACGAGCCTCGCCTCGCTCGCGGCCGCGGCGTTCCTCGCCGCGACGTTCGTCCCGTTCAGCTCGGAGGCGGTGCTGCTCGGCGTCCTCAAGCTGCATCCGGAGCAGCACTGGGCCGCCATCGGGATCGCCTCGGCCGCGAACACCCTCGGCGGGATGACGTCCTACCTGATCGGCCGCTTCCTCGCGACGAAGCGTCCGCTGCGGGAGATCGGATGGCTGCGGACGTGGGGCGCGCCGGCGCTACTGCTTGCCCGGGCGCCGCTCGTCGGCGACGCGCTGTGCGTCGCCGCCGGCTGGCTGAAGCTCAACTGGATCGCCGCGGCCGCGTTCCGGGCCGCGGGACGATTCGCGCGCTACTGGGTCGTCGCCCAGGGCGCGGCGCTGCTCTAGCGGACCGCTACGACCGCGCGGCGGTCCACTTCACCGGGGTGCCGCCCTGCGTCTGGGTGGTTCCTTCCATGCGGTTGCCGCTCGCGCGGCCGTCGAACACGCGCTTCACGCCGTTGCCGTCGGTGAAGGTGAACTTCACGTTCGTGCCGTTCAGCCGGCCGTCGATGACGTCGAAGGTCCTGCCGCCCTCGCGCGCCTTGCCGGCGAGCTTCTGGAACTGCTGGTCGAACGCGAGCTGCCACGACTCCTCGCCGCTGCCGGCGGGCACGGCGAGCTTCCAGTTGCCGCCGACTTTCGCCGGCACGATCCACAGGTACGCGTCGCGGCCGTCGACGGTCGCGGTCTGGTCGGGCTGCCATTCTTCCATGTTGAACGCGTGCGAGACGATGCGCGTTCCGGGGCGCAGGTCGAGGATCTTCGGCCGCAGCTTCACGTTGAGCGACGGCAGGAGGTACATCGTGATCACGGTGGCCTCGCCGAAATCGGACTCGAAGATGTCCGCCTTCACGAACTTCACCTTGTCGCCGAGTCCGGCCTTCTCCGCGTTCTTGATCGAGAGGCTGACCATGTCGGGGTTGTACTCGATGCCCGTCGCGCGCGCGCCGAGCTTCGCCGCCGCGATCACGGTGCGGCCGTCGCCCGAACCGAGGTCGATCACGACGTCCTTCGGCCCGACGCGGGCCATCCGGAGCATGCGCTCGACCAGCCCGTCGGGCGTCGGCACCCAGACGACGTCCTTGCCGGACTGGCCGACCTGCGGGGTGTATTCCTTCGACTCGGCCGGCGCCGTCTGGGCGGACGCGGCAACGGCGACGAATGCAAGCGAGAGGGCGAGCGCGTAGCGCGCGGCCGCCGGGATCAGGGGGTTCAAGGCGAGTCTCCTCGGAGGGATGCGTGGTCGGTGCGGGCGGGGCGCGCGCTTCGCGCGACCGCGCCAGGGGGCGCAGTATAGCCGCCCGCCCCGGGGGCGTCACGCCGCGCTGAGCGGCGCCTGGCCGAGCATGAGGCGCTTCAGGCCGGCGCGGCCGAAGTTGATGTGCACCTGCATCTGCGCGCCCTCGCCGACGTACTCGATCACCACGCCCTCGCCGAACTTGGGGTGCTTCACGTTCTGGCCGATGCGAAACGGCAGCGCCTCCGGCCGCGACCGCGCCGCCTTGAGCCGGGCCGGCGGCTCCTCCGCCCGCCACGCGCGCTGGTCGAAGCGCGGCCGCGCGGTCGCGGTGAGCCACTTCAGCACCCCCTTCGGCAGCTCGTCGAGGAAGCGGCTCGCGAGGCCGTAGCGCGTGTGGCCGTGGAGCAGGCGCGACTGCGCGAAGGAGAGGTAGGCACGGGTCCGCGCCCGCGTGAGCGCGACGTACATCAGGCGGCGCTCCTCCTCGAGGCCATCGTCCGCGGTGACGCTCTGCTCGTGGGGAAAGAGCCCTTCCTCCAGTCCGCTGACGAACACGACGTGGAATTCGAGCCCCTTTGCCGAGTGCACGGTCATGAGCTGCACCGCGTCGGCGCCTTCGGCCGCCTGGCCTTCGCCCGACTCGAGCGCGGCGTGGGCGAGGAACGCGCCGAGCGGGTCGGGCGGCGCGGGGGCGGACGCGGCGGCGCCGGCGGCATCGGCCGCGCCGCCGGCGTCAGCGGCGGCGTCAGCGGCGTCAGCGGCGCCGGCGGCGTCGGCGGCGTCGACGGCAGACTGCCCCACGGCGCCCTCGTCCTGCTGGAAAGCGGCGGCGGCATTCACGAGCTCGCCGAGGTTCTCGACCCGGTCGGCGCCCTCGCGCTCGGCCTGGTAGTGCGCGCGGAGCCCGCTCGCCTCGAGCACGTTCTCGACGACTTCGGGCAGCGCCAGCCCGCGCGTGCTCGCGCGCAGGGTCTCGACCAGCTTGACGAACGCACCGACCGCCGCGGCCGGCTTTCCGGCGAGCCCCGCCGCCGCCCGCCACAGGCTCGACCCGCGCGCCGCGGCCGCGTCCTGCAGCGCCTCGACCGAGCGCGCGCCGATGCCGCGCGCCGGGAAGTTCACCACGCGCAGAAAGCTCGTGTCGTCGTCCGGATTGGCGAGGAGCCGCAGGTACGCGAGCGCATGCTTCACCTCCTGGCGCTCGAAGAAGCGCAGGCCGCCGTAGACCCGGTACGGAATCCGCGCCGAGAAGAGCGCGTGCTCGATCACCCGCGACTGCGCGTTCGAGCGGTAGAGGACAGCGATCTCGCGCCGGGCGAAGCCGTCGCGCGCGAGCGCCTGGATCTCCTCGGCGATCCAGCTCGCCTCGTAACCGTCGCTCTGCGCCTCGTACACGCGCAGCGGCTCGCCCTCGCCGGCGGCGGTCCACAGGTTCTTGCCGAGCCGCTTCCGGTTGTGCGAGATGAGCGCGTTGGCGGCGTTGAGGATGTTGCCGTGCGAGCGATAGTTCTGCTCGAGCCGGATGACGTTCGGCACCTTGAACTCGCGCTCGAAGTCGGCCATGTTGCCGACGTTCGCCCGGCGGAAGCTGTAGATCGACTGATCGTCGTCCCCGACCGCGAACAGCGCGCTCCCGCCGCCCGCGAGCAGCTTGAGCCAGGCGTACTGGAGCCGGTTCGTGTCCTGGAACTCGTCGACCAGGATGTGCCGGAAGCGCGCCTGGTAGTGCGTACGCAGCACCTCGTTCCGCGCAAGCAGTTCGTAGCAGCGCAGCAGCAGCTCGGGGAAGTCGGCGACCCCCTCCCGGCGGCACTGGTCGTCGTAGCGGACGTAGATCTCGCGCGCGCCGCGCTGGAACTCGTCGTGGCCGGGCGGGACTTCGGCGGGCCGCAGTCCCTCCTCCTTCTGGTCGTTGATGTACCACTGCACCTGCCGCGGCTGGAAGCGGTTCTCGTCGGCGTTCATCGCCTTCATGACCCGCTTCACCGCCGCGAGCTGGTCCTGCGAGTCGAGGATCTGGAAGCCCTGCGGCAGGCCGGCGTCGCGGTGATGCGCGCGCAGCATCCGGTTGCACAGGCCGTGGAAGGTGCCGATCCACATCCCGCGCGTCGACACCGGCAGCATCGCGGAGATGCGCGCGAGCATCTCCTTCGCCGCCTTGTTGGTGAAGGTGACCGCGAGCAGGCCGGCCGGGCTCACGCTCCCGGTGTGGATCAGCCACGAGATGCGCGTGGTGAGCACGCGCGTCTTGCCCGATCCCGCGCCGGCGAGGATCAGCGCGTGCTGGTGCGGAAGGGTGACGGCCTGGAGCTGCTCGGGGTTGAGGTTGTCGAGGAGGCTGGGCATCCGGGCCGGCGAAAAGCAGGGGCGATTCTATCGCACGGCACTCCGTGCCCGGACCGGCCGCCGTGCTCGCCGCGCGGCGGCGAACCTAGTCCACCTTGATCCCGAGCTCGCGGATCAGCCGGCCGTACTTCGCGTGGTCGTCGCGCACGAGCTGCGCGAACGCCTCCGGCGTCCCGCCGACCGGCTCGAGCGCGGCCTGCGCGTAGCGCTCGCGGATCGCGGGGTCGGCGAGCGCCTTGCCGATTTCCGCGTTCAGCCGCACGACGATCTCGATGGGCGTCCCGGCCGGGACGAATACGCCGAGCCACTGGTCGAGCACGAGCCCCCTGATCCCCGCCTCCTCGTAGGTCGGCACCTCGGGGAGGCTCGGCGCACGCGCCTTGGTGGTCTGTGCCAGAAGCTTCAGCTTCCCGGACTTGTAGTGCGGGATGAGCGGCGAGGAGCCGAGCGAGCCGACCTTGACCTGCCCGCCGACGAGGTCGGTGATCGCCTGACCGCCGCCCTTGTACGGCACGTGCGTCAGCTTGATGCCGGCGATCGAGGCGAACCACTCCGCGGCCATGTGCTGCTGCGAGCCGGCGCCGGAGGTGGCGTACCCGAGGCCCGGCTCGCGCTTCGCGAGCGCGACGAGCTCGGCGACGCTGTTCACGCCGAGCGACGGATGCACCGCGAGTACCACCGGCTGGCGGGCGAGCTGAATCACCGCCGTGAAGTCCCGGAACGGGTCCCAGGCGAGCTTGTAGAGCTGCGGGTTGGCGGCGATCGTGTCCGCGGTGACGAGCACCGTATAGCCGTCGGGCGCGCTCTTCGCGACCGCCTCGGCGCCGATGTTGCCGCCGGCGCCGGCGCGGTTCTCGACCACCGAGGACGCGCCGAGCGCCTGGCCGGCCCGGTCGGCGATCGGGCGCGTGGCGATGTCGGTCGAGCCGCCCGGCGGGAACGGCACGATCCAGCGGATCGGCTTCGCCGGCCAGGATTGCGCGTGCGCGGTCGCGCTCGCAAGGGCCGTGGCAGCGGCCAGCACCAGCTTGACGAACCTCATGATTTCCCCCTCGCTCGCGATCGATGTCGACCGATCGGATTCTCGCGGATTCCAGTGCCTCCCGCGCGACGGCGCGCCACGGCGCGGCGCGGTAAGCTCCCCCGGCGCCAACCCGGGAGGAACCGCAATGTCGCTTGCGCTGCACCGCCTCGCCCTGCTCGCCACCACGCTGCTGCTCGCCGGCGGCGCGCACGCCCAAGCCTGGCCGGCGAAGCCGATCCGCTGGATCGTCCCCTACACCCCGGGCGGGATCACCGACACCGTCACGCGTCTCGTGACGCAGAAGCTGAGCGAGGCGCTCGCCCAGCCGATTGTCGTCGAGAACCGCTCCGGCGCGAACTCGATCGTCGGCGTGGACATCGCGTCGAAGGCGGCGCCCGACGGCTACACCTTCGTCACCGTGATCGCGGCGCATGCCGCGAACGCGACCCTGTACGCGGGCAAGCTGCCGTTCGACCCGGTCCGGAGCTTCGCGCCGGTGTCGCTCGTCGCGAGCGCACCGCTCATCATCACGGCCAGCAACGCCTTCCCGCCGAAGGACATGCGGGAGCTCGTCGCCTATGCGAAGGCAAACCCCGGGAAGATCTCGTTCGGCTCGAGCGGCATCGGCGCCGCCGCCCACCTGACGACCGAGCTGCTCAAGCAGACCGCCGCGATCGACATGGTGCACGTCCCGTACAAGGGCACGGCGCCGGCGCTGCAGGGGCTGATGGCGAACGACATCCAGATCCTCGTCGACGTGCCGAGCTCGATGATGCCGCACGTGCGCGCAGGCAAGGTGAAGGCGCTCGGGATGTTCTCGAAGGCGCGGATCGGCGGCGCGCCCGAGGTGCCGACCGTCGCCGAGTCGGGCGGCCCGGCGATCGAGTCGGCGACCTGGGTCGCGTTCCTCGCGCCGGCCGGCACGCCGCGCGAGATCGTCGTCCGGGTGTCGCAGGAGACCGCGAAGGCGGTGAGCGCGCCGGACCTGCGCGACCGCTTCGTGCAGATGGGGATCGAGCCGGTCGGGAGCAGGCCCGAGCAGTTCGCCCGGTTCCTCGACGACGAGATCGCGCGCTGGGCGAAGGTGATCAATACCGCCGGGGTGAAGGCGGAGCAGTAGCGGCTACTGCGTCACCCGCGGCGAAGCGACCCCGT